>Ga0136633_1001420_pt1 | contig 17668 bp, 20 predicted proteins | sample AntDrymeUQ832206_2_FD_105494 | JGI IMG/M metagenome (GOLD analysis project Ga0136633, IMG submission 105494) | Polar desert sand microbial communities from Dry Valleys, Antarctica - metaG UQ83 (22.06) | ecosystem: Environmental > Terrestrial > Soil > Desert | place: Antarctica: Dry Valley...
GAGCCACCGAGAGCGAAGTTGACCTTGGTCTGCCCGGCATTCACGCCGAAGGTGCGGTCGACTGCCATCGCGCGGACCGCGCCAGTGCCCGGTTCGACGGTGTTGGCGGCCGCTACCGCGCGGAACGGGTCGCTCCGGGGTACCTGTTCGTCGACGGCCTGCTGCGCCGCCTGTTGCACCTTCGGGTCGAGGGTGGTCCGGATGGTGAGGCCGCCGGCGAGCAGCCGCTGCTGGCGCTCCTGCCTGGTCGCTCCGAGGGCGGCGCCGGCTGGCCCGTTCTCCAGGTAGCGGCGGACGTAGTCGCAGAAGAACGGGGCGCGCACGCCAGGTGCTTCACAGCCGCTGGCGACGTGGGTGACCTTCAGCCGGATCGGCTCGCGGGTGGCCCGTGCGGCCTGAGCCATCGTGATCAGCTCGAGCTCCCCCATCCGACCCAGCACGGTGTTGCGACGCTTCGTCGAGGCGACCGGGTGGTCGGCGGGGTTGTACCGCCGGGGGTTCTGGACCATGCCGGCCAGCAGTGCCGCCTGAGTGAGGGTGAGCTTCTGGACCGGCACCGCGAAGTAGTGACTGGCGGCGGTGCCGATGCCGTAGACGCCGTCTCCGTAGTACGCGATGTTGAGGTATCCCTCGAGGATCTCGTCCTTGGTCATGTGCTGCTCGAGGTAGAGGGCGTAGCGCGCCTCCTGGATCTTGCGCCGCAACGAGCGCTGGACTGCGGCCCGCTGGTCCTCCGCGCTGCTCGCCGAGGAGATGAGCATGTTCTTGACGTACTGCTGCGTCAGGGTCGACCCGCCCTGCCGGACGCTGCCTGCGCTGGAGTTGCGGGCCAGCGCCCGGGTGGTGCCCTTCACATCGACGCCGCGGTGCTCGTAGAAGCGGCTGTCCTCGATGGCGATCACGGCGTTCTTGACGTGCGGCGGGACGTCCTTGAGCTTCACCGGCCGGCGGTTCTCGGTGAAAAGGGTGGCGATCAGGCGGCCGTCCTTGTCGAGGATGGTGCTGCTCTGAGCGAGCCTCAAGGGTGGCGGCTGCTGCGGGCTCAGGTCGTCGGCAACGCTCTTGCCGATCAGCCCCAACCCACCGATGACGGGAAAGGCCAGGCCGGCCAGGAGGACCCCGCAGAGCAGGCAGACGACCAGGCCGAAGGCAACGCGCACCATGGCCGGGGTGGTATTCACTCTTCGAGCCTACGTGGGAAGGCCGCACATCGTGGGTGACCTAGCCCTTTCTGACTAGGTCAGAACCATCCCTTTTGATGCTGTGCGCGTTTGGTCCGGTTTCTACGTTTCGGGTACTGCTCCCGGGCCCCGGGCAGGTGCCCCGACGACAGGAACCACCAGTGAGGACACTCGAGACCGTTCACGACTGGACAGCTGCCGCGGCGTGCAACAACGCAGACCCTGACCAGCTGTTCGTCACGGGCGCGGCGCAGAACCGCGCCAAGGCCGTCTGCCTCGGCTGTCCGGTCCGCACGGAGTGTCTTGCCGACGCGCTGGACAACCACGTCGAGTTCGGGGTGTGGGGCGGCATGACCGAGCGGGAGCGAAGGGCGGTGCTCAAGCGCCGGCCCGAGGTCACCTCGTGGAAGCAGCTGTTCGCCCAGGCCAAGAACGCACAGAGCGCGGTCTCCTAGCCACCAGCCAGCTCGGCACCGACTGCCCGCAGCCCGTCCAGGTCGTGCACGTCACCGGGCTGAGCAGCCACCTCGACGACCGGCACGCCAGGGTGCGCGCTAGTGAACCGCTCTGCCATCCGGCGTTCGCGGTCCGACAGCAGCAACCGGTCGGCGTGCAGCCGCAGCACACCGGCGGTGAGCGACTGCGGGTCCAGGCCCTCGGCAGCGGCGAGGGACCGCTGAGCGGTCAGGCCAGCCGCAGCCGAGCGGTGCACCCGGTTGACCACGAGACCCGCGAGCGGCATGCCCTCCTCCGCCAGCCGCTCGACGAAGTAGGCCGCTTCGCGTAGCGCGTCGCGCTCGGGGGTGGCCACCACGACGAACGCGGTGCCCCGGTCCTTCAGCAGGTCGTAGGTCGCCTGCGCCCGCTCGCGGAAGCCACCGAACATGGTCTCCAGCGCGGCGACGAACTGCGACAGGTCCTGCAGCACCGAGGCTCCGATGATCCTGGTGATCGCACTCGTGAAGACGTTGAAGCCGACGCTGACCACCTTCAGGTAGGCCTTGCCGCTGGCCTTGGCCGGCGCCAGCAGCACCTTCACGAGCCGGCCATCCAGGAAGGTCGTCAGCCGCTCCGGTGCGTCCAGGAAGTCGAGGGCCGAGCGACTCGGTGGGGTGTCGACGACGATCAGGTCCCACTCGCCGGTGGCCTTGAGCTGCCCCAGCTTCTCCATCGCCATGTACTCCTGCGTGCCGGCGAAGGAGCTGGAAAGCGCTTGGTAGAAGGGGTTCTGCAGGATCTGCGCCGCCTTCACCGGCTCGGCGTGGGTGAGCACGATCTCATCGAACGTGCGCTTCATGTCGAGCATCATCGCGTCGAGATCGCCGTCGATCCCCTTGACTGGGCGGGGGGTGTTGTCGAGCTCGGAGAGTCCCATCGCCTGCGCCAGCCGCCGAGCGGGGTCGATGGTCAGCACCACCGTCTTGCGACCACGCTCTGCGGCCCGCACCGCCAGGGCGGCTGCCGTCGTGGTCTTGCCGACCCCGCCAGATCCGCAGCACACGATGATCTGCGCGGTGTCGATGACCTGATCGAGGTCGAGCGGGGCGCCCCTCACGCAAGCCCCTGGTCCCGGAGCATCTGGGCCAGCTCGTACAAGCCGCCCAGGTCGACCGCATCAGGCAACAGCGGCAGCTCGTACGTCGGACGGTGCAGCTCGGTGAGCGCATCGCGCCCGCGCTCCTCGAGGGCGACGCGGGCCGCGTGCTCAGCGGCCTCGGCCGCCAGGCTCGGCGCGCACGCCGGGTCCAGCCCCGCCTGAGCCAGTCCCTGCGACAGGGCACTGAGGTCCAGCTCCCCGCGCTCGGCGGCCCGCAGGTCGGCGGGGACGAGGGCCGGTGTACGCACGGCGTTGACGATCACTCCCCCCACGGGCAGGCCGTGCTCGGTCAGGTCTGCCACGGCGTCGATCGTCTCCTGCACCGGCATCTCCTCGAGCAGGGTCACCAGGTGCACGGCGGTCTGTGCGCCCTTGAAGACCGCCATCACCGAGTCGCTCTGGTTCTTCAGCGGCCCGACCTTGGCCAGTCCGCCGATCTCGTGCGAGATGTTCAGGAACCGCGCCACCCGGCCGGTGGGCGGGGCGTCCAGCACTACCGCGTCGTAGTATGGCCGGCCGCCCTGCTGGCGCACCGTGACCTCCTTGACCTTGCCGGTGAGCAGCACGTCCCGCAGCCCGGGCGCGATCGTGGTGGCGAAGTCGATGGCGCCGATCTTGCGCAGGGTCCGGGCTGGGATGCCGGTGGGGCTGAGCTTGTAGAACATGTGCAGGTAGTCCAGCAGTGCCTGCTCCACGTCGACGGCAAGGGCGTAGACGTCGCCGCCGCCGAGGGCCACGGCCACCTTCTTCTCGGTGTAGGGCAGCGGCGGGCAGTCGAACAGCTGCGCGATGCCCTGACGGTCCTCGACCTCCATCAGCAGGACCTTCCTGCCGCCGCTGGCCAAGGCCAGCGCGAGGGCCGCGGCGACGGTCGTCTTGCCCGTGCCGCCCTTGCCGGACACGACGTGCAGGCGCACGGAGGAAAAGTCGGCCATGCGTTGAGCCTAGGTGCGTCTGGCTAGGCTCGGCGCATGACTCAGCCCCCTCAGCAGTGGGAGTACCTCACCGCCCCGCTGCTCATCCACGCCACCAAGCAGATCCTCGACAACTTCGGCCAGGACGGGTGGGAGCTCGTCCAGGTCGTGCCCGGACCGAACGGACCGGAGCAACTGGTGGCCTACTTCAAGCGTCCGCGACCGTCAGCACAGCAGTGACGCCCTCGGATAAGCTCAGAGAGCTCGGCCTGCAGCTGCCGGAGGTGGTGCCGCCGGTCGCGGTCTACGTCCCGGCGGTCCGCACCGGCTCCCTGGTCTTCACCAGCGGTCAGCTGCCGATGTCTGGCGGTGCCATGGCGCAGACCGGCCTCGTCGGAGATGCGGTCACCGCTGAGCAGGCCAAGGAGCTGGCCCGCACCTGCGCCCTCAACGCCCTCGCGGCGATCGACGCGTTGGTGGGCCTCGACAGCGTTGTGCGGGTCGTCAAGGTCGTCGGGTTCGTAGCAAGCGCATCCGGCTTCACCGGGCAGCCGGGCGTCATCAACGGCGCATCTGAGCTGCTGGGGGAGGTCTTCGGCGACGCCGGCCGGCACGCCCGTTCGGCCGTTGGGGTCGCAGCTCTGCCCCTGGGCGCCCCCGTCGAGGTAGAGGTTGTCGTCGAAGTCACAGCCTGACGTCACCCCGTAGGGTCGCCTCATGCCGGCGACCCAGGCCACGTCGTGACACGGCCCTCCGGTCTGCACGAGCTCGAGGAGCTCGCCCGCGCGTTCCACCGCGGCGACAAGACGCCATCGGAGGCTCGGCACGCCTCCACCGTCGTGCTGCTGCGCGACGCCCCCGGGGGTCCCGAGGCCTATCTGCTGCGCCGGGTCAAGGGAATGGCCTTTGCCGGCGGCATGCACGTCTTCCCGGGAGGCTCGGTCGACCCGGCGGATGCAGAAGCCAGCACCGCCTGGGCCGGACCGCCGGCAGAGAGGTGGGCGACGTGGTTTCGGGCGGACGTGCCGTTAGCGAGGGCGCTGGTGTGCGCTGCCGTCCGGGAGACCTTCGAGGAGTGCGGCGTCCTGCTCGCCGGCCCCTCGGAGCACGGCCTGCTCGCTGACGTCAGCAGCGACGAGTGGGAGGCCGAGCGGGAGGCGCTTGAGGCCCGCGAGCAGTCGCTGAGCGAGCTGCTCCAGCGCCGCGGCCTGGTACTGCGCGCCGACCTGCTCCGTCCGTTCGCGCACTGGATCACCCCCGAGGTCGAGCCCAAGCGCTTCGACACCCGCTTCTTCCTCGCCCAGCTGCCGGCGGGGCAGGTCTGCCGCGATGTTGGCGGCGAGGCCGACGAGCGGCTCTGGGTGCGCGTCCGCGACGCTCTCGACCAGGGACTGACCCTGATGCCGCCGACGCACACGGCCCTGCAGGACCTCGCTCCCTACGACGACGTCCGCAGCGCACTGGACGCCGAGCGTGAGGTGGCCCTGGTCGCACCCAAGCTCGTCGTGCTGCCCGACAACAGCGTGCGGTTCGTCGTACCAGGCGATCTGGACTACCCGGACTACCCCGAGCGGGACTGACATGCGTCAGGTAACGCCCTCCGCTGCTGTGATCCTCGCCCCCAACCCGGGACCGATGACGCTCGACGGCACCAACACCTGGGTCCTGCGCTCGCCGGGGCACGAGCGGTCCTTGGTCGTGGACCCCGGGCCGCTGATCGAGAGCCATCTCCAAGCGGTAGCGGCAACCGAGCCGGCACTCATCGTGCTGACGCACCGGCACCCTGACCACAGCGAGGGGGCTCGCCGGCTGCACGAGCTGTCCGGTGCCGACGTGGTCTCGCTCGACCCCGCGTTCACGATCGGCGGCAACGCGATCACCACCGATGGCGAGACCGTCGCAGCTGCCGGGATCGTCCTCACCCTGATTCGCACTCCGGGACACAGCTCCGACTCGATCTCGCTGCACCTCGGGAGCGACAACGCGGTCCTGACCGGCGACACCATCCTCGGCCGCGGCACGACCGTCGTGGCGCATCCCGACGGCGTCCTCGCCGACTACCTCGACTCCCTCCGGACGCTGAAGGAGTACGGCGACGCGACGGTCCTGCCGGGGCACGGCCCCGAGCTGCCGTCAGCCGGAGTTGTGGCCCAGGAGTACCTCGAGCACCGCGAGCAGCGCCTGGCACAGGTGCGGCACGCCGTCGCCTGTGGCGCCACCACCGCGCGACAGGTGGTCGAGCAGGTCTACGCCGACGTCGACCCGGTGCTGTGGCCGGCCGCCGAGGTCTCGGTGCGGGCCCAGCTTGACTACCTAGCCCACCGATGACCGGTCTCGCCTGCTCGGTCTGCGGCACCGTGGGTGTTCCGGGAGCGAGGTTCTGCTACTCCTGCGGCTCAGCCCTCGAAGGCGGTGACGCACCGACCGGCATCGAGACCGAGCGTCGCGTCGTGACCGTGCTGTTCGGCGACCTGTCCGACTTCACCAGCTGGGCCGAGGACCTGGACCCCGAGCGGGTCGGCGTGGTCACCGACCGCATCCTCGCCTCCCTCGCCGGCATCGTCACCGAGTACGGCGGCCACGTCGACAAGCTCGTCGGCGACGGCCTGATGGCGGTGTTCGGAGCACCCACCGCCCACGAGGACGACGCCGAGCGCGCCGTGCGGGCGGCCGCCAAGATGCAGTCGACCGTCCGAAAGCTCGTCGCCGAGGAGAGCGGTGGTGGCCGTCAGCTGGGCCTGCGGGTGGGTCTCAACACTGGTGAGGTCGTCGCGGGTGTCCAGGCGCACCTGGCCTACACGGTCGTCGGCGACACGGTGAACACCGCGAGCCGGCTGTCCGACGCGGCCGGCGTCGGAGCGGTCGTGGCCGGACGCGAGACCGCCGCCGCCACCATGTCCATCGCGAGCTGGCGGTCGTTGCAACCCATGCGGCTCAAGGGAAAGCGCGAACCGGTCGGGGCCTTCGAGCTGGTCGGTCTACGGCCCGCCGGGGCTACCCGGCTCGGACTGGGGGACGAGGCGCCGTTCCTTGGCCGCGACGCGGAGATCGGGCTGCTGGTCGGACGGCTGTCCGATGTCGCCGGCAGGGGGCTGCCCCGCACTGTGCTCGTCACCGGGGAGGCCGGTGTCGGCAAGACGCGGCTGGCCCAGGAGCTGACCCGCTTTGCCGCCGACCTCCCCGGCACGCGGGTGCTGTGGGGCCGCAGTGCGCCGTACGGCGAAGGTCGTGATCTGGCGGCGGTCTCCGAGATGGTCAGGACCGCCTGTGGCATCGGGGAAAGTGACGACGCGGCCACCTCGCTGGAACGGATCGGACGTACCGTCGCGCGGCTGCAGCACCCGGACCTGCGCCCCGGCAGCAGCCAGCTCATCGCGCAGCTCTCCCGTCTCCTCGGGGTCGAGGATCTCGAGCAGTCCCCGCCACGGGAGGCCGTGACACCGGGCTCTGCTGCGGGCGGCGACAAGGTGCGGGAGGCGGTCGCGGCGCTGTTCACCGCCCTGGCCCGCGAGGCCCCGCTGGTACTGGTGCTCGACGACCTGCACTGGGCCACCGCCTCGATGGTCGACGGGCTGCTGCAGGTCGCCGCGGGCACCCGCGGGCAGGTGCTGCTGCTGTGCCTTGGCCGGACCGACATGCTCGATGTCCCGGGGAGGCCGGACTGGTGGGAGCAGCTGCCGCGGACGGAGCTCCTCCCGCTGCCCCCGCTGGAGGCCAGTGCGACCGAACGCCTGCTGCGTGCCTACCTCGGCTCCGGTGAGGTCGACGCCAGCGTCCGCGCGGCCCTGCTTGACCGGGCCCAGGGCAACCCGTTCTTCCTCGCAGAGCTCCTGCGGCTGCTGTTCGACCGCGGCGCGCTGCGTCGCGAGCAGGACCACTGGGTGCTGCAGGACCAGCTGCCGGAGGACGTCTTGCCGACCGGGGTGCAAGCCGTGCTGGCTGCCCGGATCGACGATCTCCCCGGTCCGGCCAAGGGTGTACTCCGGGACGCCAGCGTCCTGGGGTCCCGCGCCACCCTCGACGGCCTCGAAGCCGTCGGACGGGCCTCGGGGCACGGTGATCCCGAGGTCGTCCGGCAGGCGGTTCAGACTCTCGTCACGCGGCGTCTGCTCGACCCTGAGGACGAGGACGGCAGCTTGCTGTTCACCCACACCCTCGTGCGCGACGTCGCCTACGCCGGGCTCGCGAAGGCTGAGCGGGCCAGGCGGCATGCGGCCGCTGCGCTCTGGGCGGGCGACGTGACCGGCGCCGACACAGCGGTCGTCATCGCGTCGCAGGGAGAGCGGGCCGTGCGGCTCGCCGCCGAGATGGCGCTGCCCCCGGGCGATTTCTCATGGTCCGCCCGGCGGCCCGCCTTCGACTCCCTGGTCTGCCTCGGCAAGCAGGCCCTTGCGCGGGACGACCACGCGGCCGCGCAGCTGCTGCTCGGCCGTGCCCTCAACCTCCTCAAGCCCGTGTACGGCGGTGCGCTTCCCGACGATCTGGTGTGCCCTGCCCGGGTCGCCCACGCCAAGGCGCTGATCGGCCTGCATCGCCTGCAGGAGGCCGATGCGGAGCTGGCCTCGTGCCTGGACGGACCTGAGGGCGAGGGGCGGGCGGGCGTCCTGCTGGTGCTCGGCGAGCTGCGGCACAAGCGGGGCGATCTCACGGCCGCTCGGCAGGCGTTCGTGTCAGCGCTAGCTGCCGCCTCCGCGGCGGGAGCCGACCGGCTGGGAGCTGAGGCCCTGCGTGAGCTCGGCCTGCTCGACTACTTCCAGGGGCGGCTCAAAGATGCCGAGGGTCGCTTCGAGCAGGCTCGTGAGCTCGCCGTCCAGGTCGGTGATGTGCGGGGTGCGGGCTGGGCGCTGCAGCACTTGGCCTGGAGCGCGACCAGCCGCGGCGACTACGTCACGGCCGGGACCGCGCTCGACCAAGCGGCCGAGGTCTTCGGCTCGCTGGAGGACACCAGCGGCCTGTCGTGGGTGGCCGGCACGCAGGGGTTCGTGCGGCTGCTCGAGGGCAGGTTCGCGGAAGCCCGCGAGCTGGCCGGCGCACTGATGCCCTACGGCGAGCAGGCCGGTGAGCGGTGGGGGATCGCCGCGCTGCTGACCATCGACGCCATCGCTGCCGCCGAGCTCGGCGACGTCGTGGTCGGTGCCAACGAGTCCGAGCGGGCCCGGCTCCGCTTCGCCGAGCTGGGCGACCCTTGGGGTCAGGCGATGGCGCTCATCGCCGCGGGCATCAGCGCCCGGGGGGCCGGTCTGTCTGCGCGGGCGATCACGTTCCTCGAGACCGCCGTGGCGCTGACCGAGTCCGGCGGCTTCCCCGTGGTGGGCGCGTTGGCCACGGTTGCGTTGGGCTACGCGCACCTCGACCGCAACGACACCAAGCGCGCGCAGCGCTGCGTGGTGGCCGTGCAGGCGACCCTGTCCGGCATCGACCTCGAGCCGCCTGCGGCCCTCGGTGCCCGGGTGCTGCACGCGCAGGTGCTGCGCCAACGCGGCCGACTGGAGGAGGCGCTCGAGGAACTGGACGGCGCGCTCGAAGCCGCGGCCTGTGCGCCAGCGCTGCTGTTCCCGCGTCGGCAGGCTCTCGCCCACCGCTCCGGGGTCCTGCTCGAGTTGCACCGCCCTGACGAGGCCTTGGCCGCCGCGCGCGAGGCCGTCGACTCGCCCGCCGAGGACGTCCGCTCTCAGGTGCTGGCACTGCGCGCCCTCGGCCGTGCTCAGCGGGCGACCGGCGATCCCGTCGCCGCTACTGAGACGCTGGCCGAGGCACTGGAGATCGCCCGATCGACCGACCAGAGCTCAGAGGTCAAGGCCACCGAGCGGCTGCTCAAGGGCTGACCTGCGCCGGCAGTGGCAAGGTGGTCGGCATGACAGCCAGCGACCTGCTTGCCGTACCCGCTGATTGGGTGACTCTCCGCACCAGGACCGAGGAGGGCAAGCCGATCGTCGTGCTGCTGGACCGGGCGATCGCGACGACCGCCCCCTATCCCGACTTCACCTGCCAGGTCGCGGTGGCCGTGCCTTTCAGCGACACCCCCGACGGGCTACCGGGCGAGGACGACGTCGCGCGGCTGCGCCAGCTCGAGCAGCAACTGGTGGACGCGGCGACCGGAGTGGGCCGGTTGGTCGCGGTCATGACGCTGGAGAGTCTTCGGGAGTGGGTGCTCTACGCCCGCAGCACCGAGTGGGCTGTGCCCTTCGCGGAGGCGGGGATCAGCGTGCAGATCGGTGAGGACCCGGACTACCAAGGACTGCTGGAACTCGCCGGGGCGTGAGCCCCCGGCGCTCAAGAGCGACTAGCGGGCGCGGCGGCTCAGCCGCTCGCTGTCGAGGATGGTCAGCGCCCGGCTGTCGACCCGCACCCAGCCGCGGGAAGCGAAGTCCGCGAGCGCCTTGTTGACCGTTTCGCGGGACGCCCCGACCAGCTGGGCCAACTCCTCCTGCGTGAGGTCGTGGTGGACCCGCAGCCCGTCCGACTCCTGCGAGCCGAAGCGCTCCGACAGGGCGAGCAACTGCTTCGCGACCCGGCCCGGCACGTCGGTGAAGATCAGGTCGGCCAGAGCGTCGTTGGTGCGGCGGAGCCGTCGGGCCAGCACCCTGAGCAGCTGCTCGGCGATGTCGGGGCGATCGGCGATCCAGGGTCGCAGCGAGCTGTGGGCGAGGGACGCCAACCGGGCGTCGGTCACGACCGTCGCTGTTGCGGTGCGGGGGCCGGGGTCGAACAGCGAGAGCTCGCCGAACATGTCGGACGGGCCCATGACGGAGAGCATGTTCTCCCGGCCGTCGCTGGCGCGGCGGCCGATCTTCACCTTCCCGGTCAGCACGATGTAGAGGTTGTCGCCCTGCTCTCCTTCGGTGAAGACCGTCTCACCACGGGCGTAATCCGCGTAGACCAACGAGGCCGCGACCGCATCGGTTGCCTCGTCGGCGATGCCTTGGAAGAGCCCCGCCTTAGCCAGCACCTCATCCACGTGTGGTGCCTCCCCGCCATCAGCTGCGCTGCCAGTGCCGCGCTCCCGTTGCAGGAGTCTGACAGATGGCCGCTACCCCTGCAGGCTTGGCCGCGCTAATGACGCAGGCGTCCCGGCAACCGCCGAGCGAGTCGCTGCCGTTTCCAGTACCGCTCCAGTGCCGGCGCGTAGCCCTCGGTCACGAAGGTCTCCACCTCTTCTGGCCGGGCCGTGTCGAGGAAGGTCTCGAGTTGCTCCGACACCGACTCGCGGCGGAGGGGTCCCTCGACGCGCTCCATGGCGAGCATCAGCAGGAGCAGCAGCACCGGCATGAGCAGACCGAGCGGGAGCAGGGACACGCTCTTTAGGCTCGCACAGGGGTGACCGGGTCGCCAGGGGCGAGGGTCAGGCCCGACGCAGGGCGACCGGCGCGGGGGTCCGGGTGGGCCGCATGGGCAGCGCGCTCAGGCAGAGCGTGGGCTCGTCGCGGTAGCGGGCGATCAGCTCGCCGGTAGCGGCGGCCAGGCGCTCGTGCAGCACCCGGCGGTAGTCCGACAGCTGCTGCTCGGCATCGGTCAGCTCAGCCGACAGCTGGGCAACCCCAGCTGCGTCGCTCGGGTCGACGTAGCGGTCCCAGAGGCTGGCCAGGTCGGGCAGCGGGGGGATGTCGTCGACAGGAAGGATCTCGATGAGGGCCTGTCGGCCGGCTCCGATCCGCTCGTCGGTCAGGACCGGCCGGAGGTTGTCGCTGGTCACCGTGCTGCCCGCTTGCACGAGGTCGAGGCGGGCCTGGATGATGCGCCGCCAGTAGGAGACGTTGCTCTCCTCGCCGCCCAGTGCCTTGCGGTACTCGCGGAGCCCCTCGAGCGTGAGGTGGGCGTGCTGATCAGACCGCTGCGCGACCGGGCGGGGGGCCGGCTTGCGCGGCCGGGGAGTCTCAGGGGTCAGCCCGACAACCGTCGTCGGCGTCTGCTCCATCGGTTCCTCCGGGCTGCTGCGGCCGTCGTGTCAGTGACCGTCTCCCATGGGTTCGTCACGTTGGCTGGAATCCTTGAGGCCCGCTCGCCCATCGGAGCAGGGCCGCCGGCTGGACGTAGGCTGACAAGCGTGGCAACGGACGGCGAGCAGACCCCGCTGGCCCTGCTCAGGAGAGCCCGTCGGATCAATCGCGAGCTGGCCGCGGTGTACCCCAACGCGCACTGCGAGCTCGACTTCTCGAACCCGTTGGAGCTGGCGGTCGCGACGATCCTGTCCGCTCAGTGCACCGACAAGCGGGTCAACGAGGTCACCCCCCGGCTGTTCGCGGCCTACCGCTCTGCGCAGGACTACGCCACCGCCGACCGCCGGCAGCTCGAGGAGCTGATCCGCCCCACCGGCTTCTTCCGCAACAAGACGAGCTCGCTCATCGGCCTGGGTGCCGCCCTGGTGGAGCGCCACGGTGGCAAAGTGCCGGCCCGGCTGGAGGAGCTGGTCACGCTGCCTGGCGTCGGCCGCAAGACCGCCAACGTCATCCTGGGCAACGCGTTCGGCGTCCCCGGCCTGACAGTGGACACGCACTTCGGGCGCCTGGTGCGCCGGTTCGGTTGGACGGCTGAGACCGACCCCGTCAAGGTCGAGTCGGTCGTGGCGCAGCTGCTGCCGGCCAAGGAGTGGACTGACTTCAGCCACCGGGTGATCTTCCACGGCCGCCGGGTGTGCCACTCGCGCACCCCTGCCTGCGGGGCCTGCGCCATCGCGCACCTGTGCCCCGCCTATGGGGAGGGGGTCACCGACCCGGCCAAGGCAGCCAGGCTGGTGCGCACCGAGGAGTTCTTCCAGTCCGCGGCTCCGGGATGAGCCGGACCCGGATGGCGTGGCTGCTGCTGGTCGTGCTCGCCGCCGCGACGGCCCTTGCCTACGGGCTCAAGGACCGGCCTGAGGCGACCCAGGCGGCACCGGACCTCGCGCCCCTCATCGAGCGGGCCAGCTTCGAGCAGTGCGTCGGGCCGGTGGCCCTGCAGGGCCAAGGGCTGCCTGACGTGCGCCTGCCCTGCCTCGACGGCTCGGGCGTCCGCTCGCTGGTGTCCTCGGCGCCGATCGAGCAGGTCCCCACGATCGTCAACGTCTACGGATCGTGGTGCCGGCCCTGTGCTGAGGAGATGCCGTTGCTGCGACAGCTCCATCAGCGGGCGGGCAGCCGCCTGCAGCTGCTGGGCATCGATACCGAGGACGAGCCGAGACTCGGGTTGCTGTTCGCCATCGACTTCGGGCAGCGCTGGCCGGCTCTGCGCGACGACGACGGCCTGGTGTCCCGAGCCCTCGGGGGCGGTGCGCCCAAGACCGTCTTCATCGACGCTTCCGGCAAGGTGGTGCATGTCGAGCGGGCTGGCTACCGCGACCTCGCGGCCCTGCGCGCGGATGTCCTCCGCTACCTCAAGCTGGCGGTGTGAGCGCCCCACCCGCGTGGCTGCAGCCGTTGGCCGAGGCCATCCCGACCGTTGCGGGGGAGTACTTCAGCCGCTTCCTGCCGCCGGACGAGGGCGGCCGCGACAGCGCGGTGCTGGTGCTGTTCGGCGAGGGCGCGCAAGGCCCTGACCTGCTGCTGATCCAGCGCGCGACGACGCTGCGCTCGCACGCCGGGCAGCCCGCCTTCCCCGGTGGGGCACAGGATCCTGAGGACGACGGCCCGGTCGCAGCCGCACTGCGCGAGGCGCAGGAGGAGGTCGGCGTGGACCCGTCGTCGGTCCACGTCCTGGGTGTCCTGCCGGCGCTCTGGCTGCCTCCCTCCGGCTTCGTGGTGCACCCCGTCGTGGCCTGGTGGCAGGCCCCGCACGAGGTGCAGGTCGTCGACGTTGCTGAGGTCGCAGCCGTGGCCAGGGTGCCCCTGTCCGAGCTGGTCGAGCCGGCCAACCGCTTCCGGGTGAGTCACCCGAGCGGCATCATCGGACCGGCCTTCGAGGTCCGCGACATGGTGGTGTGGGGGTTCACGGCTGGGCTGATCGCCGGCATCCTGCGGCTCGGCGGCTGGGAGCGGCCATGGGACACCGACCGGGTTCGCCAGCTCGACGCCGAGACGTGGAGAATGGCGCTTCGCAGCACCACCTCCCCCCGAGAAGGAGAAGCGTGAGACGCCTGCCCGCCCTGATTCTGGCCAGCGCTCTCGTCACCGCGTGTGGCGGAGGTGGCGACGGGGTCAAGGACCTCGGCACCATCACGGCCTCCGGCGCCCCCTCGTCGCAGACCGCGACGGTCGGCATGAACGATGCCCTGGACTTCACGCCCAACATCGTGTTGGCAAGAGTGGGGACGCTCACGATCACCGCCGACAACCTCGGCAGGATCCCGCACGACCTGGTCTTCGACCAGCCGGGACTGGGTCAAAGCGACCGCATCGACGGCAAGCGGTCCGCAGACGTGCGGGTGGCCTTTACCGAGACCGGCACGTTCACCTTCGTGTGCACCCTGCACCCAGGAATGACGGGCAAGGTCGTCGTCTCCTAGGCTCACGCGATGCAAGGGGACTGGCTCGACATCTTCCTGCTGGTCGCCTGCCTGCTCTTTCTGGTCAGCGGTTACCGGCAGGGCTTCGTCGTGGGCATCTTGTCCTTCGTCGGCTTCCTCGGCGGTGGCGTCCTCGGCGCCACCTTCGCCCCCAGCCTGGCCCGGTCCGGCCCGCTCTCGAGCCTCCCGCGCACCACGCTGGCGATCGCGCTGGTCTTCGTGCTCGCCTGCCTCGGCCAGGTGGTCGCCACCCTGGTGGGCAACGTCGTACGACGGAAGCTGGTGTGGTCACCACTGCGCACCGTCGACTCGATCGCGGGCGCTGCCATCAGCGTGGTGTCCCTGCTGCTCGTGGCTTGGCTGGTCGGCACGGCAGTCGCCTCCTCGCCCTTCACCGGCCTGGCTTCGCAGGTCCGGCGATCGGTCGTGCTCGACGCCGTCGACAAGGCCGTGCCCGGTGGCGCCAAGGGGCTGTTCGCCTCCTTCCGCCGGCTGGTCGACGACCGCGGCTTCCCCGAGGTGTTCGGCGACCTGGTCCCGACCAAGGTGCGACCGGTCGACCCGCCGGACCCGGCTCTGGCCGGCTCGGCCGCCGTCGCAAAGGTCCGCAACCGGGTCTTCAAGATCACCGGCGTCGCCGAGGCCTGCTCCCGCCGGATTGAGGGGTCCGGCTTCCTCTACGCCCGTGAGCGAGTCATGACCAACGCGCACGTGATTGCCGGCGTCAAGAAGCCCAAGGTCGAGGTCGACGGCAAGCAGTTCTCCTCGACCGTGGTGGTCTTCGACCCCGATCGCGACATCGCTGTGCTCTACGTGCCCGGTCTCTTGCGCGAGCCGCTCGCCTTCACGTCCGCCGCCAGCACCGGCGACAGCGCGATCGTCGTCGGCTATCCGCAGGACGGCCCCTTCCGTGCCGACAGCGCCAGGATCCGCGGCACGCAGTCGGCCAAGGGGCCTGACATCTACCAGCGCAAGACGGTGGTGCGTGAGATCTACTCCCTGCGCGCGAGGGTCAGACCCGGCAACTCCGGTGGTGCTCTCATTGACACCAAAGGCGGGGTCTACGGCGTGGTGTTCGCTGCGGCCGCCGATGACCCGCAGACCGGTTACGCGCTGACAGCCCGCGAGGTGGCACCGGATGCGCTGAGCGGCCGCAGAGCGACCACTCCCGTCAGCACGCAAGGCTGCGACTGAGCTTCCCGACCTGTGTGCTTCCTCACCGTGTGCCGAGTCGACGGAGTGCTTGCTGGGTGCTTACTCTTGCAAGCACAGGGCCTGCGCAGGCGGGTCGGACCGGCAAGGAGCGTCCTCGTGCACCCAGGGCAGATCCGCACCACCGTACGGCGGAAGATCGCCGCTGACCCCACCAGCACTGCTCTCCTGCTGGCCGCGCCGAGTGCCTTCGAGCTGTGGCCCGGAGTTCGCCGGATCGCCGACGTCGGCGGTCGGGTCGTGGTCGAGACCGACCTGCCGTCGGCCCGGCCGGCCGCTGCGACCGTGCGCGCGCTGCCACCGCGTCGCACCCCGACCAGTTACGTCACCCGCTTCGACTGGGTCGGCCCAGGGCTGCCGGCCACGACCGGTCAGCTGACCCTCGACTACGCCGCCGGGTCCGACGGCGCGATCAGCACTGACGCAACGCTGGTGCTGGAGTGCGAGCTGACTGAGACCTCCGCCGTCGACGGCCCGGCGCTGCGCGCCATGGCGGCCGCGTTCCTGGTCAACCTCGGCCGAGCCGCGGAGCTCAGGAGTCGCGCAGCCTGAGCTGCGGCGACTCGAGGTCCCCGCTGGCCAGCCGGTCGGCGGCTGCCGCACCCCACTGCGCCAACCGGCCCGACAGGTGGCCGGCCCCCCGACGCAGCAGGGTGATCGCCCCCTCGACGTTGCCCCGCTGCAGGTGCGTCACCCCGACGCACAGCTGCGCGAGCCCCTGCCAGTAGTCACGGTCCTGTGGCGGGCAGGCCTTCCATACCGCCTCCAGCACCTCATGGGCGGAGAAGGCGCGCCCTTGGTCGAGCAGCCGCTGGGCCAAGTCGAGGGCGTGCTCCGGTGGGAGCGCCTCGTCGGGCACCGGCGCGACGGCGTCAGGGGAGTCGGCGGGGACGGGGCGCCCCAGGGCGTCACGCGCGCGCATGCTCGAGCAGCAGCTCGGTGACCAGCTCGGGGGCCTCCTCGTGCGGGAAGTGACCCAGGCCGTCGAACACCACCAGCTCGTAGGGCCCGTGCGACCAGGCGCCCGAGCCGTGCACGGTCTCCGCCCGAAGAGCACCGTCGACCGACCCGTGCAGCTGCAGCACCGGCACCTGCACACCCGCGTCGAGCAGTCGGCTGAACCGCTGCCCGCTGGGCCGGACCCGTGACCGGAACGCCCATCGGTAGTACTCAAGCGCACAGGTCGCGGTGGCCGGGATGGTCATCGCCTCGGTGCACCGCCGCGCGGTCTCGGCATCGGGGAAGCCCGGCCCGCCCCACCTGGTCAGCAGCTCAGCGACCAGATCCCCTTCACGCAAGCGCTTCTCGGGCAGCCTGGGCACCTGGAACCCGGCCATGTACCGCGACATCCGCAGCTGTTGGCGGTCGCTGCGGAAGGCCTGTGGCAGCCGCAGGGGGTGGGGGCAGGACAGCACCGCGATCCGGTTGACGGTCCCGGGGTGCAGCGTTGCTGTGGACCAGGCCAGCGCGCCACCCCAGTCGTGCCCGATGACATAGGCGTCGCGAGCGCCGAGAGCCCGGACCAGGGCGGCGACGTCGGCTGACAGCGTGAACCCGTCGTACCCCCTAGGGGGCTTGTCGCTCGCGCCATACCCCCGCAGGTCCGGTGCGACGGCGTGAAACCCGGCCTCGCCCAAGGCGACCAGCTGGTGCCGCCACGACCACCAGAACTCCGGGAAGCCGTGCAGCAGCATGACCAGCGGTCCGTCGGCCGGGCCGTGCTCGGCGATGTGGAAGCGCAGCCCCGAGGCATGCACGTCGCGGTGCCGCCAGGGTCCCTCGACGAGGACCGCGCTCTCCTCGACCGCCACTCAGCCGCCATCGTCCGGGCTGCTGCCCATCAGCTCGTTGATGGCGTTGACGACGGTCGGGTCGGCGAGGGTGGTCACGTCACCGAGCGCCCGGTGCTCGGCCACGTCGCGCAGCAGTCGGCGCATGATCTTGCCGCTGCGGGTCTTGGGCAGCTCCGGCGTGATGAGGATCTGCCGCGGCTTGGCGATCGGGCCGATCTGCTGCGCCACGTGGTTGCGCAGCTCCTGGGCGAAGGCGTCACCGGAAGCCACGTCATCGGCCACCGAGCCGCGGGGTGTGACGAAGGCGACGATGCCCTGACCGGTGGTGGCATCCGAGGCCCCGACCACTGCGGCCTCCGCGACCGACGGGTGGCTCACCAAGGCCGACTCGACCTCGGTGGTGCTGATCCGGTGGCCGCTGACGTTCATCACGTCATCGACGCGACCCAGCAGCCACAGCACGTGGTCGTCGTCCCACTTGGCGCCGTCACCGGCGAAGTAGCGGTCGGAAAAGCGGCTCCAGTAGGTCTCCCGGAACCGCTCCTCGTCACCCC
>Ga0136633_1001421_pt1 | contig 17664 bp, 22 predicted proteins | sample AntDrymeUQ832206_2_FD_105494 | JGI IMG/M metagenome (GOLD analysis project Ga0136633, IMG submission 105494) | Polar desert sand microbial communities from Dry Valleys, Antarctica - metaG UQ83 (22.06) | ecosystem: Environmental > Terrestrial > Soil > Desert | place: Antarctica: Dry Valley...
AGGGTTACAAGTCGCTCGATGAGGGTCAGCGCGTCGAGTTCGACGTGGCCCCCGGTCGCAAGGGCGAAGAGGCACAGAACGTCCGCGTGATCTGAAGGCCTAGACCCGAAACGAGCCGCCGGCATGCCGGCGGCTTTTTCGCGGTACCCGCCGACTACAGCGCCACCAGCCGGCCCGCCTGCTCAGCGACCGACGTCACCACGTCGAACCCCTCGGCCTGCAGCCAGCGCAGGTTCCGGTCGTGGAGGTCGGTGCGGTCGAAGTGATTGAGGAACACCACCAGCGGTCGGGGCGCTGAAGGGGCGCACAGCCGGACTGCGTTGATCGCGCCGAGGCCGGCATGGGCGACGAGCACGGTCACGTCGGGGCCCATGGCGGCGGCCAGCGCTGCGCTGTCTGCGTCGGCGGCCAGCGGGGACCTCGGTCCTCCGACGGTCTCCACGATCCCCACGTCCACCGGCTCCGCCGGCCACGCCAGCTCGGCGACGAGCTCGTCGAGGGACGGCGGCGGGATGCCGAGGAAGGCGGCGGCGATGGGCGGGGCCATCTCCACCGCGTACCAGCGATGTTTGGGGCACACCTGCTCGGGTGCCTCGCCGGTGGCCAGGCCGAGCACGTCGGCGTCGGTCTCGGGGTCGCAAGGGGCGAAGGACTGCACGGGCTTGCGGGCGGCGACGTTCAGCCCGCCCGCCTTGAGCTGGGCCAGCACTGCGGCCGAGAGCCAGGTCTTCCCCACGCCCGTCCCGGTGCCGAGGACGACGACGAGCCGATCAGGTCGCATCCGCCACCCCGTGAACCAGCGCCCGGATCTGATCAGGGGTGTGCAGGGCCGATACCGAGATCCGTAGCCGTGAGGTGCCCGGAGCGACGCTGGGTGGCCGGATCGCCGGCACGTGGAACCCCCGTTCCCGGAGGGCGGCCGATGCAGCCACCGTGGCGTCCTCGTCGCCGATCACGATCGGCACGATAGGGGACGGGTGCCCGGGAGCGAGGAGGCCCACGTTGGCGCGGAGTCGCGCCACCAGTTCGTCGCCCTCCTTCGACCGCAGGATGTCCAGGGCCGCCAGGCCGGCGCCGGCATCGGCCGGTGAGGACGCAGTGGTGAAGATGAACGGCCTGGCCCGGTTGACCAGCAGGTCCACGAACCGCTGTGGCCCGGCCACGAACCCCCCCATGGCGCCCAGGTACTTGGACAGCGTGCCCACCCGCAGGTGGTCGGCACCGTCGAGGTCCGGGTCGGGGCCGAGGACGGCGTGGGCCTCGTCGAGCACCAGCAGCGCCCCGTGATCGGTACACAGCGTGGCCAGCGCCTCGACCGGGGCGACGTCGCCATCCATCGAGAACACGCTGTCGGTGACGACCACCGTCCGGCCGGGAGCGGACCGGAGCAGGTCGTCGACCTGGTCGAGGTCACGGTGGCGGTAGACGCACACCTCGGCTCGGGACAACCGGCAGCCGTCGACGATCGACGCGTGGTTGCGCTCGTCGGAGAGCACCCGTACTCCGGCGCCGGCGAACGTGGCCAGGACGCCGAGGTTGGCCGTGTAGCCCGTCGGGAAGAGCAGCGCCGCGGGCTCGCCCTTCCACCCTGCCAGCGCCGCCTCCAGCTCACCGTGCACCGGCCGGGACCCTGCCACCAGCCGGGCCGCTCCGGCGCCGGCGCCCCACCGGTCGAGGGCGGCGTGGGCGGCGGCCACGACGGCCGGGTGGTGCGACAGGCCGAGGTAGTCGTTCGAGGCGAAGGAGACCAGGCCCTCGTCGAGGTCGACGATGCGCCGCCACCGTCCGGCCGCCTCGACGGCCCGGCACTCGGCCGCGACCCAGTCATCCCAGCCGGCTCCGCTGGTCAGACCGGCCTCCCGGGCCGGTCACGGACAGCTCCGGCCAGCACGTCGACGATGCGCTCGACTTCGCTGGCGGTGATGGTGAGGGGTGGGACGACGATCACGGTGTCCCCGATCGGGCGGAGGAGCACGCCGGCGGCCACGGAGGCGTCGCACACGGCGCGGCCGGAGCCGGGGGCCACGTCGACCCCGCACAGCAGGCCCTTCACCCGGACGGCCTCCACGCCCGGGACGGAACGCAGCCGGGCTTCGAGCTGGGCCGAACGCTCCCGGACGTTCGCCAGGACGTCGCGCTCGCCGAGCAGGCGCAGGTGGCGGAGGGCCACCGCCGCGGCCAGGGCGTTGCCGCCGTATGAGTGCCCGTGGGCGAAAGCGTGGCCGGCGAAGGCGTCGTAGATCCGGCCACTGGCGACGGTGACCGCCATCGGCAGGTAGCCGCCGGTGATGCCCTTGCCCAGGCAAAGGAGGTCGGGACGGACCCGGCGGCCGCACTGCTCGGTGGCGAAGAGGGTGCCGGTACGGCCGAAGCCGGTGGCCACCTCGTCGTGGATCAGCAACACGTCGGCGGCCCGGCACGCCTCCGCCAGCGCCTCGAACCCCTCGGGCGGGGCCATGCGCATGCCCGCCGCCCCCTGGACCAGGGGCTCGACCACCACTGCGGCGAGCGTGCCGGCGTTGTCGTCGACCAGCCGGCAGGCCACGTCGAAGCACCCGGGGTCGCCGTAGCCGGGCGCCCGCAGCACAGGGAAGCGAAGCGGGTCGAACAGCGCAGCGCCGAAGCCGTCGTCGGCCCCGAGCGACAGGGAGCCCACCGTGTCGCCGTGGTAAGCGGACCCGAAGGCCAGGTAGGTCGTGCGCCCCCGCACGCCCTGGAGGGCCCAGAACTGGAAGGCGAGCTTGAGGGCCTGCTCGACCGCCGACGCCCCGTCGGAGGCGAACAGGAAATGCGGGTCGGCGACGGGGACCACCTCGGCGAGGGCCTCGGCCAGCTCGACCACCACCCGGTTGCCGTTGCCGAGCATGGTGGAGTGGGCGACGAGGTCGAGCTGGTCGCGCAGGGCCTGGTCGAGCTCGGGCACCCGGTGGCCCATGGTGTTCACCCACACCGAGGAGATGGCGTCGAGGTAGCGCCGGCCCTCGGTGTCGATCAGCTCGTGGCCCTCGGCCCGCTCGACGACCACCGGGCAGTGGTCGGTGTAGGCCGACATGTCGGTGAACCCGTGCCACACCACGGCGGCGTCGCGCTCCGGCCACTGCATTTCATCCACGGCACGCCAGTATCATCGGTTCCCAAGATGATGCTGGACGATCGCAAGGCCGCCATCCTCCGGGCGGTGGTCAAGGAGTACATCGACACCGCCCAGCCCGTGGGCTCGGCCCATGTCGCCCGCATGGGGGCCCTCAACGTGTCGCCCGCCACCGTCCGCAACGAGATGGCCCAGCTCGAGCGGGACGGCTTCCTGGCCCACCCCCACACCAGCGCCGGCCGCATTCCCACCGACAAGGGCTACCGCTTCTTCGTCGACGACCTCCGCTCCGAGCCCGGCGCGCTCGGCGAGGGCGAGCGGGCCCAGGTGCAGGACTTCTTCGCCCGGGCCCACGGTGAGCTGGAGCGCATGCTCCAGGACACCTCCAAGCTGCTGTCCAACCTCACCACCTACGCCGCCCTGGTCGTGGCCCCGCCGCATGAGGGGGCCAACATCCGGGCCGTGCACCTGGTCCCCCTTGGCGCCCGGGTGGCCGTGGTGGTGGCCGTGCTGGCCAACGGCGGGGTGGAGAAGGCCCACATCGAGCTGCCCGAAGACACCGGGGACGAGCGGATCGCCGCCGCCGCCGCCCACCTCTCGGCCCACGTGGTCGGCCGTCCCCTGGCCGACGACAGCCCAGTCCCGCCTACCGGCGACGCCGCCACCGACACGCTGGTCAACGCCGCCCGCCAGGCCCTCTGGGACTACCACGACAGCGAGGCCGACCAGGTCTTCATCGGCGGCGCGGCCCGCATGGCGTCCACCTTCCAGGCCGTCGACACCGTCCGCCAGGTCCTGGCCGGCCTCGAGCAGCAGTACGTGCTCGTCAGCCTTCTGCGGGAGGCGCTGGGTGAGGAGGGCCTGACGGTGGCCATCGGCGCCGAGCACGGCGTGGACTCACTGGCCGAGTGCTCGATCGTCGTCGCCCCCTACGAGGTCGACGGCTCCCACGCTGGCACCATCGGCGTGCTGGGGCCCACCCGCATGAACTACCCCCAGGCCATGGCGGCGGTGGCCATCGTCAGCGCCCGCCTGGGGCGTCACCTGCGCGAAGGGTAGGAGTCATGGCCACCGATCTGCCGGACTTCTACGGGCTGCTGGGTGTCGGGCGCAGCGCGACCGACGACGAGATCAAGCGCGCCTACCGAAAGCTGGCCCGCGAGCTGCACCCCGACGTGAACAACGGCGATCCGGCCACCGAGGAACGCTTCAAGATGGTCACCCTCGCCTACGAGTCCCTCCGGGACCCCGAGCGCCGGCGCCGCTACGACATGTTCGGCCCCGAGGGCCTCCGGGGCACCGGCGGGGCAGGCGGCGCGGGCGGGGCCGGCGGGTTCGAAGACATCTTCAGCGCCGGCCTGGGCGATCTGTTCAACAGCTTCTTCGGCGCCAGCGGGGGCGGGGCTTTCGGCCAGGCCCGGGGCCGGGGGCAGGCCGGACCGCCCCGGGGGCCCGACATGGAGGTCACCCTCGACCTCGACTTCCGCTCGGCGGTGTTCGGGGCGTCGAAGGAGATCCGGGTCCGGGTGCCGGTGCCGTGCACGACGTGTGAGGCCACCGGGGCCAAGCCGGGCACGTCGGCCGTCACCTGCGAGATGTGCAGCGGCGCCGGCGAGATCCGCCAGGTCCGGCAGTCGATCCTTGGCCAGATGGTCACCTCCCGCCCTTGCCCCCGCTGCGGCGGGCTGGGCCAGGAGATCCGTGACCCGTGCCCGGACTGCCGGGGTGAGGGCCGGCGCAACGAGGAGAAGGCCTACACCGTCGACATCCCCGCCGGCGTCGACGACGGCAACACCCTCCAGCTCGGCGGGCGGGGGGCGGCCGGCCCGCGTGGCGGCCGCCCGGGCGACCTCTTCGTTCACCTGCGGGTCAAGGCCGACGACCGCTTCCTGCGCCAGGGCAACGACCTGGTCCACGTGCTGCACCTGCCCATGGCCCAGGCCGCCCTGGGCGCCCACATCCGCTACGAGACCCTCGACGGCACCGAGGATCTGGTGATCCCCCGGGGCACCCAGCCCGGCAAGGTTTTCCGGCTGAGGGGCCGGGGCGTGCCCGACGTCAACGGCCGGGGCCGGGGCGACCTGCTGGTGCAGGTCGTGGTCGACACCCCCAACGACCTGACCAAGGAGCAGGAGGACCTGCTCCGGCTCTACGCCGGCGCCCGGGGCGAGGACGTCGCCCCGGCCGAGTCCGGGTTCCTGGCCAAGGTCCGGTCGGCCTTCAAGTAGGCACGGGTTCACGTAGCCACCACCGGTCACGCCTTCGTCGACGATCTCGGCGCACCCGAGCTGTCCGCCGACGACCGCCACCACCTGGAGCGGGTCCTGCGGCTCCGGGCCGGCGACGAGGTGACGGTGTCCGACGGTGTCGGGGGCCGGCTGGCCTGCCGGTTCGGCCCCACGCTGGAGCCGGTGGGGGAGGTCGAGCGGGTGCCCCGGGCCGTCCCCGAGGTCACGGTGGCCTTCGCCGTCGTCAAGGGGGAACGGCCCGAGTGGGCGGTCCAGAAGCTCACCGAGATCGGCGTCGACCGGATCGTGCCCTTGCTCACCGCCCGCTCGGTGGTCCGGTGGCCGGCCGGGGAATCGGCCAAGCAGCTGGCCCGGCTGCGGCGGGTGGCCCGGGAGGCGGCGGTGCAGAGCCGGCGGGTGTGGCTGCCGGCGATCGAGCCCGTGAGCCGGTTCGAGGCCATGGCCGGTCAGGCGGGGGTGTGCGTCGCCCATCCCGGCGGCGGCCCGCCGTCGCTCGACCGCCCGGTGGTCCTGATCGGGCCCGAAGGGGGCTGGGACGACAGAGAGGTCGCCGCCGCCGGCCGGGCCCTGGTCGGCCTCGGACCGTCGGTGCTGCGCACGGAGACGGCGGCGGTGGTCGCCGGTGCGTTGCTGTGTGCCCTCCGGGCAGGGGTGGTGAGCCGGGGCGGCGACCCCGGAGCGTAACTACTCCGGCACGCAGCGCGATTGTCCGGTAAACTACAGGCCGAATCAGTCACTGAGAGTGCCGAAGGCAAGCTCTAAGCGAGGGGGGGCTCGGTCGTGACCGAGGAGACCGAGCTGTTGGGCCCTGCGTTGACCTACGCCCGGCGGGTGGGCCAGCGTCTGCGGGCCATCCGCAGGCAGAAACGCCTGTCACTGCAGGAGGTGGAAGCCGCCTCCAGCCAGGAGTTCAAGGCGTCGGTGCTGGGTGCGTACGAGCGGGGCGAGCGGGTCATCTCCGTGCCCCGGCTCCAGCGCCTCGCCGACTTCTACCGGGTACCGGTCGACCAACTGCTGCCTCGAGACGGCGAGGTGCCGGCGGAGGCGCCTGCGGTCGGGACCGAGCCAGCGGAGGTGCGCGTCCCCTCGCCGGCGTGGCCCTCGAAGGTCACCTTCGACCTGGCCCGCTTCCAGGCCGTGGACGGGGACCCCGAGCTCGAGATGGTCTACAAGTACCTGAGCAGCATCCAGGTGCGCCGGCAGGACTTCAACGGCCGGGTGCTCACCATCCGGGCCGACGACATCCGGGCCATCGCCGGACTGTTCGGCACGGACGCCGACGCCCTGCTGCGCCGCCTCGACAACCTCCAGCTCCGCCTCCAGCCGGCGTAGCGCTTCTCAGCTGTCGAGCAGCGCGGAGGGCACCACCGTCACCGGGAACGGCACGGTTGCCTCGTAGACCTCGCCGCCGACCACCATCGCGTGCTCTACGTACCGGCCTTCGGCGAGGTGCAGCACGGTGAGGCTTGGTGTCGCCGGGTCGACGAGCCAGTAGGCGGGCACGCCGGCGGCCTCGTACGCCAGCCGCTTTGTGCCGAGGTCGATGAGGCGGGTGCTGGGCGAGAGGACCTCGATGACCAGGAGCGGAGCGACTTCGAGCCGGGCGGGGGCCACGTCGGCTTTCCGCGCGACCAGTACGTCGGGCTGGACGACGGTGACACGGGAGAACCGGACATCGAACGGAGCGACTAGCACCTCATGCTCCGGCGCCCGCCCGGCGTGGAGAAGGACGACAAGCGACACCACGCACTGTTGATGGCTGCGATTCGGCCCCGGGCTCACGATCAGGACGCCCTCGATGAGCTCGTAGCGGTGGCCGTCCTCGGGCATCGCCGCCAAGTCGTCCTCGGTGAGGGGAGCGCCCCACGTAAGGTCCGTCGCCATCTCGGCTGAGTGTACGTGTGCCATCTGCTCACCTGGGGCCGGGCACGGTGAACCGCTGGCCCGGGAAAACCAAGTCCGGGTTGTCGCGATGTACGAGCTCGGCGCGGTTGGCCTCGATTAGGCGCTGCCAGAAGGGGACGATCTCGGCGTCGGTCGGCGCCCGGCCCCAGCGCTCCGTGAGCACGCTTTCGGCGATGGACCAGAAGCACTCTCCGGGCTTCACGGTCCACCCCTCGGATCGCGTCGCCGGCGTGACCTCGGGAGCGGGCCCGACCGCCGCCCGTGGCGCCGCTTCCGAAGGGCCGAGCCGGTGCATGGTGAGCGTGGCCGGCGGAGGTTCAGTTGTCCGCGGAGGTTGGATCGACGTGGTGCTCGTCTGGGCTGCGACCACCGGCGCTCGCAGCGCGGGCGCAGCGACGGCCACCACTCCGGACGCGGCCAGGCCGAGGCTCAGGCTGCCGGCCAGCATGCGCCGGACCGGTCCGATGGTGACCCGGTCGGCGACGCGCACGAGCGACGCGGCGCCGGCGATCCGCAACAGCGCCCCCACGGCGGTGACCGCCGCCACGTACCAGAGGCCGCCGAGCGCAGCGATGCGCAGGAGGCTGAAGGCGGCGACTATCGGATCCCGCTTCTCCAGCCACCCGGCCCACTGTCCAGGGTCGAGCAGTGGTGGGCCGGCCAGCGCCCCGTGACCCGCCCACTGCAGCGCCACCGCCGTCGCCCCCAAGCCGATCACCCACGCCGCGCCGGGCAACCGGGCCTTCACGGTCGCCCCCGGGGGAGGCGGATGACCTCGGCGGGGCCAGTGGCCCGTTCGACCACCGCTTCGTGGCAGCCATCGCGGTCGACGTCGGCCGCCCGCAGCGCCTGGCCCCCCGGCACCCGAGCCACGGCGGTGGCCGTGAGGTCCTGACCGGGACCGGCCCAGCCGTCGAAGCGGAAGACCTCTCCGGAGGAGGGTCGGAGGAGGGCGACAGTGCGGCCACCCTGGCATCCCCAGTCGCCGGTGGCCACCTGGTCGCCGGCCTGGCCGAGTGCCCACCGGAGTTCGCCGGCCTCCAGCACGCCATCGGTGTACCGGAGCGCGTCCGGGCAGCCGTCACCGTCGACGTCGGCCTGGAGGACGGCGGTGGCCGGTGGGCAGGCCGGGCGGCGGGCGGGCGTAGTGGTGGAGGTCGGCGCCCGAGTGGTCGACGAGCTCGTCGACGAGGAGGCCAGCCCGGCCCGGGTCGTGGTCGGGCCGGGCTGGCCGTAGTCCTCCGGTACGACCTCGGGCGCGGCGGTGGCCGTCTGGGTTACCGGTGGTCCCGACGACCCGCCGAGCAGCACCGCCCCGACGACCGCGCCGGCGGCTGCCAGTCCGGCGACGACCACCAGGGCGCGTGGTCGAGCTGGCCGGCGGCCGAGCCCGGTATTGGCCCGGCGCAGGGCGGCGAGCGGATCGGTGCCAAGCGCCGGCGTCCGCGCTGGCTGAGGCGCCAGGCCGCGGGGAAGCCGGGCCGCCGGCACCTCGTTCTGCAGCGCCTCGGCGAGAGCCCGCGCCGTCGGGCGGGCGGACACGTCGTCGGACATGGCCTCCTCCGCCACCCGGGCCAGGGCGTGGCCGGCCGGCGGATCAGGGGCGAGGAAGGCGGCGAGGGCGCCGACGGCGAAGACGTCGAACGCCGGATCGAGCCCGTCGGCATCGCTGCGGGCGGGGTCGGCGAAGGCCCGGGGCGCCGACCTCGGAGCCTGCCCTTGGCGGCCCCCATAGGCGAGGCCACAGAGCACCGGTCGCCCGCCCGGGCCCACGATCACATGCTCCGGGGACACCGCCCCGTGCACGAGGCCGAGGTCGTGGAGGTCGGCCAGGGTGGTGGCCAGCGCGGCCAGGAGCCCCGCGCTCTCCTCCAGAGGCAGGCGGCCCACCTGGGCAAGGGTCGGCCCGTCGACATGGGCGGTCAGGAGGATGGCACCCACGCCGTGGCCGTCGACACCGACCAGCTCGATGACACCCGGATGCCGAGCCGCCTCGAGGAGCTCGGCCTCGTGCTCGAGCCGCACCGCCTCCTCGGCGTTGCCGGCGACCTTGGCCGCCACCCTCCGCCCTGCCGCATCCGTGGTCACCGACGTACGCTCCACCATCACCGATAGTCTACACTGCTAAACTAGTAATTCTCAATCCATTTCAGCAACTTCCAGTCGTCTGGCGGGGCGAAGCCGCCGAGGAGGCCCGGACTGCGATCAGGCCATCCGATCCCGGCATCACCCTCCCGAACAGCTCGTCGACCCGAGAGAAGGCGGTCACCGTGACCGTCCAGTCGCAGCCCAGGCCCACCGCCTCGGCCTCCACCACCAAGTTGTGATGCTTGCCCGGGTCGATCAGCGCAAGGACTCGGCCGACGGCCATCTCCTCGACGGCGTCCTCCGACAACTCGATGCGGTCGTTCCTGTAGAACGAATTTTCGGAGATGGCCTGGGTGGCAACGTCGTTCGCCGCCGCCGCAGTGGCATTGACCAGTTCCCGCTGGGCCATGAAGCCGATCGCACTGTCGACGGCGATGGACGCCAGCGCCATCACGATCAGCAGCGCGGACGGGAAGAGCAGCAGCGTGCTGCCCCGCTCAGGGTGTGGTGACACAGCCGTTCACCGTGGGGAGCAGGCCGGTGCGGTACGGGTCGACCACCTCGGCATGAGTGGCGGTGGCGGTGAAGCCGTCGCCGAACCCGCCGAACCACGGGAGGCTGATGGCCGGTATCCGGTAGCTCGCCTGGAAGCGGACCGTCTCACACCGGTTCAAGGAGCCCTCCAGCTGCGTGAGCTCCAACTGTGCGCCGGAACGGCCCATCCCGTCGATGGCCAAACGGGCCGCCGCATCGGCGAGGTCGATCGGATCGGCGCCGTCCACCGGCGCCTCCACGTACGCTCGGGTGGCCTCGCGAGCCGCAGCCGACACCGCCATCTTGGCGTCGACGACGGCCCACGCGTTGGCTACCAGCAGGGTGCCGACCACGAAGGTGAGGACACCGAACGGGATGACTTCGATTCCGGCGACCTGGCCCGACTCGTCCCGTCGCCACCGGTGGGTGCCCCTCACCGGAACCGCTCCACCCGGATGCGGATGGTGCGGTCGAGCCGGTCGAGGCCGACGGGGCCCGCCATCGCTGCGGGCAGGAACGTCGGATTTTCGGATTGCACCCGCAGCACCACCTCCTCGTCGCCGGAGACGTCCCAGATGAATGCCACCCTGTCGCCGTAGCGGCCGAGCGACTGCCGGGCCTGCGCCTCGGCCGCGGCGATGGAGGACGGCCCGCCGTCGCTTCCTGCCACCCGGCGGGCTGCGTCGGAGGAGACGGCGGTCACGACCGACGCCGCGTACAGGTTGAAGATGACCTGCACCGCGAACAGCAGCATCACGAGGAAGACGGAGAAGCCGATCCAGATCGAGATCGGCCCTCCGCCCCGCTCCTCCACCAGCGCTACGGTGCGCCGGCGCCGATGTTGTTGATCTGTTCGGCGGTCTGATCGCGGGCGTCGCCCCAGATCTCGTTGAAGCCCACCCACATCGCCGCGCCGAGGAACGCCATGATCAGGACGGCGATGGCCGTAGAGATCACGCCTTCACCCGCCTCGTCGTTGTGGACGAGGCTCGAGATGAGGCTCTTGCACCACACGTATGCCTCCAGGGACTGCTCCATCAGTGGTTTCCTTTCGCTTCGTCGGACTGGTTTGGTCGGCAGGGTCAGGATGCGGAGAAGAGGCGGAGCGCCTCCATGAAGGGGACGGCGAGGAAGATCACCCCGGGGACCAGCGCGGCCACCGTGACGGGGATCCACACCTGCTGCGCGCGGCGCTCGGCCGTCTCGATCAAGCGGCGCTGGGTGTCCTTGCGGATGGAACGGGCCTCCTCGGAGATGAGCCGTCCGAGGTCGGACGCCTCCCGGTTGAGGCCCAGGATGGGAAGCAGCCGGTGCAGGGCTTCGACGTCGGCCACCTCGGCCCACTCCCGCAGGGCCTCGACCTCCGACAGGCCCTGACGGATGCGCCCGCAGACCCGAGCGAGGTCCCGGGCCACATTGCCTCCGCCCCGGGACGACAGCCGGTTCAGCGCTGCGCCGAGGGAGTAGCCGGCCGACAGCAACATGGCCAGCTGCTCGGCGACGACGGGTAGCTCCAGGTTGAGCCGGCGGCGCCAGGCATCGGACGCCGAGGCCACCTGTTGCTCCGGCACCATGAACCCGAGCGCCGGGCCGCTCAGGACGAAGAGCAGGGCGATGGGTACGGGCGGCCGCACGGCGATGGCCACCAAAGCGCCACCGGCGAAGCCGGCCACGGCCCAGCCGACCTGCCTGACGCGAAACGCGGTGACGTCGTCGGTGGAATGGATGCGTTCCAACCGCACGCCCAGCTCCTCGCTGACCCCCAGGAGGCGGGCCAGCCGCTCGCCGACGGTCCGGCAGAGGGGCCGTACGACGTCGCGGAAGGACTCCACGGAGAAGATGCCGCCGCGGCGGGACCCGCCCCCCATGCCGGCGGGACTGTAGGGACGGAGCCGTTCGACGAGCGGCGGACGGGAGAACCAACGCAGCTGCGACAGCACAAGGGTCATGCCGGCCCACAGGGCGAGTCCGCACAGTGCCGCAAGCCGGCCGCCGGCGAGGTCAGCCATGGAACACCCGCTCCTCTTCCGGGAGGCGCATGATCCGCCCCGACCAGAGCCAGCAGGCCACCACCATTCCGACGGCGAACATCGCCGCCAGTTGCCCTTCGGCGGAGCGGTAGGCGTCGTGGCCGCCGGCGATCGACAATCCCACCAGTGCCATTCCTACGGGTACGAGCAGCACGAATCGGCGGGCGAAGCGGGCGCCGGCCTGGCGGGCCTGGGCGTCCTTGCGTCCTTGGAGGTCGGCGATCCGGTCCTCCACCAGCGCGGTGAGGCGGCGCTGGACGTCGGTGCCGCCCACGTCGTGGGCCACGAGCAGGGTCTCGCACGCGGCGTCGGCGGTGGCGTCGGCCAGGCCGGCCTTGAGGACGGCCACGCTACGTTCGAAGTCGGTGCTGATAAGCCACTGCCGGTGGGCGGCGGCGAACGCCGGACGCATCTCCTCCGGCGCGTTCCGGCTGACCTCGAAGAGGGCTTGGGGGACGGAGCGGCCGAGCGAGCCGGCGAGCAGGGCGATCTCCTCGATCATCCGGGGCCAGCTCTGGGCGGCGCGGGCCCTACGCTCGCGCCGCCGCGCCCGGTACGACGCCGCCGGGTAGGTGGCGGCGAAGGCGCCGACGACCAGCGCCGGCAGCGGCGCACCCAGGACGGCGAAGGTGAGCCCGGCGCCGAGCACGAAGAGCACGGCCATCACCGTGAGGAACTCGGTGGGGCCGACGCCCTCGAGGCCGGCCTGGGCCAACCACTGCCGGGCCGTGGCCCGCAATCGGGGCTCCGAGCGGATCCGGCTGGCCCCGAACCCGAGTCCCTTCCATCCGAACGCCACCGAGGTGTACACGAGGAACACCCCGTAGGAGCCGGCGAGGGCGATGACAAGCGCGGTCACGACGTCGTCCGCTTCCGGGGGGGCCGCCGGGCCGGCGCTGCGCCCCCTGCTCGGTTGCCGTTCACGGCCCGGACCGTGCGTACCCGCTTGCCGCCACCCTCGAGGAGCTCGAGGACGTCGTAGCCCGCTTCCTCGAGCGCACGGGCGGCGCGCAGCGGCAGGTTGCCGCTCCACGCCAGGGCCTCGACCGGGCGTGGCCGGCTGAACAGCTCCGTGGCCGTGAACTGGACGGCGTCGGGCCCGGTCTGCGGCTCCTCCACGGCGATGACTTCGGTCACCTGCGGCTGGCCGGCGACCCGGGTGCAGTGCACGACGATGTCGATCGCCTCGCTCACCAAGGAGCTCAAGGCGGTCATCGGCAGCTCGTTGGTGTCGGCCAGCTGGCAGATGAAGCGGAGCCGGGTGAGGGCCTGGCGGGCCGAGCCGGCGTGGATCGTCGTGTAGCAGCCCTTCACACCCGAGGACAGGGTGAGAAGCAGCGGCAGGGCCTCTCGGTCCCGCACCTCACCCACCACGGCGATGTCGGGCGCCATGCGCAGGAAGCCCGAGACAAGCCGCCGGAGGTCGACCTCACGACGGTCGGGCCGGGCGGGACGGGTCTGCATCGACGCCACGTTGGGCAACGGCAGGTCGGCCTCGAAGACCTCCTCGGCCACGACCACCCGGAGCGTCGGGTCGAGCTCGGCGGCGCAGCACGAGAGGAGGGTGGTCTTGCCGCACCCGGGCGACCCGGAGAAGACGATCGAAAGGCGGGCCCGCACGCACGCCCGGAGGAAGGCGGCCACCCGGGTGTCGAGCATGTCGCGGTCGACCAGCTCGTCGAGCGAGCGGTACGCGACGCCGGTGAACTTCCGGATGTTGACCAGCAGGTGGCCGTCGCGGCCGACGTCGCCGTGGACGATGTGCAGCCGGGCTCCGGTGTCGAGCTGGGCGTCCTGCAGGCCCTCGGCCGGGTCGAGCTTGCGGTGCGACCCCGCCGCCTCGTCGAGGATCTTGGTGAGCGTGCGGACGACGTGGTCGTCGTCGTTGAACGCCTCGTCGTGGTACCCGCTCGTGCCCCGATGCCGCTTCACGAAGATCTGGTCGGGGGCGTTGACCATGATCTCCCACACGTCGTCGTCGGCCAGCAGGGGTTCGAGCGGGCCATAGCCGGCGAGGTTCCGGTAGGCCCGTTCGGCGACGATCTCCGGGTCGGCCAGGTCGAAGGCCCGCAGGCCGCGCTTGTAGCCGTCGGACCAGGCGGCCACCTCGTCGGCGATGAGCGCCCGTAGCTTGGCCTTGCTGCCCTCGCCGGCCATGTCGAGCGCGGTGTCCTTGGCCCGTGCCTGCACGCGACGCTCGATGTCCTGCAGCGGGGACGCCTCCACCGTCACCGTGTCCTCCTGGCCGCTCGCCGAATCACAGTCACCCCAGCGCCTCCTCGGTCCAGTGCCCGAGCGACCCCGGGCGCACCGGCTCCGGCTCGGTGGCGACCGGCTCGAGCCGGGGGCGGTCGAGCAGCGCTCGGTAGGCGCCGGCGAGTGGCGCCCCGAGGCCGGCCGGGAGGCGGGCGCCGTCGTGCAGGTCGGCCTCGACATTGCTGCGTTCGGGCAGGTGCACGGGGTTCATGAGCCGGCCGCCCGAGAACGGGGCGGTGAGCTCGGCGAGGGCCGCAGCCAGGCCGGCCCGGGCCCGGGCCGAGCGGGGTGCCCGGTTGAGGACCGGCACGATGCGGGCCGCGTCGACGCCGAACCCGACAAGATCCTCCAGCACCCGGACCAACGAATGGACGCCCTTGAGCTCGGGGAGGCCGACGGCGAAGACCACGTCGGCCTGGGCCGCGGCCGTGCGCGACATCACGTTGCGCTCCTCGATGTCGATCGACCCGGCGTCGTCCTCGCCCTCGAGGTCGGCGTCGATGTCGCACACCACCACGCCCCATGCCCGCCGCAGTGAGTCGAAGGCGGCCTCGAAGGCCTGCGGGCGGATGGCCGGCCAGTGCCGCGCCCGCCGGAGCCCGAGCAGCACGTGGTAGCGACGGTCGGGCACGGCGAAGGCCAGAGCCCGCACGTCGTCGGCGGTGGGCTGGCCCGACCGGTGGGCCTCGACCAGCTCCTGCACGCACGGCAGCACGCCGCCGGCGTCGTGGAGGACGGCCTGTTCCGCCCGCAGGCGCAGGTCGGCCAGGAGGACCATGCCGCCGTGGCGCACGTCGTCGGCCAAGGCCTGGGCCAGGGCGATCGCAGCCGTCGACACCCCGGTGCCGCCCGCTCCGGTGAGCACGGCCACCGAGCCCCGCCACGCCGCCGGAGCAGGCCGGGTGAGAAGGTCCGTGGGATCGGCGTCGCCCCGGCGGACGGGATGGGCGCATGACGTGAGGGCCGCCACCAGCTCCTCGCGCCCGAATGACGGTGCGAGCACCCGGGCTGCGCCGAGCTCGAGCCAGTCCCGGGTGGCCCGGCCGTCGTCGACCACGAGGACGGCGCACCCGGCGGCTCGTGCCGCGGCGACGAGGTCACGGTCGACTGCGGGCAGGCCGGCGTCGGCGACGAGGGCGGAGAACGGCCGGCCGGATCCCAGGCGGGCCCGGACCTCCTCGACGGAGATGCACCGTACGAACTCCGCCGGGAGGGCGCCGCTGTTGGCCCACAGCCCGACGGACCGGAACCAGGCGGCGCGGGCGGGGGCGAGGCCCAGGACGACGAAACGCTCGGCCGCCATCAGGTGCGGCCCGTCCGGTAGGTGGGCGGCACACCGGGCAAGGGAGGTGCCCCGGTGGACCGGACGAGGGTGACCTTCCCGAGCTGTATGGCGTGGGCCAGGGCCAGGGCGTCGGCGGGGTCGTCGACCGCCACCGTCACGGTGGCCGCCCCACTGTCGCCGCCGGCGGAGCTGCGGGGCCGTTCGATGCCCACCAGCAACGCCGAACGGACGATCACGGTGGTGAACGCATCGGCGCCCGTGCCGAACGTGGCCAGGAGGTCGGCGCGCTCCCCCTGCTTGATACCGGAGCTGATCCGGCCGCGATCCAGGGTGAACGTCAGCTCCCGACTGGCGGCCTCCCCCTTGCGGGCTACCACCGCGCTCGACTGGACCAGCTCACCTGCGCCGAGGGGCGACACGAGCGTGGCTCCGACCAGGACTTGGGCGTTGTCGAAAACCCGTGCCCGCACTCCCGGCGCCAGCTCCATCGGCGCCAGCACGAGGTCGGTGGCCTGGATCCGGGTGCCGGCCGCCAGCTCCTGGCGGGCCACGACGTAGGAGTGGGACGGCCCTTCTCCGGAGTTGGTGGCTGCGGCGAACAGGCCCACCGCTGACGCCGCAACCAGGAGCCCGCCCACCACGGCGCGACTTCCGGGCAGTGCCCGCCGGCGGCGCACGGTGCGCACCGGCTGATCCGGCTCCGGGCCGGCCACGTCGCGCGCCGTCCGCCTCAGGATCGTGCTCGCCCGTTGCGCCATGCCCGTCTCACCTTCGCCCTGCCAGCCGGACGCAAGAATATGAAAGGCGGTGGAACTCCACAAGGGGATAACTTGTGGATCTTTCAGAGAAAAGCTGTAGGAAACTCCGCCGAGCGGCGAACCCATGAAAATTCATGAGGAACTACAAGGAATGACGACTCCGGCTACAATGCGCGGCATGCCAGACGACGACATTCGCTGGATGAGTACGGGGGAGGCGGCGCGGCGGTTGGGCGTGACCGTCCGCACCCTGTACCGCCTCATCGACGAGAGCGAACTTCCGGCCTACAAGTTCGGTCGCGTCATCCGCCTCCAAGAAGCGGAGGTGGAGTCCTTCATCAAGGCGTCCCGGATCACTCCGGGAGACCTCGAGCACCTCTACCCCGAGGCCAAGAAAGAAACCTCGGACACCGAGGTCAGCCCCACGTAGACGGCGCCCGAGGTGCCGTCGGCCCGCACCGTCAGCACGTCGAGGCCCACCGCCCGCAGGTCTCCGACCACCGACGCCGCCCCCGACTGGACGAGGATCCTGGGGCGCTGCCCGGCCGCCTGGGCCAGCACCTCGGCCAGCCGCACCCCCAGGGCGCCCCGACCGGCCCGGTCCCCGGTCGTCGTCGACCTCGCCGTTCCCTCGGCCACCCGGACGTCGGCCAGCGCAGCCAAGGCGACGAAGGTGGTCGTGCCACCCGGCACCTCGATGGCCACGAAGTCCTCGCCCACACCGGTGACCCCGCCGCGATGGCGCCGCCCGCTCGCCGTGGTCACCACCACCGTCTCCCGCCGCTCGGCGAAGGCCAGCAGCACGCCGGCCAGGCTGGCGCCCTCCTCGGCCTGGGCTCGCAACCATCGCTCGCGCACCCGCGAGTCGGCCGCCTCCCGCGCCCGGGCGTCGGCCGCCCACCGCTCGAGGTCGTCGACGCCGTCCATCCGCGTCGTAGCCTGGCCGGTGTCATGAGCGAATGCATCTTCTGCCGCATCGTCGCCGGCGAGCTGCCGTCGGAGGAGGTGGCGTCCACGGAGCGCACCTACGCCTTCCGCGACGTCAAGCCGGCGCTTCCTGTCCACGTGCTGGTCGTGCCCCGTGAGCACATCGTCTCCGCCGACACGGTCACTACCGAGCACGCGGGCCTGCTGGCCGAGATGATGGACACCGCCCAGCGGGTGGCTCGCGACGAGGGGCTGACGGACCGGGGCTACAGGCTGGTGTTCAACGTGGGCGAGGACGCCCAGAACTCCGTCGCCCACCTGCACATGCACCTCGTCGGAGGGCGTCCGATGGAGTGGCCTCCGGGCTAGTGCACCGGTCGGAGGCCTCAGGCGGGTAGCCTGAGGAGTGAACGCAGCCGTGTCCCCGACCCAGATCAAGATCCTCGTGCCCGGCAACCACCTCATAGTGGATCTCCTGGGCGAGCGCGACGAGTTGCTGCGCCTCATCGAAAAGGCCTTCGGCGACGCCGAGATCCTGGTG
>Ga0136633_1001422_pt1 | contig 17659 bp, 14 predicted proteins | sample AntDrymeUQ832206_2_FD_105494 | JGI IMG/M metagenome (GOLD analysis project Ga0136633, IMG submission 105494) | Polar desert sand microbial communities from Dry Valleys, Antarctica - metaG UQ83 (22.06) | ecosystem: Environmental > Terrestrial > Soil > Desert | place: Antarctica: Dry Valley...
ACCGGCATCTCCGTACCGTCAGCCACGCGCTCGACCAAACGCACGCTGCGCCCCGGCGTGCCCTGCAGCCGCAGCGCCACCCACCCGCGCTCCTTGACGGCCAGTTGCATCGCAAGTGGCCGCCCCGGCCCCTGCGCGTCGACATCTGCCTGCCGGCCCACGGCTGGCGAGACCATCACACCGAGCGTTCCCACAGAGACAGCGAGAAACAGCACGCTTCGGACACGGCGACGACGCTCCCTCATCACTGGGAACGTTACCTCTGTCGCTACTGACCGCCGGCAGGCTACGGGAAGGCGGGAACCGGACCGCCCATCGCCGGAACGGTCGGACGGGACGGCTCGACGACCTCAGGCGCGACGTAGGGGGGTGCTTTGGGGCGCACCTTTCCGCCCGGGAAGGCGAGGCGCAGGATGGTGCGCTGCACCATCAGCCACTGCTTGCCGAACGGGCCCGTGTTGTAGGGCAGTCCGTACCGCTCGCAGACCGTCTTGACCTTCGGGGCGATCTCCTTGTAGCGCGAGCTCGGCATGTCCGGGAAGAGGTGGTGCTCGACCTGGTAGCTCAAGTTGCCGCTCATCAGGTGGAAGGTGTCGCTGCCGTCGATGTTCACCGCGCCGAGCAGCTGGCGCACGTACCACTCCCCGCGGCTCTCCCCGGCCGCCTCCTCCTCGGTGAACGTGTACGCCTGGTCGGGGAAGTGGCCGCAGAAGATGATCGCGTTGGACCAGATGTTGCGCACGAGGTTGGCGGTGATGTTCGCCTGCAGCGTGCGCTTGAAGCCCTTGCGCCCCGAGAGCGCCGGGAAGATCACGTAGTCCTTGACGATCTGGCGGCGCGCCTTCTCGGCGATCCCCTTGAGCTCCTCCTTGAGGACCTTCTTGTCCTTCCTGCCCTTGAGGATCTCCTCGAAGTCGAGGTCGTGGAAGGCGACGCCCCACTCGAAGGCCAGCATGAGCAGCACGTTGACCACGGGCTGGGCGAGAAAGCGCGGCTCCCACGCCTGCTTGGGATCGACGCGCATGATCTGGTAGCCGACGTCCTTGTCCTTGCCGACGACGTTGGTGAACGTGTGGTGCAGGTAGTTGTGGGAGTGCTTCCACGCGACCGAAGTCGAGGCGGTGTCCCAGTCCCACGAGGAGGAGTGGATGAACGGGTCGTTCATCCAGTCCCACTGGCCGTGGAGGATGTTGTGGCCGATCTCCATGTTCTCGAGGATCTTGGCCACCGACAGGCCAGTGACCCCGAGCACCCACGCCGGGGGGTAGCGAGAGGCCATCAGCGCGATGCGCGACAGCGCGGCCAGGCGGCGATGGAACTCGATCAGCGAGCGGATGTAGACCGCGTCGCGGTCGCCGAGGTCTGCGCGCACCTCGTCGTGGATCGCCTGAAAGGCCTGCCCGATCTCCTCGAGCTCCTCGGGGCTGAGGCGGTGGAGCGGGTGGTCGGTCGGAGCGGAGGCGGTGGTCATGGCAGCACCTTTCAAAGTTCGATCTCGATAGGGCCTTCGGGGGCGTTGACGCAGGTGCGGATGGTTTGCCCCTCGTCGGTGAAGAGCTCACCTGTCCTCAGGTCGCGGACCTTGCCGGCGCGCAGCTTGCCGACGCAGGTCCGGCAGATGCCCATGCGGCACCCGAAAGGCAGCATGGCACCGGCCTGCTCCCCGCCGACGAGGATCGAGATGCCGACGCCGCAGGTGGCCTGCACGTCCTGCACCCGGAAGCTGACGCTGCCGCCCGAGCCGACGTCTGCGTTGCCCGTGCCGATGATGGGCTGGAAGCGCTCGACGCGCAGGATGGTGTCCTCGCCGCCGTGCTCGAGGTAGTGGGCCTCGAAGGCGTCGATCATCGCTCGCGGGCCCGACAGGAACGTCTGGCGCTCGCGCCAGTCCGGCACGAGCGTGTCGAGCTCGGCGGGGGTGATGCGACCGCGCTCGCCCGTGAGGCGCTCGTGCAGCGCGTAACCGGCCCGCCGTTGCGCGAGCTCCCGGAACATCGGGCCGAAGATGAATCGCTCGGCGGTCCGGGTCGAGTGGATGTGGACGACGTCCGCGACGGCATCGCGGCGGTCGAGCTCGCGCAGCATGGACATGACGGGGGTGATGCCCGAGCCCGCCGAGATCGAGAGGATCTTCGCGGGAAGCGCCTCCGGCAGGCCGAAGGTGCCCTCGACCTCGCCGAGGAACACCAGGGTCCCGGGCCTGGCCTGTCTGACGAACCAGGGGGACATGAGGCCCTGCTCGACGTACTTGACCGTGATCGACACGAGCCCCTCGGGGTGGTCGCGATCGGAGGTGATCGAGTAGGCGCGCCAGTGGCGCACCCCGTCGATCTCGGCGCCGATGCGCAGGTACTGCCCGGGCTTGTGGCCGCTCCACTCGTGGCTCGGCTTGATGACGACCGTCGAGGCCTCCTCGGTCTCCGGGGTGACGCGGACGATCGTGCCCGTGGCCTCGCGCGTGGACCAGCGCGGGTTCAGCAGGCCGATGTAGTCGTCGGGTAGCAGCGGCGTGGTCATCGCTCGCGCCGCGTGCAAGAGCCGCTTGCGCAGCATGGGGACCTTGGGTTCGGCTGCTCTTTGAACCATCACTCCGCTTTCCGAGCTCAGACGCCGGCGTCGGCGCACCGTGCGGGGCACGGTAGAGCCGTTGAGAACGACTGTCAATATACGCCAAGAGAGGTTAAGCTCGCGAGGGTGCCCGCTCCGTCGCCAGCCACGCGCGAGGCCCGCCGACGGGAGCTCGTCGCGGCGTGCCGGACGATCTTCGACGCCCGCGGCGTGGCCGAGGCTCCCGTGGAGGAGATCGCCCAAGCCGTCGGCATCGCACGCGGGCTGATCTACCGGGAGTTCGCCGCCAAGGAGGAGCTTGTCGTGCTCACCGTGGCGGGTTACCTCGCCGAGCTGGCCGCGCTGCTCGAAGTTGCGCTCACCTCTGGCGGCGAGCCCGCGGCGCAGCTCGAACGGCTCGTGGTGACCTACACGGACTTCTGCCTACGCTATCCCGCGTTCCTCGACGGGCAGATCGGGCTGATGCGACGCCCCGCCCAGGAGCTCGGGGCACTGCTGTCCGACGAAGTGTGGAAGGCGCTCGGAGGCGGGATGGCGGGCTGCCTGGGACCCGTGGCCGACGTCATCCGGGCCGGTGTCGCGCGCGGCTCCTTCTCCGCGCAGGACCCAGAGCTCACGGCAAACCTCGTCTGGACCCAGATGCTCGGAGCGATGCACCTCGCACGCATCGGCGTCGGCGTGCGGCGCGACCGGGACGGCGAGCCGGCGCTGTTTGGCATCCCCCCACCGGCGCTCGTGGACGCGTGCGTCGCGAGCGCCCGTGCGACCGTCGGCGCCTGAGGCAGGATGGCCGACGCGGACACCATGAAACGCGAGCGCGAGGCCGTCGCCGCCGCGGGGCGCCGGCTCGCGGCCGACGGCCTGGTGATCGGGACCTCGGGGAACCTGAGCGTCCGGACGGGGCGCCGCGTCGCGGTGAGTCCGACGGGCGCGGTTCTCGCCGAGCTCGAGGCCGCCGACGTCGCGGTGGTCGGGCTGGACGGGATCCACCGGGCCGGACCGTGGGCGCCCACGTCGGAGCTCGCCCTGCACCTCGAGATCTACGCGCGCCACGGCTCCGGGGCGGTCGTGCACACCCATGCCCCCGTCGCGACCGCACTCGGCCTCGTGCTCGACGAGCTGCCCTGCGTGCACTACGAGATGCTCGGGCTCGGCGGCCCGGTGCGCGTCGCGGCCTACGCGACGTTCGGATCGTCCGAGCTCGCCACGGCCGTCGCCGAGGCCCTCGAGGATCGGGCCGCCGCGCTGATGGCCAACCACGGCGCCGTCACCCACGGGCCCGATCTCGCCGCAGCGGTCCGCGCGACGCACCTGCTCGAGTGGGCGTGCAGGCTGTACTGGCGGGCCGCCGCGATCGGCACGCCGCGTGTTCTCGACCCCGAGCAGCTCGGCGCGGTGGTGGACACGATCGCCGCCAGGGCCTACGGGGTCACGAGGGCCGTCGACCCGGGCGAGCCCACAGCGGAGAAGGGCCACTAGTGCCAGCCGAGATCGCCCACCTCGAGTGGCTCGACGATCCCCGGCTGCTCGCCCTCTTCCACGCGCCTCGTCGTCCGCGCCGCCGTCGCCGCAGGCGCGCCGCGGCGGCGCCGGCCGCAGCCGGGTTGCGCTTCGAGGTCCTACGCCTGTTCTGAGCGGTGATCCGAGCGAGCTCAGGCCGGGTCTACGACCCGCGTCTTGTCAGACTCGCCCGCTTCCGTGGTCATCAGGATCGCGCCCTCGCCCGACGCGTAGGCCTCCTCGCCGTGGTGGACGATGTCCATCCCCAGGGCCTCGTCGCGGTCGGAGCCGCGCAGCGGCGTGATGAGCCCGATCCCCTTGAGTAGCAGGAGCGTCATCCCGAAGGCGTAGACCGGTGCCGCGAGGGCTGCGAGCGCCTGATGACCGAGCTGGCTCGCGTTGCCGTACACCAGGCCGTCCGCGACGCCGTTCCAGGACTTCTGCGCGAAGAAGCCGAGAAACACGATGCCCGTGAGACCCGCCACTCCATGGGCGGCCAGCACGTCGAGCGTCTCGTCGAGCCGCGTCCGCGGCCGCCACTGGATCGCGGCGTAGCACGGCAGCGCGGCGAGAGCCCCGAGCGCCATCGCCCAGCCCGGGGCGACGAACCCGCCCGCGGGGGTGATCGCCACGCAGCCGACGATGATCGCCGTCGCCGCGCCGATCGCCGTGACCTGCCGTCCCCGCATCAGGTCGAGGGCGAACCAGACGACGAGGGTGCAGGCCGGTGCCAGCAGGGTGTTGACGAAGGCGAGCACCCCCGCGTCACCCGTCCCGAAGCCGCTGCCTCCGTTGAAGCCGAACCAGCCGAACCACAGCAGGCCGGCGCCGACGAGCACGTAGACCGCGTTGTGCGGCAGAAGCGCCTGGCGTCCGTAGTCCTTGCGGGCCCGCACCACGAGGGCGGCCGCGAGCGCGGAGAAGCCCGACCCCATCTCGACCGGGATGCCTCCGGCGAAATCCAGGGTGCCCCGCTCCTGCAGCCAGCCCCCGCCGAAGGCCCAGTGGGCCAGGACCGCATAGACGAGCACGGACCACAGCGCCGCGAACGCGAGGAAGGGCACGAAGCGCATCCGTTCGACCACTGCGCCCGAGACCAGGGCGACCGTGATGATGCAGAAGGTCGCCTGGAAAGCGAAGAACAGCAGATGCGGGATCGTCGTCCCCTCGCGCGGCTGGAGGGTGACGCCCTGCAGTAGCGCGTGGTCCAATCCGCCGACGAGTCCGTTGCCATCGTCGAAGGCCAGCGAGTAGCCGACCAGCGCCCACATGACCGTGGCGACCGCCAGCGCGGCGACGCACATCATGAACGTGTTGAGCGTGTTCTTCTCGCGCACCAGGCCCGCGTAGAACAGCCCGAGGGCGGGCGTCATCAGCAGGACCAGCGCCGTCGCGGCCAGCATCCAGGCGGTATCGCCCGTGTCCACCACGGCCGTCAGGCCCCCGACGGCGTCACGGCGCCGTCGTCGGTCTCGCCCGTGCGGATACGAACCACGCGCTCCAGGGCGACCACGAAGATCTTGCCGTCCCCGACCTCCCCGGTCCGCCCGCCCTCGCAGAGCGCCTGGACCGTCGGCTCCACGAACGCCTCGGACACCGCGACCTCGAAGCGCACCTTGTCGGCGAGGCCCATCTTCACCCGGGTCCCGCGGTAGGTCTCGACGCGGTCGAGCTCGCCACCGTGCCCCTGGATCCGGCTCAGCGACACCCCGCGGACCTCGGCGCGGTGCAGCGCCTCCAGCACGTCGTTGGCCTTCTCAGGCCGGACGATCCCGATCACGAGCTTCATGGCCGCAGATCCTGTGCGACCTTGCCTGCGTGCCGTTTGTCCCGGTGGACAGGATCCGGTGAGGAGCGGTTGTACAAAGTCAGCACGCGGCCTGTCAGGCCGCGGGCCAGCCGACGGGCTCGGGCCGGGGCGGCGCGGGGACGAGCACGGCGACCAGGCCGGCCAGCGCCACCCGCGCGGAGCGTCGCTCCCCGGGCCGCGGCTCCCCGAGCGCCTGGACGGCACCGTGCAGCGCCCGCGCGATGAAGGCGGCCGGGGTGGGATCCAGCCCGTCGGCGGCCAGGTCCCGGCGCAGCCCGGCCGCGATCCGGTCGGGAACGCGCTGCAGCGCCGCCGCGACGTCCGGGGCGACGCCGGAGGTCGCGTGGTGAGCGGTCCGCGCGAGCAGCCGCGCCCCCGCGGGCCGCGCCGCCGCGTGATCGAGCAGTCCCAGCGCCGCGAGCGCCGCCCGGTCGCGGGCCGAGCGGCCCACCGAGGCGCGCTCGGCCGCGTGAAGGGCGCCGACGACGCGCTCGACCTCAGCCTCGACGGCCCGCAGGAACAGCGCCTCCTTCGACGTCCCGTGGGCGTAGAGCGTCGGCTTGGCCACCCCGAGGGCGGCGGCCAGCGCGTTGGCCGACGACCCGTGGAGGCCGTCGGGGGCGAAGGCGTCGGCGAGCGCCGCGAGGTCGAGGTGGGCGCGGGGATGGGCCACGCCACCGATTGTCTCGTGAACCGAGCGGTTCAGCTTCGACCGACTGTCGCAGACGGGCGGAAAGCCTTCGACCGATTGTCGTAGAGCCGCACGGTGCCTGGCCGTCAGCCTGGTCACATGAGCACGATGACCCACCCCGCGGACCACCAAGACACGCCCGGAACCGGTTCGCACGGCCTGCGACGCGGGCGCTGGCTCGACGACTGGAAGCCCGAGGACGAGGCGTTCTGGGCGAGCAGAGGCCGCCTGATCGCGCGCAAGAACCTCGCTCTGTCGATCTTCGCCGAGAACATCGGCTTCAGCGTCTGGGTGCTGTGGACGATCATCGTGCTCAACCTGGGCAACGCCGGGATCACGCTCACGCTCAGCCAGCTGTTCTGGCTGACGGCGGTGCCGAACCTGATCGGCTCGTTCCTGCGGATTCCCTACACGTTCGCCGTGCCGCGCTTCGGCGGACGCCTGTGGACCGGGATCAGCGCCTCGCTGCTGCTCATCCCGTGCCTGCTCCTGGCCACCGTCGTTCCCAGCGGCTGGCTGCTCGAGCAGAGCACGAGCAGCCAGTTCTGGATCCTGCTGGCGTGCGCGGCGACCGCCGGCTTCGGCGGCGGCAACTTCTCCTCCTCGATGGCCAACATCTCCTTCTTCTACCCCGAGGGCAAGAAGGGCTTCGCGCTCGGGCTCAACGCCGCCGGCGGCAACCTGGGCGTCGCGATGGCGCAGCTCGGGGTGCCGCTGGTCCTGATCATCGGCGTGCCCGCCGCGGCGGTCAAGCTCCCCGCCCACGAGGTCAACCTGGCCTACGCCGGGCTGATGTGGATGCCGTTCATCATCGTCGCGGCGATCGGTGCGTGGCTGTACATGGACTCCATCACCGAGGCCAAGGCGGACACGTCCTCCTACACCAAAGCGCTGGGCCACGGCCAGACCTGGATCATGTCCGTGCTCTACATCGGCACCTTCGGCAGCTTCATCGGCTACTCGTTCGCGCTGCCGCTGGTGATCAAGAACACGTTCCCGGAGTTCCTGGCCGGCCACCCGTTCATCGCCACCTACCTCGCCGGGCTCGGCTTCGTCGGCGCACTGCTGGGCTCCGTGGCGCGGCCGGCCGGCGGCTGGCTGTCCGACCGGGTCGGAGGCGCGCGCGTGACGCTCGCCTGCTTCGTCGGGATGGCCGGCTTCACCGCCATGGCGATCATCGGCGTCAACGAGCGTTCCTTCGGCCTCTTCTTCGCCTCCTTCATGGCCATCTTCATCCTGGCCGGGGCCGGCAACGGATCGACCTACCGGATGATCCCGTCGATCTTCGCCGAGCTCGGACGACGCTCCGGCGGGCAGGCGGCCGACTTCCGGCGCCGGGCGGCCGCGGTCATCGGGATCGCGGGAGCGATCGGCGCGCTCGGCGGCTTCTTCATCCAGGTCGCCTTCCGCCAGGCCTCTCTCGGGGTCACCGCCGCGGTCAAGGCCGCCGAGACGCCGGCCGAGAAGGTGGCGGTCGCCGCCGCCCAGGCCGACTGGTCGGTTCCGGCGCTGTACGTGTTCCTCTTCTCCTACGGCTTCTTTGCCGCGACGACGTGGTTCTTCTACCTGCGCCGCGCCCCCGCCACCGCGCGCTTCCCGAGCCTCGCACACGCGGCGATCTAGGCCATGACGCGCCCCGGCAGGATGCCCAGTCCCCCCGCCGCCTTCGGCCAGGTCTGATCGATGCTCTCGCCCACCGGCATCCTCGTCGTCGGCGGCGGCATCGCGGGCCAGGCGGTCTGCGAGGCCGCCCGCGCCCGCGACGCGCACGTCGCGATCACGCTGATCTGCGGAGAGGACCACCGCCCCTACGACCGCGTGCGCTTGGGGTCGCTGCTCGATCCCGAGGGCGAGATGGACGCCCTGCGCCTGCGCCCTGACGCCTGGTATGACGATCAGCGCATCAGCGTCCGGACGGGCACGCGCGTCACGGCGCTGGACCCCGACGCCCAGACGGCGACGCTCGACGACGGGGACGCCACCGTCCTGCACTTCGAGCGGGCCGTGCTCTGCACGGGCTCCGACGCGCTCGTGCCGCCCTTCGAGGGCGTCGGCCTGCCCGGCGTCGAGGTCTTCCGCGACCCCGGCGACTGCGCGCGGATGGTCGAGGCTGCGGCGGGTGCGCGCCACGCCGCGGTCATCGGCGGCGGCCTGCTCGGCCTCGAGGCCGCCTACGCGCTGGCCAAGCTCGGCTGCCCGACCAGCGTCATCCACCTCGTCGACCGCCTGATGGAGCGCCAGCTCGACGGGCCCGCCGCGGCGCTCCTGGCGCCCGCGATCGCCGCGCTCGGCGTCGACATCCGCCTCGAACACTCGACCCGCCGGATCGTCGCCGGTCCCGACGGTCGCGTCACCCGACTGGAGTTCGCCGACGGCGCGGCGCTGGACTGCGACCTCGTGGTGGTCGCCGTCGGCGTGCGCCCGCGCGTGGAGCTCGCCCGCGACGCCGGGCTCGCGGTGGAGCGCGCGATCGTCGTCGACGACCAGTTGACCACCTCGCATCCACGCGTGCTGGCCGTCGGCGAGTGCGCGCAGCACCGGGGGATCGTGCACGGCATCGTCGCGCCCATCCACGACCAGGCCGCAGTGGCCGCCGCCACGCTCACGGGAGCAAGCGAGGTCTACGCGGGGTCGATCCCGAGCGCGAAGCTCAAGGTCATGGGAGTCGACCTCGTCACCGCGGGCGCCGCGGAGGGCGAGCGCGAGATCGTCGTCGCCGACGCGGCCGCACGCACGTACCGCAAGCTCGTCGTCGACGCCGAGGGCGTCGTGCTCGGCGCGGTGCTGCTCGGTGACGCGCGCGGGGCGGAGCTGCTCGTCGACGCGGTGCGCACCGGCCGGACCACCGACGATCCGCTCGGCCTGCTGGGCGAGGCCTCGCAGGCGACGGCCGCCGAGCTTCCCGAGACCGCGCAGGTCTGCAACTGCAACGGGGTCTGCAAGGGCGCGATCGTCGCGGCGATCCGTGAGCAGGGGCTCGGCTCGACCCAGGAGGTCGTCGCGGTCACCCGCGCGGGTTCGGGCTGCGGCTCGTGCAAGCCCGTGGTCAGCGAGCTGCTCGCGATCGAGCGGGCCGGAGCCGCGGAGGAGCCCGCCTACCTGTGTCCCTGCCGCAAGCTCACGCGCGAGGCGGTGGGCGAGGCCGTCCGCGAGCAGGACCTGCGCTCGGTCTCCGAGCTCTCCTCCGCGTGCGGCGCCGGTCGCGACTGCGGTGCCTGCAAGCCGGGGCTCTCCTACCTCATCGAGGAACGCCAGAAGGCACGGTTCCGCTCCGAGCGACACGCGAAGTACATCAACGACCGCGTCCACGCGAACATCCAGAACGACGGGACGTTCTCGGTCGTGCCGCGGATCCGCGGCGGGGTGGTCACCTCCGACGAGCTGCGCCGCTTCGCCGACGTCGCCGACAAGTACGACCTGCCGATGATCAAGATCACCGGCGGTCAGCGGATCGACCTGCTCGGCGTCCGCAAGGAGCAGCTGCCGGCCGTCTGGGAGGACCTCGGGATGCCGTCGGGCTACGCGTACTCCAAGGCGGTTCGCACGGTCAAGACGTGCGTCGGGACCCAGCACTGCCGCTTTGGCCTGGGCGACGCGATCACCGTCGGCATCGACCTCGAGCGCACGATGGAGGGTCTGCACACGCCGCACAAGGTCAAGGCCGCGGTCACGGGCTGCCCGCGCAACTGCGCCGAGGCCTACGTCAAGGACATCGGCCTGGTGGCCGTGGAAGGCGGTTGGGAGGTCTACGTCGGCGGCGCCGCCGGGGCGAGCGTCCGCAAGGGCGATCTGCTCGCGACGCTTCCCGACGAGCACGAGGCCAAGCGCGTCGCGCTGGCGTTCCTGCAGCACTACCGCGAGACGGGCGAGCACCTCGAGCGCACCTACGGCTACATGGAGCGCGTCGGGCTGGAGGCGGTGCAGGCCGCCGTGCTCGACCCCGAGCGCCAAGCCGCCCTGCTCGAGCGCTTCGCGATCGCGAAGGCCGCCTGCGACCCGGACCCGTGGCGCGAGCGCACCGCCCCCGTCCACCCGCGGCAGTTCGCCGAGCTGGACTCCGAACCCGAGCTCGACCTCGTCTCGTTGGCGGTCGGCCCGCCGGCAGAGGCGCTGGCGTGAGCGCCTGGACGCAGATCGGGACGATCGACGACGTGCCGCTGCTCGAGGGCCGCAGCGTCGCCGTCGAAGGTCGCCGCGTCGCCGTCTTTCGCCTGCCCGGCGGCTGGGCGGCGACCGACGCGGCCTGCCCGCACGCCGGCGGCCCGCTCGGCGACGGGATCGTCGCCGACTCCTGCGTCACCTGCCCGCTGCACAACCGCCGCTTCGATCTGGCCACGGGAAGGCAGATCGGCGGCGCCGACGCCGTCCTGGTGCACGAGGTCGAGGATCGCGAGGGCGCGCTGTGGCTGCGCCTGGCCGAGGCGGCGCGAGCGCCCATGAGCGTCGACCCGTCCGACGCGCATGGGCACTCGGCGCGACGTGCCGCTGATGCAGGCGCCGCCGAGGCCGCATGAGCATCGACGGGCGGACGCGGGAGGTCCGCACGGCGTGCCCCTACTGCGGAACGGGCTGCGGCCTGGTGGCCGAAGTCGGCGGGGGGCGGGTGCGGGCGGTGAAGGGCGACCCGCTGCACCCCGTCAGCCGCGGGGCGACGTGCCGTAAGCCGCTGCGCCTGCCCGACGCGCTCGCGAGCTCGGACCGCGCGACCACCCCGTTGTGGCGGGACACCCGCGACGCACGCTGGCGCTCGCGGACGTGGCGCCAGACCACGGGCGAGCTCGCCCGCCGGCTGCAGGACGTCCAGGAGCGTCACGGCCCCGACGCGATCGCCTTCTACCTCTCGGGGCAGATGCTCACCGAGGACTACTACGTCGCCAACAAGCTCGTCAAGGGGTTTCTCGGAACCAACAACGTCGACTCGAACTCGCGGCTGTGCATGTCGAGCGCCGTCGCGGGCTACACGGGTGCGCTCGGCTCCGACGGCCCGCCGGCGTCCTACTCAGACATCGAGCATGCCGACCACCTGCTGCTCCTGGGCTCCAACGCGTCGGCCTGCCACCCGATCCTCTGGGGGCGCATCCGCCACCGCCAGCAGCTCGGCGCGACGGTGACCGTCGTCGATCCGCGGCGTACGCCCACCGCGGAGGGAGCCGACCTCCACCTCGCCGTCCGGCCGGGAGCCGACCTGCCGCTGCTGAGCGCGATGCTCCACGTCCTCGACGCGGAGGACCTGCTCGACCGCGCGTTCCTCGCCCGGCACACGGAGGGCGCGGACGAGGCGCTCGCCGCGGCCGCGGAGTGGACCCCGGGCCGCGCCGCGGAGGCCACGGGAGTCCCCGCCGAGGACATCGTGAAAGCCGCGCGGCGCTTCGGGGCGACCCGCCGCGCGATGGTGCTCTGGTCGATGGGCGCCAACCAGTCGACGGTCGGCACGTTGAAGAACCGGGCGCTCATCAACCTCTGCCTGGCCACCGGGAGCATCGGCCGGCCGGGGGCGGGGCCGCTCTCCCTGACGGGGCAGCCGAACGCGATGGGCGGCCGCGAGTCCGGCGGCCTCGCGCACCTGCTCCCGGGCTACCGCTCGGTCACCGATCCCGAGCACCGCGCGGAGATGCGCCGCTTCTGGGCCGTTCCGCCCGGCGCGCCCGGCATCTCCCCCGCGGCGGGCATCCCGGCGACCGAGCTCGTCGAGGCGCTCGAGGAGGATCGGGTCAAGGTCGTCTGGATCATCGCGACCAACCCCGCGGTCTCCCAGCCCGACGCCGCGCGCTTCGCCGCCGCGCTGCGCCGCGCCGAGCTCGTGGTCGTGCAGGACGCCTACCACCCGACGGAGACCGGCGCGCTCGCGCACGTGGTGCTCCCCGCTGCCCAGTGGGGCGAGAAGGACGGCACCCAGACGAACTCCGAGCGCCGGATCGGGCTCGTGCGCAAGCTCGTCGACCCCCCCGGCGACGCGCTGCCCGACTGGGAGATCCTCGCGCGGGTCGGCCGCGCGCTCGGCCATCTGGAGGCGTTCGGCTGGAAGAGCGCGGCGGAGGTCCACGCGGAGTACGTCGCCTGCACCGCGGGCCGGCTCTGCGACCAGACGGGGCTCTCGCACGAGCGGCTGCGCCGCGAGGGGCCGCTGCAGTGGCCGCTCCCCGCCCGCGGCCTCGACGGGGAGGACCATCCGGGTACGGAGCGCCTGTACACCGGTCGGCGCTTTGCGACCCCGAGCGGACGGGCGCGCCTGGTGGCGACCCCGCACTCCGAGCCCGCCGACGCCCCGGACGCCGAGCATCCACTCGTGCTCACGACGGGCCGCGTCGCGCACCAGTGGCACACGATGACCCGGACGGGGAAGGCCAAGGACCTCCTGGCCGCCGAGCCCGAGCCCTACCTCGAGCTGCACGCCGCCGACGCCGGGCGCGCCGGCGTCGCGGACGGGGAGCGCGTGCTCGTGCGCTCCCGGCGTGGCCGGGCGACGCTGAAAGTTCGCGTCAGCGACACGGTCAGCGAGGGCGTAGCCTTCGCGCCGTTCCACTGGGGCACGCTGCACCTCGCGCCGGGGGCCGGCGCGCTGAACGCGGTCGTCGCCCGCGCCAACGACCCCGTCTCCAAGCAGGCCGAGCTCAAGGCCAGCGCGATCCGGGTGGAGCCGCTGCCCGTGACCGTGCTCGGCGCACGAACCGAGGGTCCGCGGCGGCGGCTCGTCGTCGTCGGCGGGGGGATGGCGGGCATGGCCACGGTGGAGGCCGTGCTGGCCCACGGCGACCGCGACGGCTGGGACGTGACGATCGTCGGCGCCGAGCCCGTAGCGCCTTATAACCGCATCATGCTCTCGACGCTGATGGCCGGGGGCATCGGCCCGGGCCAGCTCGCGCTGCGCCAGCCCGACTGGTTCGCCGATCGGGAGGTGCGGCTGCGGCTGGGCGTCGCGGCCCGCCACGTCGACACGGCCGCGCGCGTGGTCGAGCTCGCCGACGGCGACCGCGTGGCCTACGACGACCTCGTCCTCGCCACGGGCTCGCGGCCGTTCCTGCCGCCCGTTCCCGGGATCGACCAGCCCGGGGTGCACGTGTTCCGTACCGCCGCCGACGCGGAGGCGATCCTCGCGGCCGCTGCGACCGCGCGCCGGGCGGTGGTCATCGGCGGCGGGCTGCTGGGCCTCGAAGCCGCCCGCGGCCTGCGCGAGCGCGGCGTGGCCGTGACGGTCGTCCACCTCCCCGATCGCCTGATGGAGCTGCAGCTCGACGCGCCGGCGGCGACCCTGCTGGCCCGCGCGCTGCGCGCGCTGAAGATCACGGTGCGGACGGGCGCCACGACGACCGAGATCGTCGGCGACGCCACTGTCGAGGGCGTCAGGCTCGAGGGCGGCGAGGAGCTTCCCGCCGACCTCGTCGTCGTCGCCGCCGGGATCCGCCCGGAGGTCGACCTCGCGCGCTCGGCCGGGCTGGAGGTCGAGCGCGGCGTGCTCGTCGACGACGAGCTGCGCACGAGCGCTCCCGGCGTCCGCGCCGTCGGTGAGTGCGCGGAGCACCGCGGCTCGGTCTACGGCCTGTGGGCGCCCCTGCTCGAGCAGGCCCGGGCGGCGGGGGCGTCGTTGGCGGGCCAGCCCGCGGCCTTCCACGGCGCGGCGCCCGCGACGACGCTGAAGGTCGCGGGAGTCGAGCTGTTCTGCTGCGGCCGGGTGACCGAGCAGGAGGGCGACGAGGAGGTGCTCGCGCTCGACACCCGCCGCGGGCGCTACCGCCGGCTGCTGGTCCGCGACGGGCGCCTGGCCGGCGGGATCCTGCTCGGCGACCTGCGCGACGCGCGGGCGCTGCGGGCGCTGCTCGACGACGGCGGCGAGATCCCCGCGGCGCTGCTCGACGGCCCGCCGGCGAGCGCCAACGCCGAGGCCGAGCACGTCGACCCGGGGATGAACGTCTGCTCCTGCCAGGGCGTCACCCACGGCGAGATCGAGCACGCGATCCGCGACCGCGGGCTGCAGACGGTCGAACAGGTCGCCTCGAGCACGCGGGCCTCGACGGGCTGCGGTGGGTGCCGCGCCGACGTGACGGCGATCCTCGCGCGAGTGCGGGCCAAGGCCGCCGGGCCGGTGGGCGCATAAGGCTGAGCGGGCGTTCAAGGGCCAACGCGAGAGACTGCGGACGTGTCGCGTCGCGCTCGACCGGTAGAGCCACCTGAGTGGCGCGCGCGGGCGGCGCTGCTCGCGGCGCTGCAGGGGCGGATCCCGGATCCTGTCCTCGAGGCTCTCGGCGCCGTCGATCGTCGCCTCTTCGTCCCGGCCGAGCTACGCGATCGCGGGTGGGAGAACGTCTCGCTGCCGATCGGCGCCGAGCAGACCATCAGCCAACCGTCCCTGGTGGCCGCGATGGTCGCGCTCGCGGACCCGGGGCCCGGCGCCCGCGTCCTCGACGTCGGCACGGGCTCCGGTTACCACGCGGCCGTCCTGTCCCGGCTGGCCGGACGCGTCTGGAGCGTCGAGCGCAAGGCAGCCCTGTCGGCCTTCGCCGCCGCGAACCTCGCCGCCGCGGGCATCGACAACGTGGAGCTGCGCGTTGGCGACGGCTCGGACGGCCATCCGCCCGCGGCCCCCTACGAGGTCATCAACGTCGCCGCGGCGATGCGCGACGAAGTCCCCGCGGTCCTGCTCGAGCAGCTCGCCGACGGAGGGCGGCTCGTCGGGCCCGTGGGCGACGGCGACGAGCAGGTGCTGGTGCGCGTGGTCCGCCACGGGAGCCGCCTGCGGCGCAGCGAGCACGGCCCGGTGCGCTTCGTGCCGTTCGTGCGCGAACGGTCCTGATCGGGCACCGAGCAACACCCAAAGTGCGACCTTGGTGAAGCATCGGCGTGTGCTCTGATCGTCCTCAGGGTGGCGATCAGAGCACACGCCGCCTCCCGGCACCCCAACGGCCGGCCTGCAGACCCGGTACGCACTGCACCGCAAGTGCGTACCGCCTTCGCTCCTGGTGGCAGGCTCAGGGTGTCGCCCGTACGACCCAGCCCGCGCCGCCGTCCGTCGAGCGAACGACGGTGCCGTCGCCGAGCGCGGCGTAGAGGTCCTCACCGTCGGCGACGAACGCCGACGGGGGCCCGCCGATGGTGCCGACGGGCGCGAAGCTCTTTGCGGCGTTGCTGCTGCTTGAGACCTGGCCTTCTCCGTCGACGAGCACGAGGCGGTCCGCCGCGGTCCATGCCAGGAGCCCGGCCGTGTCGCTGCGCTCAGGGCGCCACCTCTTGCCTGCGTCGGTGGAGGCGAAGAGCCCCTTCTCGGTCGAGACGACGACGCGCTTCGGGTCGTCGGGGGAGATGGCGAGGTCGAAGACGCCGATCGGCGGTGTCCGCGCCACCCACCGGCGACCACCGTCGGCGGAGACCATGAGCTTCCCCGACGCGCCGTCGAAGCCGTAGACCTGAGGACCGGCCGACCGCAGGGTGTGAAAATCGGCCTTACCGAGCAACGAGACGTTCTCAAAGCTCTTGCCTGCATCGCGGGATTCGATCAGGCCCAGGTTCGGCGGGGAGCTCTGGCCCGGGTCGGGATGGCCAGAGCCGATGAACCGCCCGGGCCCGACCACCGAGAAGCCCATCACGTCCTGACGGCTGCGCCCCACGCGCTGCAGCTTCGTCTCGTCCTTCGCGGCCCGGAAGAGCCCGTAGTGCGTGGCGACGATCAGGCTGCCCGAACCCGGGTCGACCCCGAGGCCGTGGATGTGCTCGAGCTCGGCCTTCTGGTCGCCCGGCGCGGGTGCAGAGGCGCCGGGTTCCGCGCCGCCTGCACCGACCGTCGCGTCGTCCCCCCCGCACGCGGTCACCGCGAACGAGGACGCCGCGAGCAGCGTCAGGGCGAGGGCGGCGTGAGTTCGCATCGAGCCATTCTACCTACTACGGGCCCTAGCATGAACAGGCCGCGGTGCTCAGCGACGGGCGCGCATCAGGACCAGGGCTCCGAAGATCAAGGGGACCACGGCCATGACCAGCATGCAGGCATGGGCGGCCAAGAGCGGCAGGTTGAGCTCGGTCGCCGCGGCCGCCTCCAGCCGAAACGCGATGGTCGTCATCGCCGTCAAGACCGCCGACGCGGCCACGAGCAGCGCCACCGGAAGATCCCAGCGGGTGCGCTCGCCCATGAGGTGATCGACGCGCTCGGGGGCGATCCCCACGACCGCCGACCCCGTCGCCTCGAGCGACAGCAGCGCTGAGGCCAGCGCCGCTCGCCCGTCATCACCGGACCGCACGGCGAACTGGTCGGCCGCGATCTCGACGAGCTCCTCATAGCGGCGGCCCAGGCGGCGCGCCGCCGGCAGGAAGAAGAGCGCGTCCGCGAGCACGCGGGTGACGAGCACGCGCAGAGGATCGCGCTGCTTGGCGTGGCATGCCTCGTGCGCGACGACGACAGACAACTCCGACTCGTCGAGCGCCTCGACGGTGGCCCGTGAGAGAAAGATCCGAGGACGAAGCAGTCCAGCGCAAAAAGCGAGCGGGCGCGCATCCTCGACGACGGTCACCCGGCTGCCTGCGATGGTCGACAGCCGCGGCCGCGCGAGGCCGCGCAGGAACCGGCGAGTGGCACGCAGCTGACGCACCAGCGACCCGAGGCCGAGCACCGCGACCGCGACGACGCCGAAGCCCAGGGCGGCCATGTCTGCCGCCCCGGCGGCCGGAAGGATGAAGTTCTGACAGGCCTCGCGGAGCTGCTCGGCGGAAGGCAGCTGCCACGACAGGCGACCGTTGGCCCCCGCGGCGGCGAGGAAGACGACGGCCAGACCTGACAGCCCGACCCCGAGTTGCAGGAGGAGGACGCCCCGGGCCTTAGGAAGCGTCCATCAACAACTGTGGGGATGGGGCACCGTCTCGCGGCGCCCGGAACCACTCGATCCCTTGTCGATACAACCAGTATCGACGGCGGAATCGCGCGGCCCCGGGCATCCACGATCCGGCCCCCCAACCCTCACACTTATTTTCGGACGCTTCCTTAGCCACTCGACTTTCGCACTTTTGAGGGTGTGATGGGCGGGCGCGGGGACGTGCTGGTTTGATGCCCTGAGCAGGGCAAAGCAGGAGCATCGGCGGGTTCCCCGAAGTCGTGGGCGTCCGAGTACCGA
>Ga0136633_1001423_pt1 | contig 17654 bp, 14 predicted proteins | sample AntDrymeUQ832206_2_FD_105494 | JGI IMG/M metagenome (GOLD analysis project Ga0136633, IMG submission 105494) | Polar desert sand microbial communities from Dry Valleys, Antarctica - metaG UQ83 (22.06) | ecosystem: Environmental > Terrestrial > Soil > Desert | place: Antarctica: Dry Valley...
AGGTTGGGGTGCAACGGCCACCGCTGCGAGTAACGATGCACCTGGTGGCCTTCGAGCCGGTCGACGACGACGATCGACTGTTCCTCGAGGAGGGCGACCGCTCGGGTGTGCGTCACCGGATCCTCGAGACGCCTGTAGCCGGTGTGCTCGGCGCCTGCCAGTCCGCCCTCCGGATCGGAGAGGAGAAGCCTGGTGTTTGCGTGCTGCGTCCACAGAAACGGCCCTCCGGATGTCGAGCTGTTCGCTCCGTCGACGAGAACTGTGGCGTGGAAACCCGTTCCCCGGAACGCTTCACGCATCTTCGGCCGCCCGAAGTAGCTTCCCACGCCGGGATCGACGACGAGCTCGGAGCCCCCCACTGAGAGGTCGATCCGGAGTGCGTCCGCGTGGGCATGGGCCGCGATGCCGAGATAGCCGTGAGGGCCGTGGTCGAAAATCGTGCGGGCTCGCCCCGTTCGGAGGATGGTGAGCCCGCCGTCGGGAAGGGTCTGGCTTCCGGGCCCCGCCGCGGGCTCGACCGCATCGAAACGATCGGCTCCGGTTTCCCCGAACAACCACCAGGCCGTGGCATCGAGACCGCCGGCGGCGCTCGCCGCCTTCGCATGGCCAAGGCGAGCGGCCACTGCAGCAGCCACCCCGCGGCCGTCACGGAGATCGCGGCCGTCGAGGACGAGCGCTCGGCCGTCGTCTCGGTCGCCGTACGTAGGGTCTGGCTCGTCCTCTCCCAGTTGCGCCCAGAGCGCGTTCCCCGAGCGGTCTAGAGCAGCGACGAGCGAGGGTGGCACCGCCTCCCCGGCGGCGTCGAGCGCAGCCGTCGCCACGAGGAGCAGGTCGAGCACGAACACATGGTAGGAGAACGCCTGTTCGACGCTCGTCCCATCGTCGCGAATCTGGATCTCGGCCTCGTGCGCAAGTTCGCGGAGTCCCTGATCGAGCCAGCTGGGCGCGTCCACGAGCTCAGGCACAAGCGCTCCGACGACGACGAGCCCGACGAGCTCCCCGATGCGGTGGTTGTTCGCGGAGCTCCCGGTCGAGGGATCGCGTGCGATCCAGCGGGCGTGCTGCCACAAGGAGCGCAGTGCCTTGTCCCTGCGCTCGATTGGGAGAAACTCGGATTCACGCAACCCGTCGACGGTCACGGCGAGGGAGATCGCCCGCACACCGGCCTCGAATCCATTGCTCCACGCGATACCTCTGCCCGGAGGATGGCCGTCGATCCAGGATGCCATCCGGTCGCTCGCCGCCTGCGCGTGCCGTGGGTCCCCGCCCACGAGCCACGCGGCAACGAGCGCAGGCAGATCCTGGCAGCGGTTGAGCTCCCAGATCCACTTGGGGTCGCCCACGGCTCCTCGGCGGTAGTCGACACGCTTGGCATGCCGCCGTGGCCAGCGCCGGCCCGAAAACGGATCGACGTCGTCGCTCCTCTCGTGCCCGAGAACAATCTCGGGGTAGGCAAAGAAACGATGCTTGCCCTCGAGCAACGCGTTCGCGCGCACGACGATGAGGTCGGCCACTTCCGGGAAGCGTTCGCGCAAGCCCGCGGCCCGATCCGAGCGTAGGAAGCCAGCTGGACGGTGCTCGGGATCGCGTCGTAGGAGAGCCTCTGTGCCCGGCTGCCACGTCGATTCCCAGGCACGCCGCGCCACGTGAAACAACGCGGCGTCTACCCGGTGCCGAAGCGTACGCCCCGAACGCGCCGCAACCTCGTGCGACGACATCGCGCGGAGACGACGCAGGTACCACGTCAGGTGTTCGAGCATGACATGTAGATCGGAGATCCTCGGGTATGTCCAAACGTACTTGCGATTGCAAGAGGCGTCGAGATCTCTCGGTCGTGACGACGACGCGCGCGGTATCTACTGTGTGCCCCCGAGACTCCCTTTCGCATGTGTGGAATCGTCGGATTTGTCGCAGCTCGCGGCGCCGCGCCACCGGACCCATCCGGCCTGCGCGACGCAGTCGTCGCGCTGCGGCATCGCGGGCCGATCGAGTCCGGCACCTACGAGGCCGGCGGCGCCCTTCTCGGCAGCACACGACTGAGCATCATCGACATCGACGGGGGCAGCCAGCCGATGCGAAACGAGGACGGTTCGGTGGTTGTGATCTACAACGGCGAGATCTGGAACTACCGAGCGCTGCGGGACGAGTTGAGCGACCGCGGTCATCGATTCGTGACTGCGTCGGACACAGAAGTGCTCGTACACGGCTACGAGGAGTGGGGAGAGCGGTTGACCGACCGTCTGGACGGGATGTTCGCGTTCGCGGTCTGGGACACGCAGCGTGAGCGCCTCTTCCTCGCTCGCGACCGGCTTGGAAAGAAACCCCTCTACCTCCAGGCGACGCAGCGCGGACTTGCCTTCGGGTCCGACGCGCGCTCGGTCTTCTTGGTATCGGGAGCCCAGCCGGAGATCGCAAAAGAGCATGTCGCGGAGTACCTCTTCCAGCGCTACCTCGTCTCTCCCAAGACGCTCTTCACAGGAGTCGAGCGGCTCGCACCTGCCCACTCGGCCGAGTACGACCGGACAGGCCTCTCTATCCGGCGCTACTGGCAGCTCGAAGCGCCGGAGGAACCGCGAGACCTCGACGCACTCGAGCTGCGCGAGGTTCTCCAGGCCGCCACCGCACGCCGGCTCATGAGCGACGTCCCGATCGGGATCCTCCTAAGCGGCGGAGTCGACTCGACGGCGATACTCGCTCTCGCCCGGGAAGCCGGCGCCGAATCGCTCGCGACCTTCACCGTCGGATTCGAGGATCCTGTCTATGACGAGCGCCCTCGGGCGCGGCTCGCTGCGAAGTACTTCGCGACCGACCATCACGAGCTCGCGGTCGGGAAGGACGACTTCCTCGCCGCATGGCCGCGGTTGGCCTGGTACCGGGACGACCCGATTGCCGAAGCGTCTGAGATCCCGCTTCTCCTTCTCTCCGAGTTCGCCGGTAGGCACGTGCGAGTCGCATTGTCGGGGGACGGAGGCGACGAGGTATTCGGCGGCTATCCCAAGTATCGAGCCGACGCCATCCTTCGCGCCGGCGGGCGTGTAGCCGCCCTGGGTCTTCGTGGCGCGTTCTCGTTCCTCTCGCTCCGACGCACCCATCGCCAGCTCGGGCGTGCAGCCGAAACGCTGTCGATCCGTGACCCTCTCATTCGCTGGGTGTCGTGGTTCCGGACGATGAGCGACGCCCGCGTCGAGTCCCTACTCCAGTCCGAGCTCGCCGACGACTCGCTGCCGGAACGTCTCTCGACCCGACTCGCAGACCTCCTTTCCCCCTTCGCAGACGTGGACGACGGGAGGCGGATGCTCCTCGGCGACCTCTTCACGTACCTCCCGGACAATATGCTCCTCCGCTCCGACAAGGTGCTCATGGGCGGCTCTCTCGAAGGACGCATGCCATTGCTAGACGTCGAACTCGTCCGCAGGGCGACCGCGACCCCTGCGAGCTCTCGGTCGTCGCTGACGCAGTCGAAGCGAGTCCTTCGGGACGCGACGAAGGCGATCGTCCCGAGTGAGCTTCGTGGCGGTCCGAAACGCGGCTTCCCGGTCCCAATCGAACGGTTCCTCGTCGCGGACGGTGGTCAACTCGTCGAGCGTCTTCTCCTGTCCGACCGCTGCCTGAGCAGGGGCATCTTCCGCCCCGACAGCTTGCGAGACGCCGTGTCGGGCTCCGCGTCCGAGCGGCTATCGACAGCGGGTCTATTCGTGCTCGCCTCCTTCGAGCTCTGGGCTCGAGTCAACATCGATCGCGTATCCACGACACCCCCCTTGACCGACGACTTCTCCGAATACGACTTCCCTGTCACCGCTGGGTTACAGACCGGTGCGACGTACTGAGACTGCATCCGGATGTCGCCGACGATCGCGAAGATACAGCCCGAATCCGAGGGGAGCGAGTGCCAGCCACTTCGCTTTCGAAGGGGCCGCCGTCGCCTGCTCGACGAGCCCAGTGCGAGCGTGAAGTGAAAACCGCACGTAGTTCGCGTATGACCGGAGACGTCGCCCGAGCGGAACCGGACGCTGGAGCGATGCCTCCTCCAGGTGGAACTGCCGGGTGGCGGGTGCTGCGCCGATCAGCAGCTCCAGCGCCCGACTGCTGATCCCGCCCTCCTGGTACTCCACGATCTTCACCACCTCGTTGACGTGCCTCTCGCGGTACTTGAGCGCCATGCGATTCCAGACAATGGACTCGGTGACGTAGCCCCGGATGTCTTCGAACGGGAACGGAAACTCACGAAGCGCGTCGGTGCGTAACAAGCTCTGCTTGTCTCCGGTGACGGCGTAGGCGTACCTCAGCTCGGCAGGATCGCAGTCGAGTGGATCCGTCGGGTACAGGTCGCCGACGATATCCCCGTTCTTGTAAGCGCAGAGACCGACCACCCCCGAAAAACTCGACTTCTCGTCGGCCGGAATGCCATTCCAGTGGTGCAACAGGCGCTCGAGGGCGTTCGGGACCAGCCAGTCGTCGGAGTCGACGATCGTAGTGAAGGCGCCACGGGCCATCTCGACCCCGCGGTTGACGGCGACGTGTCGTCCACCGTTCGGCTGCCGGCGATACCGAACAACCAGCTCCCCGGATTCGGCCCAGGACCGGATGAGCGTCTCCGTGCCGTCCTCGGAGCCATCGTCGACGACGACCCACTCGAAGTCTTGGAACGTCTGAGCTAGAAGAGACGCGCGGACGCGACCGAGCGTGTGGGCACGGTTGTACGCGGGCGTCAAGACCGTGATCGCGGGCGCGGTCAACGATCCGAAGTCAAGGCGCGTGAAAGAGATCCGGCAGGCCCGCAGCAGCCGTCAGCTAAGGCGACGTGCCGAGAGATCTTCGAACTCATCCTGGTCTTCTCCTGGCATCCGAAGCGATCTGGCGTCGTGGGCGGTGGCTCTGGGCCGCTTCTGGGTCGCCTCCGTCTTGCCGTATCCGTAGGCGCCGTACACGTCGGTCGCTGACGCCCCCGAGATGACGAAGCCGAGCTTGCGGGCCGGGCTTGCTTCGAGCTGGCGAGACAGCTCACGCAGCATCGGGCGGTTCACGACTCCAAGCCGAACGACCACGATGACGGCGTCGACTCGGTTGGACAGAGTGATCGCATCGCTCACCGCGAGCATCGGCGGAGCGTCGACCAGGACGAAGTCGACTCTTTCTGCAATCTCGGCGAGGATCTCCCTAACCGCGCGGGTCCCGACGAGCTCTCCCGGGCTGGCGGGCAGGAAGCCGGCAGGAAGGACCCAGAGGTGTCCCTGTCCCTCCGATGTGGCCGTGCTCATGTCGTCGTCCCGCTGCGGTTGGGACCGGGCGCTTGGTCGAGACAATCTGACGGGCGCTGCGGACTGGAGGCGAATCGGGATAAGCGCTTTCTCGAGCTCGATACGCTTGATCGCGACATCGGTGATTCCCGGCCTGTACCCGATGTCGAAGAACCCTCCGATCGAGGGGTTCCGCAGATCGAGGTCGACCAGGACGACGCTCCGCCCGGAGCGCGCAAGTGCAAGCGCGAGGTTCGAGACGGTCACCGACTTTCCCTCGTTTGCCACCGAGCTCGTGACCATGATCGTCTTCGCGTTGACATCGAGATTCGCGAACTCGACATTGGACCTCACGCGGCGAACCGCTTCGGCCTCACCGTCGGCACTGTCGTCGAGCATGATGAGTCGACTCTTGCCATCGCGTTGCTGCGGTGCTGGAAGTCGTCCGAGCAGAGGGATGCCAAGCGCCGTGTCGAATTCGTCTTCGTCTCGCACTCGCTTGTCGAGAGCTTCCCACAGCAGCGCCGCGCCGAGCCCTAGCAGCAGACCGACCGCAACGCCGAGCACGGCATTCCGTCGCGGCGTGGGGGCTATTTTAGCCGCGGTGTCTGGTGCTCGTACGACCTCCGCCTTCGTCTGGAGCAGCTCCATGGTGCGCAGCTCCTGCGCCGTTCGCGTGAGCTCGCGAAACTCGGCCGTGTCGGTCGCACCCTCACGGCGAAGCGCGGCAATGGTTTGCTCGAGGTCCTTCCGAGCTTTCGTCAGGACTGCGGTATCCAGCTCGAGCCGATAGTCCGTAAACGCCTTGGCGTGAGCCGTCGCCAGCCGCGCGGCCGCCCCCGGGTTCTGGTTCGTCACCGTGAACGTCAACAGATCGGCGTTCGGAGACGGCGTCACAGTTGAGGTACTGCCGAGCACGCGCGGGCTCATTCCAGCGACGCCCGCGCCTCGTACCGCTCGCTCGAACACCTCCGGGACCCGCGCGAGCTCTGCTTGTGTCTCGGCGAAGCGTTCGTCGTCGATGAAGACGTCGGCATTCGTGATGCCCGCAAGCGCAGATCCGAGGTTGTCGCGGCTAAGGAGCACTCCCGACGATGCGGCGTAGACCGCCGGCTGCCGCGCTGAGTAGACGTAGGCGACGATTGGCACGAGCAGGAGCGGTAACATCACCAGCCACTTACGTCGCCCGAGGACGGCAAGGTAGTCCACCAGCGTCCGCTGGCGGCTCGCAGGCTGGATTCGGGTCACATTCTTAGTGTGAGCGCCCTTCCCGTTTCCGGCCACCCCGAGCTCGTTCTCTTCCATAGGGTTGAAAGGATAGTGACGATCCCGGTGCATGGGGCGCACCGAGACAAAGAGAAGCCGTGAGCAGCGAGCCTGAACGCACTCTCGAGGTCGTCTTCGTCTGCACGGGCAATCGGGCTCGCAGCCCGCTCGCCGAGGCGCTCTTCCGCCGCTACAGCACCAGCGCTGGTGTCCAGGTGCAGGTCGCATCGTTTGGGACGATGGAAGTTGGTCCATTACCCCCTCTGCCGCTCGCTGTCGAGTCTGGGCGAGAGCTCGGCGTCGACCTGACCGGTCACCGAGCCCGAGCATTTCGTCGCGGTGACCTCGCTTCCACAGATCTCGTCCTCGGATTCGAGCCCTTTCACGTCTTCTCGGCGGTCATCGACGGGAGCGCCCATCCGGGTCGCGCCTTTCTGCTCGGAGAGTTTGCCGTGCTCCTCGAAACGCATGGGGCAGAGGCCACCGATGTGAGAGCCCGCGGGTTGATCGCGGCTGTCGATTCGCGCCGCGTACGATCGCGTCCCGATCCTTCGGCTCAGGTCGTGGCCGACCCTCTCGGCAAGCCGGTCGAGGTCATGGCGCGCACGGCTACTGAGATCGACCGCCTGGTACGTCGCCTCGCCGTCGTGCTCGCCCCGCCGGACGAGAAACACGTCGACGTGCGGCCACCCCACAGCTAGAAGTTCTTTGGGTCGTGAGTACAGTGAGAGTGCTTTGCGCGCGCACGATGCACCGGATCCGGAGTCGTCTGAGCCGAGCGCGACATCGGCCGGCGAGCACCGGCAATCCTCGCGGGATGCGACCGTCGACGTCGGAGTCACCGCCTACCGCCGGGCCACGTACATCCGAGAGGCGATCGAGTCGGTTCTAGCGCAGACGTTCGATCGCTGGCACCTCACCGTGTGCGACAACGGTCTGGGCGGTGGCGAGATCCAGAAGGCGGTCGAGCCCTACACGGCCGATCCGAGAGTTTCCTACCAGGCCACCGGCCGGCACCTATCGCTCGCCGAGAACTGGACGTACGCCCTCAACCAGGGTCGCGCACGATACGTCGCCGTCCTGAACGACGACGACCGCTGGCATCCAAACTATCTCCACTCCAGAGTGGAGGCACTCGATCTCCATCCAGAGTGTGGCTTCGCATTCTCGGAATGGGTGGAGGTCGACGAGCTGGGGAACGTCTCGTCGCGCGCTCCCGTGCGCTTCACCGAAGGGGTCTTGCCGCGCGAGCTACTCGCGGGGTGGCTGACCAGGCAGAACCTCGTCGTACCCCCGGCGATTCTGGTTCGGCGCTCCGCGGCCGAGACAGTCGGCGCGTACTTCGACGAGGCGTGGCAGTACTGCGACTGGGAGCTGTGGGTCCGTCTGGCAGCACGATTTCCCGCCTACTACCTGGCTCGGCAGGACAACGACTTCCGCCGTCACCAAGCGGCCTACACGTTTACCGAGCGCGAGAGCGCGGAGCACCTGCTCGCGATGTTCGACCACATCGAAGGTCATTTCAGGCGCGAGCTCGACGGGTTCACGCTGTCACCGGCGACACGAGCACGCAATCGGTCGCAGATCCTTCTCAACATCGCGTCGGACACCCACCGCGCAGGAGGCTGGAAGGCGTCAAACGTCCTTTACCGCCGCGCACTGCGGGTCTATCCACCCACCTTCTTCACGTATACGTCGCTCACGATGGTCGGACGGTCTTTGCTCGGCCGGAGAGGCTATCGCGTCGCCTCCAGACTCTTCCGGATTCTTCGTGGCGGAGGGGCCTCGGGCGGCTCGGCACCGGCCTGAAATCGTGACACCAAGCGCGTTCCTGCCGAAAGCGCGGCGTCGCCTGGATGAGCTGGTGCGCTGGGAGAGGCGGCTGAACGGCTGGGAGGAACGGCGCTTCGACCGGAAGCTCGGTGTCGACACGGGAGGAAGGCTCGAACCACTCGAGCTGACCGTCCCGAGCGGCGACGCGTCGGCGGGGATCACCTACCTCGGCACTCAGCCGCGCCTCGCGCGCTGGTGGCTCTCGGCGCTGCCGCCCGATCATGGGAGGTTCACCTTCGTCGACATGGGCTCCGGAAAGGGGCGAGTGCTCCTCTTCGCAGTGCAAGTCGGCTTCTCTCGATCGGTAGGCGTGGAGTTCGCCGAAGAGCTCCACTCCACCGCAGTCGCGAACGCAGAAGCGGCACGCGGTCACGGTTTCTCGATCGAGCCGGTACTCGGCGACGCGGCGTCCTTCGAGTTCCCTCTCGGCCCCCTCGTTGTGCACTTCAATAATCCCTTCTCGGAGAAGACCATGGAACGCGTGCTCGCGAACCTGAGCGCCTCGTACGAGCGTGAGTCCCGACCGCTCGTGGTCGTGTATCAGCAGATGCGAGACGAGCAGCCCCGGGCATCGAACGCGGAACCTCGAGCTCCTCGATCGCGTGCCGTTTCTCAGCGGGCGAACTCTCTCGCCCCCGCGCGGCGTCGTAGACCGACAGATGGTGAAGCTCTTCACGGTACGGATCTACGAGTCAGCCGAGGTTGGAATCCTCACGGCGGGCTAGCGTTGTCCACCGAAGATCCCTCTCGAGTGCTCCGGACTCGAGGTGGCGCTTGAGCTGGCCAAGCCTGATATAGCGGTCGCCCTCGAACTCGGCGAGCGTGAGCGAGGCCCGCTCGTAGGCGCCGGTGAGCTCGTCCGCGCCGCGCTCGGCCGTCCACTCGAACGGGCAGTCCGGAAACCGGGACGAGAACTTCGAGAAGTCCACTCGGTAGCTACGGGGATCGTGAGACGCATCGCTCGCATACGTGATCTGGCAATCGGGAAGCCGGGCGTGGACGATGTCGGCGAGGTCGCGAATTCTGTAGTTCTGCTCCACTGAGCCGATGTTGAACGCATCTCCAGCGAGTTCCTCCGCGGGGGCAGCCAGAAGAGCCAGCGTGGCGTTTGCTATGTCTCGAATGTGAACGAGTGGACGCCAGGACATCCCGTCACTCAAGAGCTTGATCGCCCCCGTCGTGTGTGCCCAGGCAACGAGATTGTTGAGGACGATGTCGAGCCGGAGGCGCGGCGAGGCCCCATACGCGGTCGCGTTCCGCATCGAGACGGGCGAGAACCCGTCCCCGGCGAGCTCGCGTAATCCTTCCTCGGCTCGTACCTTCGACTCGGCGTACGACGTAAGCGGACGGAGTGGCGCGTCTTCTCCGACGAGCTCGTCTCCCTCGGCGGCGCCGTACATGCTGCACGACGACGCGAAGACGAAACGCGGAACACCCGCCGTCTTTCCAGCGCGCGCGAGCGCCATCGTGCCGTCGAGGTTGATCGAGTACGTCCAGTCGGCATCGAGATCCCCGAGCGGATCGTTGGACAGCGCCGCAAGATGGACGATCGCGTCGAAACCCCCCAGCGTCTGCGCTGAGACATCGCGAACGTCGAGCTCGAGCGCGGGCACAAACACGGGATCGTTCCCGAGATCGCAGCCCCGGTAGTAGAACGTGTCGAGCCCGACGACGTCGTGTCCGGCGCTGCGCAGCATCGGGGCGAGCACGGAGCCGATGTAGCCGTGATGCCCCGTGACGAGGACCCTCATTCGGCTGGCTCCTCGTGAGCTTCCGCGAGAAGGCCGCCCTCGCGCAGCAACTCGGCTGCCATCTGAATCCGGCCAAACGGCAGCTGCGACCGCTCGGCGATGTCGAGGAGAGAGTGTCGGCCGTCCGACTGATTCAGCACCCACAGCAGTGCGAGCTGCTCGGTACCGGGATCGGGGCCGCCCAGCCCCCGGTAGAGGCCTCGTTTGCCGAGCTGCGGCTCTCCCTTTGGCGCAAGGTTGACGTAGCGCCCGTCGTGCTCGAGGACGTCGACGATCGCAAGCGCGGCGTTCAGGGAGTCCTCCATGTTCTCCGGACGGATGAGATGGAGATCGTCGCCCGAGGAGTGGTAACCCTCGTACTCGCCCTCGAGCGAACGCGTCAGGCAACCCATCGGGAGATCGAAGCCGGGGGAGTTGAACTGACGCTCGTCCCATCCCCAAGGGACGAAGTCGAGCAAGCGGCTTCCCGCGGCCTGGCCGAGAACGTGCTCGGCCGCTCGATCGACCAGCGCGCCGCCACGGCGACTTCGCTTGTAGGTCAGCGGCCCGGAGTCGCCGACACAGGCGACGACGAACCCACCGACGATCCGAGTCGTAACGTCTGCGTTCCGAGCGAGCCAGGTGATCGACCCGATCGTGCCAGGGATGAAGAGGAAGCGGTACGAGAGGCGGCGTTCACGATCCGCCAGCGCCGCGGCGAGCTCGGTCACGAGCGCGATCCCCGAGAGGTTGTCGTTCGCGAGGGACGGGTGGCATACGTGCGTCGTCACCAGCACCTCCTCCTCCCGCTCGCCTGGTAGGAAGCATTCGCCGTAGGTGAGCGAGCCGGGCGCGAGCGTGCTGTCGATCACCACTTCGAAAGGCCCCTCACCGAGCTCGGCAAGCTCGCGCTCGGAGAGGCAAAAGCCCCAGGTTCTCGCGTAGTACGAGGTGCGGTAGGGAATCCAGGCGGGATTCTCGCCGAACGTGTGTAGGTGCGAGCGGAGCTCCGCGAGCGCCATGGTGGCGCGAACCGGCTCGCTGTAGCCGACGACATGGAGATTCGAAGCGTTGAAGTCAATTACGCGCTTCCCGTCGGCCGTCGCGACGTAGGCATCGGAGATGTTCCACTCGTCCGGGACCGTCCAGTCGAGCACTGGCGTTCCGCTCGGCACCTCATGGACTTCGAGCGGGATGCGCTCGGCGATCTCGCCTAGCGTCGTCCTGACGCCGTCCCCGGTGATGCTGCGACAAATTGGGAAGAGGTCCGATGCGAGGGCGTGCATCCGTCTACCTGCGCCGCTCCGAATGGATGCGGGAGGGGTCGGGACGGTCACGGAGCCACCCACGCAGGCGCGAAGTCTGCGTACGACCGGTCGCGCTCGTTGATGGCAACGATCTCAGCGGGCCAGGCTATCCCGAAAGCCGGGTCGTCGAAGCGCACCCCGCGAGCGGCCTCGGCGACGTGGACGGCAGACATGAGATAGCTGACCTCGGAATCGTCCGTCAGGGTGAGGAAGCCATGAGCGCAGCCCTCCGGGACGTACAGCGCGTGCCGATTGGAGGCCGAGAGCTCAATCCCGACCCATTCTGTGAGGCTTCGAGACCTGGGTCGGAGGTCGACCGCGACGTCGAAGATCGCTCCAGCGGTACAGCGGACGAGCTTCGCCTCCTCGTGGGGCGCGGCCTGGTAGTGGAGGCCCCGGAGCGTGCCGCTCCTCCGGTTGTACGAGACGCTGGTCTGCACGAGGCGCCCATTCAGCCCGTGCTCTGCAAATTCCTCGGCATCCCAGGTGCGAGCGAAGAAGCCGCGCTCGTCCTCGTGCAGCTCGGGCTCGACGATCCAGACGCCCTCAATCGTTGTCTCCCGGAAAGTCATGCGGGCAGGAGGGAGACCTTGCGGCAAGTGAAGGCTTCCGCGTACCGGGTGACGGCTTCCATCCCGCGCAGGCGCAGCAAGCCGCGGAAGAGCTCGTCGTCGAACCAGTGCTTGCCGCTCTGGCTCGCGTGATGCTCGCGGAGGAGGCGCAGCTTCTCATCGACCAACTCGGCGCTCAGGGGCACGAAGACGTTCGGTGTCCCGAGGTCGCCGTCGTACTTGGGAATCTCGTACTCCAGAATCAGGTGGTCGCGAAAGGTGTTCCACGTCAGTTCCGAGGCGAGGCGATGATCCTGGTGCAAGTCCGACCGAGTATGCGTCAGGACGAGGTCAGGCTGGGTCGGTTTCAGGGCCTCGAACGCCTCCTTGACCGCTTCGCCCGAAAAGGGCAGAAAGCCGTCGCGGAAGTCGTGGACGCGGACGTCCGTCGAGGCGGCCGCGCCTAGGAAGTCGGACGCGCTCGCGCGGGCTTCCTCGGCGCGGTCGCTATGGGCGGAGAGAACAACCCAGGTCACCTCCAGCCCCGGCCATGCGCGGGTGAGCGAGAGGATGGTCCCGCCGCACCCGATCTCGATGTCGTCGGCGTGGCAGCCGATGACGAGGACACGCCGTAGCTGACCAGGCGTGGAGGCGAGCTTCAGCCCGAGCATTCTATGCGGACGCTAGCTTGCGAGGGAACCGGAGCCATGGAAGGTTCCCGTTCTCGGCGATCGCGTCGAGGTCTTGCTTGTCCTTCATCGTGTCCATAGGCGCCCAGAACCCGTCGTGGCGGTACGCAAACATGTCTCCCTCGCGGGCCAGTCGGGCGACCCCTTCCATGAAATCCTCTCCCGGCCGCAAGTCGTCGAAGATCCGGCTTCGGAGCACGAAGAACCCGCCGTTGATGAGAACGTCGGCGGACGACATCGGGTGGATCGAGCGCACGTTACCCTCGTCGTCCGCGTCGACGACGTGGTAGCTCAACCGCGGACGAACGGTCATGAAGAGGCCGGTCTTTCCGCTCTCGACGAGCCGGTCGATCATCTCGTCGAGCGGAGCGTCCGTGAGACCGTCGCCGTAGGTGCAGAGGAAGACCTCGTCTTCACCCACGTAGGACTTGGTCGCCAGGAGCCGGTCGCCGACCGAGGCGTGGATGCCCGTATCGAGGAACGTGATCCCCCAGTCGCCCATGTCGCTCCCGAGCAGCTGGGCTTCTCTGCCCGCCAGCATGAAGTCGTTTCCGAGCGCCTCGTTGTGCTCGAGGACGAACTCCTTGACCGTATCCGCCCGGTAGCCCAGGCAGAGGATGAACTCCTTGTGCCCCCAGGAGGCATCCCAGCGCATGATGTGCCAGAGGATCGGCCGGCTCCCGACCGTGATCAGGGGCTTGGGAATGCGTTCGGCGGCCTCGCCCATGCGAACGCCCAAGCCGCCACAGAAGATCACAACCTTCACCGCAATGTCGCTCCCCGCAGATTGCCGGTCGACGCGTCGCCCGGTTCACTCGTTCTCCACCCTCGCGGCCGGCTTGTCAAGCCCTAGACGATGGTCGCACTCGGGATCGGGACGATCAAGCGGCCGCCCCACTCCCGCACGTAGGCGAGCTGGGCGGATATCTCGTCGATCAGGTTCCAGGGAAGGACGACGACGTAGTCGGGGCGAGTCTCCGCGATCTTCTCGGGCGGATGGATCGGTATGTGCGTCCCCGGTGTGAAGAACCCGTGGCGGTGAGGGTTGCGGTCGACGGTGTAGTCGAGCAGGTCGGTGCGTATGCCGCAGTAGTTGAGGAGGGTGTTTCCCTTCCCCGGAGCGCCGTATCCGACGACCTGCTTCCCCTCGCGGCGCAGGCGGATCAGGAGGTCGAGCAGGGCCCGCTTCGACTCCTTCACTTCCTCGGCGAACCGGGCATAGCGCTCAGGCGAGCGCAGGCCCTCGTCCTCTTCCCGGGTGAGGAGCGCCGGCACGGCGTCGCTCGTCTCGTGGCGGGCGCCTTCGGGCTGCGCGTACACCCGCAGGGAACCGCCGTGCGTCCGGAGCTCCTCGACGTCGTACACGTCGAGCCCGTGGGCGCCGAGGATCTGGACGATCGTCGCGAAGGAGAAGTACGAGAAGTGCTCGTGGTAGATCGTGTCGTACTCGAGGCGGTCGAGTAGGTGGAGGAGGTGCGGGAACTCGAATGTGGCCGTGCCGTCGTCTCGCAGGAGGATCCCGACCCCCGCCACGAAGTCGTTCAGGTCCGGGACCTGTGCGAGCACGTTGTTGCCGATCACGAGACTCGCCCGCTTGCCTTCGCTGGCCAGGCGCCGCGCGGTCTCGGTACCGAAGAAGGCGACGAGAGTCGGCACGCCACGCGCCTCGGCATCGTGCGCCACGTTGGCCGCCGGGTCGATGCCGAGGATCGGGATTCTCGTGCCAACGAAGTGTTGGAGCAGGTAGCCGTCGTTGGAGGCTAGCTCGACCACCAGATCGTCGCCGTCGAGCTCCAGGCGCGCCTTGATCATCTCGACGTAGCTCTGCGCATGCTCGACCCAGGACGTCGAGTAGGCCGAGTAGTACGCGTAGTCGGAGAAGATTTCCTCTGGCGGTACGAACTCCTCCAGCTGCACGAGGAAGCACCGCTCGCAGGCGAAGACGTGGAGCGGATAGAAGGGCTCCATCTGCCGGATGCGATCGGCCGGAAGGAAGCTCTGGCAGGGCGGCGACATGCCGAGATCGACGACCGTTAGTCGAAGTAGCTCTCCACAGAAGCGGCAGGCGGGTGGCCCGTTCATCTCGTTATCGCGCGGTGCATGGGGGCGCATACGTACGCAGGGGGACGACCAGTACCCGGTCGAAGCTCCAGTTGCGATAGTTTGTCCCGCGTCACATGTTCGTTGTGAGGGCTGCCGGTCGTTCGAAAGTGCTTCGAGAAGCGTGAAGTGCCGCACATCGAGCTCGAAGCCCGGTTTCCACTCGCTGTCCGCGCCGAAGTCGCATCCACGGCAAAGGACGGGTCGAGGCCGACGACGTCATGCACGGCCGCGCTGAGGAAAGGAGCGACCACTGAGCCGATGCAGCCGTGGTGACCATTAACGAGCAACCTCATGTGTCCGTCGTCTCCCTTAACACAGACGCTTCGAACTCGCCTCGACACCAGCCGATCGTGGCTTCGAGTCCTTCACTGAGCCTCGTCCGAGCGCGCCAGCCGAGAAGGTCGCCGGTCCGCTCTACATCCGCCTTCCGGATGCGCTCGTCGAGAGGACGATCTGGAAGAGCGCCGAACGCTGGCTGGATATCGATCCCCATGGTTTCGATGATCTGCTCGACGACCGCACGTACTGTGACCAACTCGCCCGAGCCGATGTCGATCGTCTCACCGGCGAGGTCCGGTCTTTCGGCGGCAGCTACGAAAGCATCGACCACGTCATCGACATACACCCAGTCGAACGGACGCAACCCGCTCGAAAGTTCCGGCGACTCGCGGCGAAGAAGCGGTATGACTACGGCAGGAACCACTTTCGGCGGGCGCTGTCCAGGTCCGTACACCATGAATATGCGGAGATCGACCACGCGAAGGCCGTAGAGCGCCGCGAGCAGCCGCGCATACGCACCTGCCCCGTGCTTGGCCGCCGCGTAGGACGAGGTCGGCACCGGGTACGGCTCGTCTGGCTCTGGCTCTTCGAGCGATCCGGCAAGCAGAACGAGGCCGCAGTTCGCGCGTACCGCCGCCACCAAGACGTTCACCGTGGCAACTAGGTTGTGCCGAAGCACCGGGAGCACAGCGTCGAGATCCCTCGAGCCCACGTTGAGCCCTGCAAGATGATGGACGACGTCCGGTCGAATGCGTTGCAGGAGGTCGGCAGCTTCATCGGGATCGGTCAGATCCGCCTGCCACCACCGCATGCTCGTTCCCTCCTGGACATGGCGAGAGACGCCGTGGACTTCGGCTCCTTCGTGGATGAGCCGCGCGCAGAGGTTGCGTCCGATGAAGCCCGAGGCCCCGGTGACGAGAACCCTCGTCAATCACACTCCGCGAGCAGACTCGCATCAGCGAGGGCGTTGGATGCTTGCAGGATCTGAGTGAAAGGAAGCTCCCGATCGATCGGCGATGTCGAGGAGGGAGGCGGTTCCAGGGGAAGGAAGCTCTGGCAGGGCGGCGACATGCCGAGGTCGACGACCGTCAGTTGAAGGGGTCCCTGGCGGAAGCAGCAGGCGGGCGGCCCGTTCATCTCGTTATCGCGCGCGGTACATCCACGTCCGCACCTTACTCATCCGCCGCTGCACGCTTCGAGCCAGGGGAACGAAGAGGCACAGCGCAATTGCCCACTAACCGAGGACGGCGTCGAGCAGCTCCTGCGAGGACCGTCGGTAAAGCCCGTCTATCGAAATCCAACTAACGTCACCTCTCGTTGCAGGGTGCACCGCGGCAGATGCCTCCCTGCGGCGGAGAGGACGAGTGGCCGTTCCGTCGAGCTACGCTGGCCGCCTTGACCGGTCGGGAGGGCTACTCCCAGACCTTCCAGGGTGCGTGGCCGTCCTCCCACATCACCTGGAGGTTCGCCCGGTCGCGGATCGTGTCCATCGGGTGCCAGAACCCGCCATGTTTGTAGGCAGACAACTGTCGGTCACGGGCAAGGTTGCGTAGCGGCTCGAGCTCCCACACGGTGTCGTCGCCGTCGATGTAGTCGATCGCGCCCGGCTCGAGTACGAAGAAACCACCATTCACCCAGGCGCCGTCACCCTCGGGTTTCTCGCGGAAATGCTCGATGAGTGTTTGGTCGTCCTGGAGGAGGACCGCGCCGAAACGGCCCTCCGGCTGAACCGCGGTCAAGGTCGCGAGCGTCCCCTGCTCCCGATGGAACGCGACCAGCTCGGCCAGGTCGATGTCCGCGACGCCGTCTCCGTACGTAAGGCAGAAGGTTTCCGCTCCGATGTGCTCCCGCACACGACGGAGTCGGCCCCCGGTCATCGTCTCGATGCCGGTATCGACGAGCGTCACGCGCCATGGCTCCGTCCGGCGGCCGTGAAGCTCCATCGTGTTATCGCGCAGATCGAATGTGACGTCCGCAGTCCACAAGGAGTACGAGGCGAAGTAGTCCTTGATGAGATTGCCCTTGTAGCCGCAGCAAACAATGAAGTCGGTCATCCCATAATGGGCATAGATCTTCATGATGTGCCAGAGTATCGGCTGCTCTCCGATCTCGACCATCGGCTTCGGCCGAACGGCGGTCTCCTCGCTGAGCCGCGATCCGAAGCCTCCGGCGAAGAGGACCACCTTCACGCCGTGCGCTCCCGGAGGATTTGCTCGTACAGCCGTGCGGATGTCGCACGCGACGCGGCGACGGTTCGATCCTGGCGCATAGGTCGTGGAGAGTAGCGTTCCCGACGTGGCCCGTCCGCGCCGTCGACTTCCGGGCCGCGAGCCGGTCGAGCGTCCGCCCGGGCTCGCCGCCTCGGTCCCCTTCCCGCCGATGGAAGCGGAGCTCGTCCGCGAGCTTCCGGACGACGACGGCTGGCAGTACGAGCCGAAGTGGGACGGTTTTCGCGGTCTCCTCGAGAACACCGCAGGCGAGCTCCGGCTCTGGTCTCGCAACGCGCGACCGCTCCTCCGCTACTTCCCCGAGCTCGAGCCGCTCGGCAAGCTACTGCCACCCGATTCGGCGCTCGACGGCGAGATCGTGATCGCGCGGGACGGGGTGCTCGACTTCGACGCGATGCAGACGCGCCTGCATCCTGCGGCAAGCAGGATCA
>Ga0136633_1001424_pt1 | contig 17648 bp, 14 predicted proteins | sample AntDrymeUQ832206_2_FD_105494 | JGI IMG/M metagenome (GOLD analysis project Ga0136633, IMG submission 105494) | Polar desert sand microbial communities from Dry Valleys, Antarctica - metaG UQ83 (22.06) | ecosystem: Environmental > Terrestrial > Soil > Desert | place: Antarctica: Dry Valley...
CTGCGCGCCGTGGTGGTACTTCACGTCGCCGGTGCCGCCCTGCGGGATCGTCGTGACGGCCTCGAGCGTCGAGGCGCCCTCGAACTCGGCGAAGATCGTGTCGTACGGGCGGCCGAGGTTGTGCGCCAGCACGTTGAGCCGGCCGCGGTGCGCCATGCCGAGCACGACCTCGCGGCCGCCGTGCATCGCGGCAAGCTGGATCGCCTCGTCGAGCATCGGCACGGTCATGTCCAGGCCCTCGATCGAGAACTGCTTCTGCCCGAGGTAGGCCTTGTGCATGAAGCGCTCGAGCGCGTCGACCTCGATCAGGCGCTTGAGCAGCGCCTTCTGCTCGTCGGGGCTCAGCGGCATGCGGCAGGCGCCGGACTCGATCTTCTCGCGCAGCCACGTGCGCTGGCGATGCGAGGCGATGTGCTCGATCTCGTAGGCGATCGTGCCGCAGTAGGTCTCGTGCAGGTGCGGCAGCGCGTCGGCGAGCGTCGCGCCCGGAACGTGCATGCGCAGGATCTTCGCCGGGATCCGCGACATCAGCTCGGGCGTGAGGTTCAGCGACACCGGGTCCAGCGCCGGGTCGCCCTCGGGCTCGGTGCCGAGCGGATCGAGCCTCGCCGCGAGATGCCCGAAGGTGCGATGCGCCTTGACCAGCGAGGACGCGGCCTGCACCGCCTGCAGCAGCGCCTCGTCGGGCTCGCCCGCGGACGCGGGCGACGGCGTCGTCGCGGGCTCCGCGTCGCGCGCGGCCGCTGCTGCGGCGGCGGGCGCCGGCGGCGCGGGCGGCGGGCCGAGCGGCACGCCGAGGCCGCCGAAGACGTCCTCGTAGAAGCCGTGCTCGCCCTGCAGGTGCTCTTCGACGACCTTCAAGAAGCGCCCGGACTCCGCGCCCTGGATGACGCGGTGGTCGTAGGTCGAGGTCATCGACATGACCTTCTCGGCGCCGATCATGTCGCCGACCGCGCCGAGGCCGACGGGATAGGCGATCGAGCCGGTCGCGACGATCGTGCCCTGGCCGGCCATCAGGCGCGGGACGGAGGCGACGGTGCCGATCGCGCCGGGGTTCGTCAGCGAGACGTTCGCGCCGCTGAGCTGGTCGGCGGTCAGCGCGTTGTTGCGGGCGCCCTCGATCAGCTCGGCGAAGGCGGCGACGAAGTCGGGAAAGCTCAGGCGGCCGGCGTCGCGGATGACCGGCACCATCAGCGTGCGCGAGCCGTCGCGCTTCTCGACGTCGACGGCGATGCCGAGGTTGGCGGCGCCGTCGTCGATGCGGTACGGCCGGCCCTCGATCTCGGCGAAGTGATGCGCCATCACCGGCATCTCGTCGGTCGCGGCGCGCGCGATCGCGTAGGCGATCAGGTGCGTGAAGGACAGCTTGTGACCGGCGGCCTTGAGCTCGCGCCGGCGCGCGTCCATGACCGTGACGGTCATCGTGCGAAAAGAGGTCGCGGTGGGGACCTGGCGCGACTCCTCCATGTAGCGCGCGAGCACGGCGGCGCCGCCCTTGAGCGGGGTCGCGCCGGGCGCGATGGCGCTGAACGTGCCGGAAGGGGCGCGGGCGGCGGCCGCTGCCGGCGGCGGCGTCGCCTTCGCTGACAGCACGTCGGCCTTCGTGATGCGGCCCGCTGGACCGCTGCCATGAACAGCGGCGAGGTCGACGCCCTGCGCTTCGGCGACGCGGCGCGCCACCGGCGTGATCGGGCCGGCGTCGCGGTGGCCGTTGCCGTCGGGGCCCGCCTGCGGCGCAGGCTCGGGAGCCGCGGCGGCCGGGGGCGACGGCAAGCTCGCGTGAGCGCCGTCGGTGCCGCCACCCGGGTCCAACTTCGACGACGACGCCGCATCGACGGTGCCAAGCATCCGCGCGATGACCTGCCCGACGTCGACGGTCTCGCCGGGGGCCGCGAGGATCTCGGTGATCGTGCCCGCAGCGGGTGCCGGCAGCTCCATGTCGACCTTGTCGGTGGACAGCTCGACGATCGTCTGGCCGTCCTGTACCTCGTCGCCGACCGCCACGGCCCATTCGAGGATCGTGCCCTCGGTGACCGACTCGCCGCCGCCGGGGGTGACGATGTCCAGCAGCTCGGGTGCAGCCTCCAGCCTGGCGGCGGACGGCGGCGGGCTTTCGGCGCCACTCCTGGCGGCGCCAGGCGTGCCGCCGTTTGCGGTCGCTTCGCCCGTGGACGGTCCGGACGCGCCGTTGGCGATCTCGGCCAGTACGGCGCCGACGGCGACGGTCTCCCCCGCCGCAGCCAGGATCCGGGTGATCGTGCCGGACGCCGGGGCCGGGACCTCCGCGTCGACCTTGTCCGTCGACACCTCGACGAGCGTCTCGCCCTCCTGCACGGCGTCGCCCTCCCGCTTGAGCCACTCCAGCACCGTGCCCTCGCGAACGGACTCGCCCATCGCGGGGAGCGTCACCTGCGTCGTCGTGCTCACAGCCATACGCAATCCACTCTAGACGACCCGGATACCCCGCCGGACAGGCCGCGGAAGCGGCCGCCGCAACGCGCGCGACACCCGCGCCGGCGGGCTATGAGACGGCCGGGCTGGCCGCCTCCGGACGGTCTCCGGCGCCGTCCCGGCCCTGGCGCACGAACTCGTAGGAGCCGATGAACGGGCCGATCCCGCCGAGCACCGCGACCGCGACCGCCAGGCGCAGGTCGATGATGCGCAGACGCAGCGCGACGATGCAGGCCAGCGACATCGCAATCCAGCCCACGCCGTGCGCCATCCCGAAGATCGCCTCGAGGCCGTGCAGCCCGGGCACGAGCCAGACGACGAGCAGCACGGTGTAGATCGCGGAGTGCGTGAACGACGCGAGCTTCAGGCGCCCGAAGGTCAGCAACCGGCTCATGCGCCGGAGTCCAGCAGGGCGGCCATCCGCCGCAGCGGCTCGTCGGCCTCGGCGGGCCAGTCCTCCACGCCCGCAGGCCACCACGCGTGCGCGTCGTGCTCGGGGTCCATCTCGATCTCCGCGCCGTCGGGCAGCCATGCGAGCCCGACGACCATGACGAGCTGGTGCGGCAGGCAGACGAGCGCCTCGACCGTCAGGCTCGCCGCCTCGACCGACCACTCCTCGCGCAGCTCGCGCGCGAGCGTGTGGACGGGGCTCTCGCCGATATCGACCGCGCCGCCCGCGCCGAGCGCCCAGCGCCCGGGCCACGACGACAACCAGCTCGAGCGGCGGCCCGCCAGCCAGCGCCCGTCCGCCGCCCGCGTGACCGTCAATGCGGCCATCGACTGCGACGCGTCGCCCTCGACGAGCCGCAGCGCCCAGCGCACCGGCTGCAGCTCGAGCAGCAATTCGCCGTCCTGCTCGGCATGCCCGACGAGCCGGGCCGAGAGCCCGTCATGGCTCGGCGAGCCGCGCTCGCGCAGCGCCGCGATCGCCGCGTCGGCGGCCTCGGCGTGGCGCTCGGGAGGCTCGTAGTGCTGCTCGTGCCAGCGTGCCCGCACGCGCTCGGCGGGCCAGCGGCCACGGGCGAGGATCGCGGGCGAGCTCATGCGAGCAACGATAGTTCGCTCGGCATGGCGCGAGCGCGCCCGGAAGCCTGGCCGCGCCTGCGCGCCGAACCTCAGCCTCCGTTCACATCCGGGCTTTACCGTGGCGGTGGTGATCCGCGCAGACGGTCTCGTGAAGGCGCACGGCACGGGACCGGCCGCGCGTCGCGTGCTCGACGGGGCGCGCCTGCACGTGCGCGAGGGCGAGCTCGTCGCCGTCGTGGGGTCCTCGGGCAGCGGCAAGTCGACGCTCCTGCATCTGCTGGGGGCGCTCGACGCCCCCGACGCCGGCTCCATCAGCATCGGCGGCGAACGCGTCGACGGCCGCTCGCAGCGCGAGCTCACCGAGCTGCGACGCCGCCGCATCGGCTTCGTGTTCCAGTTCTTCCACCTCGTTCCCGAGCTCACGGGCGCGGAGAACGTGCTGCTGCCGACGCGGCTGCGGGGCGCGCCCAGGGGGGCGGCGGCGCGCGGCCGGGAGCTGATCTCGAGGCTCGGGCTCGAGGAGGCCGCGCGGCGGCGCCCGCATCAGCTCAGCGGCGGAGAGCAGCAGCGCCTGGCGATCGCGCGGGCGCTCGTCATGGACCCGCCGGTGCTGCTGGCCGACGAGCCGACCGGCAACCTCGACGGCGCCTCCGGTCTGATCGTCCTGCAGCTCCTGCGGGCGGCGGCGCAGGAGGGACGCTCGGTGCTGGCCGTGACGCACGAGGCGGCCGTCACCGCCGCGGCCGACCGCGTGCTCGAGCTCGCCGACGGCCGGCTGCACGCGGCATGACTGCGGCGCTGCGCGCGGCGGCGGGCCATCTGCGGGCCATGCGCGGGCGGGCGCTGACGGCCGCGCTGGGGATCGCCGCCGCCGCGGCGATGGCCGGAGCCGCGACGTACGTCTCCTACGCCCTGGCGACCGGCTTTGAGCGCTCCGCCGAGCAGTCCGACCTGCCGGACGTCGTCGCGCGCTTCGCCGAGCAGCCGCAGCGGCGCATCCGCGCGCTGGTCGGCGCCCTGCCGAACGTCGAGGCGTACACGCTGCGCCTGGAGATCAATCGCGTGCGATTATGGTCCGGCCGCGACGTCACGCAGAAGGGCGCGGTCCAGATCGTGCCGCCTGGGCGCCGCGGCTACGCGATCGTCGCCGGCCGCGACGTTCGCGGCGCGCGCCGCGAGGCCGTGATCGAACGCGGGCTGGCGAGCAGCTGGGGCCTCGAGCCCGGCGACAGCCTCGGCGTCGGCCGGCTCGGGCGCATGCCGATCGTCGGGATCTCGGTCGCGCCGGACAACGTCGCCTTCCCGCTTGCGTCAGCGCCCCGCGTGCAGCTCTCGCAGGGGTACCTGCGCCGCGTCTTCGGCGACGCGCAGCCGACGACCAACCAGGTGCTGGTGTGGACTCGCGACCCCTCGCGGACGGACGTCACGCTGCAGCAGGCGCGCGCGACGGCGTACGGGATCGGCGACCTGAGCTTTGTCACGCGCGCCGGCGTGCGCGTGCTCGTCGACCAGGCGGCTGGCATCGTGATCGCGCTGCTGGTGACGTTCTCGCTCGTGGCGCTGCTGGCGGCGGCCGTGCTGCTGGCGTCGCAGGCAGCCGCGGACGTGCAGCGCTCGCTGCCGGCGATCGGCGTGCGGCGGGCGATCGGCGTGCCGCGCCTCGTGGTGGCGTCGCAGTACGCCGGCTCCGCGGGGCTGCTGGGCGCGGTCGCCGGAGGCCTCGGCGTCGGGGCCGGCGTGCTGGCCGTCTCCGCGCCCGCGGCCGGCGTGCTCGAAGCGCTCAACGAGCGCGCTCCGGGCAGCGCGGCCTTGCCTCCGTTGCTGGCGGCGTGGCTGGGCATCGTCCTCGTGGCCATGCTCGCGGCCGGCTGGCCGGCGTGGCGCGCCGCCGGCCGCCCGCCGGTCGAGCTGCTGCGCGGAGGCGCCGACCTCAGCGGGAGCGCCGGCCGGCTCAGCCGGCTCGTTCCGCGGGGCGGCGGCTTCTTCGTGCTCGGCATGCGCCTCGCGCTCGCGCGGCCGCGGCGGGCGCTGGCGTTGCTCGCCGTGCTGTCGGTCTGCGGCGGCGTGCTCGCGCTGATGCTCGGCCTGTCGTCGCTGGTGCTGGCGCTGCGCGACGATCCGGGCTCGGTCGGTAAGCGCTACACGCTGCTCGCCCGCCTGCCGGCCGGCGAGGCCGCAGCCGTGCGTGCCCTCCCAGGCGTCCTGGACGCCGCGCCGCGCTACGTGGCGCAGGGCGCGGACTCCTTCGCCCTGGGCGAGCCCGTCAAGCTCGTCGCCTTCCCCGGCGATCACACCCGCTTTGAGTCTCCCGCGCTGGCGAGCGGCCGGCGTGTGCGTTCCGACGGGGAGGCCGAGGTCGGGACGGGCCTCGCGCAGGCGCTCGGGGTCCGCGTCGGCGCGCAGCTCGCGGTCGCGCTGCCGAGCGGCGCCGAGGCGCGCTTTCGCGTCGTCGGGACCGTCCGTGCGATCGACGACGACGGGCGCGTCGCGTACGTGCGCCCCGCCCGGCTGCTGGCCGCGGACCCGTCGATCTCGCCGCTGATCGCGATCCGCCTCGAGCGCGGCGCCGACCGCGCCGCGGTCACGCGCGCGCTGCGCCGGCTCGGCGCCGAGCCGCGGGCGGTGAGCGCGGCCACGACGCGTAGCACCGCTTTCCTCGGCGCGCTCGCGACGCTGCTTCGAGCCGTCGGCGTCATCGACGCGATCGTCTGTCTCTACGCGCTGTGCCAGGCGCTGGGCCTGACGGCACGTGAGCGGCGTGCAACGCTGGCGCTGCTGCGCTCGGCGGGAGCCTCGCACGGGGTGATCGTGGGCGTCCTATGCGGTGCGGCGCTCGTGCTCGCCGTGCCGGCGGCGCTGCTGGCCGTCGTGCTGCAGCGCTTCGTGCTCGCGCCGCTGGTGGCCGCGAGCGCGGCGGGCTACACCGACCTGCAACCGGCGGCGAGCGGCGCGCAGGCCGCGGCGCTCGTGTCGGCGTTCGTGGCGCTGGCGCTGCTGGCGGCCGCGCTCGTCGCTCGCCGGACGCTGCGCGGCGCGGTCTGCGCAGGGCTGCGCGAGGCATGAGCGCGCGACTGCGCAGCCGGCCCGCGATCGCCCTCGCGCTGATCGTGCTGCCGGTCATCGCGGTCGTCGTGACGCTGGCGTCGCTGCGCGGCAGCGATGCCGCCCGCCCGGCGCAGATCGGCGACACGCGCGCGCTGACGCTCGCCGATCCCGACGGCGACGGCCTCCTGCAGCGGCTCCCCGGCGAGCCGCTGCGCGACCGCACCGAGCTGGCGACGGCGGCGCGACCCGGCAAGCCCCTGGCGACATTCGGGCAGCTGTCCGACGCGCACGTCCGCGACGAGGAGTCGCCGGCGCTCGTCGGCTTCCTGGACCGCCTCGGCGCACCGTTCGAATCGACGTTTCGCCCGCAGGAGGCGCTGACGACGCAGGTGCTGGCGGCCGCCGCGCGGACCTTGAACGCCGCCCGGCCGGACGCGGTGCTCGTGACCGGCGACCTCATCGACAACGATCAGCGCAACGAGCTCGCGATGGCCCTTGCGACGCTCGACGGCGCCACCGTGCGACCGGACTCGGGCGCGCGCGGCTACGACGGCCCGCAGCTGCAGTCCAACGCCGACCCCTCCTACTACCGGCCGGCGGTCGATCCGCCGCGCAGGCCCGGCCTGCTGCAGGCCGCCCAGCGCCCCTTCGCGAGCGCGGGCCTGCGAGCGCCGTGGTGGGCGGTCGCGGGCAACCACGATCTGCTCGTCAGCGGCGAGCTCGCCCCGACGCCGCGCCTGCAGGCGGTGGCGCACGGCTCGCGGGCGCTCGTGCGGCCGCCTGACGACCTCGCCATCCCGCGCGACCAGGCTGGCCTGACGAACGGCCTCGACGCGCTGCTCGCGCGCGGGCTGCCGGGCACCACGACGCCGCGCCCCGCCGACCCCGGGCGCGCCCAGCTGCCGGCCGCCGAGGTGCTCGCCCGGCTGCGATCCGGCGGCCACGGCCGCGGCAGCGGGCCGCTGCTGGACTACACGATCGATCTCGGCCCGCGCGTGCTCGGGGTCGTGCTCGACACCGTGCGCCGCGACCGCGGCTCCGGCGGGCTCGTGACGGCGCAGACGCTCGCGTTCCTGCGCGCGGCGCTCGCCGCCGCGGGAGAGCGCTGGGTCGTGGTCTTCAGCCACCAGCCGCTGGCGACGGCGGTCGGCGGTGACGCGGCGCTCGCGCTGCTCGACCGCGCGCCGCGCGCGCTCGCAACGGTCGCCGGCCACACGCACCGCAACCGGATCACGCCGCGCAAGACCCGATCGGGCGGCTTCTGGCAGATCACGACCGCGTCGCTCGCCGACTACCCGCAGCAGGCGCGGATGCTGCGGATCCGCGCGACCGCGCAAAGGGGCGCGGTCATCGAGACGTGGATGCTCGACACCGCGCGCGGGCGCCTCGCGGACACGGCCCGCGAGCTCGCGTTCCTCGACGCGCAGGGCGGGCGGCCCGATCGCGCCGCCGGCAGCAGGCTCGACCGCAACGTGCGGCTGTTTCGTTGACGCGGGGTCCCGCGGCCTTCCACCTGCGGGGGCCACTAGCCTCGCGTGGCATGCGGCGGCGCAAGCACTGGGGCTGGGGGTACGAGGACGAGGCGTGGTCGCCCGAGCAGCTGCGCGGCGCCGCGCCGGAGCTCGAGCAGCAGTTGCGGATCGGGTCCACCTTCGATGACGACGCCTCATCGAAGGTGATAGGCGACGACGTGCGTTCGGCGGTGGCGCTGCAGGACGTCGCGCTGCCGGCCCCGCGCGTGCAGGCGCCGCCCGCGCTGACCGGGATCTGCGCCGCCGACACCCACGCGCGCGCGTCGCACGCGTGGGGCGCCTCCTACGCCGACGTCGTGCGCGGCTTTGCAGGCCGCTTCGACTTCCCGCCCGACGTCGTCGCGCGCCCGCGCGGCGAACGCGACGTCGAGGCCGTCCTCGAGTGGGCGGCGGGCGCGAACGTCGCCGTCGTGCCCTACGGCGGCGGCACGAGCGTCAGCGGCGGCGTGCAGTGCGAGGTTCCGGCGCGCTTCGACGGCGTCGTCTCCCTGGACCTCGGCGGGCTGGACCGCGTGCTGCAGATCGACGACGTCTCGCGCGCGGCGCTGATCCAGGCGGGTGCCACCGGCCCGGCGCTCGAGAAACAGCTGCGCGCGCTCGACCTGACGCTGCGCTTCTACCCGCAGTCCTTTGAGCTGTCGACGCTCGGCGGCTGGATCGCGACGCGCGCCGGCGGGCACTTTGCAACCGTCGAGACGCACATCGACGACCTCGTCGAGTCCGTGCGCGCGCTGACGCCGGCGGGCGCCTGGGAGTCGCGCAGGCTGCCCGCCTCGGGCGCCGGGCCGTCGCCAGACCGCCTGCTGCTCGGCTCCGAAGGCATCCTCGGCGTCATCACCGAGGCGTGGGTGCGGGTGCGCCCGCGCCCGCAGGCGCACTCCCTGGCCGCCGTGCGTTTCGGCGAGTTCTCGGACGGGATCGCGGCTCTGCGGGCGATCGCGCAGTCCGGGCTGCGGCCATCGAACTGCCGCCTGATCGATGCCGAGGAGGCGCGCATGACCGGCGCCGGCGACGGCATCGCGGCGCTGCTCGTGCTCGGCTTCGAGGCCGCCGAGCAGACGCTGCTGCCGGTCGGCGAGCTGCTCGACCGCGCGCTCGCGCTGTGCGCCGGCGAGGGCGGCGAGTGGGACGAGGGCGCGGTGCGCCGCCCGCGGGCCGGGGGCTCCGATGCGCCCGCGCGCGACGCCGTCGGCGCCTGGCGCACGGCGTTTCTGCGCGCGCCGTACCTGCGCGACGCGTTCGTCTCGATGGGGATCCTGTCGGAGACCTTCGAGAGCGCGATCACGTGGGAGCGCTTCGACACGCTGCACGCCGCCGTCATGGCGGCCACCGGCGAGGCGATCGGTCCCGGCGGACGCGTGACGTGCCGCATCTCGCACGTCTATCCCGACGGCCTGGCGCCGTACTTCACCGTGCTCGCCCCCGCGCGCCGCGGCGAGGAGCTCGAGCAGTGGGCGGCCGTCAAGCGGGCGGCGTCGGAGGCGATCCTCTCGGCCGGCGGCACGATCACGCACCACCACGCGATCGGGCGCGATCACCGGCCCTGGTATGACCGCCAGCGGCCCGACCCGTTCGCCGCCGCGCTGCGCGCCGCCAAGGCCTCCGTCGACCCGGGCGGGATGCTCAACCCGGGGGTCTTGATCGATCCCTGACCCGCGCGCTACCCTCGCTCTGAGTGGGGTCCGATCCGTCGTCCATCGCCAAGAACCTGCGCGCCTTTCAGATCGGCGTGAACTCGCACGATCGCGAGAACCCGACGCATACCGCCTACGGCATCGGGCTGGCGCACTTCGACATGGAGCGGATGGGCTTCGACGAGGGCGAGGAGGTGTTGCCGGGGATCACGATCCACGCCGACGACGGCGTCACCGGCAACTTTCGCGTGCTGTGCGACGGCGAGCACCTCAAGGAGGTCGAGGCCGAGCAGGCCGAGGTCGTCGACGCCGTCTCGACGCAGCCGGCGACGATCCCCGTCGGCGCGCCCGACGAGCGCCAGAGCTAGGCGCGAAAGCCCCGTCCGGGCACCCGGCGTGCGATGATCGTTCGCGCGCCAACAGGGGGCTGTACCACGTGGCGCAGGCGCGGTAGATTGCGCGCCGAGCGGTTCATCGGCCCGCACACATGATTCGAGAGGGAGGCAGTCTCAATGGTCAGTCGAGGTTTGTTGCTTGCCGCGATCCTGATGTTCGTGATCTTCATAGCCGGTCTCATGTTGTTCGTCTTCGGCCCGGACAGCAGCCCGTTCGACCGGGGCGACACCCCCTCGCTGGTGGAGAAGGGCGCGCCCGGCGTCGAGGCGCCCGACGACGAGTGATCCTCGCGCGGCGGCGTCAGCCGCCGCGGCCAACACGCCGTAGTAGGGTCGAACCCATGAGCGAGTACGGCAAGCTGGGGATCGACTACGACGTTCTGGACGAGTCCAAGCGCTCCGCCATCAGCTTCGCGCAGTCGACCTCGCACCTGCTCGCGCAGCACGGCGGCAGCGCCGTCGAGGCGTCGCGCGGCGCCTCGGCGTTCGTGCTCGAACTGGGCGGCCAGCACCTCGCGTTCGTCGTCGAGGGACTCGGCACGAAATCGATCATCTCGCGCCACTGGTGGGAGGTCGCCGGCGAGGATCGCTTTGCCGACATCGGCGTCGACGCCGTCGGCGCGATCGTCAACGACGTCGTCAGCGTCGGGGCGCTGCCACTCGTCGTCAACGCCTACTTCGCGACGGGGCGCTCGGACTGGCACGCCGGCGAGAGCGGCCTGGGGTCGCTGCTTGCGGGCTGGCGGCGCGGCTGTGTGCTGTCGGACGCCGTCTGGGGTGGCGGCGAGTCGCCGGCGCTGCCCGGGCTCGTCTCGCCCGACGACATCGAGCTCGCGGGCTCGGCGATCGGCCTCGTGCCCTCCGAATGGGGACCGATCCTCGGCGAGGAGCTGCACGCAGGCGACGCGATCGTCCTCGTCGAGAGCTCCGGCCTGCACGCCAACGGCGCGTCGCTCGCGCGATCGGTCGCCGCGGCGCTTCCCGAGGGCCTGCTGACCGCGATGCCCAGCGGCCGGCGCTTCGGCGACGCGCTGCTGGACGCGAGCGTCATCTACGTCCCGCTCGTCGCCGAACTGCGCATGCGCGGGATCCGGCCGAGCTATCTCTCGCACATCACCGGTCACGGCGTGCGCAAGCTCATGCGCGCGCCCGCGGACTTCACCTACGTCATCGACGAGCTGCCGCCGGTGCCGGAGGTGCTGTCGTTTCTCGCCGAGCACGCCGGCATCGACGGGCGCGAGGCCTACGGCACGTTCAACATGGGCGCCGGCTTCGCCGTCTACGTCGCGCCCGAGCACGCGCGGGACGTCGTCGACGCGGCCGCCGCGCGCGGCATGCGCGCCGCGGTCTCGGGGCGCGTCGAGGCGGGAGAGCGCGGCGTCGAGCTCGCGGGCCTCGGCTTCTCGTACGCCGGCGAGGAGCTCGAGCTCGGTTGAGGTCAGGGCTCGCCGTCGCGGGCTGCCTGGCCCCCGGCAGCGCCGCGAAGATCAGGTGCTGACGCCGCGTCTCAGTCCAGCTCGACGGTGATGCCCTCGGCGGCGATGCAGACGTGGCCGGCGATCTTCATCGCCTCGGCGGTCGGCAGCTCGTAGCTCCAGGCGGCGTCGGGGAACTCCTGCCCGCCGGCGTGGACGTGCCAGTGGGTGGCATCGCCCTTGTAGGGACAGTGCGACGTCGTCGGGCTCGGCGCGAGATGCCCGGAGACCATGTCGTTGCGCGGGATGTACGCGCGCACGGGCACGCTCGTCTCGAACAGCAGCACGGGTCGCGCGCTCTCGGCGATGACGTCGTCTCCGACGCTGACCCGCACGCGGCGCGAGCTCTGGTGGACGTCAACGCGGTGGTAGGGGTCGCGCAGCCGTCCGGGCTGCGGCTCGTCCTCGACCATCCAGCGGTCGGCGCGGGCGTGGGCGAGCGCCGCAAAGCCGCGCAGCCATGCGGCCTGCTCGAGCGGCTGCTCGTACGCCCACACCGCATCCTCGCGCACGTCGTCGCCGACCTGCAGCGTCCAGTAGGACGCGTCGCCCTTGAACGGGCAGTGCGTCGAGCTCTCCGTGCGGGCCAGCAGCGCCTCGTCGAAGTCCTCGAGCGGGACGTACGCGACCGGCGGGATGCCGGTCTCGTGCAGCAGGTGCGCGCGCGCGCTGTCGAGCACGACGGTGTCGCCGACGAACGCCCGCAGGCGGCGGCCGTCGGGTTCGAAGAGGATCCTGTGCGCCGGCGCTTCGATCGTGTAGTTCGAGGCGGCGGGGCGGCCGCCGAGCGGTCCACTGCCGAGGGTCAGGCTCATGTCGATTGCACCTTCAGTCGCTTGTCGAATGCGCGGTCAAAGAGGTCGACCTCGCGCTGCGCGGCCCAGCGCTCGACGCTCGCCGCGCCGTCGGCGTCGAGCTCGAGGCAGACCGTCCCGTCGTCGGAGCTGATGTGCACCTCGCGCACGCTCTGGTCGCGGCTGCGCTCGAGGTCCTCCGCGAGGCGCAGCAGGATCGCCATCCGGTTCAGGCGCTCGGCGTCGCCGTCCTGCGTCAGCGGCTCGAGCTCGGCGAAGTCCGGCATGCCCTTGCGGTGATAGCGCGCGGCCTGCGCGATCAGCGCGGACTCGCGCGGCGAGAAGCCCGGCAGGTCCGCGTTGAGGATGAGGTAGCGCGAGTGCTTGTGATGGTCGTCGTAGTCGACGGACATCCCGATGTCGTGCAGCACGCATGCGCACCACAGCAGCTCGCGCTCCCAGCGGTCTCCGTCGTGCAGTCCGGCCTCCGCGAGCTCGTCGAACAGGCCAAGGGCGAGGCGGCAGACGTGCTCGGTGTGCGCGGGATCGACGTCGTAGCGCGCGGCGAGGTTCAGCACCGACGAGCGCCGCACGTCGTCGAACAGCGGCGGCTCGCCATCCAGGAGCGTCGAAAAGAAGACGCCCTCGCGCAAACCCGCCTCGGTGACCTCGATCGCGTCGAAGCCGCCGGCCTCGAGCACGGACTGCACGACGATCGCGCCGGCGAGGATGAGGTCCGAGCGGGCGTACTTGATGCCCTTGATCGACGAGCGCTCGCTCGCGGGCAGGCCGGCGAGGCGCTCGATCAGCGCGTCGAGGCGCTCGCGGCGGATCTCAAAGCCCTGCACGCCGAACGACGGCATGCCCTCCTCGGCCTGCACCGCGGCGGCGAGATTGCGCATCGTCCCGCCGATGCCGACCAGCCGCCGGCCCGCGCGCGCCAGCCACGGCGCGTCGTCGGCGAGCGTCCCCCCGACATGCGCGCGCAGCGCCTTGCGCGCCTTCTTGGGCGCGTCGTCGCCGTCGGGCAAGAAGTGCTCTGTCATCCGCACCGCGCCCAGCGGCCATGAGCCCATGTGCCCCGCGTGGCGGCTGCAGACCTCGACGAGCTGCAGCGAGCCGCCGCCGAGATCGAGCACGACGCCGTCGGCGAGAGTCGTCGAGTTGACCGCCGCCAGATACCCGTAGTAGGCCTCCTCGGCCTTGGCGAGCACGCGCACCTGCAGGCCGGTCCGCTCGCGCACCTTCTGCAGGAACACGCCCCGGTTGGAGGCGTCGCGAATCGCGCTCGTCGCGACCGGCACGACGTCCTGCGCGCCGATCTTCATCGCGGTGCAGAAGTGCGCGAACACCTCGGCCGCCTCGAGCGCGCGCTTCATCGGTTGCTTGGCGAGCTTGCCGGTGCTCTCGAGGCCCTCGCCGATCCTCACCGCGAGATGGATCTCGTCGGTGCGCTTCCACCACCCGTCGGCGGCCGTGAAGACGACGAGTCGAAACGAGTTCGAGCCGAGGTCGATGACCGCCGTGCGGTGCTCAGCCACGGTGGCGGTGCTCGGCGGGCATCGGCCTGGAGCTTAGACGGGCAGCGAAGTGGCTTTGCGGGCCGGCGCCGGCGGACTAGCGGACTTCGGGCCGGCGGTCAGCGAGCTGCTGCCCTGAGCTCAGTCCTTGCGCTCGATGATCTCGATCCGATAGCCGTCGGGATCGCGCACGAAGCACAGCAGCGAGCCGCCCTCGCGCACGGAGTACGGCGGCTTCTCGGGCTCGATGCCCTGCTCGGCGAGCCCGGCGAGCGTCGCGTCCATGTCCTCGACGGTGATCGCGATGTGGTTGTAGCCGCTTCCCATCTCGTACTCCGAGACGCCGTGGTTGAACGTCAGCTCCAGCCGCGGGCCGTCGCCGGGAAGGCCCATGAAGACGTTGATCGCCTCCTCGCGGATGGGCTTGCGGCTGCACTCCTCGAAGCCGAGCTTCTCGTAGAAGGCGACCGAGCGGTCGATCTCGCCGATGCGGTAACAGGTGTGGATGAGCGCGGGCATACGAGCAGTCTAGGCATCCCCGACGGTCGGCCGCCGGTGGCCGGCGCACCCGGCGGCACCTGGCAAACGGCCGCCTCGCAGTACGCTGGATGGATGCTCATCGAACGTTCCATGTCGGACGGATTCCTCACGAACACGTACCTCGTGGCGTCGACGACCGGGGGGCCGGGGTTCCTCGTCGATGCCGGTGGACCGATGGCGCCGCTGTTCGACGCCGCCATCCGCGAGTCCATCGACGTCACGCACCTGCTGCTGACGCACCACCACCACGACCACGTCTGCGACATCGAGACGGTCAAGGCGCGCTATCCGAAGATCGTCGTGCTCGCCCATCCCGAAGAGCCGGTCGAGGGCGCCAAGGCGTTTGAGCCCGTGCGCATCGGCGACGTGCTCGTCGAGGCGCTGCACACGCCCGGCCACACCGCCGGAATGCTGAACTTCACCGTCGACGGCCACGTCTTCACGGGCGACACGCTGTTCAAGAACTCGATCGGCGGCGTCCGCGCGCCCGGCAGCACCTCCTTCGAGGACATCAAGTGCTCGATCATGGACGAGCTCATGCTGCTCGACGAGGACACCGAGGTGCACCCCGGGCACACCGACCAGACGACGATCGGCGAGGAGTGGGAGAACAACCCGTTCATCCGCGTCTGGCGCGGCCTCGATCCCGAGGGCGACGAGCAGGTCACCGCGCTCGGCGATCCCGCGACGCTGGTCGTCTGGGGCGACGACTACGACGGCGGCCACAAGGCCTGGGTGCGCTGGGCCGACGGGCGCGACGACATCGTTCCCGGCTCCAAGGTGCAGCGGACCACGTAAGCGGAGTGCCCGGCCCCTCGATCAGCGCAGGACGCCCCGCTGATGCCTGAGAAGGGCGGAATCCCGACCTCGCGACTGAGCCGCTCGACGAAGGTCGGCCGGCTTGCCGCCGCGACGGCGGCCAAGCAGATGGGCACGCGCGCGACGAACGTCGCGCGCACCGACGAGGGCAAGCAGCGCGCGCTCGCCAAGCGCCAGCTCGAGACCGCCGAGGAGATCGTCGCGGCGCTGGGCACGATGAAGGGCGCGGCGATGAAGCTCGGACAGGTGATGTCGTTCCTCGACGTCGGCCTCGTTCCCGAGGAGTTCCGCGAGGAGTTCCAGGCCAAGCTCGCGGAGCTGCGCGACGCCGCGCCGAAGGTGTCCTTCAAGGACATGCGCAAGGTCATCGAGACGGAGTACGGCGAGCGCGTCGAGGACGTCTTCGAGACGTTCGACCCCGTACCGATCGCGGCGGCGTCGATCGGTCAGGTCTACAAGGCCAAGCTTCACGACGGCCGCGACGTCGCCGTCAAGGTCCAGTACCCCGGCGTCGCGCAGGCGGTCCGCTCGGACATGAAGAACCTCGGCATGATCCTGCGCCTGATGAAGCGCGTCGCGCCGGGCCTGGATCCGAAGGCGATGGGCGACGAGATCCGCACGCGCATCGACGAGGAGCTCGACTACGAGCTCGAGGCGCAGAACCAGCGCACGCTCGCGCGGATCTATCGCGGGCACCCGTTCATCTTCGTGCCGGCCGTCGTGACGTCGCTGTCGCACGAGCGCGTGATCGTCAGCGAGTTCGTCGCCGGGCGCGGCTTCGAGGAGCTCAAGCAGCTGCCCCAGGACGAGCGCGACCGCCTCGGCGAGATCGTCTTTCGCTTCTACTTCGGCTGCATGTACCGCCACCACCAGTTCTCCGGCGACCCGCACCCCGGCAACTCGCTGCTGCTCGACGACGGCCGCATGGCGTTCATCGACTTCGGCCTGTTCAAACGGATTCCGGCGGCAGTCGCGGAGCTCGAGCTCGAGATCGCGCGGCTGGGCTTCGCGGGCGACGGCGTCGCGATGATCGAGCATCTGCACGAGGCCGGCTTCATCCGCAAGCCCGAGCTCTACACGCCCGAGGGCATCCTCGAGCAGGTCTACGACATGAGCTGGTGGTACGGGCTCGACGAGGAAATCGCGCTGACGCCGGAGATCGCAACGGAGATCATGATCGAGATGTCCGACCCGCGCTCGTCGCACTTCTCCAAGATGCGCCACGAGACGCTGCCGCCCGATCATCTCTTCGGGCGCCGGCTGGAGATGCTGACGCTGGCCGTCATGAGCCAGCTGCGCGCGCGCGGCAACTGGCACCGGATCGCGCGCGAGTGGATCTACGGCGACCCGCCGGTCACCGAGCTCGGCCGCCTCGAGGCCGCGTTCTACGCCGAGCATCCGCCGGCCGCGGCGCTGCGCGGGGTCGCCTGAGCGGTCGCCCGGCCTCGCGGCGCGAGCTCCTGCGGCTACAGCGTGTAGCCGCGGGTGAACTGGTTGACGCCGCCGATGTCGCAGACGGTGGGGGTTGCGGCCACGGCCCGCTCGCACGCCTGCGACAGGCTGTTGGCGCCGAGCTGCAGCTCGCGCCCCTTGTTCGCGGAGTTCTTGTAATGCAACGAGCGCTGCCTGACCGTGGGGAGGTCGACATGGTTGTGCAGCTCGGCCGTCACCGCGCCGCCGGCGAGGGTGAAGCGCACGGTGAAGACGTGCAGGACGTCGGTCGTGCTGCCGGAGATGAACTTCTGCTTGGTGGCGGTGACGGTCCTTGCCGTCACGAGGCCGGCTCCGTCCTTCGACAGGTACTCGTGCCACGCGTTGTCGTGAGCGAGGAAGTAGACGTTCGCGTCCACACCGGCGTACCGCTCCAGCTGCCAGGTGATGTAGGCCTTCGGCGCCGCGACGTTGCTCGCGTGGACGGTCGCGCGGCCGACGTTGGCGAACGGGTACCTGGGAAGCAGCGCGATCAACTCATCGACGGCGGCCGCGTAATGCGTGGTGATCGCCGTCAGCGCGTCGCCGAGCGACTGGCGCAAGGCAAGGGTGGTCGCCCGCGTCTTGACGATGTCGGCGACGGTGGTCCAGCGCGCGCCCCCGACGGCCCGTGCCGCGAACAGGGATGCCACGAGCTGGGGGACCTTGAGCGCCTCGATGAGCTCGATGCGCTCGGACACCCTCGGCAAGCCGGCGACCAGGACAGCGCTGCTGGCGAACGCCTGGTCGTGGTCGACGAGCCAGACGCGGTACCAGTTCAGCTCGTCGGCCAGCTTGTCGATCGCGATCCCGGCGGCCGCGCCGAGCACCTGCCCGTACTTCGTGGCGTCGTCCGCGCGCAACGCGAGCAGGTCCTCGGCGCAGTCGACGACCAGCAGCCGCGCCTTGTCCTCGGGCAGCGCGCGCGTCTCCCACGCGAGCTCGCA
>Ga0136633_1001425_pt1 | contig 17643 bp, 15 predicted proteins | sample AntDrymeUQ832206_2_FD_105494 | JGI IMG/M metagenome (GOLD analysis project Ga0136633, IMG submission 105494) | Polar desert sand microbial communities from Dry Valleys, Antarctica - metaG UQ83 (22.06) | ecosystem: Environmental > Terrestrial > Soil > Desert | place: Antarctica: Dry Valley...
GTCCCGCGCGATGCGCGATCTCGACCGCCTTGAGCATTGCCGCGCGCGGCTTGTCCGGCCCCCACAGATAGCCCTCGAGGTAGAGGATCGACGCGTCCGCGATGAGGTCGTGGTCGAGCACTTCCACGCACAGCTCATGGCTCGCGCCGGGCGCGGTGTTCATCGTCCGCTGTGCATCGGGGGTAACCAGGATCAGGCAGCGGCCGGTCGGCGGCCCGCCCACTAGCGGCCTGGTCTCGAAGCGGACGCCGAGCGCGTGCATGTCATGCTCGAAGATCATTCCCAACTGGTCCTCGGCGACCTGGCCGATGAACCCGGCGCGGCCGCCCATCGCGGCGATCCCCGCCATTGAATTGGCCGCCGACCCGCCCGACGTCTCGCGCGCTGCTCCCATCGCCGCGTAAAGCGCGTCGGCCTCGGCGATGTCGAGCAACTGCATCGATCCTTTGGGCAGGCCGTGCCGCGCAAGGAACGAATCGTCGCACGCCGCGATCACGTCGACGAGCGCGTCGCCCATGGCAATGATGTCGAGCGAAGGCTGGGGCACGAAGCAGCTGGATTCCTGCGGGAAAGGCGCCGCGACCTAGCCGCGGCGCGGGCGGGCGGTCAATGGACGCCTGTCCCGGGCCAGTCATTGCGAAACCGCTTGCGGCGACCGGCAAAGCCGTTACGCGTCGCGCTCATGACCGATACCGACGCGCCGCGCTCCGTCCCGAGCTTCCCCGCCGCCTTGTTCGCCTTTGCGATCCTTTACGGGGGGATGACCTGCATCGCCGGCGTGCTCGGCTCGAAACAGGTCGCGCTCGGCCCGCTCGCGGTCGAGGCCGGGATTTTCCCGTTCCTGATGCTGGTCGCACTGTCGAGCGCGGTCGCCGAACTCTATGGCCGCGCGGCCGCCGACCGGCTGGTCCGCTTCGGCTTCATTCCCCTGGTCACCGCGATCGTGCTGACCTTCATCGTCATCCAATTGCCGACCGACGAGGGGATGTACGAGCCCGCCAAGGAGGCATTCCCGATCATCCTCGGGCAAAGCTACCGGCTGATGGCGGCGGGAATCGTCGCTTATGGCGTGTCGATGAGCCTCAATGTGTTCATCTTCGCCAAGCTGTCGCGCCCTGGCACCGGGATGCTCGCGGTTCGCGCCGCGATCGCCTCGACGCTCAGCCAGATCGTCGACACGCTGATCTTCATCACCGTCGCCTTCTATGGCGTGCGCCCGATCGGCGAACTGATCCTCGGCCAGGCGCTGGCCAAGGTCGTGCTCTCGATCGTCCTCGTACCATTTCTCATCATGTTGCTGGTTAGCATCGGTCGCCGGCTCGATCGTACTTCGCGCATTTAAGAGTCTTCCAACTTTCACAAATCGCTGCTTAATACCCGGCAGGACTTCGCGCGGGGTGGCGCGTTGGGTGGGACGATTTTTGCAACAGGATCGATCGGAATGGCGGCCGGCCCAGGGCGTCACTTTCAATCCTGATCGGTCTGGCCGCTACCCCAAGCTTCGCTAATTGAGTGCAACCAACACTGGGGAACACCGTGAAAAAACTAATCCTGCTCGCTTCGACCGCGTTCGTGATGCCGACCGCCGTCTTCGCCCAATCGACCGGCTCCGTTGATTTCGAAAAGGAAATCATCGTCACCGGCACCCGTGCGCAGCAAGTTGGCGGGGTCCAGGCTCCCGACGCGGCCAAGTCGAAATCGGTTCTCACGCAGGAAATGATTGCCCGCCAGAATCCGGGGCAGACCATTCTCGACACCATCAACCTTGTTCCCGGGGTCAGCTTCCAGAACAATGACGCCTACGGATCATCGGGCGGAACGCTCAGCATCCGCGGCTTCGATTCAAGCCGCATCAGCCTCACTTTCGACGGCATCCCACTCAACGATTCGGGCAATTACGCAATCTATTCGAACCAGCAGCTCGACCCCGAGCTGATCGAGCAGGTCAACGTCAATTTGGGTTCGACCGACATCGATTCGCCAACCGCCTCGGCCGTTGGCGGCACGGTCAACTACCGGACCATGAACCCCACCCGCCAGTTTAGCGGGCGCGGCGTCATCTCGCTCGGCGAGTTCGACTTCCGGCGCTTCTTCGGCGTCGTCCACACGGGCGAATTCGGTCCGTGGGGAACGCGCGCCTACGTCTCAGCCTCGTCCGCCAAGAACGACAATCCGTTCAACAATTACGGCAAGGTCAACAAGCAGCAGTATAACGCCAAAATCTACCAGCCTTTCGGCGCGGCCGGCGATTTCGTCAGCCTGTCGGGCCACTACAACCAGAACCGCAATAATTTCTTCGGCTCGGTCCGCCTTCGCGACGATTTGCCCACCCCCAATGGCTTTCCGTCAAAGGCCAGCGAGCGCGAATATGACATCAATTTTCCGTGTACTCGCGATACACCGCAAGCAGGCGTGGCTGATGTTCCGAATAGCTGCGGCACCGAATTCGACCGCCGCTTCAATCCCTCCAACACCGGCAATATCCGCGGTGCATCACGCTTCTCGCTCACCGACAATATCGTCGTGACCGTCGATCCCAGCTTCCAGTACGTCAAGGCCAACGGCGGCGGCACCGTCTCCGGGAGCGAATTCGGGTTTGACATCAATCCGGCTGGTGGCCGCGCCAATTGTTCGACGACAGCCAACAGCGCGACCGTCAATTGCCAGCCCGGTTACTTCGGCGGCAGACCCTTTGCAGGTGGCGTCGACCTAAACGGCGATGGAGATCTGCGCGACCAGGTATCGGTGCTGGCGCCAAGCCAGACCCGGACCCGTCGCTACATCGTCATCTCGGGCGTTCGCTGGGACGTCAACGAAGACCATTCGATGCGGGTCAGCTATACCTTCGACCGCGCCAATCACCGCCAGACAGGCGAAGTTGGCCTGCTGAAAATGAGCGGCGAGCCGACCGATGTGTTCGCCATCAACGACCCGGTCGTCGCGGCCAATGGTTCCACGCTCCAGAAGCGCGACCGCCAGAGCTATGCGATCCTCAATCAGATCGCGGGCGAGTATCGCGGTGAGTTCGGGCCGCTGACGCTGAACGTCGGCGCGCGACTGCCCTTCTTCAAGCGTGACCTCGAGAATTTCTGCTTCACTTCGTCGGCTTCGGGCTTTCTCGAATGCTCGGGTCAGAACGCCGCGCTCGATGCCTCGATCGACACACTCAACCCGGCCTTCTCCGAACCTCAGCGCCGCGTGTTCAAATATAACAAGTTTCTGCCCAACGTCGGCGTGATCTACGACTTCACTCCGCAGATGTCGGCCTATGCCAGCTATGCCAAGGGCCTCTCGGTCCCGGGCACCGACAACCTTTACAACGCCTTCTTCTTCCCGATCGACAACGATCGCGCCAAGCCCAACCCGGAAACCAGCGACACGTTCGAAGGCGGGCTCCGCTATCGCAGCTCCAAGGTTCAAGCGCAGATTTCGACCTATTACACCAAGTTCGACGACCGCCTGGCTTCCGCCTACGACCCCGAGCTCGACGCCACCGTGTTCCGCAACCTTGGTCGCGTGAACAAATATGGTGTCGACGGTTCGGTTTCCTACGCGCCGATAAAGGAACTCACGCTGTACGCGTTCGGGTCGATCAACCGGTCGAAGATCAAGGACAATCTCCAGCTCGCCAACGCAACCTTCGATTGCGAAAACGCGTCGCTGGACACGGCTGCGGGCCGCGCCACGGCCGCACGCAACTGCGCCTTTACCGCTGGCAAGTTCGAAGCAGGCGCTCCGAAATATACGTTCGGCGCCTCCACGGTTGCCAAGCTCGGTGACTTCGACTTCGGCGCAACCGCAAAGCGCACCGGTCCCCGGTTCATCTTCGACACCAATGAGCCGGTGCGTGCAGGCGATGTCGATGTCGAAACCGGGATTACCCAACTCTATGGATCGAAGGCTGCAGCCTATTGGCTGGTCAACCTCGACGTCCGCTACAACCTCCGCAGCTGGGGCCCGGAGCTGGAGAAGACCTATTTCCAGCTTAACGTCTACAATCTGTTCGACGCGACCTATGTTGGCGGGTTCGGTGGCGGCCTGAATCAGTCGGTCTCAATCGCGACCTCGTCCAGTTCGGCGTGTCCGGGAACCACAGGCAATTTCGGGGGCTGCTTCGGCTCGGCTCCGTTCGTTCAGATCGGTGCACCGCGTACGCTCAGCGGGACGTTGAACATCGCCTTCTGATCGCGGCTTGGGACAAGACAAGCGGCGTCGCCCCATCATCGGGCGGCGCCGTTTTCTTTGCACTATGCGGAGCGCGGTTGACCGCGCCCGCCCGCCTGTGCCAATCGGCCCGCGGCGCCAGTGCGGGTGTAGCTCAATGGTAGAGCTTTTGCTTCCCAAGCAAGTGACGAGGGTTCGATTCCCTTCACCCGCTCCACGCGCAGCCGATCCGGGGGATCGGCGAGCATGGAGCGCTCGCGCCTAATGCGGCGACAGTCCCGCCTGCCGCATGGCTAATTCCCCCCGATCCGCTATCCTCCCCGCCCAGGGGGAGATCATCGATGCACTTATTGTCCCATATCGCCTGCGCCGCCTTGCTCTGCTCGATGCCCGCACTGGCGCAGGACGAGCCCGATGCCGATGCCGCTTTCGAAAGCGTGCCGTGGCAGGCGCAGATCTACACCAATTTCACCGCCTGGACCCCGGAGGATCTCGCGTCTCGCGACGAATGGGACCTGGCGCATCGTTGCGGCGGCACGCTGATCGCTCCGGGCTGGGTGCTGACCGCGGCGCACTGCATCACCCAGGCCAAGGTCGACAAGGGCTACCGCGTTCGGCTCGGCGCTCAGTTTCTCGAGCTCGAAGAAGGGGTGACCTATCGGATCGACCGCATGGTGCGCCACGCCGACTATGACGCGCCGCGCCATTTCAATGACATCGCGCTGGTTCATTATGTCGCCGACGCGGATACCGACGAAAGCGCCGCCGGCCCCTATGCGCCCATCGCGCTTTACTCGGGCGCGCCGCTTGCCGACGGGGTCGCGGTCTATGCCACCGGCTGGGGCCAGTCCGAGGAAGGCAAGAACAAAGGCTTCCAGTCGGAGCTGAGCCAGGTCGACCTGACCACGCTCGACTGCGGATCGCTGACCCAATATCGCGGCAAGACCGACGCCAGGATGATGTGCGCGAGCTCGCCCGACGCCGACACCTGCACCGGCGACAGCGGCGGGCCCCTCGTGCTCGAGCAAGGCGAGCCCGCACTGGTCGGAATCGTTAGCTGGGGCATCGGCTGCTATCGCGACAATAGCGCGGGCGTCTATGTGCGCATCGACCGCGATCATTATCGCGACTGGATCGGCCGCGCGATCGCCGCCGAGGCAAGTGTCAGCCTGCTGCGTTAGCGATCGTCCGGATTGCCCCGGTCATCGGGGTTACCGCGATCGTCGGGATTGCCGCGATCCTCTGGAGCCTCTTCATCGTCGTTGGGGGCCGAAGGCTTGACCAATGTCCGTCATCATCGCGTCTCTCCTCAAGAGATACAGTATTGACCGGATCGCACGATTCGCGGGGCCGCGATAGCCCGCTCAGGCAAAGCCCAATGTGCGGACGAACGCCAGGTACCGCGGATCGCGAACCAGCGGGTCGAGCATCGGATCGCTGACGACCTGGGTCAGGCCCGAATCGCCGACCACGCGCGCTTTTTCGAGCAAGGCCATTGCCTCGTCGAGCCGGCCATTGCGCCATGACCTCGGCCTGCTGATAGACTGCTGCGTCGCCGACCTCGCTGACCAGTGAATCGAACGCCTGCTCAGCCGCCGCGCGGTTGCCCGAGCGATGCTCGAGGATGGCAAGGCCGGTCAGCCGGAACATGGGCCTTTTCTCGGCCTCCATCGCTGCCCGCGCCTCCGCGATGAGCCCTTTTTCGAGCAGGCAATTGCCAAGCGCGGCGTTAACGTTGGTCATCGTCGGGTTAAGCTCGAGCGCACGGCGCAAATGCCCGATCGCTCCGTCGAAGTCGCGCGCCGCATAACCGATCGAGCCGGCCGCGCGGTGAGCGCGCGGGTTGAGCGGGTCGAGCGCGACCGCGCGCGCGATCGCCGCCCTCGCCGCCGCGAAACGCCGCGCACGGACCGTGTAGAGAGCGTAGAGCACGAGGATGTCGGCATTGCCGCGCCCATGGCGAAAGGCGAGGTCGTAGGAACCCCGTGCGCCCTTCATGTCGAGCCGCCCCGCGAAAAGGGCATAGCCAAGCGCGAGGTGTGCGTCGGCCAGGTCCGGCGCGAGGCGGATCGCCTCGCGTCCCTCGGCAATCGCCGCTGCAAAGGTCGGTTTGATTTCCCCCGCGGGCGAAAAAGCACTGGCGATCGACGCGAGCACTCGTGACAAAGCGGCATGCGCCAGCGCGAATTCGGGATCGGCGGCGATCGCGTTCTCGAACAATGCGCGCGCCTCGCGGTCGGTCGCTTCGTCCTTGGCAAGATTATACAGCGATTTGCCGCGCAGATAATATTCATAGGCGCGGACATCGCGCGTTCCCCCGGGCACCGGATCGGCGGTCGCCATCCGCACCGACAAGGCGTTCGACACGGTTCGCGCGATCTCGGTCTGGAACGCGAAGATGTCGGCCAGTTTCGAATCCACGCGCTGCGACCATTGCGAATAGCCGGTCTTGCCGTCGGTCAGGTCGACTGCGACCCGCACCACGTCGCCGGCTCGCTGGACCGACCCTTCGAGCAGGAATGCGACGCCAAGCTTACCCGCGATTGCGATTGCACTTTCGCTATGGTCGCGCGCGGTGTTGGAGGTCGTTGCCGCAAGCACCAGCAATGCCGCGTTGCGGGTCAGCGCCGCACGCACTTCCTCGGTCAGCCCGTCGGACAGATAGGCCTGGTCGGCATCGCCGCTCACATTCTTGAACGGAAGCACCGCGATCGTGCGCGCTTCGGGTTCTGCCCCGAACAATTCGCTGCGCCACGCGAACAGGCCTCCGCCCGCGACAAGCGCAGTTCCAGCGCCGGCCGCAAGCAGCGCATGGCGGCGGTCGAACCGCGGTCCAAACGACGCTCGCCCGGCCCGGCCCGCAACGGGCTCCTGCCCGATCGCGGCGCCGATCGCCCGATCCACCGCATCGACCTGCGGCGCATCGGCCTTGCCGCGCCAGCGCGACAAATCGACCGTCTGATATTGACCAAAGCCGAGCGGTGGCAAACTGCCGTCGAGCGATAGGGGAACCAGCCGGCGGCGGTCGCGCCCCTGCGCGGCTTCGTCGCATACCCAGTCGGAGTCGATCGATGCTTTCGACCACAGCACGACCACCGCGTCGGCTGCCTCGAGCGCCTCGCGGATCGACCTCGCGAACTGGGCCCCGCCCTCGATCAGCGCGTCCCACCAGATGGTATAGCCGCGCGCGCCGAGTGCCGAGGCAAGCAGCTGCGCCCGGGCGCGATCGCGATGCGCGTAGCTCAGGAAGATCGTCGCCTTGACGGAATCGGTCGACATTGCCGGAACGCCCCCTTTCCGAGCGGCCAGCTTACGCTTTCGCTCGGGGCATGGGAATAGCGCCGGATATGCTCCTAAACCCCGCCCGCGACCACCTCATGACCCCCGGCGGCAAGCGCCTCGCCGAGCCTCGCTGCGCATTGCTCGGCCAGCGCTTCATCTTCCGACCGGACGACGAAGTTCGCGCCGACCCGTCCCTCCCTGAAGAACGGGTAGCTGCCGATCGACACGCCCGCCTGAGCCTGTTCGGTCTCGCGCAGCAAATCGGCAACTTCGCTCTCGGCGACGAACCCGCCGATCGTTACCGACACCAGCGGGCGACCGCCCTCGAGCGTGCCGGTCAGCGCGTCGAGCATTCCCGCGGCGATGTGCGGCACTCCGGCAAGGATCAGGACGTTGCCGACGCGGATGCCCGGCGCGCCCGACATCCGGTTGTCGATCAGGCTCGCGCCCTGGGGCACGCGCGCCATCCGCAACCGTGCCTCGGTCAGTCCGCCGCGCGTTGCATAATATCGCTCGAGGATCGCGCGGCCCTCGTCGTGAACCACCACCGGCACGCCCAGCGCCGCGGCAATGCTGTCGACAGTGATATCATCGTGAGTCGGGCCGATCCCGCCGGTGGTGAACAGATAGTCGTTGCTTGTCCGCAAGGCATTGACCGCCGCGACGATCCGCCCCTCGACGTCGGGCACGACCCTTACTTCGGCCAGCCGGATGCCCTGGACGTTGAGCCACGACGCGACCTGCGCGATATTCTTGTCCTGGGTCCGCCCGGACAGGATTTCATCGCCGATCACCAGCAATGCCGCAGTCCAGATTCTGTCGCTCATCGATTCCAAACCCGCTGCATGTCCGTGACTTATCGAACGCCCTACCCTATCTTGGGGCGATGACCGAATATCTCCACGTCGCGCCTGAAGACCGGACCGAGGCCCGAAGCCACGTCATCAAGCTCCATGGCCCCGCCGCTTTTGCCGGGATGCGCGCCGCCGGCCGCCTCGCCGCCTCCATCCTCGACGCGCTGGTCCCGCACATGGTGCCCGGAACCCCGACGCGAAAGATCGATGACATTGTCCACCGAATGACGCTCGACGCGGGCGCGGTCCCCGCCACGCTCGGTTACCGAGGTTATTCGAAAAGCTGCTGCACCTCGATCAACCATGTCGTCTGCCACGGCATTCCCGGCGACAAGCCATTGAAGGACGGCGACATCGTCAATGTCGACGTGACTCCGATCCTCGACGGCTGGCACGGCGACAGCTCGCGCATGTTCCTCGTCGGCGACGTCCCCCTGAAAGCGCGCAAGCTGGTCGACGTCACGTATGAATGCCTGATGCTCGGGCTCGACCAGGCGCGTCCTGGCAATCATCTGGGCGATATCAGCCACGCGATCCAGAGCCATGCCGAGAAGCACCGCTACGGGATCGTCCGCGATTTCTGCGGCCACGGCCTCGGGCGACTGTTCCACGACAGCCCCGAAGTGGTTCACGCCGGCCGCCCCGGGACCGGGCCAGAACTTCGCCCGGGCATGTTCTTTACCGTCGAGCCGATGATCAATATCGGCCGCGCCGACGTCAAATTGCTCGAGGACGGCTGGACCGCGGTCACCCGCGACCGCTCGCTGTCGGCGCAGTTCGAACATTCGATCGGGATCACCGACGACGGCCACGAAGTGTTCACCAAGAGCCCGGGCGGGTTGGACAAGCCGCCTTATTAGAGTCTTTTTCAGCTAGCCGGCACCGGCCGGTGCCGTCTAACTCAACCGATTGCTCAAGCCGCCGCCGCCTTGCGTTGCTCGCCCTCGGCAAGCGAGTCCCAGCCGGCGGCAAGCGCTTCGGCGCCCGCGACATCCTCGGGGAAATCGACCTCGCCCCATTCCTCGCCGGCGATGTCGAGCGTCCACACTTCGCCTTTCTGCGCAAGGTGATGGATCACGCGGAGATACCAGATGGTGGTGCCCTCGCCTGTTCGCATCGCGCGCTCGATAGCATCGCGGAACCGGGGGGCGCCCATTCCCCGAAACGCCAGCAGCCCGATCGATTCGGCGTTCACGCCCGCGTCGATCCGCTTGCCGATCGCGCGCAGCCGCCCGTCCTCGCCGGCGACAACCTTCATGTCGTCTTCGTCGTAGCGATCCTTGCGGTCGATCGTCACGCAAATGCCGTCGCGGCCGCTATTGGCAAGGACTCGCGCCATCAGCGCCTCGCTGACCAGCGTGTCGCCGTTCCACACCAGCACGTCCCCGCCGAGTTCCTCGCGCGCGATGAACAGCGAACCCAGGTTGTCGGCGACCTGGTAGAACGGGTTGAACAGGGTTCGCACCCGCGGCCCGCTTGTGCGCCGCGCGAGGCACGCCTCGATCTGGTCGTCGCGAAACCCGGTCACGACCACCGCCTCGTCGACCCCGCACGCGGCGAGCGTGTCGAGCTGGCGGTCGAGCAGGCTTCGCCCGGCGAAATGGATCAGGCATTTGGGCTGCTCGGCGGTCAGGTGACCAAGGCGCGACCCCTGGCCAGCGGACAGGATAATGGCTTTCATGATAACAGCCTTGCCCGCCAATTGCGGCAGACATTTGGCAGGATTGTTAATCCTCCCCGCATCGGAGGGGCTTCTTGCGCCGCCGCAAACCCGTTAAGCCGACTGCCCGATGCGGAGGCCGACGTGAAAAAGATCGAAGCGATCATCAAGCCGTTCAAGCTCGACGACGTAAAGGACGCGCTCCACGAGGTCGGGGTCAGCGGGATCACCGTCACCGAGGTCAAGGGCTTCGGCCGCCAGAAGGGCCATACCGAGCTTTACCGCGGCGCCGAATATGTCGTCGATTTCCTGCCAAAGGTGAAGATCGAGGTGGTGGTCGAGGACGAACTTGTCGCGCGCGCGCTCGAAGCGATCGAGAATGGCGCGCGCACCGGCCGCATCGGCGACGGCAAGATCTTCGTCCTGCCCGTCGAACAGGCAGTGCGCGTGCGCACCGGCGAAACCGGTCACGACGCGATCTGATTTCCCCTCCCCTTCAGGCGAGCGGGAGTGGGGCCTGTTCGCAGCGCGGGCACGGGGTTACACACTAGCACCGATGCCCGACGCCCCCTCCCCCGACCTGCTTTCCTCGATGGCCCCCGAAGAACTGCGCACGCACATGCGCAAACTGGGCTATAAGACCCAGTCCGACCTCGCCGCGGCGATCGGGGTCAGCCGCTCGGCGGTCAGCCTGTGGCTCGAAGGAAAAGTCGGAGTCCCCCGCCCCGTCGCAATGCTGCTTCGAATGCTCGTCACGGCGCAACGCCGCGCGTTCTGAATCTAGCCGCGCCTCACAAAAAATCGATCGAGGCCGCCCGCAGCAAGGCGGCCGGCCCCGACCAATCGATGGCTAGTTAACGACGGGCTTCACAACGCTCGGCGTGACAGCCGCTGGCGCCACAGTCGGCCCGGCGATCAACGCGGGCGCGGCAGTGATCACTACCGGCATGGGGACCGCGGCAGCCATGGCGAGCGGCACATCCTCGTCCACGAAGCCCTGGACCGGAGTTCCCACGGGGAGCCGTGCGCTTGTCCCGGTCATAAAAAATCCAGCTGGTAGGAAAACAAGCGCCGCTACGGCGACGGCACCGACTCCGCCAGCGACCCCCTTGTCGTCAATCGCACCGCTTAGGCGAATCTGGCGGCCATTGGCGGTAACGTACAGAGCCCGCGCACCGAAATGGCCCGACTTGCCCCACATGCCCTTGTTGCGAACGTCCGTGATCTCGCCAGTTGCCGGACTGCCGGACGGAATAACTGTTACCCCTTAGACCAAGACTGCCTCGGTTGTTTCCATCCGGAAACGCTGCCCCACGCGGAGCTTCTTGCCCTTGGTGGTCAATTCTTCCATCAGCCGGAGCGGCACTGCCGTCCCGCTGCGCAACATTGCCGCGCTTGTTACAGGCGAGACTACGGGCGCAGCGACGGGCGCGAACACAGTTTGGCCAATGGCCGAGCAGGGCGCGAGCAGCAGCCCGGCCGCAATCAAACGCACATACATGATTAATTTCCCCCTGATCGATCCGGCCCCTATCCGAATCCTAACGCGAGTTGAAACCGATTTGGCAGCAGAGTCAAACCTAACTCGCGTTGACGGGGCCGCAGCCGCGCCGAGAAAGCCTTCGTACTCACCCGCCCAAACTACGTCGGTTCGCCGCGATCCGCGTGAGATCACCCGCTGCCCTGTTCAAGCTTGCGCGGCGGCAGGGATCGCCGCGTCGGGCCGAAGAACCGCGCGGCCGTGAGGGCCGAGGCGGCCGGTTTTCCAGGCTGCCCAAAGCGTGGTGAAACCGACCGCGCTACAAACGACAAGCGCGGCCAGTGATGCTTCGGGACCGAAGGCGCCGCCGCTTAGCCATTCGGCTTGCCCGGGAACCGCCGTGCTGGTCGCGAGCGACGTCCCAAGGTGACCGCCGGAAACAGCAGCGCCGAACACATAGCCCTGGGTGAAATTCCAGGCGACATGGACGCCGATCGACACCCACAGCCTCCCGGTGAAGGCGTAGAACGCCCCAAGCATGACGCCTGCCTCAAGCGCGACGCAGACGGCGGCGAAGAGGCTCGCCCCGGGGTTAGGGAGGTGGCCTGCTCCGAACAGGACTGCCGAACCGGCGAAGGCGACCGCCGGCCCGAATGCTCGCCACAGCAGCCTGAGGATGATTCCGCGGACGATGAGCTCCTCGACGACCCCAGCCTCGATCGCGGACCCGGCTGCCTTCCAGGCCGGGTTCAGCCCGTTGATTTCGACCCGGTTCCACCCGCCGCCAACCAGGATGGCCATCACCGCACAAAACATGAGCAGGCCAAGCAGCAGCCCCACCGAAAGCTCGCTTGCCGCCGCCTTCATCTCCAATTCGGTTGCCGGACGCTGTTCGACGAAGCGAACCAGCACGATGTACACGCATAAAGCGACGACTGCTCCCAGGGCTTTCGCGGCAAACTGAAGCGCGTGGTCGTCCTTGGATAGCAGGCCGCCGATCGCTTCACCCAATGGCCCGAACGAGAGCACGATGAGGAAGACGAAACCGACGAGCCAGGCGATAGTCCGCAGCCAGAGCAGTCGTCCCGGCTTCAGGATGCCGCGGTCACCAAGCTCGATTGGTCGCCCGTAATCGGCAAAGCTGGTCATCTCGATTTCCCCCGTTCAGGCCCGTCCAAAGAGCGTGCATCAGGATTTATATAAGCGCTTATAGAACTTGTAAAGGCCGTCCCTCTCCCCCCAGGCCGCGTGAAATCTTCACCGGCCCCGTGACTCCGTCGCTCGCGGGCTGGAAAGGGCTTTGACCGTGGCGGGTGCCGCGGGTGATTCTTTTCAATGCCACGGGAGCCCGTTATGACCAGCGCCGCATCCAAGATTCTCAAGCAGATCGAAGATGATGAGGTGGAATATGTCGACCTTCGCTTCACCGATCCAAAGGGCAAGTGGCAGCATCTGACGATGGTCGCGTCGATCATCGACGAGGACATGCTCACCGACGGCTTCATGTTCGATGGCTCGTCGATCCAGGGATGGAAGGCGATCAACGAGAGCGACATGATCCTCATGCCCGACCTCGACGCGGCCTATGTCGACCCGTTCGCGGCGACCCCGATGCTGATCCTGGTGTGCAATATCGTCGAGCCTTCGACCGGCGAGCTGTACGGCCGCGACCCGCGCTCGACCGCGACCCGCTCGGAGGCCTATCTCAAGGCGACCGGGATCGGCGACACTGTTTTCGTCGGCCCCGAGGCCGAATTCTTCATGTTCGACGACGTCCGTTTCGAGGACAGCTATGCGACCAGCTTCTTCAGGATCGACGACGTCGAAATGCCGACCAATTCTGGGCGCGATTATGACGGCGGCAACCTTGCCCACCGCCCGCGCGCCAAGGGCGGCTATTTCCCGGTCGCACCGGTCGATTCGGCGGTCGACATCCGCGGCGAGATGGTCTCGACGATGATCGAGATGGGGCTGCCGTGCGACAAGCACCATCACGAGGTCGCGCCGTCGCAGCACGAGCTTGGCCTGACCTACGGCAAATTGGTCGAGACCGCCGACCGCATGCAGGTCTACAAATATGTCGTCCACATGGTCGCCCACGCTTACGGCAAGACCGCGACTTTCATGCCCAAGCCGATCGCGCAGGACAATGGCTCGGGGATGCACACCCACATGTCGATCTGGAAGGACGGCAAGCCGTTGTTTGCCGGCAATGGTTATGCCGGCCTTTCGGAAATGGCGCTCTATTTCATCGGCGGCGTGATCAAGCATGCGCGCGCCTTGAACGCCTTCACCAACCCGACCACCAACAGCTATAAGCGCCTCGTCCCGGGCTTCGAGGCGCCGGTGCTGCTCGCTTATTCATCGCGCAACCGCTCGGCCTCCTGCCGCATCCCCTATGGCGCTGGCGAAAAGGCCAAGCGAGTCGAATTCCGCTTCCCCGACGCGATGGCCAATCCCTATCTTGCCTATGCCGCTTTGCTGATGGCCGGGCTCGACGGAATCCAGAGCCGCATCCACCCGGGCGACGCGATGGACAAGAACCTCTACGACCTTCCCCCGGCCGAGCTGGTCAACGTGCCCACCGTCTGTGGATCCTTGCGCGAAGCGCTGGTCGCACTCGGCAACGACCGCGCCTTCCTGACCAAGGGCGACGTCTTCACCGACGACCAGATCGACGCCTACATCGATTTGAAGTGGGAAGAAGTGATGCGCTGGGAAACCACCCCCAGCCCGGTCGAATTCGACATGTATTATTCGAGCTAGCGTGCGGCGCCGAGATCGCGAAGCACCTCGGCGCGTTCGCGCGCGATCGTCGCGTCGATCCGGCGTTGCAGCGCGGCGAATTTCGGGTTCTCCTGCGAGGCATCGAACTGCGGATAATCGCTCAGGCGGCTCGAATAGGGCCGGCCGATCCAGCCATGGGCAATGGCCTTGTCCAGCCATGCCATGCTGTCCGCATGCGCGCCTTTTGCCGCCATGAGACTTGCCCGCCTATATTCGAGCTGGGTAGCCCGCAAGTCGGTTGCGCGGGCTTTCATCCTGCTTTCGACGTCAAGCCGCGCCTGATTGCAATCGAGCAGCGCTTTTGCCTCCGCGCTGCGGCCTGCCTTGCTCAACGCGATCGCAAACACCGGTCCTTGCCACACGCCATTGCACAACAATTCGCTGTCCCTGGGCGCCGTCGCATGAAGCGCGACCAGCGCGGCCCAGTCGCGTCTCGCGGCAAGCACATGCACCACGAATTCACCGTCGGGCGCATTCCATATCTCGTCCCCATTCGACTGCGCGAGGCGGGCGATTTCGTCCGTCCGCCCGTCATAGAAAAGACGGTTGAACTTGAACTCCTCGGCGATTTTAGCGGGCGCTTGCTGGGGCAATCCCAGCATGTAGAGATCCGTAGCCAGGGTACGCCGGATATAGGGAAGCTTGGGATCCGCCGCGAGCGCTACTCGACTGTGAAGGATCGCGGCCGAATGATCCGGGCGCAGGCGCGCAATATGAGCCATGAACCGATGAACCTGGCCCTTCGCACCGCCGCGACGCTCGAAGCGCTGCACGACGCTCAGCGCCTCGTCGAAATGTCCGGCTGCGGCGAGCCCCTGGACAAGAACATTGAGCGGAGCAAACCACAACGGCTCGATCGCCGCTGCTTCGCGATATTGCTCGAGCATTTCATCGTAGCGCCCGAGTTGGCTGAAACTGATCCCCAGCCACATGCGGAGCTCCGATCGCGATGGATCGAGCTCGATGGCGCGCATCAAGGGCTTCAGGGATTCCTGCGGCGGCGAAACATACCCAAGCGCTGCATAGCCTTCGGATGCAGCCGGCGAGAGCTGGATCGCCTTGCGTGCGTGGGCGATCGCAATCGGTCGCGCCTTCGCCGTCGGGACCGAGCCATAATTGTTATAGCCGTCGGACAAGAGCCAAATCAGTTCGGCGAGCAAAGCGTGGCCCGGAGCGAAATCGGGCTTGGCCGCGACCACCTCTCGCGCCAGTCCGTAGGCGCGCTTCAACTCGGGCTCGTTGCGTGCCCGCGCAATCCGGCGCGCGGCGAGATAGCGATTATAGGCCTCGGCGCTGGTGATTTGGGCCGAAGCCGTCTGGACCGTCTCCTGGCCCATGACGCTCAGTCGCTTGGCGACTGCGTTGGCCACCTTGTCCTGAAGCGCGAACACGTCCTCCCCCGTGCCGCGATAGTCCTCGGCCCATTCCTGCGCTCCGTCGGCGGTGCGGATCAGGCGAACGCTTAAACGTAGATCGGACCCCGCGGCGCGAACGCTGCCCTCGAGCAGATGCGTGATGCCGAGCGACGCGCGGATCGCCGCCGGATCGCCGGCCTTGTCGCGCAGCGCCCGCGACGATGACCGGCCGAGCACCTTCAAGCCGCTGTTCTTGCCAAGCGCGCTCAATATCTCCTCGGCGACGCCCTCGGCCAGATAGGCCTTGTCGCGGCCCGGCGACAGATCGGCGAACGGCAGCACCGCCAGCGAAACTTGCTCCTCCCCGAACAGGGTCGTGCGCGCGATCGTCAACACCCCGGCGATCAACGCCGCGAACAGGGCGCATGCGCCGGCGACGGCGACGACGCGCGTTCGCCTGCGTTCCGGGCCGCTTTGCTGCCTTCCCCTACCCGGCGCAACGAACGCGAAGAATCCGACCGTGGCGACGAAGCCAAGCACTGCAAGCAGGATCACCGCGCGCAAAAACCAGCCCGACAGTTCGAACGCCGGGGCGACCGTCGCGGTGACCTGGATGACGATCCACGCGCCAACCGCATACCCAGCGGCAATTTGAAACAGGGTGCTCTGCCGGACGCCCGCCAGGCGCGCCCGAACCGGGACCGCTTTTGCGCGCGGGCTTTTCACCGGGACAAGGTCGCGTCCATCACACCCCCCTGGATTGCGCCGATCGCATCGGACAAGGACTATCGGGGTCGCTGCGGCGAGTCGAGACGCCGGCGGTTACGACTTCGTAACCCTTGCGCGCCATGATTGCCGCCCATGGCATGCGAGGTCCGCTCGATGAATAAATTACGTTCCGCAATCTTCGGCGGAGACGCTTCCGCGCCCGGAGGCCCACTGGTCTCGAAAAAGCGTGGTCAAGACGGCAAAAGCGAAAACCTCGCTTCCCTCGCGGTCCCGCGCGAGGCGGCGCGGACCGCCAATCACCGCGACGACGATCGCCATCGCCTCGTCCATGAAACCGCGTCAATCCGCTTCAAGCGCAAGACCCACCTCGTCGACCTGATCAATTTGTCGGGCGGCGGCGCGATGATCGGCTCCGACATCAAGCCCCGGCTGTGGGACCGGATCGACCTCATCCTGGGCGAAGGCGGGGCGATCGAATGCGCGGTGCGCTGGATCCGCGGCGACCGCATCGGCCTCGAATTCGCGCATGAAACGCGCATCGACTGCGCTCCCGAACAACGCGATGCCGTGTTGCTCGAGGTCATGCGCCGCAGCTTTCCGGAGATTTGCCTGGCGGTGACGTCGCCCCCGGTCGAGGCGGCACCCGCCGCAGCCGAGGATTCGCGTCGCGCCGCCCATCGCCATCCGCTGATCTGGAACGGCCAGATCCTGTGGCAGCACGACAGCCATACCGTTCGCCTGCGCAACATCAGTGAATCAGGCGCGCTGATCGACACCGACGTTGATTTTCCGACCGGCGCCGAAGTAATGCTCGACCTTGGCGAGGGGCGTCAGCTGTTCGCCAATGTCGGCTGGTCGCGTACCGGGCAGGCGGGACTCGTGTTCCGTAATGCGTTTGACTTGTCCAAGCTCGCCGGGGTTCGTCCGCGAGTAGCCGAGAGCGCACCGCAGCCGAGCCGGCCCGCCGCGATCGCGACACAGGCGTCGCCCTGGGCTGAAGAATGGCAGCGCAGTTCGCTCGAGGAACTACGCTCCGAACTCGAAGGCTTCATGAGGCACTGATCAATCCTCGATCAGGCTGGTCGTCTTGGTCTCGCGCATCGTCACATAGGCGATCAGGCTGAGCGCGATCATCCCCGCGACATAATAATAGAACCACTGCTCATGCCCGGCATCCTTGAGCCACAGCGCGACATATTCCGCGGTACCGCCGAATATCGTGTTGGCGATCGCATAGGGCAGCGCCACGCCGAGCGCGCGGATATGCGCCGGGAACAGTTCGGCCTTCACCACAGCGTTGATCGACGTATAGCCGGTGACGATGACCAGCGA
>Ga0136633_1001426_pt1 | contig 17633 bp, 12 predicted proteins | sample AntDrymeUQ832206_2_FD_105494 | JGI IMG/M metagenome (GOLD analysis project Ga0136633, IMG submission 105494) | Polar desert sand microbial communities from Dry Valleys, Antarctica - metaG UQ83 (22.06) | ecosystem: Environmental > Terrestrial > Soil > Desert | place: Antarctica: Dry Valley...
CCGCGGCCTCAGCTAGACCCAGGGCTTGGGTGCGATCGGCTTCCGCCCGCCCCGTGGTCCGCACGTAGGCGGCCTCGCCCCGTGCCTCGGCCTCCCGGGCCCGGGCCTGGTTGGCGTTGATGTCCACCGACACCTGGGCCGCGGCCAGCTCGGCCTGCATGTTCGCCGTGCCCCGCGCCCGCTCGACCTCCACGCGTGCGGTCTCGGCCTTCTGCTGCTCGACGTACGTCGTTCGCTCCTGGTTGGCGATCTCCCGGCGGGTCAGCACCTCCACCAGCTCCTCGGGGAAGACGACGTCCTGGATGTAGACGCCCCGCGTCTCGACTTCGTATGCGGCCAGGTACTGGCGGACCGCGTTGAACGCCGCCTTCTGAACCTCCTGCCTGGTCTCGATGAACCGGACGGCTTCAAGGTCCTGCAAGGTGTTTCGGAAGTGGTTCCCGACCGCCGACTGCAGGACCTCGTTGACCAGGTTCAGCATGGTGGCGACCATGGAGATGACCTTGGGCGCCTTGGTGTCCGACACGTGGATCTGGACCTGCAGGTCGATAGTGAAGACGAACCCCTCCCTGCTCTTGCCGACGATCGGCTCGAGACGGGCGTCGAGGTTGTGGGCCTGGCTCTGGGCGTTGGCCCAGTTGAGGGTGAGGATGAACGTGGGCACGATCTCGGCCGCGTACACGCGGGGGTTGATGGCGTACTTGCCGGTGCGCAGCGGCTCCTGCCAGATGCCGCGGTGGCCTGGGCGCACGATGGAGCCGAACTTGAACTCGATGCCGGAGGTGTCGAGCGTCGGCAGACCGACGAAGCCTTTGATCACGGCCACCTCACCCTGGTTGACGACCAGCATCGGGACCAGGTCCACCCGCACCAGGAACGGGTTGAGGAGGTACGCGCCGTAGAGCAGAGGGTCGTGCTGTAGCCCGATGCGACCGTCGGCGTCCAGGAACGCCTGGAAGTCCTGGTAGTTGTTGTGGAGGTCGTTCTTGGACCCCAGGAGCACGTCGATCAGCTCGGCGTCGGTCGTGTCGAGGTGGGACTCGAGGGCGACGATGTCGTCGAAGCTGCCCAGGCGGGCGGCGATGTCGCCCTTGTCGAGGGGCGTGCCCTCGAGCGTGGTGACGACGCCCACCACGTCGACCTTGCCCTGGGGCGCGATCACCATGACCTGCAGCTGCTCCTCCGCAAGTCCGAACGACTCCGTCGTGAGGTCACCGTCGTCGGCCAGCGAGGCCAGCTCGGGAGCGACCGGCAGCCCGAATACCGCCCGCGACGTGACGACGAGGAAGGCCACCGGGTGGACCGGGAGGAGCGTGCCGGGAGGCAGCACCGGGCGCTGGACACCCTTCTGGCCGCCGTGGGCCAGGAACGACCCCAGCTCGGAGAAGTTCCCGAACTCGGCGTGGTACTCGGCGCTCTTCGCGCCGATCGGCAAGGGCTCTCCGACCTGGGCGATGACGACACCGATCTCACCGGCGGGCACCTGCACCCATGGGAACCGGTCGACCGAGTAGATCGGCCAGAGCTTGCACCGCAGGCCGGGCATGAGCAGCTGGGCCTGGTAGCCGGCCTCGCCGAGGAAGGCGATGGGATTGTCATCGGCCAGGTTCTTGAGGCCGACCTTCTTGGTGACCAGGCCGACCTGGGCCGGCCCGATCCGGTGAATCGACTGCAACAGAACGACAGCGGCCACCGCCACGACACAGGCAACGACGACCAGGGTGGGGACCATCTCTATCTCTCCTTCTGAATTTCTCTGGCGGCGGTTTCTCTGACGACGACTTCCACCCGGCGGTTGCGCTGCCGGTCCTCCTTGGAGGCGTTGCCGGCCACGGGGCGGGTGGACCCGTCGGCCTGGGTGGCTGAGCCGTCGACCATCACCAGCGTGAGCGGGCGTTCACCCGCGCACTCCCCCGTCGCCGCAGACCGCAGCTCCGCACAGCCGGCGAGCGACACGGCCACCGCAGTGGCCGCCAAGCCAGTGCGCACGACTCCAGAAGTGACGCATCGAGTTTCTCATTTCTACCTCCAACTGCCTGGTTCCTTACTCCGGTATTACTCCTTCCGAGCACGGTCGACAAGCCTTTTCTTCGAGAGTTCTCGTCGGCGTCATTTTGCCATTGATCGACCTACCAGATGACGTCATAGATGTCGCCGGGCCGCCGTGCCGGCGCTGTCATGTCGCAGCACCGAGCGCGTCAAAAGACGTCGAGAGGCGCGTACATCTAACGTGGCTGGCTCCCACCCGACCCACTAGCGTCGCCTCAGTGACCACGGACGCACGGCACCGGAGCGACCCGGAGAAGGACCGGCTGGCCCGCCAGGCGGCGCGCCTCCACTACGAACAGGGCCTGGAGACGGCGGTGATCGGCGAGAGGCTCGGATGCTCAGCCCGGCGCGTGAGAGACCTGATCCGCTATGCGAGGGAGGAGGCGCTGATCTCGATCGAGGTCTCCGACGTCTTCGGGTCAGCGCCGACCATGAACCGCGAGCTGGGTGCCGAGCTCGAGCGGCGCGCCAAGCTCAGCCGGGCGATCGTCGTCGAGGTCGACGAGACCGCGTCTACGGGCGGAGAGGCCGGCGTCGATGACGGCGACCAGCTCCACTATCAGCTCGGTCGAGCGGCGGCCGACTACGTCTATGACCTCATGGACAGTGCCGAGGACAACGTGGCAATCGGCGCCGGGCGAGGCGTTCATTTCACCGTTCGCGCCCTCCGGGAGCTGGTCGACCAGCGGAAGCCGGTCCTCGGCCAACTCGAGATCTTCTCCATGGTCGGCGCCATGTGGGTGCGGACCCACTCCCTCCGGGAGCCGAGTCGGGAGTTCGTCGACGCCGACCAGAACGCCCTCGAGCTGGCGGACATCTTCGACGTGCCGTGGCCCAAGGTCCATCTGGTCTGGCTGCCCCGCCTCTACATGCGCGGAGACGAGTCGCAGAAGGACGAGGCGATCGCCCTGGTCGCTCCGCACCTGCTTGGCGACGACTGGCAGGAGCAGACGCCGAAGGATGCGCCCCGGCTCAGCCTCTCGCTCTTCGGGCTGGGGGTGGTCAACGAGGGCGGCCACTTCATGATGCGGCACTGGGGTCCGCAGACGGCGGCGGTCGCCGAGATCGACGCCCTCCGGCAAACCGTGCTCCCTGTGGACCCCACCGCCGTCGTCGACGTCTGCGACCGCTTCTGGCTCCGTCGTGACGCCGACCTGCCGGCCGCCATTCGGGCCGACGCCGAGCGCATCGTCCAGAGCCTGAACCGGCGCAGTGTGGCGGTGTCGTTCGGCAAGCTGAACGCGGCGCGCCGTCGATGCCTGGTGGCCGGGGGCGAACACAAGCTGGAGGCGTTGGCTGAAATCCTCCTGCACGGTGAGGAGATCGGCATCCGACCCAACGTCCTCGTCACCGACGACACGACCGCCTCTGCGCTCCTCGCCCGCCTCCCGGAGCCCTGACGGCGGCCCGGCTCTGCCACAAGCCGGGTACGGGCGGTGTCTTCATGTCGACGGCATCGACACGAGGAGGACACATGTCCGGCACGACACGGATTCCGAAGGCGGAGATCACCGGCCCATACGACCGGGCGGTGCTCGCCACCTTCACCGATTCGGCCGCAAGGCCCAGAAGTGGGACCGGCTCGATCCCGACCTGAAGTCGTTCGCCCACCCTGGCGGTCGAGGCGCTGGTCGGCCGGATCACCCGCATCTACGCCATACGGAACCCGTACAAGCTGGCCGGGCTCGACGACGTCACGGCACTCACACGGACCTGACCTCAGCCTCGTATGCGACCCGTTTCGTAGGCCCACATGGCGATCTCGACCCGGTTCCGTGCCCCGAGCTTGTTCATGAGGCTGGCGAGGTGGGTCTTCACCGTGCTGAGGCTGATGTAGAGCTCGTCGGCGATCTCTGCGTTGGTTCGACCCCGCGCCACCGTCAGGAGCACCTCCTCCTCGCGGACGGTGAGGGGATCGACGGGCTCGGCCCGAGGCGCCCCGGCCCGGGCGTTCGAGAAGGTGGCGAGAAGTCTGGCCGTCACGCTCGGGGCGATCAGCGCGTCACCACTGGCTGCGGCGTGGATCGCCTGCACGAGCAGTTCGGGACCGGCGTCCTTGAGCAGGAACCCCCGTGCTCCCGCCTTGAGGGCTCCGTGCACGTACTCGTCGAGATCGAAGGTGGTGATCACCACGACCGCCAGCGGATGGTCCACCTCAGGTCCGGCGAGCTGTCTCGTGGCCTCGATGCCGTCCATGACAGGCATGCGGATGTCGAACAGGCACACGTCAGGTCGGAGCCGGCGGGCGAGATCGACCGCTTCACGCCCGTCCGCTGCCTCGCCGACGACCTCGATTCCGGGCTGAGCGTTGAGGATCATCCGGAGCCCGGTCCGGATGATCTCCTGATCGTCGGCCAAGACGACTCGGACCGTCATGACCCGCCCCGGCCTCTGGGCAGCACGGCGTGCACCGTCCAGCCTCGGTTCCGGTCCGGTCCGGCGGCGAGAGTGCCGCCGAGCAGCTTCGCCCGCTCGGCCATGCCGATCAGCCCGAAGCCTGACGACGACCGCGGATCAAAGGGGCCAGGATCACCGTCGTCGCCAACGGTGAGGCGGACACAGTCATCCTCGCCCTGGACCGTGACCCGGATGCGGGTGGCATGGCGAGCGTGCCGGAGTGCGTTCGTGATCGACTCCTGGGCGAGCCGGTACAGGGCGGCGTCGACCGACGGCCGGAGCCCGTCGAGGTCGCCCGAGATCTCGAGGTCTACATGCGGCCGGTCTCCGGCCCCCGTGGCGAGACGCCCGATGTCGGCGACGCCGCGCTGCGGGGCCAGGTCCGGTTCCTCGCCGTGGCGGAGGGCGCCGACCATGGACCGCATCTCGGCGAGTGTCCGCGACGCCTCCTCCTCGATGACGGCGAGCGCATCCAGGGCGGCGCCGGGGTCGGATGCGGCGACCACGCGACCGGCTTGGGCGCGGATGGCGATTGCCGAGACGTGATGGGCGACCGTGTCGTGGAGCTCTCGTGCCAGCTGCTCCCGCTCGAGGAGCTTGACCTGGTCCATGCCGCGGGCCCGGGCCTTTTCCTGGTAGCGGACGGCGACTCCGACGGCGGCCACCGCCAGCTCGAACAGCGCTCCGAGCACCACATTGCTGGCAGGGATGTCGTCGGCCTGCGCGTGGATCTGTGTGTCGAAGCCGCTGAGTAGGAGCGGGATCGAGAGGACGACCAGCCCGACGACGGCGTGGCGCCCCGAGGCCCATCGGAACATCGCGTAGATCAGCAGGACCACGAAGACGTTCGTGTCCAGACCTCTCCAATCGGCGCCCATGGCAAGCGAGACGACCATGACGACGGTGAGCAGGCCGAAGGCGACGGTGACGGCCGCCAGCGGGTGCGTCCGCCGCCAGAGAAGCGTGGGCAGGAGTGCGAAAGCCACCGCCACCGAGGCGACGGGCCAGACCAGATTGTCCCGAAGGAATGCTTCGAGCAGCACAACCGGGACGAGCCCGCCGATGAGCGCCCAGTCCCTCCACACCCGCGCCGGCGGGTCGGGAGCCCGCGGTTCGGCCCACAGCGAACGAGCCGCATCCCGGAGCATCACCCCAGCCTAAAGAAGTGGGGCGGGCTCGGGATCGGCCGAAAGGACGAGACGCGAACCGTTCGATCGGCCGGTCGTGAATGGCCGGAGACCCGATGTGGCCATCCGGGGGCATCGCCAGGATGACCCCATGCGAACAACAGCAGCCACGACGAGACCGACGACCCCCACGCCTTCCGGTATCGGCGGCACCCCGCCAATGCGGCGGTCCACGCTCCTCGGCCGGATCGCCGGCTGGTGCTTCGACCACCGGATCAAGGCGGTCGGCCTCTGGCTCATCGCCCTCTTCGCCGTCTTCGCCGCCGCCGGGGCCGCCGGCCCGCGCTTCAGCGCATCATCCTCCGTACCCGGCTCCGGCAGCGCCGCCGGCTTCGCCGTCCTCGAGGAGCACTTCCCTGAACTGGGCACGGGCGGCCAGTCCGGGACCATCGTGTTCAAGGCCCGCCAAGGGGTCGACGATCCGGCGGTGAGAGCAGCCATGGAGAAGCTCTTCGGACTCGTGGACGCCGGGTTCCCCGGTGACGACGGCGTGCCGGGACACCCGGGCGGCACCGTCGTCTCGCCGTACTCCGAGCAGGGCCGAGGCCAGATCGCTCGGACCGGGACGCTCGCCGGCCAGGTCGCGTACGCCCAGGTGAACCTGTCCGCCGACGTCGACGACACCGAGTCCGGACATCTGGGGAGGGCGATCAGCGAGCACGCCCCCGCCCTCGAGGGCCTCGAGGTGCTGCCCGGCGGCCAGTACCTCGCCCTCGTCGAGCCTCCGCAGACGGAGCTGATCGGCCTCGCCTTCGCCGTGCTCGTGCTGATCGTCGCGTTCGGGTCGGTCCTGGCCATGGGCCTCCCGATCGCCGTCGCGCTCGGCGGTGTCGGCGCCGGCGCCGGCGCGACCCTGCTCCTCAGTCACCTGTACACCATCCCTGACGCCACGATCCTCCTGGGGATCATGATCGGCCTCGGGGTCGGGATCGACTACGCCCTCTTCATCGTCTCCCGCTACCGGGAGGGCCTCCACGGAGGTCGCTCGCCCCGGGATGCGACTGTCGCCGCCATGGAGTCGGCCGGTCGGGCCGTGGTGTTCGCCGGTACGACCGTGATGATCTCCATGCTCGGCCTGGTCCTCGTGGGTATCGGCTGGATCGGAGGCATGGGCATCGGCGTGTCGACCACCGTGCTGGCCACCATGCTCACCTCGACGACCCTCCTACCGGCGCTGCTCGGCTTCGCACAGGAACGGGTGGAGCTCACTCGCTGGCGTGGCCTGATCGCCGCCGGTTTCGCCGCACTTGCGCTGCTCGGGCTCGGGACCGGCTTCGCCCCCCTCGCAGCGATCGGCGCCGTCCTCGCCGCCCTCACGTTGCTGGCCAGCGCGGCCATCCGACCGCTGCGCCGGCCGGTCCCGCGGCGGGTGGCGAAGCCGATGCGTGAGACGTACGCCTACCGCTGGAGCCGCACCATCCAGCACAGCCCCTGGAGGTGGCTGATCGGCGCCACCGCCGTGCTGCTCGCCCTGGCCGCGCCGGCAACCAGCCTGCGCCTCGGCTGGGCCGACGAGGGGAACTTCCCGAAGGACACCTCCACCCGGCAGGCCTACGACCTTCTGGCGCAGGCTTTCGGGGCCGGGTTCAACGGGCCGTTCGTGATCACCGTCGTGCCTGGCCCCGGCGACTCGCCGGAGACCGTTCGGCAGTTGCACGACGCCCTGGCGCTGACCGCCGGCGTCGCTGGGGTCTCGCCGCCCACCGCGAACGACCCGACTCGGCCGACCGCCTTCGTGATGGGCCTGGTGGCGACGACTGCCCCCCAGGAGGAGGCCACCAGCTCCCTCGTCCGTCGGCTGCGCAACGACGTCATCCCCACTGCGGTAGCCGGCACTGACGTCGACGTGCAGGTCACCGGGAGCGCGGCCCTGAGCATCGACATCACCGACTACCTCGCAGGGCGGACGCTCATCTTCTTCGCTGCCGTGCTGGCGCTGTCGTTCGTGGTGCTCATGACGGTCTGCCGGTCGCTGCTCGTCCCGCTCAAGGCGGTCATCATGAACGTGCTGACGATCGGTGCGGCCTACGGCGTCGTGGTCGCCGTCTTCCAGTGGGGCTGGGCCGGTCAGCTGCTCGGCATCGAGGGCGGGCCCATCAACCCCTTCATCCCGATGATGCTCTTCGCCGTCGTGTTCGGACTGTCCATGGACTACGAGGTCTTCATGCTCTCCCGCATCCGGGAGGAGTACCTGCGGACAGGCGATGCCACCACGTCCGTGGCCGACGGCTTGGCCTCCACGGCCCGGGTGATCACCGCCGCCGCCTCGATCATGGTCGTCGTGTTCGCCTCCTTCATGCTGGAGGACATCAGGGAGATCAAATTGTTCGGACTCGGCCTGGCCCTCGCCGTGCTGCTGGACGCCACGCTCGTGCGCATGGTGGTCGTCCCGGCGACCATGGAGCTGCTGGGAGACCGCAACTGGTGGCTCCCCGGGTGGCTCGACCGGCTGCTGCCCCACCTCGAGATCGAGCGCTCCGAGCGCACACTGCAGCCGCTCGACGGCACGCCGGTCCCGGACGTGGCCGTCCGTTCGGCGCAGCCCGTCGCATGAAGGCGATCACGAGTCGAGCCTATGGAGCACCCAGTGACGTCCTGCGGCTCGACGACATCGACGAACCGGAGAGCGGAGAGGACGAGGTGCTCGTGCAGGTCCACGCCGCCTCCGTCCCGTTGGGCTCGAGCACCGATACGTCGAGGTGGAAGATGTCATGCAACATGGCGGGACGCGACGCCCGGGGGCCCAGTGGAGCCGGGGCTCGTCCTCTCAGCAGCCCGGCCCGGTGGGGCGGTCGGGGATGCTGGGGTCGTTGATCTCGATGTGGACGTGGGGCCAGGCCGGCCGGAAGGACCCCTCCTCCACCTGCGACTCGAACGGCAATCTCGTTGCGCGGGGTGCAACGACGGTGACGCCGGCCTGCACCCGGGCACCGGGTCGTACGCGGACGCCGTCGATGTGCAGCATCTTGACCTCCCAACCCGGATGGTCGTCGGGCTCGATGATGAGGTAGTCGTCGGAGTGCGTGCAGTAGAGGACGTAGGTACCGGCGTACCGGACCGTGCCCGTGACCGGCGCGCGGATCTCGGCGGCGGGGTCGACCATGACATCGGCGGCGCCGCGGGCCGTCGTGTCGCGCGCCCGACCTTCGAGCACCAGAGTAGGGGCAGATGTCGGGAGCGTCTCCAGTTGCCGGGCGCCGTCGAGATTCGACTCGTGGAACCCGATGCGCTCCACTCGCGCCGCCGGATGCCGCAGGACGACCCCGCCGGCCGTCGCGAACGGGGTGTAGGCCTGCTCGGCGACGGGCCTGGCCGGACCCGTCGTCGCCGCGGTCGAGGGGATCGACGTGGTGGTTGGCCTGGCGGTCGTCGTGGTCTGTAAGGTCGTCGTTGTCGCTCTGGTGCTCGTGGTGGTCGTGCTGGTGACGGTGCTGGTCGAGGTCGACACGCTCCGCAGCAGCACGGCCTGGTCGCCCGCAGCTCCGGAGCACGCAGTGAGCACCAGGACCATCACCACGAGATTGACGACACGTCCAGCCATCCCGTCGACGGTACTGACCCTCAGCCCTGGCGGGTGAACTCTCCTACAGCTCAGCCCTGAGCGACCACCGTTTCAGCTCGCCCAGCTTGGTGCCGGAGCGGGCGACGACGGTCAGCGTCCAGGTGCCGTTGGCCGGAGTGCCGACGAAGGGGCGGAGGGGGTCGTCGTCGGCCGAGCCATACGAGGCGAGGAGGTTGGCCGTGCGGCCACCGGTTCGGTCGTGCACCTTCACCGTGCGACCGTCGGGCCCGGTCAAGGTGACCTCCAGGTCGCCCTTCGCGGATCGGGCGATGACCACGTCGAGGCCCAGCGCAGAGAGTGTCCCTTCCGTGTCGATGGTCAGCTCGCTCGCCACCCCGGCCTGTCCGTCGCCAGGGATTGGCAGACCCGGTTCGGCGGACGCTGCGACCTTGGCGCGGGCATCGCCCACATCGGCCTCGATGGTCCAGGTGTTTAACCGGCCCACGTCGGCGGGAGCCCGGTCGACGACGTGCAGCGCATACGTGCCGCCGGCACGGCTGCCGCGGAGGCGGGCCAGGTCGCGGTGGTCCTGCGACCGCCACGTGCGGCGGAGATCGTTCGCACCGGCTCCGGTGCGCTGGTGCAGCGTGACCCGCTGGCGGTCGGGCGCATCGAGGGCCACGACCAGGTCGCCCCGGTAGGGGTGGGTGATGTCGACGGTCACGGCCAGATCGATGATCTGGCCGGCGTCGGGAAGGCTCACGCTGCTGAGGATGCCGACGGGGTCGTTGTCGGGGATGGCGATGCCGGTAGCCGACGCCCGCACAGTCGACGTGCTGCTCGGTCGGGGCGGGACCTCGAAGTCGGCCACGATCCCGGACACCATGGCGCCATCGCTCCTCGCTGCGGGGCCCATGCCGTAGCGGGCGAAGACCTCCCAGATGGTGTGAACCAGGTCGGCTCGCACCGCCGGGGTGTCGCCTCGGTGGGCCGAGAACTGGTCCCCAGCGAGGAGAATCGCATCTCGTGCCGCAAGGAAGCTCGGGTTGGCGGCCGTCAGCTTCAGGCCGTCGACGACGATCTGGGCAGTGGGCCACGCGCCCAGCCGCCGGGCGAGGGACATAAGGGTGGCGCACCAGATCTCGCCGAGGTTGTGGAGCCTGGACCCAAGGTATCGGCCGGTGCCGAGGTCGGCGAAGGTGTCGGGAAACTGGTCGTCGTATGGAAACCTGCGGATGCCCGTGGGCTGCGAAACGACCCAGTCGCCGACGACCGTCTTTCGCAACACGATGCAGGCGATGAAGTCGCTCCACCCCTCGCCCATGCCGCCGGACTGCTCGGCGTCGAGGGCGGTGTCGTTCATGGGACCGCCGACCAGCCGACCCGTGAGGCCGTGTGTGTACTCGTGGTAGACGACGTCGGGGTCGAGCGCGGTGTGGCGATTGGTCGTGGAGACGAGGCCCATGTTCATCACCGGGGCGCTCCCGTCGGCGGGCGTCCCCATGTTGGCCGTGCCCCACACCGGTCCGGGGTGGACTCTCGCCAGCACCGGATCCGTCTGTCGACCGCCACGGCCGTGGTTGTCCAGCTGAAAGTTCCCGTCGGACTCACGGAAGCCAAGGAGGTACAGCACGTCGTGCATGACGCCGCACAGCGCGAACAGGTTGACGACGAGCTGCTCCGGGCCATCCTCGTCGTTTGGAGGGGGGAAGACGACGTCGGCGCCCTGCGCACTGCCCTGAACCGGCGTCGCCGTGTCGGCCAGGACGGCGCGGACCGACGCCCCGCGTGTCGAGCGGTCGAGCAGCCATGGGTCGGGGAAGCCTGCGGGAAGGTCCGCAGGAACCGGTGCGCCATAGGTGTCCAGCGGCAACGGGAAGGTGACCGCCCGCCGGGGCTGGCCGGCGTCGAGCACGACCTCGGCCCGCCCCACGATGGCCCGCGTGAGCCGCCGGCACAGCAGGATGCGCCCGTCACCGGCGTCGACCACCATGCGGTACACCGGCCCCTCGGGAAGCTGCAGGCGCAGGTGCCAGGCCAGGCGGAGACCGCCCTCCAGCGGGAACCACAGCAGGGCGACGGAGACGGCGTGTGGGAACGGCGGCGCGTCGAAGGACGTGACGAGGTCGGGCCGATCGGCGCCGACGGTCCGCACCACTGGCCTGAAAGCGGTCAGGTCGAGGACGGGCTCCCGGAGCGACTGCCCGAAGGGGTCGTTGTCGTCCTCACCGTCCGGCTCGGACACCAGGTAGTCGGCCGCTTCCCTCAGCGCCTGCTCGGCGCTGAGGGAAGGCTCGACTGCGATGTGGCCGGCGACCGTGAACGACCGGCCCGCCACCTCCTGCAACCGACCGTCGGGGTCGAAGCGGACCGTCTCGGCTGCGTCGTAGATCGGGATGCCGTGATACGCCTGGCGAAGGTGCACGGCGACCGCTCCGGACGACGTCGTCTGGGGTTCGGGATCGGCCAAGTACTCCGGTGGCTGCCCGTCGGCCAGCCCGAGCACAGGGCCGATGCGCTGAAGGTGGGCGAGGGCTCGGGCCACGAAGTCGCCCTCCTGGCGGTCGGCGGCCGTCGAGCTGATCACCGCCGCGTTGCCGGAGAGGGAGTCGAAGCTGGCGACGTGCACGCCGTGGTCCCCGGCCAGCGCGTCGGACACCTCCTCGGCGGCGGCGTGGAGGGCGCGGCGGCGCCCGTCGTCGGTCCGGTCCTCGGCTGTGCGAACGTCGATCTCCCTGGCCATCGGTCCCCCTTCTCCTGTCAGCTCGCCCTGGACCGCCCCCGGCGGGCGCGCACCTTGGGCTTGAGGATCAGCGATTTCCCCCCCTTCCCGCCGGCGACTGCCGAGGTCGCGTCCCCCATGATCCGGTCGGCGGCCTCTCTCGCGCTGACCTTGTCCTTCTGCATGCGGGCGGCGATCGCACCCGACACTGCCGGTGTGGCGAACGACGTGCCGCTCCAGTAGGCATAGCCCCGGAACTGCTTGACGGCCTGTGGGTCTCGAGCGTCCTCGCGGGTGAGATAGGTGCTGAAGACGTCGACCCCCTGCGTGTAGGCGCGTACCCAGGGGCCGGAGTTGCTGAAGTTTGCCATGAGCCCGTTGGTGTCGAGCGCGCCGACCGAGAACACGCTCGGAAGCGCCGCCGGCCAGAACTCGCGAGGTGTCGTCACGGGCGGCTCGCCTGGCTCGGTGACGACGCCCAGGTTTCCCGCTGCAGCCACCACGACGACGTCGCAGTTGAGCGAGTTCAGTGCCGCCTCGACGGCCATCGGCGGGTTGTTCTTTCGGGTGAAACTGCCGAGCGACAGGCTGAGGATGTCGATACCCGAACGGGCGAGCCGGTAGATCGCATCGGCCACCTCACTCGACTCGCCCAATCCGTTGGGCTGCAGCGCCCGAGCGATGCGGATGGTGGCGCCCGGCGCATGCTGCAGTACGACGCCGGCGACGAACGTGCCATGGCCGGCCTGGTCACCGAAGCTGCCCTCGTGGTTGAGCTCGTCGAAGTCGCCGGGTGTGGCAAGGAAGGCGCCGTCGAGCCAATCCTGCGGCTCGAGACCGATAGCCGAGCCGCGCGCGATACCCGTGTCGACGACGCCCACCACGACCCCTTCGCCCGACCTCTGGCGGACGGTCCTCGGCGCAAGCTCGTTGGGATCGCCGTTACCGGGCAGCCGGGGGAGACCGGCGGGACCACCGGCGTCGAACGGCTGGCCGGTGATCGGGTCGAGGTTGACGCCGAACAGGTGATCGGGGCTCACCTTCGGCGTGTACCGCTCCCCCCACTCCCTCTGACACGCGACGCGCACATCGTCCACGATCTGCCCGGGGTCTGCCCCGCTGTCCCAGCTGAACCGCACAAGCCCGGGACCGACCGCTTCCTTCTGGACGTTGGTGGAGGGAAGGACGTCCTCCCTGAGCGCGTACTCGACCTTGTCGGCCTCCGCCTGGAGCGCCAGAATGCGCCCGCTCCGATACCAGTTCCTGCCTTCCGGCGACTCCGTGAACCCCGCCCCACGAAGCTGCGCGCCTGAATCGCCGCCGTTCTCGGTGACCGCCATCGGCTCCCTCCCTTTCGCCTGTGTGGAAACGAGCAGGCTGAGCGTACCTCTGATACACACATCTTTCCGGTGGAAGTTGGAACGAACTGTCGTCATGGCGATTGAGGCTGCGAACCAGGCGGCGGAGGCGATCAGGCTGGTGCAGGCGCGGCCACAGGTCGCCCGCAGGCTCGCCGTCGCGGCATTCGACGCGGCGACGTCGAGCGGTGATGTCGCGACGGCGTCGATGGCCAAGCGCGCCCTCGGGCTCGTGGCCAAGGAGCTCAACGACATGGACGCCGCCGAGGCGCAGATGCGCGATGCCGTACGCCTTGGCGAACGGGCGGGCAGCGGCGCACGGACGGGCGAGGCCCGCATGAGCCTCTCGCTCATCCTCGCCCACCGAGGCCGCAGCGCCGCCGCCCTCCGCGAAGCCGACCGGGCCGACGGCCTGCTCCGGGGCCACGACCGAGCCCGGGTGCAGATGCAGCGCGCCCTCGTCCTGCAGCACATGGGACGCCTCGGTGAGGCCCTCGAGGGATACCGCCGGGCGCTCAGCGGCTTCCGGCGCTCGGGAGACGGCCTCTGGGAGGCGCGCGTTCGCTGCAACCGCGGCGTGCTCCATGCCTACCGGGGCGAGTACCGGGCGGCGGAGGCCGATCTGCTGGAGGCCGAAAGGCTCTGTGAGCACCTCGATCTCGAGTTGCTGCTCGGGATGGTCCGCCACAACCTTGGCTACGTCTACGCCCTGCGGGGCGACGTACCGCTCGCGCTGCGGTGGTACGACCGGGCCGAGGAGAGCCACGGCATCGCCGGGGTACGTCGGGCGGAAGCCCTTCTCGATCGGGCCGACCTCCTGCTATCGGTGCGCCTGGTGCGAGAGGCACGAGTTGCGGCCGAGCAGGCGGTCGAGGACTTCGCCCAGGGTCGCATGGTGGCCCGGCTGGCCGAAGCCCGCCTCACGGTGTCCCATGCCGCGCTCCTCGACGGTGACTATGAGGCGGCGCGAGCCGCGGCGGAGCAGGCGCGGCGGGCGTTCTCCCGCCAACGACGGCCGAGCTGGGCGGCGCTGGCCCGCTACGCCGGCCTCCAGGCCGCATGGTGCTCGGGCGAGCGGTCGGCATCGACCCTGGCCGCCGCCCAGCGGACAGCCTCGGCGCTGGGGGCTGCGGGCTGGGTGGTACGGAGCCTCGACGCCAGGGTGCTGGTGGCCCGGATCGCCCTCGACCTCGGCCGCGTCGACGTCGCCGAGCATGCCCTGCGGGTCGCGAGCCGGGCCCGCGACAGCGGACCGGTGGAGCTCCGGTCGAGGGCATGGCATGCACGGGCGCTCCTCTGCTTGGCCCGGGGCGACCGGCGCGGCGGCGAGGCGGCCCTCTGCGCCGGGCTCGACGTCCTCGAGCGCTATCGCGCCGTGCTGGGAGCCACCGAGCTCCGGGCCACGGCATCGGGCCACGGCGCCGATCTGGCCCTCGAGGGTCTGCGCCTCGCACTGGAATCGGCCGAGGCCGCCAAGGTGCTGGAGTGGGCGGAGCGGTGGCGGGCACGTGCCCTCGTCGTCCGCCCGGCGCGACCCCCGGACAATCATGCGTTGACGGCCGACCTGGCCAAGCTCCGGCAGGTGATCCGGAACGTCGAGCAGGCGGTGCTGAACGGGGCGTCGGCCACCGGGCTCCGGCGCGAGCAGGCCGCACTGGAGGAGACCGTACGGCGCCGCGCCCGTGGCGCGGCGGGAGGTCCACTCCGACCCGAGCCCATCCCGTCGCCGGAGACGCTCGTCGCCGCACTCGGCGAACGTGCCCTCGTCGAGATCGTCGAGCTCGACGGCTGGTGCCATGTCGCCGTCCTCTCGAAGGACGGGCTGCGGCTGGTCAAGGCGGGCCCTGTCGCCGAGATCCTCGACGAGCTGGAGTCGCTCCGGTTCGCGCTCCGCCGGCTGGCCCGGGCGGACCGCCGCTCCGCTTCCACCGACGCAGCCGCGGCCGCCGGCGCCTACGGTGCGAAACGACTCGAGCAACTCCTACTCGACCCGTGCGCGTCGGCCGTCGGCGACCGCCCGCTCGTGGTCGTGCCGACCGGATCGCTCCACGCCGTTCCCTGGGCCCTCCTGCCCTCGTGCCGGAGCCGTCCCGTGTCGGTGGCGCCCTCGGCCGCCCTCTGGCTCCGGTCGGTAACGGCTGCGGACGACGGACCGGCCGGGCATGCCACCCTGGTCGCCGGCCCCGGCACGGCCCACGCAGAGACCGAGGTGCGTTCGCTCACGCCGTCGGCCGCACGCGTCGAGCGTTTGGTAGGCGAACAGGCGAGCGTGGCCAACGTCCTCCGTTCCCTCGACGGGGCGGGCCTGGCCCACATCGCCGCGCACGGCACCTTCCGCGCCGACAACCCACTGTTCTCCTGCCTGCACCTGGCCGACGGCCCCCTCACCGTCTATGACTTCGAGTGCCTCGAACAGGCGCCGGCCGTCCTCGTGCTCTCCGCATGCGACTCCGGGCTGTCCGACGTGCAGCCCGGTGACGAGCTCATGGGGCTGGCGTCGGTGCTGCTGGCCCTCGGCACCCGAACCCTCGTGGCGAGTACGGGCCCCGTGCCGGACGCCCAGACCGCCAGTGTGATGGTGGCCTTCCACCGCCATCTCGAAGCCGGCCGCCCTCCTGCCGCCTCACTCGCCTGCGCGCTCGCCGAGCTCGACCCGTCGGAGCCGGCAAGCATGGCTGCGGCAGGGTTCGTATGCTTCGGGGCGGGCTGACGAGCGTCAGACCACGACCCAGTCCGTGGTGATCACGTTGCCCCCGCCCACCCCCGAGCAGTGCAGGCTCACCGGGCCTGGCAGCACCTCGTCGGCCGAGAAGCGGCCGAGCTCGTCGGCCGCAATGCTCATCGTGCCGCCGCGATGGCGGACTGCGATGCGCCCCACCTGCGGCGGGACGATCTGGCCCACCAGCCGGCGCCGGCTGCCGACCGAGAGCGCCTCAACCTCGACGGTGAGCGTGGGTGAACGGAACGTCAGCATCCGCACGGTGCCCGTGCTGCGCACCCCGACCAGAAGCTTGTCTTCCTCGGCCGAGTCGGCGACGAGCTCGGCCAGCTCGGCATCGATGGTGCGCCAGAGGAAACTGGCCTTGGCGGCGGCTACCGTCTCGGCCGGGACCTCGTCGAGCTGGCCCGCGAGCCGAAGGTCGGCCCGGAGGGCGTCGTCGAGCCCGAGCTCGTCCGTACCGCTGTTGTCGATGTCACTCACGGCGTCGTCCTTTGGTGCTCGTCGTCGAGGGCAGCCAGCTGGTGCCGAAGCTTCTCCAGGCAGCGACCACGGGTGGGCCCGATGCTCCCCGGACGGATGTCGAGGATCTCGGTGATCTGCTCATACGAGAACGGCGGATCGGCCATCAACAGCCGCAGCAGGCGCTGGCAGTGAGCGGGCAGGGTGGCGATAGCGGCCCACACGGCTTGCTGGCGTTCCGTAGCCAGGACCCCTGCGTCGACGGGCTGGTCGAGATGCAGGGCGTCCTCGAAGTCGTGGTCATCGCCTGTCGGGATCTGCCGCCCGTTTCGACGGAGCACCCGATAGCTCTCGTGGCGGGCGGTCACCGCCAGCCAGCCGGCCACCCGCTCGGGCTCACGGATGGAGTCGAGGTGGGTCACGAGCCGCATCCATGTGACCTGGAAGACGTCATCGGCGTCGGCACCGCTCAGCCCTTGAGCCCGAGCGACCGCCCACACCCGGCCCCCGAGCCGCTCGACCAGCTTGTCCCAGGCGTCCGAGTCACCGGCGCGGGCTCGCCGCACCAGCTCGGCATCGTCCTCACCTCGGTCCGCCATGCGCTCATTCTAGGGGGAAGGGTGCGGGGGTGATCACGATGAGCGCCGATCGTGGCCGCTGAGAAAAGTCGTCCGGTAGCCATGCTGCCTCCTTCGGTGGGCTTCGAAATAGTGAGCATGCAGAGCGGCTGCGTGATACTGGGAGCTCGCAAGACGTGCGGACGTATTTTCGACCCCGTGGCGCGCTCTTCCCGACAGTGAGGGGAGGCCGAGGGCATGGGAGCAGGACGGCGATCCGACGGCCCGCGCCGGATACGGGCGATCGAAGTGGGAGACGACACCGCGGGCGTTCGCCTCGGGTACGTCAAGGGCCGGCGCATGCTGAGGCTCGGCGGCTGGCACAGCGGTGGAAGCGAGATCGAGCCTCTCGAGTTCCCCGCCTCCACGCTGCTTTCCGAGCTCGGGATCGCTCCTGACGAGTTCCGTGCCGCCCCCGTGTACCTGCTGCTGGCGGGCCTGCGCGAACCAGGCGCCTCGCAGACCCGCCGGGTGACGACCGCCTTCGCCCACGAGCTCCAGGCGCGCCAGACGTTCCGGCAGCTGCGCATCGGGGACCCGACGCCGACGGAATGGGCCGAGCTCTTCGCCCTCGACATCGGCTGCGGGCTCAAGCCGCTCTGCTGGTTCGGGAATCCGAG
>Ga0136633_1001427_pt1 | contig 17629 bp, 14 predicted proteins | sample AntDrymeUQ832206_2_FD_105494 | JGI IMG/M metagenome (GOLD analysis project Ga0136633, IMG submission 105494) | Polar desert sand microbial communities from Dry Valleys, Antarctica - metaG UQ83 (22.06) | ecosystem: Environmental > Terrestrial > Soil > Desert | place: Antarctica: Dry Valley...
CTCGACGCGGACGGCTACGACGAGGTGCGACAGGTCGACGAGGCCGACGGCCTGGAGATGACTCGCCGCCTGGCCCGGGAGGAGGGACTCTTCGCGGGCGTGTCGAGCGGGTGCAACATCGCCGGGGCGATCGCGCTGGCCCAGGAGCTCGGGCCGGGGAAGACCGTGTGCACCGTCGCGGTCGACACGGGGCTGAAGTACCTCGCCGGCGACGTCTTCGGGCGATGACGCTGGTGCGCTTCGTGCGCGAGGACGTCATACGAACTGTGGCCTATAGCGCCCGAATCGTATGACATACGACGAGTCCCGAACGCACTCGCATCGGCTACTTGTTCATTGACCCTCAACCCACGCCGTAGGCCCGCGAGACCAGCCCGACGAACCGCGCGACCGCGTCCTCGTTGGGCGCGAACGGGCCGGGCACGAAGTGGGGACTGGCGAGGCCGCGCTGCACCGATTCACAGGCCGTCCAGTCCTGCCGGTTGGTGAGGTCCCAGAACTCCACGGCGTACGCCGGGTCGGGGACCGTGCCGTCCGCGGCCGCCGACAGGTACCAGGAGCACTCGATCCAGGTGCGGTCCGGCGCGAGCGGCACCAGCCGGTGGGCCATCACGTAGTCGGGATGAGCCGAGACCAGCAGGTTCGGCAGCAGATGGAGGTATTCGACCCGGTCCGTGGGGGCGCCGGGGATCGGCAGGCCACCGGACTCCCCCGTCAACGACATGGTCGTCATGCCGTCGCGCAGGTCCATCGACCCGCCGACCCACAGGCCGGGCAGGTCGTAGTTGTCCCCCGAGGTCGGCGGGCTGATCTGGCACAGCTCGGGGTGGATCAGCGGGCAGTGGTAGCACTCGTGGTAGTTCTCGGCGACGACCTTCCAGTTCGCCGCGATCTCATACGTGTGCCGGTCGGCGAGCACGAGGTCCGCCGGGGTGTAGCGCTCGACGATCCCGCCCAGCCCGCCCAGATGGTCGGCGAACGACGGCGCGTCCGGATGGTCGACCGGGTGTAGTCCGTGGCCGAACACCCATCCGGCCCACACCGCCACCGGCAGCTCGACCAACGCGTGCGAGGACAGCTCGAAGCCTTCCTGCTCGCGGAAGCCGGGCGCCGCCTGCAGCACACCGTCGAGCCGGTAGGTCCACGCGTGGTACGGACACGAAATCGACCGCCGGGCCGTGGTCTCACCCTCCGCGAGGAGCTCGTGACCGCGATGCCGGCAGGTGTTGGCGAAGCCCCGCACGGTGTCGCCATCTCGGACCAGCAGCGCCGGCACGTCACCGACCACAACCGCGCGCTGGGTGGATTCGCCGCCGAGCAGCTCCTCGAGCCGCCCGAGGCACGTCCAGGTCCCGGCGAACAGGTGGCGGCGCTCCCACGCCAGCACCTCCGCGGATGTGTACGCCGCCGCCGGCAGCATCCGCGGCACCGCCCAGGCGCGCGCCTGGACCTCCCGACGCAGGGCCGCCAGCTCGCTCACGGGCTCAGTCTTCACCCGGGTGGAGGTGACAGGCCACGTGGTGTCCCTCGACATCAGCCGACAGCACCGGCAGCGCCGTACCGCGGCAGGCGTCGGCCACACCGGCGGCGTCGGCGGTGCCGTCGGCGAGCGCCGGGCAGCGCGGGTGGAACCGGCAACCGCCCGGGATCCGGGTCGGGTCAGGGATCTCGCCCCGCAGCACCACCGGCTCCATCCTCTCGGTCTCCGGCACCACCGAGAGCAGCGCGCGGGTGTAGGGATGACGGGGCCGCGACAGCACCTCCTCGGTCGGACCTGACTCGACGATCCGGCCGAGGTACATCACCGCGACCCGGTCCGCGATGTTCCACGCGAGACCCAGGTCGTGGGTCACCACCAGCACCCCCAGGCCCAGCTCGTCGCGCAGCTTGAGGAGCAGTGCCAGGATCTCGCCGCGGATCGAGGCGTCGAGGGACGACACCGGCTCGTCGGCGACGAGCAGATCGGGTCCCATGGCCAGTGCGCCCGCGATGAGGACGCGTTGCCGCTGGCCGCCGGACAGCTCGTGGGGATAGCGCAGGAACATCGACTCGGGCGGTCGCAGTCCCGCCGATGCCAGCGCGGCGGCGACCAGCTCGGTCTCCGGCCGTCCCTGCGGGTCGGCTTCCACCAGTCGGTGGATCCGGAGTCCCTCGGCGACCGATTCGTAGACGGTGTGACGGGGGTTGAGCGCGCCCGCGGGATCCTGCAGCACCAGCTGCACCCGGCGGCGCAGTGCCCGCAGTCTCCGCGTGGAATGGACCAGCGGACGACCGTCGAAGCGGATCTCACCGGCCGTCGGCTTCTCCAGACCGAGCAGCGTCCGGGCCAGCGTGGTCTTGCCCGAGCCCGATTCCCCCACGAGAGCCACGATCTCCCCGGATGCGAGCTGCAGGTCCGCGCCGTCCAGTGCCCGGGCGACGGCGCCACCACGGGCCGCGAACTCCACGACGACCCCGGTGGCGGTGAGCAGGCCTTCGGTCATGACTCCCCCACTCGGATGCAGGCGGCCGACCGGCCGGCGCCGTGGTCCTCCAGGGGCGGCTCGGCCGCCAGGCACGCCTCGACGACCCGCGTACAGCGCGGCGCGAACGAGCAGCCCGGTGGCAACGACCTCAGGTCCGGCGGGTCGCCGCCGAGACCGGCCGGCGCGTAGCGGGCGGCGGGGTCGCCGATGCGGGGGAAGGCGGCCGACAGGGCCGCGGCGTAGGGATGCAGCGGCCGCGTGAAGATCTCGTCGGCAGCCCCCATCTCGACCACGCGTCCGGCGTACATCACCGCGATCCGGTCACACAGGTCGGCGAGGACGGAGAGGTCGTGGCTGATGAAGAGCATGCCCACGCCCAGCTCGGCGACCAGCCCCGAGAGCACGCCGAGGACCTGGCTCTGCACCATCACGTCGAGCGCGGTCGTCGGCTCGTCGGCGATGACCAGGTCGGGCCGGCACGCCAGCGCCATCGCGATCATCACCCGCTGCCGCTGACCCCCGGAGAGCTGGTGGGGGTACGACGCCGCCCGCTCGGCCGGGAGACCCACCTGTTCCAGCAGCTCACCGATCCGGCCGTCGACCGTGCCGCGCGCCAACGCGGGCTCGTGGAGTTCGATCGGCTCGGCCAGCTGGCGCCCGACCCGCTGCACCGGGTTGAGGGAGTGCAGGGCTCCCTGGAACACGATCGACGCGCCGGCCCAGCGCAGGGCCCGCAGGTCGCCCCAGTTCATGGTGAGGACGTCCTGGCCGTGCACCAGCACCCGACCCTCGACCTTCGCCGACGGCGGCTGGAGCCGGAGCACGCTCGAGGCGAGGGTGGACTTGCCACAGCCGGACTCCCCCGCCACGCCGACGATCTCGCCGCGCCCGACGGTCAGGTCCACCTCACGCACCGCAGGCACCTCGCCCGCCCCGGTGCGGTAGGTGACCGACAGCCCTTCGATGGACAGCAGCGGGCCATGCTCCGACTCGGTCACCGACGTCCCCTCAGTCGTGGGTCGAGCACGTCCTCGAGCGCCTGACCGACCAGGTTGAAGCTGAGCACCACGAGCACGACGCACACGCCGGGCGGCACGATGAACCACCACGAGCCGGTGGTGATCGCACCCACGGTGTAGGCGTCGTCGAGCATGCTGCCCCAGGAGATCCGGGTCGGGTCGCCGAGACCCAGGAAGCTCAGCGTGGTCTCCGCGAGGATCGCGATGGTCACCGTGAGCGTGGTGTTCGCGAACACCATCGGCATCACGTTGGGCAGGATGTGGCGCCTGATCTGGTGCCAGCGACCGCCGCCCAGGGCTCGCGCCCGCTCCAGGTAGGCGCGCTCCTTGATCGACAGGGTCTGGCTGCGGATGAGCAGCGCCGTACCCGGCCAGGACGTCACGCCGATGACGAAGGCGATCGTGAGCAGCGAGGGACCCAGCACGGTGGCGAGCACGATCGCCAGCGGCAGGAACGGGATCACCAGGAACCATTCGGTCAGCCTGAACAGCACGGCGCCTGCCCGACCGCCGAAGTAGCCCGACAGCAGGCCGACCAGGGTGCCGATCACCATCGAGATGACCGTCGCCAGCAGCCCCACCAGCAGCGAGACCCGGGTCCCCCAGATCAACAGCGTCAGCACCGACCTGCCCTTGTCGTCGGTGCCGAGCCAGTAGCCGGCAGAGGGCGGCTCGAGGACGCCGCCGGTCGCGCGGGTGACCTCGAGGCCGTCGGCGTGGGCGATCAGGGGGGCCGCGACCGCAAGCAGCACGAAGAAGGCGAGCACGACCAGCCCGACCATGCCCGAGCGGTGGCGGCGGAACTGCGTCCAGCCGTCGCGCCACGCGGCCCGCCTCCGACGCCGCGACAGCTGGCGGGCCGTGATGCGCGGGGTGAGCTCCCCGGGCTGCACCTCGGCGCTCATGCTCGCACCCGGGGGTCGAGCACACCGTAGACGAGGTTGGCTGCGAGGTTCGCCACGATGACGGCGGCCGAGGCGACCAGGAAGGCTCCCTGCAGCACCGGGTAGTCCGGCACCTCGAGCGCCTCGGTGGAGAGAAGGCCCAGGCCGGGGATCGAGAACACCGTCTCGACGGTGATCGCACCGGTCACCACGAAGCCGATGTTGAGCGCGACCAGGGTCGTGGTCGGCAACAGCGCGTTGCGGACCGCGTGCCGGTTGCGGACCTGCACGTCACGCAGGCCCTTGGCCCGCGCCGTGGTCAGGTAGTCCTCCCCGATCTCGTCGAGCAGCGAGGACCGCATGATCAGGGAGTAGTCCGCCACATAGGCGAGGGTCAACGTCGTCACCGGCAGGGCCAGGTGCCAGGCCACGTCGAAGGTGCCCATCAGCGACGTGGCGTCGACCCCCGGCGAGGACAGGCCACCGGTGGGGAAGAGCCCGGGGATCGGGCCGATCCCCACGGCGAGCGTCGCGATCAGCAACAACCCGAGCCACCACTCGGGCATCGAGTAGAGCGTCAGCGAACCGCCCGTCGAGAACCGGTCGAAGCGTCCGCCGCGGTTCCACGCCCCGATCACGCCGATCCACACGCCGATCAGAGTCGCCAGTAGGGTCGCGGTGCCGACCAGCAGGAGGGTGGGCCACATCCGGTCCACCAACAGGTCGCTGACGGGCACCCGGTAGCGCAGCGAGGTGCCCAGGTCGCCGCTCAGCGTGCCCCGGACGAAGGTCAGGAACTGCTGGGGCAACGCCTGGTCGAGCCCGTAGGCCTCGTTGAACGCCGCGAGGTCCTCGGCGCTGTCCATCCGGCCCCGGCCGAGGTTGCGGCCGGGATCTCCCGGGAGGATCCGGAACAGGAAGAAGTTGACGACCAGCACGAAGCCGAGGCTCCCCAGGGCACCGACCGACTTCCCGAGGGCATAACGCCCGTAGCTGCGACGGCGTGTCCGGGGCTGGTCGACCGAGACCGGAGCCTCGGTCACCGCCCCGATCGTCACTCGCGGTTCCCGACCGTGCCCCGGCGACGCATCGCCACCACGCCGCCGGCTCCGAGCAGGACGAGCAGGACGACCCCACCGCCCACCAGGAACCCGGTGGTGATGCCGCCGTCGTCGCCGCTCTCGGACGCCGCCTGGGTCAGACCGCTGTCGCCGGCACACTCATCGGCTTCAGCCACCGGGCGCATGTTGACGTAGTTGTGGACGCCGTACTGGATCAGGTAGACGCCGCCCGGATCGGGTTGCTGCTGCAGGCACGCGAACCGGTCGCTGCGCCACGCCTCCCCGACACTGCTGTAGGCCGTCACGAGGTAGGGGGCGTCGTAGTAGAGCATCTCCTGCATCTGCTGGACCTGGGCTTCGCGGGCGGCAAGGTCCACCTCGGACTGCTGCTGATCGAAGAGCGCGTCGTAGTCCTCGTTGCAGTACCAGGAGTCCGACCAGCCGCCGAGCTGGTCGCAGGTCATGTAGGACAGCATCGACGTCGGGTCCGGCTCGACGTACCAGCCCCACTCGAAGGCGTCGAAGTTGCCGTCGAGGATGATCTTGGTGAGGTTGTTCGACTCGAACGCACGCACCTCCGAGTCGATGTCGAGTTGGGCCAGCCACTCCTGGAAGAACTCCATGACGTCCAGCGAGGTCTGCGAGTCGGTGCGCGCGTAGAGCCGCAGGGCGCCGATGGGATCGCCGTTCGGCAGGGTGCGGAAGCCGTCATCACCGACGGTGTAGCCGGCCTCGTCCAGCAGTTGCGCGGCCTTCTCGAGGTCGAAGGTCGGAGCATCTTCTGCCGGCGGCTCCCAGCGGTAGCCGGCGTAGGCCGGCGGGATGATCGTCGAACCCGTCTGCCCGGCGCCCTGGTAGGCAACGTCGATGATCTGGTCACGGTCGAGGGCGAAGTTGAGCGCGTAACGGAACGCCGGGTCGAGCACCGCGGGGTTCGGGTCGCCGATGGGCTCCCCCGTCTTGGTGTCGATCGAGCCGGCGTTGAAGGAGATCTCGTCGAAGCCCGGGGAGTCGCCGTTCGTCGCCTCGATGCCGTCACGGCCCTGGAGTGCCTTCACCTGCAGCGCGGAGATGCCCTCCACGAAGTCGACCTCACCCTTGATCAGGGCCTGGATCGCCGGGTCCTCGGACTTGTAGACCCGAAACACGATCTCGTCGATGTGGGGCACGCCCTCCCAGTAGTCCGGGTTGACCTCGAACCGGTACGTCGACCCACCGGCCGTGCCCTCGACCAGGCGGAAGGCCCCGGAGCCGACGACGGGCTGACCGTCGGTGGGCTCGTTGCCGAAGCTCTTGACCTCGTCCTCGGAGATCGAGGACCACACGTGCTCGGGGATGATCGGGATCGGCAGCAACGGCATCGAGGAGCTCACCTTGTCGAAGGTCAGCACCACGGTGGTGTCGTCGGGCGTCGCGACGTCGGTGACGCCCTTGAGGTAGGAACCCCAGGTCGTGCGCTCGGGCCCGCCATCCAGGATCCGGCCGTAGGTGTAGCTGACGTCCTCGGACGTGAACTGCTCACCGTCGGACCAGGTCACGTCGTCGCGGAGCGTGTAGGTCCAGGTGAGGCCGTCCTCGGACGTCTCCCACCCGGTCGCCAGCGACGGCTCCGGCGCCATGTCGGCCATCGTGTATCCGGTGAGCGAGTCGTACATCAGCGCCCACATCTCGAACGACTCCGCCTCGATGCCGAGGAACGGATTGAAGGAGTCCACCTCGTTGAGGTAGGCCACGGTGAACCTCACGGGGTCCGACTCGGCGGCTCCGGCCGGCGAGAGCGTCAGCCCGGGAGCGAGCGACGCGAGCACCACGCCAAACACCGCGAACAGTCGGACAGCGATACCTTGACCGCCGTGACGACCGATCAGCCGCCGTCCGCGCCGCCGCTGGCCCGCGCGGAACCCTTCGAGCACTCCGAGCACGGCGTCGCGCGCCCGGACCCGTTTCACTGGCTCCACGACGCGGGGGCCGCCGAGGTCACGGCCCATCTCGCCGCCGAGCGGGCCTGGTACGACGCTTCGGTTGCTCATGGTGCCTCCCTGACTGCGGATCTGAGGTCCGAGATGGTCGCTCGTCTGCCTGCGACCGAGGTGTCACACCCGTGGCACCGTCCACGCTTCACGTACTTCACGGTGATACCGGCCGGCACAGAGTATCCACAATTGTGCCGTCAAGATCGTCGCGATTCGGCGACGTCCTCCACGAATTCTGAATCAAGCCCCCCGCCCGACGACGATTTCCGCACTGAATGGCCGACGGATCGCGATGCCGGCCAGGTGCTGCTCGACGTCGCCGACCTCGCCATCGGCCATGACTACCTCGAGCTCGGACTGACCCTGGTCAGCCCCGACGAGAACCTGCTCGCCTACTCGACCGACACCGACGGCGACGAGGTCTACCGGCTCCGGTTCCGCGACCTCCGCACCGGCGAGGACCTCCCCGATGAGGTGCCGCGCACGTACTACGGGGCCGCCTGGTCCGCAGACTCGCAGTGGTTCTTCTACACCGTGCACGACCCGGCCTACCGACCCTTCCAGGTCTGGCGTCACCGGATCGGCGACCCGGTCGCAGACGACGTCAGGGTGCTCGAGGAGCCCGACGAGCGCTTCGAGCTCCGGCTGCGTGGCAGCCGCTCGGGTGACTGGATCGTGGTGTGGGCCGAGAGCAACACCACGGCCGAGACCTGGCTGGTCGACGCCCACGACCCGGAGTCGGCCCCGCGCCGGGCCGGAGGCCGACGGCCCGGGGTCCGCTACCGGGTCGACCACCGCCGCCACCCCGGCGGTGAGGATCTGCTCGTCGTGGTCGACGACCGTGTGGAGGGGCGGCTGATGGTCGCCCCCGTCCCGGGACCCGCGGGCGACGACCACACCACGTGGGCCGAGGCCAGGCCCGAGGATCCGGCCGTCCACCTCGAGCGCGCCGACGCGTTCGGGGGCGGCGTCGTACTGTCCGTGCGCACCGGCGGCGCCCACCATCTGACGCTGCTCCCCCACCACGACCTGGCCGGACCCGGGATCCGCGTGACCAGTCAGGCCGCCTGTGGTGGCCTCCACCTCGCCACCACCACCGAGTACGACGTGGCCCGGGTGCTGATCGAGGACGAGTCGTGGCTCAGCCCGCCGGTGTGGAGTGAGGTCGACCTCGCCACCGGTGCTCGCACCGAGGTGTTGCGGCGCGAGGCTCCCACCGTCGACCCGGACCACTACGTCGTGGAGCGCCACCACTTCCCCGCCCCGGACGGGACACCCGTGCCGGCGTCGGTGATGCGCCACCGAGACACCCCTCTCGACGGCACCGCACCCGCCGTCCTCTACGCCTACGGCGCCTACGGCTACACCTTCGAAGCCGAGTGGGACCCCGCCTTGCCCTCGTTGCTGGACCGGGGCGTGGTGTGGGTCCACGCCCACGTCCGCGGTGGCAGCGAGGGCGGTCGGGCCTGGTACCTCGACGGGAAGCTCGCGGCCAAGCAGCACACCTTCGACGACCACGTGGCGGTCGCCGACGGGCTGGCGGATGCCGGCCTCGTGGACCCCGATCGGATCGGCAGCCGCGGGCTCAGCGCCGGTGGGCTGCTGCAGGGCGCGGTCTTCAGCCAGCGGCCGGACCGGTGGCGTGCGGTCGTCGCGGAGGTGCCGTTCGTCGACGTGGTCACCACGATGTTCGACGAGACGACCCCACTCACGATCACCGAGTGGGAGGAGTGGGGCGACCCTCGAGTCCGCGAGGAGTTCGACTGGATGCTGGCCTACTCGCCGTACGACAACCTGCCCCCGGCGGGAGGCAGGCCCGACCTGTTGGTGACGGGGGCCGTGCACGATCCCCGGGTGATGGTGCGGGAGCCGGCGAAGTGGGTGGCCGCGCTCCGCGCGTCCGACCCGGAGTGGTCGCCGCGCTGCCTGTTCCGGTGCGAGGTCGGTGCGGGCGCGCACAGCGGCCCCTCCGGCCGGATCGGCCACCTGACGTACGAGGCAGAGATCGCCGCCTGGCTGTTGGACCGACTGGATGTCACGAGAGCAAGGGAACAGCGATGAACGGGAACGACGACCTGGCCGCCGAGGTGCTGGAGGTGACGCGGGAGCTGATCCGGTTCGACACCACCAACCGCGGGTTCGCCGGGACCGAGACCCTGGCTGCCGAGTACCTCCACGACTACCTGGCCGGCCGCGGGGTCGAGGTCGAGCTGGTGGCACGCGAGCCCGGGCGGGCCAACGTCGTTGCGCGGATCCCGGGCACCGACCCCGGTGCACCGTCGCTCGCGCTGGTCGGCCACACCGACGTGGTGCCCGTCGACGGTCAGGACTGGACCCACCCGCCGTTCGAGGCGGTCGTCGACGACGCCGGCTACCTCTACGGCCGCGGTGCCGTCGACATGAAGAACGAAGTCGCTGCCCGGGCCGTCACCATGGCGCGGCTGGCCGACGAGGGCTTCCGTCCGCGTGGCGACCTGTGGTTCATCGCGGTCGCCGATGAGGAGGACGGACGCGCCGACGTCGGCATGCGCTGGCTGCTGGAGCACCGCCCCGACATCGCCCCGACGATGGCGATCAACGAGGGCGCCGGCTCGCGACTGCCGCTGACGGACGGCCGTACGGCGCTGACGTTGGCGATCGGCGAGAAGGGCACCTGCCCGATCCGCGTGGTGGCGCTGGGCGTGGCCGGACACGCCTCGATGCCCGACCTCGGCGACAACGCCGTGCCGCACCTGGCCGACCTGATTCGTCGGATCGGGATCGGGATGCCCGACCTGGTGCCCTCCCGTGAGGTGGAGGCGACGCTCGAGGTGTTGCTGGGTCGGCCGGTGGGTGACCTGGAGCTCGATCTCGCCACCGCCGCGGCCCTGCACCCGACACTGGGTCATGAGCTGCCCTCGCTGCCGGGCACCACCATGTCGCCCACGATGCTGGAGGCCTCCGCTGCCCGCAACGTGATGCCCGCCCGGGCCTCGGTCGAGCTCGACTGCCGGATCCTGCCCGGGACGACGGGCGAGGAGGTCATGGCCGCCGTCCGGGCCCGTCTCGGTGACGGCCGCTACGAGCTGGAGTTCTGCGAGGCCATGGTCCCGGGCAGCAGCTCGCCGTCGACGGGCCCGCTCCCCGACGCCATCGCCGCGTGCCTGGCCGAGGAGGGCATGGGCGACGCCATCGTGCTGCCGCTGCTCTGTGCGGGCTTCACCGACTCGGTCCACCTCCGTGCGGCGGCTGGCACTGCGGCGTACGGGTTCAGCCCGTTCGCGACCACGCCGGCCGAGGTGATCACCGCCGGCTACCACAACGCCGACGAGCGCATCCACGTCGACGACCTGACGCTGTCGGCGCGGTTCCACCTCGCGCTGGCCCGCCGACTGGTCGGGCCTGCCCAGTAAGGCAGGTCAGCCAGCGTCAAGAGCTCTCGGGGTCCTCGTCGGGGCAGGGTGTCCCGGGCGGGAGCTTGTACGGCGCGGCGATCCGGTAGACCCCGGCGTGCGGGGCGTGCAGCACCGTCCAGACCTCGGCGTCGGGGGCATCCGGGTCCGGCGGTGAGCTCGCTCCGAGGCAGCCCTCGAGGTAGGCCTCCTCGGAGTCCGGGCCGTCCGTGGCGCTCTGCTCCAGGGCGTTGCCCTCGGCGTCCACGACGCTCAGCCACGGCGACGCAGGGATGCGCACCACGATGGTGGCGGCGACCGGGAGCGTCAACACCACGCCGGCCTCGTCGAAGCTGAGCACCTCGGCCGGAGCTGCGGCGAGTGGGGTCGGGTTCTTCACCTCGAACACGCGCCAGTTGGAGTCCGACCAGACTGGCCGCAGGTAGCGCAGTCCGCTGTCCACCAGGTCGGCCTCGGCCCGAGCAGCGACATCCGGGTCACCCTCCGGGAGCACGACGTGGTGCACCGCCCAGCGGTGCAGCCAGGCGCGGTAGGAGGCGGGGGTGAGCGCGCCCTCGACGTAGAACAGGGCGTTGCGCTCGGTGTCGGCCTGACGGTTCCAGCCGCGAGCCAGGTTGACGTACGGCGCCAGGGCAGCTGCCTCTCGGTGACTGCTGCTGGGGACGACCTCGGTGCGTCCGAGCCTGGCGTCACGCGCCTCGAGCTGGTCGAGCAGCGGCTGGACGTCAGTGACCCAGGCCGACGCCGGCTGCGTCCTGACGACGTCCCAGGCGGCGGTGCTGAGCTGCCAGGTCGAGGACGCGACGATCGCCACCGCCAGCAGGGCCGTGGCCGGCCAGGTCGCGACCACGCGCGGCAGGGAGCGCCCGACCGGAGCCGCCGACGTGGTGAGGGCGACCATCAGCACTCCGCCGAACAGCAGCCCCATCCGCGTCACGTTGCTGCCGATCGGGGACGGGATCAGCCAGGCGAGCACCACCGCGCCGGCGTACAGCGCTGAGGTGACTCGCACCGTGCGCCACGATTTCGGAGCCAGGACGAACCCCAGCCCGCCGGCCAGGACTGGCAGGATCATCGACCCGGCCGGCATCGGCTGCTCCCCGCCGACCGGGAAGAACCACACCGAGCTGGCGACCACCGCCACCGGCGGCAGGCCGAGCAGGTAGGACTCTCGGCGCCGACCGGTCAGCCACAGCGCCGCAGCGACGAAGCCCAGGAACAACCCCGCCAGCGCGCTCGACGCCGTGGCCAGGGCGGCCATCACGCCGACGCCGACGGCCCGCGACCGACCCAGCGGTGCCCACAGTGGCGCCGCCGGTCGGGCCGGGGTCAGCAGCACAGCCACGGCGGCCAGGGCGAACATCGCGCCGAGACCGAAGGTGACCCGCCCCGAGACCGCATTGCCGGTCAGGGCGACGGCTCCATAGAGGGCGGGCCACAAGGGCTGGCGCAGGGCACGGGTGCGGATCAGGACCAGCGCCAGCAAGGCAGCGGACACGGTGCCGACGACCATCATCGTGGTCCGCACGCCCAGGAAGGCCATCACGTACGGCGAGATGAAGCTGTACGACACCGGGTGGATGCCGCCGTACCAGGCCAGGTTGTAGGCGCTGCCCGGGTGGGAACGTGCGAACTCCGCCCAGGCGTCCTGGGCGGCGATGTCGCCGCCGCTGTTGGCGATCAACCACCACCAGAGCAGGTGCAGCACGGCGGCCGTGACCGACGCGGCGACGACCGGGTGGGTGACAACCCGGACGACCACTGTGCGCTCAGGCATCGTCCGCGGCTTCGCGCCGAGCTGGCAGCACCATGGCGCGGGCCAACGCGACCGAGATCACCGCGATCGCCACGCCCGCGACGTCGTCGACGACGTAGTGCCACCCGAAGTAGACGGTGGCGACCATCGTCGCCAGCAGGTACGCCAGCCCGAACAGCTGCACCACGCCCGGCGCCCGGTAGTGACGCAACATCAGCAGCACCATGCAGGTGAACGCCACGTGCAGGCTGGCGAACGCCCCGAGGCTGGCGAACGCGTCAGCGGCTCCGGGATCGGCCAGGATGTGAGCCCGCTCGGTGAGGTAGTCGGTCTGGGACGCGGTGATCGCGGTGATCGGGAGGCCTGCGAAGTCGGTCGGTGTGGCGGCGAAGGGACCGAGACTCGGCAACAGGTAGTAGGACCCTGCCCCCAGGATCCAGACCCACATCGCGGCGGTCAGGAAGACGTAGGCGTCCCTGATCCGCTCCACGAAGACCAACGAGGCGACCACCGAGAACGGAACCAGGTAGGTGAACGACCGGTACACGACGACCAGCACCAGCGCGGCTACGCCTTCGCCGAAGATGTCGTGGAGCAGCGCAGCGGGAGTGTGACCGCCGAACAGCCACTCCTCGAACCCGGTCAGCTCCCGGTCACGCAGGGTCCGGAAGGCGTTCCAGCTCTTCAGGTTGCGGTAGCAGACGTAGACCACGTGGTAGGCGAGCAGCCCGGAGAGGACCAGCAGGATCCGCTCGCGCGACCAGCGGGCGCGTAACGCCCCCGGCACCCCGCGCAGGGAGCGCTGAGACCACAGGGAGCTGACGACGGCGTGCACCGCCACCAGCACGGTCAGCGAGACGAACGCTTTGGCCAGCCGCCCACGAAACATCCTGCCCTCGGGATCCCGGAACGGCAGATCGACATGGAATGACCAGAACACCGTCAGGGCCGCGAACCCAGCCACCACGGCCCACACCACGGCGACCCAACGCCACGACGACCTCGTCGCGCGCAGCGACGGAGGAGCTTCGGTGGACATTGGTGCGAGGGTATCGGCCGGCGCGGGCCGCCCTAGACCTGGTGACCGGGCTTGCGGGCCGGGCCTCGGTCGGGCTGCAGTTCGATCAGCTTGCCGGAGATCCTGGTCGACGCCAGCTTCTCCTCGGTGCCGCGGGGCAGCTCGGCGGGCAGCTCGACCAGCGAGAAGTCCGGACGGATCGAGATGTGCCCGAAGTCCTTGCGACTCAACCCGCCCTCGTTGGCGATCGCGCCGACGATCTGGCGCGGCAGGACCTTGTGGCGCTTGCCCACGGCGATCCGGTACGTCGCCAGCGGCGGTCCGTTCGGCTGACGGGGCGGACGCGCGCCGCCCTCGCTGCGCTGGCCACCGCGCTCGGCCTGCTCCGCGCGCTCCCGCCGCGGGGCGCGCACCGGCTCCGGGTCGAGCAGCAGCGGGGTGTCGCCCTGGAGGACGACGGCGAGCGCCGCGGCCACGTCGACCTCGGGCACGTCGTGCTCGTGGATGTAGTGGGTGACCACGTCGCGGAAGAACGAGACTCGCTCGGCCGAGGCGAGGGCCGCGGTGATGGCGTCGTCGAAGCGCGCGAGGCGCGTGCTGTTGACGTCATCGACGGTCGGCAGCTGCATCTGGATCAGAGGCTGCCGGGTGGTCTTCTCGATCGACTTCAGCAGGTAGCGCTCGCGGGGCGTGACGAACGAGATCGCGTCGCCGCTGCGGCCCGCGCGCCCGGTGCGGCCGGTGCGGTGGACGTAGGACTGCGGATCGGTGGGGATGTCGTAGTTGACGACGTGGCTGATCCGGTCGACGTCGAGACCGCGTGCCGCCACGTCGGTGGCGACGAGGATGTCGAGCGTGCCGTCCTTGAGCTGGTCGATCGTCCGCTCGCGCTGGGCCTGCACGACGTCACCGTTGATGGCGGCCGCCGAATAGCCGCGGGCCCGCAGCTTCTCGGCGAGCATCTCGGTCTCGTTCTTGGTGCGGACGAAGACGATCATCCCCTCAAAGTTCTCGACCTCGAGGATGCGGGTGAGGGCGTCGACCTTCTGGGGGTAGGACACCGTCAGGAAGCGCTGGGTGATGTTGGGTGCGGTCGCGGTCTTGTTCTTGACCGTGATCTCTTCGGGGTTGTTGAGGTACTTCTTCGACAACCGGCGGATCTGGGCCGGCATGGTCGCCGAGAACAGCGCGACCTGCTTGTCGTCAGGGGTGTCGGCAAGGATCGTCTCGACGTCGTCGGCGAAGCCCATGTTGAGCATCTCGTCGGCCTCGTCCAGCACCAGGAACCGCAGCTCGGTCAGGTCGAGGGTGCCCTTCTCGAGGTGGTCCATGATCCGGCCGGGGGTGCCGACCACGACGTGCACGCCGCGGCGCAGCGCGCTCAGCTGGACGCCGTAGCCCTGGCCGCCGTAGACGGGCAGCACGCGGACGCCGGGCAGCTGCGCGGCGTACCGCTCGAAGGCCTCGCACACCTGGAGCGCGAGCTCGCGCGTGGGCGCGAGCACCAGCGCTTGGGGCGTGCGCTGGTTCAGGTCGAGCTGGGACAGGATCGGCAGTGCGAACGCCGCGGTCTTGCCGGTGCCGGTCTGCGCGAGCCCGACGACGTCGCGGCCAGAGAGCAGGGTCGGGATCGTCGCGGCCTGGACCTGCGACGGGGTCTCGTAGCCGACCTCGCGCACCGCGTCGAGGACTCGGGGATGCAATCCGAGGTCGTCGAAGGTGACCCCCGGCTCCTGGGTGTGCGACTCATCAGACATGGGGTCCACGGTAGGGCCATTCAGCACTCCGACGGGATTCCGCGCACGGTGATGGGTGCGGTGACCCGCGGCGGCGGTGAGTCCTGCACCGTTCCGGGTCCCAAGAAGGTGCGCCACCCACCGCCGACAGTCGCCACCCGGGGTCCCCGGCCGGGCTCTCCCACTAGGCTGGCCGACGTGGACCAGCCTCCCCTCGACGCCAGCTTCGCCGTCATCGAGCCGCTACGAGCGGCGATGAACTTGACCTTCGAGCGGCTGGACAGCGACGGCATCGACGCCTCCTGGAGCGTCGGCCCGGAGTCGCACCAGCCCTTCGGGATCGTGCACGGCGGGGTGCACTGCATGGTCGTCGAGGGCCTGTGCAGCATGGCCGCGGCGCTGTGGCTGGGCCAGAGCGCGCCGGACGAGGAGGGGCGCGTGGTCGGCGTGAACAACTCCACCGACTTCTACCGCGCGGTCTCCGAGGGCCGGCTCACGTCCGTGGTCCGCCCGATCCACCGCGGCCGCTCCCAGCAGGTGTGGACCGTCGTGACCTCCGACGCCGACGGCAAGCTCGTCGCCCGCGGCCAGGTCCGGCTGCAGAACCTCCGCTGACGGCAGGACATGGACATCTCGGAGGTCAGGGAGCACCTGTCAACGCTGACCGGGGTCCGCGAACAGCGGCGCGAGGGCCGCACCGGGTGGTACGTCGACGGTCGGCTGGTCGCCCGCCAGGAGGACGACGAGACGCTCCTCGTCCGCAGCGACCTCGAGGACCGCGAGCACCTGCTCGAGGCACTGCCTGACACGTTCTCCGTCACCCCACGCATGGAGGGCCACATGAAGGTGCTCGCAGACCTGCGACGCGGAGACCCGGACGCGATCCGGGCCGCCGTCACTGCCGCGTGGGAGCTGCAGCGCCGTTGAGGTCTCAGCCCAGCGAGCGGACCAGCAGCGCCATCGCCGAGCCGCCGCAGATGCCGAGCACGGCGACCCGCATCCGGTGCTCCGGCAGCCGGCCGTGCAGGGCGTGGCCGAGCCAGGTGCCGACCAGCAGGGTCGGGGTCAGCAGCAGCCCGAGCCAGATGGTCGACGTCGCCACCTGGCCGGCCAGCCCCAGCCCGGCAAGGCTGAGGCCGGACCCCACGATGAAGTAGACAGCCAGCGTGCTGCGGATCTGCCGCGCCGGCTGGGACTGGTAGACCAGCGCGATCGGAGGGCCGCCGATCGCGCTCGTGGTGCCGGTGATGCCAGAGGCGAAGCCGGCTGCCATCAGGCTGCCGCGGGTCTTCGGGACGACGGCGCTGCTGGCGGTGACGCCGATCGCGAGCAGCACCGTGATGCCCACGGCGATGCCGAGGGTGCGCTCGGACAGCGCGGCCAGCAGCAGCACCCCGAGCCAGGTGCCGGGGAAGCGCAGCGGCAGCGACCAGGCCAGGCCGGGCCAGTCGATATCGCGCCGCTCGCGCGCCAGCGTGGCCATCGGCAACAGCAGACCCAGGACCAGCAGCAGCGTCGGCATGAGGGACGGTTCGAGCAGGGTGACGACGGGTGCCGCCACCAGCCCGAGGCCGAGCCCCACCACACTTTGCACCGTCGCGCCCAGGATCAACACCAGGGCCAGGAGCACGACGATGCCGACGGGCACCCCCAGCAGCATCAGCCCTTCAGCAGATTGCGCAGGACGTACTGCATGATCCCGCCGTTGCGGTAGTAGTTCGCCTCGCCGGGTGTGTCGATCCGGACGACCGCGTCGAATGACACGTCACCAGCCGTCACCTTCACGGTCCGGGGCGTCGTGCCGTCGTTGAGCGCGGTGATGCCCGAGATCGCGAAGGTCTCCTCCCCCGTCAGTCCCAGCGACTCGGCGGTCTCGCCGGTCGGGAACTGCAGCGGGATGACGCCCATGCCGATCAGGTTGGAGCGGTGGATCCGCTCGTAGGACTCGGCGATGACCGCCCTCACTCCCAGCAGCGAGGTGCCCTTGGCCGCCCAGTCGCGCGACGAGCCGGAGCCATACTCCTTGCCGCACAGGACGACCAGCGGCGTACCGGCCGCGGCGTAGGACTCGGAGGCCTCGTAGATCGAGGTGACCGGTCCGTCGTCCTTCGTGAAGTCACGGGTGAACCCGCCCTCGGTGCCCGGGGCCAGCTGGTTGCGCAGCCGGATGTTGGCGAAGGTGCCGCGGATCATCACTTCGTGGTTACCTCGGCGCGAGCCGTGGGAGTTGAAGTCACGCTGCTCCACGCCGTGCTCGGCGAGGTAGGTGCCCGCCGGGCTGTCCTTCTTGATGGCGCCGGCCGGGCTGATGGGGTCGGTGGTGAC
>Ga0136633_1001428_pt1 | contig 17625 bp, 17 predicted proteins | sample AntDrymeUQ832206_2_FD_105494 | JGI IMG/M metagenome (GOLD analysis project Ga0136633, IMG submission 105494) | Polar desert sand microbial communities from Dry Valleys, Antarctica - metaG UQ83 (22.06) | ecosystem: Environmental > Terrestrial > Soil > Desert | place: Antarctica: Dry Valley...
ATGCGGTGGGCCGGGACGTCGTTCAGCACTTCCCCCTCGAAGCGCACCTCTCCGGATGTCGGCCGGAGCAGCCCGGAGATGGTGCGCAACGTCGTCGTCTTGCCAGCCCCGTTGGACCCGATCAATGCGACGACCTGCCCGGCCTCGACGCCGAAGCTGATCCCCTTTACGGCCTCGATCGCGCCGTAGGCGACGTGCAGATCGCGAACCTCCAGCAGCGCCGTCATGCCGGCTTCCCGAGGTATGCCTCGACCACCGCGGGGTTGGCCTGCACCTCGGCAGGAGCCCCCTCGGTCAACACCTTCCCTTGCACCAGCACGACGACGCGGTCGCACAACCCGAAGATGAAGCGCATGTCGTGCTCGATCACCACCACCGGCAGTCCCTGTTCCCGGATACGGCGCACCAGCGCCATCACGCCGGCCGTCTCGTGCGGATTCATTCCGGCTGTCGGCTCGTCGAGGAGGAGCAGACCTGGTTCGGTCGCCAGCGCCCGCGCCACCTCCAGTCGCCGCTGATCCCCATAAGGCAGGTTGCGGGCCAGCCAATCACCTGACGATGGCAGCCCGACGAAGCTCAGCAACTCCCGGGCGCGGGACAGGGACTCACGCTCCTCGCGCCGGAAGCGACCCATCCGGGTGACGGCTTCCAATACCCCGGCACGCGTACGACAATGCCGTCCGACCAGAACGTTTTCCAGGGCAGTCATATCGGGGAACAGCCGGATGTTCTGGAACGTGCGCGCCAGCCCGGCCTTGGTCACGGCGTGGGGCCGCCTCGGCAGCGCCTTGCCGCGGTAGGTGATCCGGCCCTCGTCGGGTACCTCCAAACCGGTCAGGCAGTTGAAGAAGGTTGTCTTGCCCGCGCCATTGGGGCCTATCAGGCCCACGATCTCGCCTTCCAGCACCGAAAAGTCCACGCCGCCCACCGCGGTCAAGCCTCCGAAGCGCTTGATCACGCCGCTCGCCTGCAGGACAGGGCGGGCATCGAGCCGGGTGTCCACCGCGGTAGCGACGGTCATTCGACCGGTACCGGTCCGGCTCGCGGTGCCCCGAGCCCATCACCGCCGGAGGGGTCGTCGGCCTGCAGCTCCCGGGTACGCCGTCGCGATGGAATCAGTCCCTGGGGCCGGAACCGCATGATGAGGATGAGCGCGATACCGAACAGCAACAGGCGGCTCTGCTGGAAAGCGCGCAACTTCTCGGGGATGACGAAGAGCAGCGTCGAGCCCAGCAAAGCGCCGGGCACCGTGCCCATGCCTCCGAGAACAACGGCCGCGACCAGAAGGATCGACTCGATGAACGTGTAGGAGTCGGGTGACACCTGGCTGGTCACGTGCGAGTTCACCGTCCCGGCAACTCCGGCCATGGCGGCACCGATGGCGAAAGCGAGGAGCTTGAGACGGGTGGTGTTGATCCCCATGGCTTCTGCCGCGGTCTCGTCTTCCCGAATGGCCACCCAGGCGCGGCCTATCCGGCTTTGGTCCATCCGGGTGAACACCAGGATCGCGCCTAACAGGAGGACGATCTCCAGGAAGTAGTAGTTCGTGAACCCCGCGAGCGAGATGCCGAATAGTTCGTGTCGTTCGCCGAAGTCGAAGGGGCCGACCACGAGATCAGGGATCCCCGCCACTCCGTTCGGTCCCCGGGTCAATCCGGTCCAGTTGTTGACGGTGATACGGAAGATCTCACCGAACCCCAGAGTCACGATCGCGAGATAGTCACCGCGCAGGCGCAGAGTTGGCGCGCCGATGATGACCCCCACACCCGCCGCGACCGCTCCGCCGATCAGGACGACGGCAGGGAAGGGCAGCTGAACGTCGATCGTGCCGAGCCGCGCCCCCCCGAGGAGCGCGCCGGTGTAAGCCCCGACGCCGAAGAACGCCACGTACCCGAGGTCTAGAAGTCCCGCAAGCCCGACGACGACATTGAGGCCAAGAGCGGCAACCGCGAAGACCCCGATCGAGGCGAAGACCCGGACCCAGTACCCGCTTCCCCCCTGGGTGAACGGGAACGCGACCGCGGCAGCGACACCCGCGACAGCTGCAATCCGACTGTGGCTCGTGAACGTCTCGGAGATCCACCGCCCGAGGCCTGAGAGCTGCAGGGCAATAACGGCCGCTGACACCACGGCCAAATAGACGATGAACGAATTCGACTCCTCGATGGCGAGCCCCACAACGGTGACCGCCAGCACACCGCCGACGATCGAAACGACGGCTGCGATTTGCAGCCACGTCGGGCCCGCGGCACGCGCCCAAGGCAACGTCTCGGCGCGCTTGTGCCACGAGGCGGTGAGACGGCTCATACCTTGGCCGCCACGCGCTCGCCCAATAGTCCGGACGGTCGGAAGACCAGAATGCCGATAAGGACCACGAACGCCCAAACGTCCTTCCACGCTGACCCGAGCGGCAGATATTCAGTGGCTAGTACCTCGACCAGGCCGAGGAGAAAGCCGCCGAGCACCGCCCCTGCCAGGTTGCCCACTCCACCGAGAACCGCGGCGGTAAACGCCTTGATGCCCATGAGGAACCCCATGCGAAAGTCGATCTGACCGAACCTCATCCCCTGAAGGACCCCGGCCACCGCGGCCAGTGCCGCCCCGATGACGAACGTAATGACGATGATCCGGTCGACATTGATACCCATGAGCTGGGCCGTCTGCGGGTCCTCGGCGGTCGCCCGCATGGCTTTGCCGGTACGCGTTCGGCGGATGAAAAGCGTCAGCCCGACCGTCAACACCGCCGCGGTCAGGATCTGCGCCAGAGCCACTCGGCCGATCGTCACCTCGCCGATGGAAAGGCTCTCGCCGGAGATGAGCCGCGGAAAGGGGAGCGCCGTCTTGGCCCCGGGGTAGAAGAGCCGCACTCCCTCCTGCAGCACGATCGACACGCCGATCGCGGTGATCAGCGGAGCGAGTCTGGGCGCGTTACGTAGCGGGCGGTAGGCGAGACGCTCCATGAGGACCGCGGCGAGGACCGACGTGACGATCGCGCCTACGAGGATCATGGCCAGCGCAACGGGGGCGGGGGTGCCGTCGGGGACGATCCAGCTGAACGTGGCCAAGCCGCCGAAGGCGCCCACCATGAAGATCTCGCCGTGGGCGAAGTTGATCAGCTGGATGATCCCGTAGACCATCGTGTAGCCCAAGGCGATCAGGGCGTAAGTCGACCCCAGGACCAAGCCGTTGGCGAACTGCTGCAGGAACTGGCTCATGCCGGGAAGTCGTTCACGCCGGTAAGTCGTACGCCGAAGTAAACGGGCGGCGGGGCTTTAAGCCCCGCCGCCCGGACATGTCGCTTGCTTTAGTGATTGGACGCCGCGGGGCTACTCGGTGGTCTCCGTAGTGCTGGCGCTCGCCGCCTCGTCGGAGAATTCACCGGTCTTCTTCGGCTTCCAGCACGGGGCGTCGCCTTCGGCTGCTCCGGAGGCCGCGGTGGTGGTGGTCGCGTCCGCTTCCTCCTCCTCGCCGGCCGTGGTCGTCGTGTCCTCTTCCTCCGAGGCGGCGTCCTCGCCGCACTCCTTCGCGGCCAGCACCTCGTAGACGGTCAGTGTCTTCGTGGTGGTGTCGCCCAACTCGTCGAAGGCCACCGGGCCGGTGACGCCATCGATCTCGACGCCCTGGACCGCTTCGATGAGGTCGGTGCGGATGGTGGCGATGTCCGCATCGGTGTCGCCTTCACCACCGCCGAGCGACTCCTCCAACCCCTTGATGATCACGTTTGCCGCGTCGAAGGCATAGCCGCCGTAGGCCGAGGGCGGGTCGTCGAAGCCGGCCGCGTCGTAGGCCTCGATGAAGTCCGCCGCGGACTCGAGCTCGGTGAGCGGAGCGCCGACCGAGGTGGCGTAGTCACCGATCGTGCCCTCGCCACCCGTTTCGAAGAAGGTGTCGTCGTAGATGCCGTCGCCGCCCATGAGCGGAGCCTCGATGTCCGCCGCGTCCAACTGGCTCGACAGCAGAGAGGCCTCGGGGTACTCACCTCCGTAATAGACGAGGTCGGGCCGGGCCCGACGGATCCGGGAGACAACCGCTCCAAAGTCCTTGTCGCCCGGGTTGACCGTCTCGGTGAGCACGACCTTGCCGCCATTTGCCTTAAAGCGCTCAGCGAAGGCCTCTGTCAGGCCCTTGCCGTAGGTCTTGTTGTCGTGGACGATCGCGACCTCGGTGGCCTTGACGTCCTTCGACACGAAGTCAGCCGCGAACGGCCCCTGCACCGCGTCGGTGGTCGCCACGCGGAAGTAGTTCGGGTAGGGGCGCTGCGGGTTGGCCGCGTCCTTGCCGTACGTGAGGCTCACGCCCGTGTTGGCCGGCGACACCATGGTGATGTCCTCACCGGCGAGGACCGGCTGCACCGACTCGGCCACGCTGGAGTTCAGCGTGCCCACGACAGCGACAACCTCGTCGTCGGAGGAGAGCTTCGTGGCTACCTGGGCGCCGACGTCGGGCTTGGCGGTGTCGTCCTCTGCGGCGAGCTCCAGCTTGTAGCCCGGAATCTTGTCCTCTTCGTTCGCCTGCTGGATGGCCAGGTCGACGCCGTTGCGGATGCCGAGGCCCAGCGCGGAGAGGTCTCCGGTCAGCGGGGCAATGACGCCGATCTTCAGGGTTTTCGCGTCGTCTGCCGCGCCGCCTGCGTCGTCATCGTCGTCTGTGCCGCCGCAGGCGCCGAGCACCACCAGGGCTACGGCGAGGGTGGCGATCAGCCGGAAAAGTCGGGTAGTCCTGCGCATACTGAAGTCCTCCTGAATTCTTGGTGACACCCGGGTGGGTGCCCTCGACGGGCAGCCTATGTCCTTGGCTCTGCCCCTGGCTCTGGCTCTTCGCGCAAGCGCTCAGCGGTGGGCGGGCAGAATGCACGGCCGATGACTGTGCCCATGGCTCTTCGCGCAAGCGCTCATCGCCGTGCGGCGGGGACCCCAACCCCGCCGCGCTGCCGCAGGTCACATGACTGAGTTACTCCATCAGAGGGACGCGTACCTGCGGACGTTTTCCGGAAGGGTGCTTCGCGTGCATGAGGGAGAAGTGGTCCTGGACCGGACCGCTTTCTACGCCACCGGCGGGGGCCAGCCCCATGACACCGGCGTCCTGAGCTTCCAACCCGAAGGCGCGCCGGGGCCGCGCCAGGCTCAGGTGACGTCCGTGCGGAAGGAGGGAGACCTCGTTTGGCACAGCCTCGATGGGCCCCTCCCCAGCGAGGGCGACACGGTGCAGGGCGAGATCGACTGGAACCGCCGCCACGCCCTGATGAGAACACACACCGCGCTCCACGTGCTGTGCGGGGTGATCTACACGGAGTGGGGAGTCCCCGTGACCGGGGGCAACATGGAGCCTCTTTCGGCACGGATGGACTTCGAGCTGGACCCCACGCCCGAGGGGTTCGGCACCTTGGTCGAGGAGCTGGTGAACAAGGAGCTGGCCGAAGACCGGCCGATCGAGGTGTCCTTCTTGCCGCGGTCGGAAGCGGCCGCCGATCCGGCGCTCATCCGGACCAAGGTCAGCCTCGTTCCCGACCATGTCGCCGAAGTGAGAGTTGTGGACATTGTCGGGCTCGACCGTCAGGCCGACGGCGGCCTGCATGTGCGGTCCACCGCGGAAGTAGGTGCAGTTCGCGTCCTCAAGACAGAATCGAAGGGAAAGGGAAACAAGCGGGTCCGCATCGAAGTACTTGACCGGGCCCCGGCTCCGTGAGGCGGCCGCTCCGCGTGCTTCTGGGCGTCGTGGTCGCCGTGCTCCCGGTCCTCGTGGTCGCGTTGGCCGACTTGCCCTTCGTGCCCGCGGCCGAAGCTCGACTGGAACATCAGGCGGGGACCGCGGCGAAGGCGGCCTCCGTCGAGGTGGAGATAGGGACATTTCCGGTAGTCGGCCGCGCCTTGTTGCTCGGGGAGGTCGCGTCCGTCGAGATCACCTGGTTCGGCGTGAAAGTCGGAGCGATCCAAGCCACGTCCCGGCGGCTCGAGCTGAACGGTGTGGGTTTCGACCGGGGCGCCCTCCTCGGGGGTGAGGCCCGCATCACCGGCGTCGAGTCCGGCGAGATCCGAGTCTTGATCGCCCCATCGCAACTTGGACCGTTCTTCGACCGCGACGTGTTCGTCGAGGCGGGAAAGGTACGCCTCCGTCTGACGCAGGACGCGGTCGTCGACCTCGAAGTGTCCGCGACCAGCCGAGGGCTGGTGCTCGCCGCGGCCGGCGTAGCGCCCGTCACCGTGGAGCTCGGCTCGGACATCCCGTGCGCTCCGACGGTCGAGGTCGAGCAAAGTGACCTCCTCCTGCACTGTTCCTTCCGAGGGCTTCCCCCCATACTGAACGGCCGGATCACCGCACCCGCCTAGAGCCCGAGCGGCTCCTCAGAGCGGGGTGGCCTAGAGCCCGAGCGGCTCCTCAGAGCGGGGTGGCCTAGAGCCCGAGCGGCTCCTCAGAGCGGGGTGACCTGATGGCTCGTAGTCTCGTGACCTGATGGCTCGTAGTCTCGGGACCATGCGGGTCGTCGCCTTCGTCCCCGATCTGATGGATCGCAGCCGAATCGCGAGCGTGGCCGAGGACGCGAAGTTCGTGGACAGCGTGGCCGCTTTGGTTTTGGCCGCTCCCGAAGCGGACATCGTCCTGGTCGACCTCTCGCGGGACGGGGTGATCGATGCTTTAGGCCAGGTGCACTGTCACCGCATCGTGGGGTTCACGAATCACACCGACAAGGCGGGGATGAAGGCCGCGGCCGCGGCTCACGCGGTGCCGATGGCCCGCTCCGACTTTTTCATCAACCTCGAGGATCTGTTGCTAGGGCCCGCCTAAGGGGTCTATCCCCTACCTCGTTCACACGATCGCAACAACCAGGTGACCGGCGGGTAACGCCGACCCTGCATCCTCCACCGGAGTCCACTGAATTGGCAACCACCGACTTGCCAAACACCGATTAGGAGGGAGGGCTCTTGCCCGAAATCGATTCCGGAAATACAGCCTGGGTACTTGTCTCGGCCGCGCTGGTGCTGTTCATGGTGCCCGGCCTGGCGTTTTTCTACGCCGGGATGGTGCGGTCCAAGAACGTGCTCGGGATGCTGATGCAGAACTTCTTCTCGTTGGGGCTGGTCAGCGTCCTTTGGGTCCTCTTCGGGTTCACGCTCGCATTTGGAAACGACATCGGTGGCGGCCTGCTCGGGGCTTTCGACTTCGTCGGCTTATCCGGCTTGGAGACGGTGCCCGGCTTCACGGATGATCTGGCGCTGACGATCCCGCCGACGGCATTCGTCGCCTTCCAGATGATGTTCGCGGTCATCACGCCGGCTCTGATCACCGGCGCCATTGCGGACCGCATGAAGTTCGCCGCGTGGGTGGTTTTCCTGGCCGTGTGGTCGATCGTTGTCTACGCACCCGTTGCCCATTGGGTCTTCAGCCCTGGCGGCTGGCTCTTCCAGCGAGGAGCACTGGACTTCGCGGGCGGAACGGTCGTGCACATAAATGCGGGGATCGCGGCCCTGATGCTGATTCTCGTTCTGGGGCGGCGACGAGGTTGGCCTGCGGAGGCCATGCCGCCGCACTCCCTGCCGCTCACCCTTCTGGGCACCGGGATCCTTTGGTTCGGCTGGTTCGGGTTCAACGCCGGCTCCGCGTTGGGGGCCAACGGAATTGCCGGCCAGGCGCTGCTCAACACCCACATCGCGGCGGCGATGGCGATGTGCGCGTGGCTGGTGGTCGAGCGCATCAAGGACGGCAAGGCAACCACCCTCGGCGGCGCGTCCGGCGCGGTGGCCGGCCTCGTCGCCATCACCCCTTGCGCCGGCTTCGTGAACACTCTCGGAGCACTGGCCATCGGCGCGGTCGCGGGCGCGGTGTGTTTCCTAGCCATTCAACTGAAGTACCGCCTCCGTTACGACGACTCCCTCGACGTGGTGGCCGTCCACCTGGTGGGAGGCATTATCGGATCGATCCTCCTGGGACTGTTCGCCGACAACAGCATCAACGGTGCGACCGGCGACGGCATCCTCCTGGGCGGCAGTGCTGACCTGCTCGTCAATCAGTTCATCGCGGTGGGCGCGACGCTCGCCTTCTCGGGAATCGTGTCCTTCATACTGGCCAAGGTCATCGACATGACGATGGGGCTAAGGGTGAGCGACGACGACGAAGCGCAGGGCCTGGATACGACGCAGCATGCAGAGACCGCGTACTCGTTCGGTGACATCCGATCCCTCGGGAGGGTTGCTTAGATGAAGCTGATCACCGCGATTGTGAAGCCATTCAAGCTGGACGACGTGCGTGAGGCGCTGAAAGGCATGGGCGTCGAGGGCATGACGATCACCGAGGTGCAGGGTTTCGGCCGCCAACGAGGCGTCCCGGAGGTGTATCGGGGCGCCGAATACACGGTGAATTTCGTTCCGAAGGCGCGGGTCGAGGTGCTGGCCGCCGCCGGCGACGCGGACCGCATTGTCGACGCCATCGTCGAGGCGGCTCGAACGGGGAAGATCGGCGACGGCAAGATCTGGGTCACCGACGTCGAAGGCGTTGTGCGTATTCGCACCGGTGAAAAGGGAGCCGACGCCCTCTGACTGAAGTCCGGCTGCCTGCAATTCCAGGAGTGCCTGCAGTTCCACGAGCTTCCGGGATCGAGGGCGTCGGCCGGGCCTTTTGCGGGGCTTGGGGCGACGCCCTCGACCATTGGTTCAGCACCGCGGTCCCGGCGGGAGACGGCATTTCGGTCCTCGCCGTCGGGGGTTACGGGCGCGGGGAACTGTGCCCCGGGTCGGACATCGACGTTCTGTTGCTGCACAAGCCGAAGGTCGATATCGACGCCGTGGCGACATCGCTCTGGTACCCGCTATGGGACGCGGGCCTGAAGCTCGGGAACGTCGTGCGCACGGCAAAGCAGGCGTTGTCACTGGCCGCGGACGACACCGCCACGGCCACCTCTTTCCTGGGAGCTCGCGTCATCGCGGGCGATCAAGAGCTCGGCGAGGAGTTGATCGCCAAGGCCGCAGCCCAATGGAGCAAGCGGCCGAGACGCGCCGTACAAGAGCTGTTCGAGGACACCGCCAAGCGGCACCACCGTTATGGCGACGTCGCCTACTTGCTCGAACCTGATCTCAAGTCGGGCCGTGGCGGACTGCGCGATGTGCACTCCGTCGGCTGGCTGGCCGCGGCCGATCCCCGTCTGGAGGGTGTATCCGCCGTCCCCGGGTTGCCCGAGGCCGAGGGGGTCCTGATTGATGCGCGCGTCGAACTCCATCGCCGGGCGATGAGGGGCGGCGACCGACTAGTGCTGCAGGAGCAGGACGCGGTCGCCTCTGCGTTGGGATACGGCGATGCCCACGATCTGATGCGCGGGATATCCGCGGCAGCGCGCACGATCGCCTGGTCGCTTGATGAGGTTCTTCGCCGTGCCCGCAGTGGCCCGGCGGCGCGCGCCTCGGCTGACCGCCCGATCGGCGACGGTGTGGTTCTACGTGACGGGGAGATCGCGTTGAGCGCTGCCGTCGACTTGACGGACGCTTCGCTCGCCCTACGAGCGGCGGCCGCCGGGGCTTCGCTGGATACGCCCCTGTCGCGTGCCGCGCTCTGCCGGCTGGCGGCAGAAGCCCCCGCCATGCCGGACCCCTGGCCGCACATGGCGCGCCAGGCTCTTGTGCGGCTGCTGGGCTTCGGACGAGCGTCGATCGATGCGATCGAGGCGCTCGACCGACATGGCCTGTGGGTGCGCGTGCTGCCGGAGTGGGAGGCCGTACGCCATCGCCCGCAGCGCAACAGCTACCACCGCTTCACGGTGGATCGACACCTATCCGAGGCCGCAGCCCAGGCGGCGGGCTTGACGCGCTCGGTTGGTCGGCCCGACTTGTTGCTGATCGGGGCGCTCCTGCATGACATCGGTAAGGGCTTTCCGGGAGACCACACGAACTCCGGCATGGAGGTCGTCGCCCGCGTCGCGCCCCGCCTCGGGTTCGGTGAGAACGACACCGCGACACTGGTCGCCATGGTCGAGCACCATCTGCTTCTCCCGGATGTCGCCACTCGTCGAGATCTTGAGGATCCGGCCACCGCGGAGGCCGTTGCCAAGGCCGTCGGCGGCCGTGAGCTACTGGAGCTGCTGGCCGCTCTGACTGAGGCTGATTCACTCGCGACGGGCCCCCAGGCGTGGAGCTCCTGGAAAGCCGGCCTGGTCCGCGAACTGGTTGCCCGAGTGGAAGCAGTGTTGGACGGCGAAGCCGGGGCTACCCCGCCTCCGGATTCTTGGGTCACCGCCGACCATCGCCGGATGATGGAGCCCGGTGTGCTGGCGGTCGTCGCGGGGGACGGCCAGGTTCGAGTCGCGGCTCCGGACCGCCCCGGGGTATTCGCCCGCGTTTCAGGCGCGTTGGCTCTTCACGGACTCGATGTGCTCGCAGCCGCTGCGGCTTCATCGGAGGACGGCGAGATGGCGATTGAGGAATTCCGCGTCGAGTCCAGCCTCGGCCACGACCCCGATTGGTCCCTGGTCTCCAGCGATGTCGAGCGCGCCGTCTCGGGGCGGTTGGCTCTCGAAGCCCGGATCGAAGAGCGAGCCCGTACCTATCGATCCACCACGCCGCGATCTGCTGCGGTGCCCGCCCCCAGGGTGTCGTTCGATCTGGAGGCTTCATCCGCCTCGACGGTTGTGGAGGTCCGAGCCTCCGACGGGCTAGCAGTGCTTTACCGGATCACCAAGGCTCTGGCGGAGTGCAACCTCGACATCCGCTCTGCCAAGGTCCAGACCCTGGGCCACGAAGTAGTCGACACCTTCTACGTCCGCGAGGCCGACGGCACCAAGCCGACCGATCCTGAGCACCTGGCGGAAGCCGAACGAGCAATCCTCGCTGCGCTCGGTTAGTTGCTGGCTCTTCGGGCAAGCCCTCATCGCTGTGCGGCGGGGCCCCCATCCCCGCCGCGCGTGTGCCGCCCGGGGATGGAAACAGTCACGTGGGCTTTACTGTTTGTCTATGGCTGAAGAGCTTTCCGCGGGGGATGTGCTGCGGTGGAGTGAGGCGCTCGCCGGGATTGCACGCACCGGGATGGGCTTCACCGAGAGTCTCTACGAGAGAGAACGCTACGAGGAGATCCTGAAAGTCGCGGCGGACATGCGCGTGGCCGCCGGTCATGAGCTGGTCGCGGACGTTCTCGCCGAGGAGTGGCTGAAGCTCGTCGGCGAAGGCGTGGCCGGATACGTGACCCCCAAGATTGCGATCGGCGCCGTCGTCGGCAATGACGACGGGGAGATATTGCTGATACAGAGGTCTGGCTCTGGCGTCTGGTGGTACCCGACCGGATGGGCTGACATCGGCTACTCGGCCTCTGAAGTGGCAGTCAAGGAGGTCGCGGAGGAGACCGGCATCGAGTGCGAACCCGTACAGCTGCTGATGCTGCTCGACGGCATGCGGACCGGGTTCACCCGAATCCCCCTGTACTCGATCGTCTTCCACTGCAAGGCGACCGGCGGCAAGATCTCACCTCACCCCTTGGAGGTGCTCGATGCAGGCTGGTTCGCCGAGGACCGCTTGCCCCAGCCCCTCTTGGTGCCCGAACTTTGGAAAGACCAGGCCTTTGCCGCGATCCGCGGGGAGCCGGTCCAGGCGCACTTCGATCAGCCCCGCTCCCCGATCTGGCGCGACTGATGGCCTTCCGGCTCCGTCTTCATTCTCTATTTATGGCCAGCCTCTTGGTGCTGGTCGCGTGTGGCGACCCGCCTCGCCCCCCAGATGACACGACCGCCTCGAGCACTACAACTCAGCAGTCCGACGCCAGCGAGGAAGACGGGCCTGAGCCGTCCGATGTCGCACCGCCGGTAACCGCCAAGCCCCAGGATGATGGGCCGCAGACCGACGGACTTGCGGCCGGGGTCGGTGCGATTCCCGGACCGGGCACTGCCGGCGCTCCGACCGCGTCAGCCACCGCCGCCTCGAGCGACGCAGCGTGCCCAGCTGCGCCGAACCACTCGGCACCCGATCCGAACCGACCGCGCTATCGGATGAACGTCGACCTGCGGCTCTCGGAGAACGCAGTGGTCGGCGACCTGGCGGTCGACTTCACCCCGGACATCCGTACCGACCGCGTCGTTTTCCGGTTATGGCCCAACGGCCCTCGGTCGGCGCGTCACGGCGCCCGGCTCGACGTTTTCGACCTACGGATCGATGGCAAGACCGTGCCGGCTTCTGTGGAGAACCCGACGACCCTCGTCGGCCGGCCCGAAGGGGGACTGGCCGCGGGACGGAAGGTGACCATCACGGTTCCATGGCGCCTCACGCTGCCGAACGAATCGTCGGATCGAGTGTCGCGAAGTGGAGACGCGGTGAGGCTCGGCTCCTTCTTCCCCATCCTCAGTTGGGAGCCAGGGGTCGGGTGGTCCACCAACCCGCCGACGTCGGCGTTCGCCGAAGCGTCGAGCGCGCCGGTCGCCGACTGGAGCGTCAACGTAAAGATTCCCCCGGGCCTGACCGCGCTCGCCTCGGGCACCTATGACCGGCCGGGCCACTGGCAGGGCACCTACCTGCGCGATTGGGCGATGTCGGTTGGCCGGTTCACTCTGGCGGGCGTCACCGTCGCCGCGCCGCATCCCGTGCGGGTGACGGTCGGAGTGCACGCGGGAATCGGGGATTCGGCACTGCTGTACGCCCAACGTGCGGCCGCCGCCGTCGCCGATTTCGGCCGGAGATTTGGCGGCTACCCCGACACGGAATACGACCTGGCGATCACGCCCGGATTGTCCGGCGGAATCGAGTATCCGGGGCACGTGATGCAGGGACCAGGCACCTCCGGCCGCACCACCTCCCATGAGGTGGCTCACATGTTCTTCTACTCACTGGCCGGCAACGACCAGGGCCGGGACCCTTGGCTGGACGAGGGACTGGCTACTTACGCGGAGGGTCGTTTCGAGGGCTCACTCGCTGGCATGAGGTCCACCTCGATCCCGGCCGACGCCCGTAACCGGCTGGGCGAGCCGATGACCTATTGGGAAGGGCACCAGTCGAGCTACTACCGGGGCACCTACACCCAAGGCGCTCAGGCCTTGGCTGCCCTGGGACCACTTGATCAGGTTGACTGCGCCCTGCGACATCACGCGACTCGAAACGCACATCGGATCTCCTCGAACCGCACGGCGCTCGACGCGTTCACCGCGGTGTTTCCGAACGCCCGCGAGGTCTTCGGCCGATACGGGGTACGAGGTTGACCGCCTCCGGCGAGCTGGCCGGGCTGAGTGCGTGCGAGCTGGCGGATCTGATCAGCACCCGCCAGGTGAAGGCGGTCGAAGCCCTCGACGACTGCCTGGCCGCGATCAACCGAGGTAACGAACCTCTCAACGCGTTCATTCATGTCGATCCGGAGCGGGCGCATGAGATCGCGTCGGACATCGACTCGCGCCTGGAGCGCGGTGAGTCGGTTGGCCCCTTTGCCGGCGTGCCCCTCGGCGTGAAGGACCTTGAGGACTGCGAAGGCATGCCCACCTCGCACGGCTCGCTGCTCTACAAGGGCCGGCCACCGGCCGAGAAGGATTCGCTTCACATCTCGAGGCTCCGCCGTGCGGGGGTGGTCCCGATCGGAAAGACCACGGCTCCAGAATTCGGAGCAATGAGCTTTACCCGGTCCAAGGCCTGGGGGGTGACGCGCAACCCGTGGGATCTCGAGCGCACGCCCGGCGGGTCGAGCGGTGGTTCGGCGGCGGCCGTCGCGGCTGGGCTGGTGCCGATGGCGACCGCGTCCGATGGGGGCGGCTCGACACGCATCCCCGGTTCCTTCTCCGGTTTGGTCGGCTTCAAGCCGAGTTATGGACGGATCGCGAAGTTGGGCAGCGGTCCGTCGCAGACGAGCGTGTCGGGCGTCATGTGTACGACGGTTCGTGACGCGGCGCGCCACCTCGACATTTCCGCCGGGCCGGACTCGCGGGACCGGACGTCGCTACCGACCTGGGGCGGCGTTGGATATGAGCAACTCTCCGAGAGCTTGTCGGTCGCAGGTCTCCGGGCCGCCTGGTCGGACAGCCTTGGGTTCGCGCACTGCGACCCGGAGGTATCCGAGATCGCCCGGGCCGCGGCGACGCGCCTCTGCGAATCCGCCGAGCTCGTCGAGGTGGAGCGCGATGTCGAGTTCACCGACGCGGTCAAAGTTTGGATGGGCTCGGGTGCGCTCGACCTGTGGGCTGATCTGGAGCGGGGCATGTGGCCGGACCGCTCCGACGAGTTGGACGTGGCGCCCTGGATGGGATTGGCCGCTTCCGAAAAGATCACGCCGGGTCAGCTGGCCGGTATTCACCGGCGCCGCCAGCGTCTGGAGCACGAGGTGGGCGAGCTATTCGACGACATCGACATCCTGCTGACGCCGACCACCGCCGTCGTGGCCTTCGCCGCGGAGGGCCCGCCTCCGTCCGAGATTGCAGGCCATGACGTAGGGCCCGCCATGTCGGTGCCGTACACGATGCCGGCGAACCTGTGCTGGAACCCGTCGGTGTCGGTTCCGGCGGGTCTGAACTCCGAGGGACTGCCCGTCGGTTTACAGATGACCGTCCGCCGTCATCGCGACGACATCGCCCTGCGGCTGGCGCGCCTGTTCGAGCAAGCCGCACCCTGGCCCCGCCACGCGCCCGAGGGGATCAGTTAGTGAGGGCGTTCCCGGAGGAACTTCTGAATCTCGGCGGCTAACGCTTCGCCGTCCGGAGGAATCTCGGCCATGAGGTTGCGATCGTGGGATTCTTCGAGACGTCGGACATAAGCGGCGACGTCCTCGTCGCTCTCTACTACCTCGCTTATCTGACGAACGTAATCCTCGGCGGCTCGCTGTAGCGATGTCGTGTCGAGGATGACCCCCAGAAGATCCGAAACGCGCTCCACCAAGGCGAGCGCGGCCTTGGGTGAGGCCGTCTGACCGACGTAATGGGGGACCGTCGCCCAAAGCGACATCCAGGGAACTCCCTGTCCCGTCAGACGCTCGGCGAGCACGGAGATGATCCCGGTCGGTCCCTGGTAGCGGGCGGGCACGAGGTTATGCAGCTTGATCAAAGTGGGGTCGGTGGAGGTCCCGGTGACGCGCACAGCCCGGGTGTGGGGGACATCGGTCAGGAACGATCCGACCGACAGCATTTGGGTGGCACCTGTCTCGGCTACCACCTCGTCCACGATCGATGCATACGTACGCCACTTGGTGTTCGGCTCGATGCCCTGGAGGAACACCACCTGCTGCTCGGTTCCCGGGACCGAGGCGGCTGAGAAGACGTTGGCCGGCCAATCGAGCTTGCGTATACCGCCCTCGTCGATACTGACCCGCGGCCGCGTATCCGTGAAGTTGTAGAAGTCCTCGGGATCGATGGCGGCGAAGGGCTCGGCCGCCCATGCGCCAGCGAGCCAGGACACGGCATCGGATGCGGCGTCGCCGGCATCGGACCACCCTTCGAATGCCGCGATCATCAACGGCTCGTGCAGGTCCGGGCGATGGTCCCAGCGCAGGTTCTCGCCTGTCCACCCCGCCATCCCGCGAGGGTATCCCTTAGGTGCTGATGGTTATCTCGCTGCCGCTGCGCTCGCCCTCGGTCCAGAACTTCCCGCGGCGACGGCGAAGCTGGAACGGCGCAATGCAACGTTCCCACAGCAGCGCCTGGCGGTAACCCGCGAACTCGATGAAGGCCGAAGCGAACAGTCGCATGCGGCAGGCGGTCCGCTCATACCGCGACAGGAGCAGGGTCTCGACTCCCATGGCGAGCTCCGACAGCAGGATGGCGTACAGCACCGCGAGTGCCATGAACATGACGGCGAAGGGGACATTGAGAAGCCCGAGAGGCAAGGCGACCGCGACGTAGACGTACCCGGACAGCTCGACGAAGGCGGCCAGTGCCTCGAATATCCAGAGGAAAGGAATGGCGACAAGCCCGATCCGGCCATACCTCGGGTTCATGAACATCGACTTGTGACGAAGCAGAACCTCCCACAGACCGCGCTGCCAACCGTTTCGCTGACGTCGCAGCGCTTTGAGCGAGGACGGCACTTCGGTCCAACAAACCGGGTCCGGACTAGTGACGATTCGGTACGGCTTGCGAAGCAGGCGGTGGTGCCGGTGCAGCCGTACGACGATCTCCATATCGTCCGCGACGGTCCCGGTCCACCAGCCCCCGATGGCCTCGACCGCTTCACGGCGGAAGATCCCGAACGCGCCGGAAATGATCATCAAGCAGTTGAGGCGGCTCCATGCGGCCCGGGCCGTGAAGAAGGCGCGGGCGTACTCCAGGACCTGTAGGCGTTCGACCCATCTTTTGGGCGCGCGAAGGTCCCAGACCGCGCCATTGCGCAGTTCCGCACCGTTCAGCGGCCGCACCGTTCCTCCGACCGCGATGATGTCGTCGTCCTCCGCGAACAGCCGGGTGGCCCGGGCCAGGGCCCGGCCGTCGAGGATCGAGTCCGCGCGACCGACGACATCTCGCGGGCGTAGATCACGACGGCGCGCATGCCGAGGAAGCCGAGCAGCGCGGAGATCAGCGCGAGTGCGGAGAAGTACACGAGGATGAACACCTCGTAGGCGTAAAGGACCGGTCGCATTACGTGCCGGCTCTCATATTGAGGGCTCGCTCGGCGTCGAGCTGTTTCATCTCCACGAGCACGTCCAGTGCGATGTGTCGCGCGTACCGGTCGTGATGGTCGTCCGCCACACTGCTCAGCGCCGCGACCCCTAGGCCCCCCATTTCCGCCAGCCCGTATGCCGCGCCGCGCCGCACCCACCACGATGAGTCCGTCATCAGGGAGGTCAGCCTGCGGATGGCATCAGCCGGCGGCAAAAGTCGGCAAGCGCGCGCCGCCTGGCTGCGTACCTGGGGTGACTCGTCGCTGGCAGCTGAATGAAGCAGATCGACCGCCGTGGCGGGCAAAAGGCCGATGCCCGATATCGCCCGCCAAGCTGCGCACCGCACGTTGTTGTCGGAAGAGCTGAGGTGGGGGGTTACGTCGTCCATGAGGTCCGCAAGATGCAACCGACCGATGGCGTCGAGCGCGGCCCCCGCAAGTTCGGGCCGGTCCTGCAGGCTCGACAGTCGACGTAGCACGGGCCCGGCCGATTGCCCCAGGATCAAAAGGGCTTCTTCGACTGCCCCGGCCGGGACGTCGGTCTCCTTGATGAGCTCCACAAGCACCAAGGCTGCGCCCTCTCGCGCGTGGGGCTCGCCCAGCGCTGCAGCGGCGCGCGCCAGAGCTCGCACGGACATCACGCGTACAGGCAGTTCAGGGTCTTTGGTGAGCTTGGCGAGTGCGTCGAAGCCTTGAGGGGTGCCCACTCGGGCGATGAGGTCCAGGGCGTCGAGATGCCGGGGAAGGGTGTGCCGGCGCGCCGCGATGGCTATCGCGAGCAGGTCGTGGGTGACCCCGCTGGCCGCGATCATGGCGTCGACCTTCTCGGCCTCGTGGCCGGTGAGCTTCTCTCTGACTTCGACGAGGGCCTCGACCGCAGGCCTGCTGAGCCGGCCTTTCGGTGCCGGCGTGTCTCCGAAGAGCACCATGGTCAGGTCGGGCGGTCCCCTGCCTCCCAAGTGTCCGGATTGACTGGCCCGTCGGGCTGGCCTGAAGCTACGGCGGCGTACTCTCGCCCGCGTGCCCGCCTCGCCACACAGGGCGGGTGGTGAGAATCCCGGGCTCGAGAGTTTCTCTGGCCCGACCCGAGAGTGGTTCG
>Ga0136633_1001429_pt1 | contig 17624 bp, 17 predicted proteins | sample AntDrymeUQ832206_2_FD_105494 | JGI IMG/M metagenome (GOLD analysis project Ga0136633, IMG submission 105494) | Polar desert sand microbial communities from Dry Valleys, Antarctica - metaG UQ83 (22.06) | ecosystem: Environmental > Terrestrial > Soil > Desert | place: Antarctica: Dry Valley...
ACGATGAGACCGCCGACCACTGGCGCCGGGATGTTCAGCCGCGCCAGCCAGCCGATCCGCCGCCTGATCGCATAGCCCGCAAACAGCACGACGCCGGCGAAGGCCAGCGTGTGAATGGCGTTGATTGCGAACACGCCGCGATGATACACAACCGCGAGAGACCCCAGATGCCACGTCCGTTCGCCCCACCCTCGCCGCGGCCCAGGAGCCAGCCACGCCGATTCCGTCAGCACCAGGTTCCGCGTCGCTGGCGACGACACCAGCGGCCCCGTCGCCAGCGTGGCGCGCCGTGGATCTCCACCCGCATCCGCCGGGGCGTGTGGCTCTGGCAACCGTGGGCGCTGCTGACCGGCTGGTTCCTGATCGACGATCGCTACTACTGGGCCGCTGGCATGCTCGCCATCGCCATCGTCGCCTACGTGCTGCGGCCGGCCGAACGGCCGCCACGTCTCGGCCTGGACCACATCGATCCCGCTGGATCAGCGGCCTTCCTCGACACCGTGGCCGGAGTCACCGGCGCGACGTTCACCCCCGGCAACGCGGTCACCATCCTCAACAACGGCGACGAGTTCTTTCCGGCGATGCTCGAGGCCATTCGCGGTGCCCGCGACTCGGTGTGCATCGAGCAGTACATCTTCTGGGAGGGGCAGACAGCCGAGCAGTTCTGCGAGGCGCTTGCCGAGCGCGCCCGGGCGGGAGTGCCGGTCAAGCTCCTGCTCGATTCGGTAGGGTCGGCCACCATTGGCGAACGTGCCTACGAGAGCCTCACCAGCGCCGGTTGCGAGGTGGCGTGGTACACGCCGATCCACTGGTACACGATCGGGCGCTTCAACAACCGCACGCACCGCAAGACGCTGGTCGTCGATGGCACCATCGGCTTCACCGGTGGCGCCGGCATCGCCGATCACTGGCGCGGCAACGCCACCCCGCCCGACCAATGGCGCGACATGATGTTCCGCATCGAAGGGCCGGCCGTGGCGATCCTGTTGTCGGGTTTCGCGCAGAACTGGTTGCGGACGACCGAGGAGATCATTCAGGGCGCGGAGTACTTTCCTGCCGTGGCGCCCGCCGGGTCGCTCGCGATGCAGGTCCTTCACAGCTCACCGGACGCTGGCGCGTCGTCGGCGCGTCTCATGTACTACCTGGCGATCGTCGCGGCCCGGCGGCGGATCGACATCGTCAACCCCTACTTCGTGCCGGACGAGACGGCGATCGAGACGCTCATCGAGGCCGTGGCTCGTGGTGTGCAGGTGCGCGTGCTGGTGTCGGGTCTGCATAACGACAACTGGCTGGCGCGCCAGAACAGTCGGCGGCTGTACGGGGTGTTGATGAAGGGCGGCGTGAAGCTGTTTGAATACGACCTCTCGATGCTGCACCAGAAGGTGATGCTCGTGGATGGATGCTGGAGTACCGTGGGCACCAGTAACTTCGACAACCGTTCGTTCGCGCATAACGAGGAGACCACCCTCTGCGTATGCGACACGGGCTTTGCCGCGGCGTTGACGGCCGTCATCGACGAGGACCTGGCGAGCAGTCAGCCGGTAGCCCCGGAGGCGTGGCGGCATCGGGGGTGGCTGGCCCGTGTGCAGGAACAGGTCGCGTCCCTGCTCAAGGAACAGGTGTGAGCCTCGCACAGCTGTCATTGCCGTGGCGTGAGTGTGGAGAGGCGCTGCCCGACGTCGGGCAGCCGCCGGTCCCGCCGGCACCGCCCCACGCCCTGGCGTTTGTCCGCAATGGTCGGGCCCGACGGTACATCCTGCGCGTCCTGCCCGACGCCAGCGTGCGGATCACGATCCCGCGCTACGGCTCGCGCCGGGAGGCGGAGGCATTCCTGCGCAGCCGCACGCGCTGGATTGAGGACCGCCGCACCGAGATGGCGGTCCGCCGTCGCGCCACGCGATGGCGTGCGGGGCAGCCGGTATGGTGGCGCGGCGTGACGATGCTCGTCGGCGTGAGTGCGGGCCCGGACACCCACGTCACGGTGCGGTGTGGCGAGTTGCAGGCCAGTTGTGCGCCGCGCGACGACTATCGCCCGGTCCTCGAGCCCCTCATGCGTGCGTGTGCGGTACATGAGTTGCCCACCCGGTTGCTCGCGCTGGCTGGCCGGCATGGCCTCGAGGTGGCGCGCGTCACGGTACGCAGCCAGCGTTCTCGCTGGGGATCCTGCTCGCGCGACGGGAACATCGCCTTGAACTGGCGCCTGCTGCAGATGCCCGGCGAGGTGTGCGAGTACGTGCTGCTGCACGAACTCATGCACCTGCGACAACCAAACCACTCGGCCAGGTTCTGGGCAGAGGTGGAGGCCGTGTGCCCCGGCTACGCCACGGCGCGGGCCTGGTTGCGGTCCGAAGGCCTGGCGCTCTGCTGATGGCCGCTCGTGGTTCCGACGACCCGCCGGTGGTGGACAGCTCGGCGGCGCTGGCCTCGCTGTATCAGGCGCCACTGGCCGAGTTCGTCTCCCGTCGCCGCGCCCTCGCGACGCAGCTGAAGCGGAGTGGCCACATCGACCTGGCGACTCGCATTGCCGGCGCTGGCAAGCCGTCACGCGCCGCCTATCTGGTCAACCAGGTGTACTGGCGCGGGCGGGCCGTCTACGACGGCGTGCTGGAGGCGGGAACGGCCGCGCGTGCGGCGCAACAGGCACGCCTGCTCGGCGAGGTCGGCGATCTCGCAGAGACGATGCAGCTGCGGGATGCGGCGGTGCGCAAGGCCGTGCAGGAGGCCGAACGTATTGCCACGCAGGAGGGGCAGGGTGCGAGTGCGGCCACGGCGGCCCAGGTGCGCGGCACGTTCGAGGCCCTCGCGGCCCACGGCCTCGAAGGCCGGCTGCCACACGGTCACCTCGATGCGGACGTGGCACTGCCTGGGCTTGGAGCGTTTGCCGGCTTGATGCTGCCGGCGACGCCGGCCCCGCCGACGGTACGTCGCTTCGAAGTGGTGGCCCGAAGGGTCGAGGCCGAACCAGAACCGGCCTCGCCTCCCGACCCGAGGGTGGTCGAGCTGGAGGCGACCGTCACGGCTCTGGAACAGCATCGCGCTGTCGCATCCGAACGGCTCGATGAGTTAGGCCGCACGACGACGGCGGCGCGTGAGGTGGCCGCCGCTGCCGAGCGTGCCGCGGCGGACGCCGCACGCGCGGCCACCGAGGCGCGGCAGGCCGCCGTCCGCGCTGAAAAGAGCACGACCTTGGCCGAAGACGACCTGTCACGTCTCGACAGCGACCTCACGACGGCGCAGGCACGCCTGCGCGAACTGACCGAGGCGCCCGACCCTCCGCATCCGCCGGCGCCGCCCACTCGGGACGGTCGGCCACCGACCGCCTCACGCAATCGCCGCGCGCAGTGAGCGGCGGGCGACACCAGACGGCGGTCAACGGCGTTCTCAACCCGGCCCGGTCACGCGCTCCATGTGAGGGAGTCCAGCTCGCGCGCGGCACCCCCGACCAGCGCGAGCAGAGGCCTGGCGTCATCGGCCATCTCGTAGCCCGCGCACCAGTCCGCCCATCCCGTCCGGTCGAGCAGGTGCAGGAGTAGCCAATCCGAGGCCCGGATGGCCGAGGTCATTCGCCCAAGTGTGACGGGCGAGCCCGTGCCGGCTCCAGTCGGCGTACAGAGCGCCAAGGCAATCAAGACGTAGGCAGACACCAGAGAAGCCGCGACCGACCGTAGTCCCTGTCCGTGGTACGTCACCCATGAGCCAATGAGTCTGGTGGCCAGGTAGCGCGCCAGGATGGCGTCGGCCGCGCCACGGCTGACTGCGGCACCCCCATCGGTCGGATCGGTGAGTCCTGCCGGCCAGTCCTGCGGCCGCCACTCCGGCGGGACGCGTGACAGCAGCGACGCCCGTACCTGCTCGAGTCCGGCTCTATTGGCGGCGGTCCGGAGCAGGCGTCGAGGGTCGGGCGGCGCAAATGAGCGACGCACCAGCACCTCGAGTGCCCCGTCGGCCGACTTCCATGCCCGCAGCGTGTCGGTCCAGCACAGCAGGCTGGCGAGCGCCGAGGGGAGCGCCGCACGCGATTGCTCGACAGGCGTCAGCAGCCTCTCGATTGCGAGCGTTTCCCACTGGGCGTAGACCGCGTGCCCCGCGAGAACCCCAGGCTTCAGCAAGGGAGGCCAGGCGTCCCTGGCATCGAGCGACTCGAGATGGACTCGGGCGTCGGCGTCGATATAGGCAAATGACATAAAACATGTATCTTCCCCGATCTGACTCGGAGAAGATGGGCTGACGATCATCTCGGCCGCCGTGCCGCACCAGGCCGAGAGGCTGAGATGCCAACCTCGCGCATCGACCAGGAGCACTCGAGGAAACTGCCGGCAACTATAAGCCAGCGCGGCGGTGCCGAGGGACGACTCGACGCGGCATCCGCCTCCCGGTACGGCGGGGGCATGGAAGATACAAGTCGATTCTGTCGTACGGCCTAGAATGCCATCGTGCGTCCACGAGCCGGGAGCCAGGTCGGGGAGAAGGCCCGCCGCTTCCCCTTGGCGCAGGAGTTCCAAGGGGACAGGCTCGACCGGAATCGGCCAGCCGGCGCGGCAGCAGCTGCCGGTATGGCCACACGCGTACGCCGCGAGGCCGCGCAACGTTCGCAGCCGGTCACCGGGGGCCGGCGCCCCGTGAGGGGAGGTCATGACCGTGGAAGTGCTGGTGCCCGCTCTCGGACTCGAACCGAGATGCCCTTGCGGGCGGGGGATTTTGAGTCCCCTGCGTCTGCCATTTCGCCAAGCGGGCGGCGACCGGCAGTCTACCAAGGAATTGAGAATTCAGCGCCCAGAATGCGGCGTGCGGCCGCCCCCGTCCGGCGGCACTCTACTGTTTGGGCGCGTTGGCGCCGACGGTCCACAGATACAAGGTGCGGCTCGTGCCATTGCCGTCGGTGAAGGTCTCCACCTTGTCTGGTGGCCAATCGCCCATGCCGAACTGGTGCGAGACGATCCGGGCGCCCGGCTTGAGTTGCGAGAGCAGCCGCGGGCGCAGTTTGACGTTGGATGAGGACAGCAGGTACAGCGTCACGACCGTTGCCTGCGACACATCAGCTTGAAGCGCGTCCTGTTCACGAAATTCGACGCGCGACTCGACGCCGGCCTGCTTGGCGTTGGCGCGGCCGTCGGCGATGCGGGCCGGGTCGATGTCGATGCCGATGCCCCGCGCACCGAACTGCTTCGCAGCCGTGATCACCAGTCGGCCGTCGCCGGATCCGAGGTCCACCACGACATCGTTCTTGCCGACCCCGGCAATAGCCAGCATGCGTTCGACCACGTCCTGTGGCGTCGGCACGTACGGCGCCAGGCTTGGCTGGAGCGCGCTGGCGACAGTGGCCGCACGCACTACCGTAGCTGCTCCAGCCACCGTCAACCCCACCACGACGGCCATCACCACCACACTGCTGATCCGCGTAATCACGTTGCTCATCGTTTGCTCCTCCGCAGGGCCGCTCCGTGCAGACCTCTCGGGCCACTTTATGACGCCGCGGGCCCGACGATGGTCGGTCCGCGAGGCGGAACCTCGAAATGTTGGCCCACTGCGCTATACTGGAACGGTTTCTAAGACCGCATTGCTGGGAGCGCTACCTGTGCGACCATCTGGAGAGAGGGGTGCCCGTGACATTTCAGGTCGGTGACAAGGTCATCTACCCGAATCATGGACTCGGTGTGGTTGATCGTATCGAGACCAAAACGATTCTGGGTACTGTGTGCGATTTCTATCAATTGCGCATGGTGGCAAACGAGACGACGGTGCTAGTGCCCGTCAACAATGTCGACAGCGTTGGCCTGCGCCGCGCCGTCTGTGACGAAGAAATCCAGCGTCTGTACGGCCTGCTGTCCGATGGCAACATCGACAGTCACCAGAACTGGAAGGGCCGCTTCAAAGACAATTCAGACCGAATGCGTACGGGATCGATCTACGACGTCGTCGAAGTCCTGAAGAGTTTGTGTTACCTGAGCAAGTCCAAGAACCTCTCCTTCCGCGAGAAGCGCATGCTCGACCGCGCTCGCTTCCTCGTCATCTCCGAAATTTCCGAAGTCACCCACCTGCCCATGACCGGTGTCGAAGTCATGGTCGATGAAGCGCTGTGCAAGTGCTTCAAGGCGAAGGACGACAGCGTACCCGTCCGCCGCCCCGTCATGGCCATTGCCGCCAGCGTCGCCGCACCGAAAGTGACGACGGCAACACGGGCGACCGCCCGTCGCGCCTTGACCAGCAACTAGAAGTCCAGCAGGCGGGTCGAGAAACCGCTGAAGAGCCCGACGGCCGCGAGGTCACCGGGCTCTTTCGCGTATATAGTGCCCAGCGACCTGCTCGACCCCCGAGCCTCCTGCCCGTGCTCACCCTGATCACTGCCGCCCGAAGCCTGCTGGCCTACGTGTTCGTGATCGCCTACGCGGCCATCGTCGGCGGACCGGCCGTGCTGTTCAACATCGTCACCCATCGTCATGCGCACCTGCTCGTCCTCGGCATCGCGTGCATCCGCACGGCCATGGCGATTCTGGGCATTCGAGCCGTGGTGACGGGAGCCGAGCACATCCAGCACCGCCGCGCTGCGCTCTACACGGTCAACCATGCGAGCAACGTCGAACCGCCGATCATCTTCGCGGTCCTGCGCGAGCTCACGCCTCGTCTCAAGGTCGTGTACAAGGCCGTGCTGCGCAAGCTGCCCATTCTCGGGCGCGGCTTCGACGCGGTGGGGTTCGTGCCCATCGAACGGGAGCATCGCGAGCGGGCCACCCAGGCCATCGACAGTGCCGCGCGCAGCGTGGTGTCGGGCAATTCGCTGCTGATGTTCCCTGAAGGCACACGCAGCCGCACCGGCGAACTGCTGCCTTTCAAAAAAGGTGCGTTCGTCCTCGCCATCAAGGCGCAGGCGCCAGTCGTGCCCACCGCGATTTTCGGCGCCGCCCGCGCAATGCGTCCCGGCAGTCCGCTGATCTGGCCGACTACAGTACGGGTCCACTTCGGATCGCCCATCGAGACGGCCGGGCTAGACATCAGCGACCGCGATGCGCTGTCCACGCGCGTGCGCGACGAGGTCGCACGGTTGCTCGACGAAGCCGCGCGTGCCGACGCGGCCACTTCAGGTAGCCTGTAAGCATGGACATCCTGGTCACGCTCGGCCGGACGCTCGGCTTCTCGATGGCCGCAGGGGTCAACCTCTACGCGACGGTCGGCATCCTCGGCCTGGCGTCGCGCTACGGGTGGGTCTCCTTGCCCGAGCAGTTCGCGGTCTTCAATCACGACGCCGTGATCTACTCCGCTCTGGCGCTCTTTGTGATCGAATTCGTCGCCGACAAAATCCCCTGGATCGACACCCTCTGGGACGGCGTGCACACCGCCATCCGCCCCCTCGGCGGCGCGCTGATTGCGGTCACCACGCTCGGCGAGGCCAGCCCGTCGATGCAGGGATTGGTGGCACTCCTGGGTGGTGGACTGGCCGCGTCCAGTCATCTCACCAAGGCCGGCGCGCGCGTCACCGTCAACGCCAGTCCCGAGCCCTTCTCCAACTGGCTCCTGAGCTTGTCGGAAGACGCATTCGTCTTCGTACTCGCGGGCCTTGCGCTCAAGTTCCCACTGCTCGCTCTGGTGGTGGTCGTCGTCGCGTTGATTGTTTGCGTCGCCGTGCTGACTTACGTGGTGCGGACCTTGCGGCGGCTCGTCGCCCGGCGCCGTCACGTCGTCTTTGGTGAGCACCCAGCCTGACCCGGCCGGCGTCTAGCCGCCGACCGTGAAGCGCAGCTCGTAGGCGTCGAGGGGCTGGCTGTCGAAGGCCGTGATGCCCTGGCGCAGCCGGATGATGACGGTGCGAAAGCGCTCGAACGGTGCGGAGAACTTCAGCTCCAGCGTCCGTCGTCCCTGGTCGTAGTTGGCCACAAACGGCGGAGCGACGCCCGCCGGGATGCCACGCTCGCTCGCCTCAGCCGCGTCATAGGCGGCCACGACGTTGCCTTTGAACGACTGCGGGGTCATGTCGCGCGAGAACTGGAGACGCACGCGGGCGTCGGCGGTGACGTCCACCTCGCCCGAGGTCGGCGTCGAGAAGATGACCTGCGGGGCTGGGGCCGGGGGCGCCGCTTCGGTGGTGGTCTCGACCGGCGCGGCTTCAGCCGCCGGGGCAGTCACGCGGATGGCCGTCGCCTCGATCCAGACCATCCCCTTGCTCGAGTGCACGTCGCCCTGCACTTCGAGCCAGCGGCCCGTGTCGACACGGGCGTCGACGTTGAGGTCGAAGTTCGGGCCCTTGGGACGTCGCCCGACCACCCAGATGCTCGAGTCAGCGAGTTGCAGCACGAAGTCGAACTTGCTGCGCCCCGGCGCTGCAGGCTGGTCACCGAAGAGGTTGCGCCCCCGAAACCGGCCAGTGACCGTGACCGGCTGACCGTCGAACCGCAGCGGGTCCAGCGCCAGCGCCCGGACAGACGGTGCAGCGACCGGCTCGGCGGCCCGCATGTCGCTGACGATCATCACCAGCAACTCGCCCTGCGCCGGCCAGTCCCGCTGCAGGATCTTCTGTGAGAGCGCGACGAGGTTATGCATTGCCACGCGCCGGTCGTCCTGGGTGAGCCGACCGACGTCGATGAAGGTCCCGGTGACCTCGACCTCTCCCGACACCTGCGCCACCGCGGCATCGCCGATGGCCAGAAGCCGGCTGTCGCCACTGAGCAGGGCCGTGCCGACCTGGTCGGTGACCAGCTTGGCGCGCACGCGCACCGCCTGCAGGTGATAGAAGCCCGCGTAGGCAGTCAGGGCTCCCAATGTGGCAGCCTTCCGCCCCGACGAGGTCTCGGCCCGGATCTGCGCCGTCGCCGGCGACGCGCAGCACAGGGCGACGAGAAAGATCGACAGCATGCGGACCATATATGTATCGACGCCTCCCGAGGCGCTTCAGTTGACGCGGCGTCGTCCGACCCGCGTCAGGATGACGGCCAGCGCCAGGAACACGGCAAGCCCCACGACGTGTCCGGTCACGCCTTCGTGCAGGGCCGGGATGCGCCCAAGGCTTTCCTGCGCGTCCTCGACCCGCAGTATGGCGGGCATGTACTCCCGAGAGCCGTACAACACGGCATAGGCGATCCCCGCGATCGACCCGCCAGCGATCAGTCCCGAGCTGAAGAGCGTGCCGGCTCCGACTTCGGATTCTTCCTGCCGGCCAGTCGACCGCTCGACCAGCCAACGGACCAGACCCCCGATGAAAATCGGCGCCGTGGTGGCGATGGGGAGATACGCGCCGACCGCGAACGACAGTGACCGCACGCCGCACAACTCCATCGTCACGGCGATGAACACGCCGGTGAGGACGAGGCCCCACGGCAGGTTCTGGCTCAGGAGGCCGCGGATGATCGTCGCCATCAACGTGGCCTGTGGCGCCGGCAGCGCATTGGAGCCGATCACCATCACCTTGTGCAGGTACAGCGTCGTGACGCCGATGATCAGCGCCGAGACGATGACGCCGACGATCAGGCCCACCTGCTGATGGCGCGGCGTGGCACCCAACAGAAACCCGGTCTTCAGGTCCTGCGAGGTGGCCCCGGCGTTGGCCGCGGCGATGCAGACGACGGCGCCGACCGTCAAGGCGATTGGCGCATAGAGGTCTCCGGTCCAGCCGATGCTCACAAAGATCGTACAGGTCAGAATCAGGGTGGCGATCGTCATCCCTGAGACCGGGCTCGACGAACTGCCGATCAGGCCGACGATGCGCGAGGCGACGGTGACGAAAAAGAAGCCGAACACCACCACCAGCCCCGCCGCCAGCGGGTTGCCCTGCGTGGGCATGCCCGGCGCCACCGCAAGCAGGACCGCCAGCAGCAATGTGCCGCCGAGGACGATGCCGACCGGGAGATCCCGCTCGGTGCGTAGCGGGGCCCGACCGGCGCTCTCGGCGCGGAAGTCCTTCACGCTGTCGCGAAACGACCCGATGATCGTCGGGATGGTACGCGCCAACGTGATCAGGCCAGCGGCCAGCACGGCGCCGGCACCGATGTAGCGGATGTACTGGCTCCAGATCTGGCCGGGTGCCATGTCGACGATGCGCAAGCCATCGGCCGCCGCAGGTGGAAAGGGGGTCGGCATGTAGGCGCCCATGATGGAGAGCAGCGGCAGCAGCACCATCCACGAGAGGACACCGCCGGCCACCATCTCCCCGGCAATCCGCGGACCAATCACATAGCCGACACCCATGTACTCGGGGGAGATGTCGACGTTGACGGTGGCGTTGGGAAAGGCGCTGGTCTTGGGCGACGTGTAGCCCACCTCGGTTCGTACCAGCTGAAAGATCCACGGCAAGGCTTTGAAGAAGGCGCCGATGCCGAGTCCCTGGAAGACCAGGGAGGCCAACTGGCCGCCGCGTTCGCCAGCAATCAGGACATCGGCACAGGCGGCCCCCTCCGGGTAGGGCAGCACGCCATGCTCTTTGACGATCAGGGCACGCCGCAGGGGCACCATCATCAACACCCCGAGGATGCCGCCGGCAAAGGCCAGCATGGTGATCTGGAAGTAGTTGAAGTAGGCCGGGCCGTACGGGGTCAGGAAAATCAGCGCAGGAATCGTGAAGACGACGCCTGCCGCCACAGACTCTCCGGCCGACCCGATGGTCTGGACGATGTTGTTCTCGAGGATGGTGGAGCCGCCCAACCGCTTCAGCACCGAGATCGCCAGGACCGCGATGGGTATCGAGGCGCTGACGGTCAGGCCGGCGCGCAGGCCGAGGTACACGGTCGATGCTCCGAACAGCAGTCCGAACAGTGCGCCGAGGAGCACCGCGCGGGCCGTGAACTCGGGCGGCGCCTGGTCTGCAGGGACGTACGGCGCGAAGGGAGGCTGAGCCATGGCCGACGTATATCTCAGAACGCGTGCCTGCCGGTAGACGCGTCTCGCGCTGGGCAGGGCTTCAGTCCGGTCGTGCACGGGTCGCTGCCGGCGCCGTCGTATGATCGGTCCCCGTGTCCGACCTCGAGCAGGAGCGGCCTGTCGGCGACCACGTGTCCGAACTCACCACGGCGCGGTTGTCGGTGTACCTGCGCTGCCTCGAAGCGCTGGATGCCAGCGGCGTGAACACCGTCTCGTCGCACGGCCTGGCGACGCAGTTTCGGCTCAACGCGGCGCAGATCCGGAAGGACCTGGCGCACTTTGGCGAGTTCGGCATTCGCGGCGTCGGTTACTACGTCAAGGATCTGAAGCGTCACCTGCGACAGATTCTGGGTCTGGACCGCAGCATCAAGGTGGTCATCGTCGGCGCCGGCAACCTGGGGCTCGCGCTGGCCGATTACGCGGGGTTCCGTCAGGATGGGTTCGAAGTGGTGGCCCTGCTGGACACCGCGCGCGAGAAAGTGGGGCAGTACTCGCGCAGCGGCGTGCCCATTCGCCACGCGCGCGACCTGGAGCGCCTGGTCGAGCGCGAGAAGGTCGACATCGCCGTCATCTGCGTTCCGGCCGATGCGGCGCAGGACAGCGTCGATGCCGTCGTCGCCGCTGGGGTGCGCGCCATCATGAACTTCTCCCCCGGCAGCCTGCGCGTGCCCGTGCACGTCAAGCTGAAGAGCATGGACCTGACCATCACCTTCGAGAGCCTGTCGTTCTTCCTCGCCAATGGCCACACCCACTCCTAAGGCGCGGCGCGCCACCACGCTGTCGCACGCCGACGCCCAGGGCCGTGTCCTGATGGTGGACGTCTCGACCAAGCCGATCACGGCCAGGATCGCGGTGGCGCAAGGCTTCGTGCGCGTGTCGCTCGCCGCGCGACGACTGGTCCGGGCCGGTACGGTGCGCAAAGGTGACCCGCTGCAGGCCGCGCGCATCGCCGGCATCATGGCCGCCAAGTCCACGGCGACGCTGATCCCGCTGTGCCATCCGCTGCCGCTGACGGCTGTCCACGTGGACGTGGAGCTGGCGCGGGGCGGCATCGCGATCCGCGCCACGGTCAAGACCACCGGGCAGACCGGCGTCGAGATGGAGGCGCTGACTGCGGTTGCCGTGGCCAGCCTCACCGTGTACGACATGCTGAAGGCGGTCGACAAGGGTATGGTGATCGAGCGAATCGTCCTGCTCGAGAAGCGGGGCGGGCAGAGTGGGGACGTCGGCACGCGCCGCGTGCCGAGCTCGCTGCCACCGCCGCCGCCGTCGACCCGGGTGACCAACGCAGGGACGAGGAAGTAGGAATCGCGCATGGCCACTGCCGCCGCAGCCCGACAACGTCCGTTCCGCTTTCCGCCGGCCGTCCCCGCCCGGATCCGGACGCTGGCGCAATTGCCCGCCGACCTGCTGCGCGAGTACCCCCGACCGGACTTGCTGCAGCAGTGCACGGCCGACGGGCTGACGTCGTGCTCGACGGCCACATTCGTCGAGCGGGTGCGGGCCATTGGATTGGCGCTCGAGGACATGGGCATGTCCACCGGCGACCGGGTCGCGATCATGTCGGAGACACGCCAGGCCTGGGTGCTCGCCGACATGGGGATCGTGACGGCCCGTCTGGTGACCGTCCCGATCTACCCCACCGTCTCTGCGCAGCAGGCCCGATTCATCCTGCAGGATTCCGGTGCTCGCGGTGTGTTTGTCTCCGACGCCATCCAGGCCGAGAAGATGCTCGCTGTTCGACACCTCCTGCCGGACCTCGAGTTCATCGTCGTCTTCACCGACGAAGTGCCCCCCGCCTCGGTCCGCGACAGTCACACCGTCCTCCGCCTCGAGGGCCTCATCGAGCGCGGTCGCGCCCTCGCGGCCGACCCGACCGCGGCGGCGCGCTACGAGGAAGGGATCGCGGCGGTCTCGCCCGAGGACCTGCTGACGATCATCTACACGTCGGGGACCACGGGTGAGCCCAAGGGGGTGATGCTGACGCACGACAACGTGCTGTCCAACCTCAGGGCCGTGTCCCCCGTGCTGGAGTTGACCAGCAGCGACGTGGCGTTGAGCTATCTGCCTCTCAGTCACGTGTTCGAGCGGATGGTCACGTACCTGTACCTGCACGAGGGCCTGACGGTGTGTCATGCCGAGTCGCTCGAGACCCTCGCCCGCGACCTCCAGATGGTCCGTCCCACCGTGATGACCGGTGTGCCACGCGTCTACGAAAAGCTCTACGGCAGGATCCACGAGGCAGTCGCGGCGGGTCCGGCGTTCCGCCGCCGCCTCTTCAACTGGGCCGTGCGGGTCGGCACCGAGGCGTCTGCAACCAGACGTGCGGGTCGCTCGCTCTCGCCAGTGCTGAAGATCCAGGAAGCCGCCGCCGACGGCCTCGTGTGGACAAAGATCCGCGACAAGGTCGGAGGCCGCCTGCGGTTGGCGGTGTCGGGCAGCGCAGCGCTGCCCATCCATGTCGCCACTTTTTTCAATGCCGTCGGCGTGCCGTTGATCGAAGGCTACGGCCTCACCGAGACGTCGCCGGTCATCACCGTCAACCCGCGGGCGCGGCCCCGCTTCGGCAGTGTCGGCTGTGCCATCGATGGCGTCGAGGTGTCGATTGCCGAGGACGGCGAGATCCTGACCCGCGGTCCGCACGTGATGAAGGGCTACTGGAAGCGTCCCGAGGACACCGCCACCGTGCTCACGCCCGACGGCTGGTTCCGCACCGGCGACATCGGCACCCTGGCCGAGGACGGCTACCTGACGATCACGGACCGCAAGAAGGAACTGCTGGTCACGTCAGGCGGCAAGAAGATCGCCCCGGCGCCGATCGAGGCGCTCCTCAAGCGTCATCCGCTGGTGGCTGAGGCCATGATTGTCGGCGAGGGGCGCAATTTTCCCGCGGTGCTCATTGTCCCGAACTTTGCCGCCCTCGAGCATCGCTTGAAGATGCTCGGGCTGCCGGGCGGGTCGCGCGAGGAACTGGTCGGGCGACAGGACGTCGTCTCGCTGTTCAATGAAGTGGTCGAGCCGCTCAACCGGGACCTCGCGCAGTTCGAGCGGCTGAAGAAGGTCGCGCTGCTGCCGGCCGAGTTCTCGATCACCACCGGTGAACTGACGCCGACCCTCAAACTGCGCCGGCGTGTGGTGCTCCAACGGTGGCAGGCCGTCGTCGATCGGCTGTACGAGAAGGCGTAGGCTGCTGTCAGCCGAAGATGCGAGCCTGTGGCAGGGGCCACCATCGCAGCTGCACCTTGCCGATGATGTACTTCTTGGGCACCGAGCCCCAGTGGCGGCTGTCGGAGCTGTTGTTGCGATGGTCGCCCATCACGAAGTAATAGCCCTCGGGAATCTCCTGCGGGCCCCAGTCGTCGTGGCCCCGATACTCGTTGGGCACGTACTCGTCCTCGAGCTGCACATCGTTGACAAAGACCCGCCCGTCGACGATTCTCACCCGCTCGCCTGCTTCGGCGATGACCCGCTTGACGAACGACTTGTCAGGGTCCACCGGATACCAGAGCATCACGATATCGCCGCGGTGGGGCTCACCGAGCTTGTAGATGGCCTTGTTGACGATCAGCCGGTCCTGGTCGGCCAGTGTGGGCGCCATGCTCTGGCCCTCGACCCGTGCCACCTGAAAGCCGAAGGTGACGATCAGCGTGGCGTAGACGGCCGCGGACGCGAGCGTCTTGAACCAGGTGAACAGTTCTTCCGTCGCGCGCACCAGGAGGGAGGGTCGGCGCACGTCGGCCGTCGCGGCACGCAGCGCCGCGTCCGCCGCCAGCGCGGTGACCGGGGCCACGACCGGTGTGAATCCCGACGGCGGGTTGGGACCGACCGCGGCAGAGAAGCCCGATGGAGAGGCCTCGAGGCTCAGAGCTGCAGGTACTCCCTCAGCCGCTTGGTCTGCGCGCGGCTGACCGGGATCTCCGTCGACTTCGCGTCGCGCATCCTCAGGATGAAATTCCGGCTGAACCAGGGGACTATCTCCTTGATCTTGTTGATGTTGACCAGGTACGAGCGGTGTACGCGCCAGAACACGGACTGGTCCAGTTGCGCCTGCAACTCGTCCAGCGTCCGGTAGTTGGACGTCCCCGTCACCTGACTGGCAACGACGGTGACCTCGTCCTCGTTCAATGAAGCGTAAATGAGGTCCTCGGCCTGTACCAGCAGAATGCGGTCGTCCACCTTGATGACCAGCTGCGAGCGCCGGACCTGCCGTGCAGCCACCGCTTCGACGATTTGCGCCACGGCCTGGGGCGACATCACGCCGGTGCGCGCCAGTTCCAGCCGCCGACGCGCCCGCCCGAGTGCCTGTTCCAGTCGGCCGGGATCGACCGGCTTGAGCAGGTAGTCCACGGCGTTCACGCCGAACGCGTCCAACGCGTACTGGTCAAACGCCGTCACGAAAACGATATGCGGCGGCACCGGCCGCGAGGCGGCCTGTCGGGCGACCTCGAATCCGGTCAGCCCCGGCATCTGCACGTCCAGGAAGACGACGTCGGGTTCCAGGTCCTCGAGCATGCCGATGGCGGCCACGCCGTTGTCGGCCTGACCGACCACCTCCACCTCATCGACCTGCGACAGGAGGTAGCACAACTCCTCCCGCGCGGGCTGCTCGTCATCGACGACCAAAGCGCTGATCTTCATGTTACGCGGTCCGCCGCTCGGGGAGCAGGGGGTCCGGAATCTCGAGGCGCACCTGGGTGCCCTGTCCCGGGGTGCTGGTGATCGCCAGTCGCCCCTGGGCGCCGTAGATGACCCGCAGGCGTTCGGACACGTTGGCCAGGCCGATGCCGGTGTTCACCGAGCGGCTGGGTCGGTCGTCATCGATGCCGACGCCGTTGTCGATGACCTCGAGCACGGTAACCGAGCCCTCACGATGCGCCCGCAGGGTGATGAGCCGCTCGCCCAGCTTGTCGGCAAGCCCATGCTTGATCGAGTTCTCGACGAGCGGCTGCAGGATCATGCTCGGCACGACCTGGTCGAGCGTGCCTGGATCGAGGTCCTTGTCCACCCGCAGCGATGGACCGAAGCGCACGCACTCGATGTCGAGGTACTCGTCGACGGCCGACAACTCGTCACGCAGCGAGACGAAATGGTCGTGCGCCCGCAGCCGACGCCGTAGCAGCCCCGACAACCGGTTGATCAGCATGCGGGCCGTATCGGGGCGGGTCCGGATGAGTGAGGAGATTGAGGTCAGGGTGTTGAACAGAAAGTGTGGGTTGATCTGGCTGGTGAGGGCGTCGATCCGGGCCTCGAGCAGCAGCGCCTCCTGCTCCTGCAGTTTGTGCTCGATGCGCGCCGAGTTCCAGATCTTGATGGGAATGGCCACCGTCAACGTCATCGCGAGCAAGGTCAGGCCCAGCATGCCGGCGGAGGTGGCGGGGAAGAAAAAGACACGGTCAGGACCGTAGCGATGTCCGAGCACCTGCCGCAGCACCTCGAGCGCAATCGGCGCCGCGATCAGCAGCATCTGCCAATCGACGACGAAGCGCCGGACCAGTTGCCACAGATAGCGCGGCAACCCGGTCAGGACGAACGGCGAGAAGTGCCAGATCGCGTCCTTGGGACAAATCTCCCGCAGGCCCCCTCCGGCAAAACCGCAGCCGACAAACAAGGGCACGGCAATCCACTCGCCACGGTCCAGAGCGGTCAGCCCCACCATCGCCCCGACGATGGCTCCGGCATACGGGCCGGCGACCAGGCCCGCCAGAAAGGCGCCGCCCAGCGACACGTCGGCAGCCGCGTAGCCAAGCAGCAGCCGGCTGACCACGCCAGCGGCCAGCGGCACACCCAGCGCGCCGATGAACTTGACACGTTCCGGCCAGTCGCGCCGCTCGGTCAGGAGCAGCGTCCGGAAGCGCCTGAACCGCACCAGCATTGTCGACAGCGCCGCGATGCCAGCCAGCTGCACGATCAGCGTGACCAGCAGGTACTGCTCCGCTGACAGGAAACGCGGCTCGTGGAGCACAGGGGGAGTGTACGCAAGAAACGCCAAAACGCGACTGCCGGGCGCCACAGGTACACGGCCGCCACCCGATACCCGTTACCCGGTCTCCGTGCTTGTTGCTACACTACCTGATGGCCTTCCGCCGGCACAGGCGGCAGGGCGCACCGGAGGCAGAGAGAGAATGATTCGACCCTGGATCGTCGGGTTCAAAACCACGCTCGGGCACATGTTCAAGAAGCCCATCAGCGTCAATTACCCGGACGAAAAGGTTCCGATGTTCCCGAAGTGGCGCGGCAAGCAGGTCTTGATGCGCGACGAGAACGGGCTCGAGAAGTGCGTCGCCTGCGGGCTCTGTGCCGTGGCATGCCCGGCAGATGCCATCTACCTGGAAGCGGCCGAGAACGACGGCAGCGTGATGGCCGGCCCGCGTTATGCGCGGACCTACCAGATCCACAAGACGCGCTGCATCTTCTGCGGGTATTGCGAAGAGGCCTGTCCCGTGTCTGCCATCTTCATGGGCAAGGACTACGAGTTGGCCGTGTACAGCAAGGATGACTTCATCTGGGACAAGGACGACCTCCTGGTCCCGCAGCCGGGCCAGGCCCAGGCGCCTGCGACCGGCAAGTAAGCACGGCACGTGACCCAGTCCTTCCTCGACGCCCTGCGCGATCGGGTGATCATCGGCGACGGCGCGATGGGCACCCAACTCTATGCCAAGGGTGTCTTCCTCAATCGAGCCTTCGAGGATCTCAATCTGACGGCCGCCGACCTCGTGATCGGCGTCCATCAGGCGTACCTGCGTGCGGGCGCCGAGATCATCGAGACCAATACCTTCGGGGCG
>Ga0136633_1001430_pt1 | contig 17618 bp, 17 predicted proteins | sample AntDrymeUQ832206_2_FD_105494 | JGI IMG/M metagenome (GOLD analysis project Ga0136633, IMG submission 105494) | Polar desert sand microbial communities from Dry Valleys, Antarctica - metaG UQ83 (22.06) | ecosystem: Environmental > Terrestrial > Soil > Desert | place: Antarctica: Dry Valley...
CTTGGTGATGTTGACCACCTTGCCGGTGTAGACGTCGCCCACGTTGGCCCGGGGCGGGTCGAGGATCTGCTCGATCCGCTTCTGGGCCTCGGTGACGGCCACGCCGTCCTTGGAGCCGATGGTCACGGTGCCGACCACGCCGTTGTCGTCGACGTTGATGTCGGCGCCGGTCTCCTGCTGGATGGTGTTGATGACCTTGCCCTTGGGGCCGATGACCTCGCCGATCTTGTCCATCGGGATCTCGAAGCTGATGATCTTCGGTGCCGTCTCCCGGACCTCGGAGCGGGGCTGGGCGATGGCGGCGTTCATGACCTCGAGCACCTGGAGGCGGGCGTCGCGGGCCTGGGTGAGGGCTGCGGCCAGCACGTCGGCGGGGATGCCGGCGATCTTGGTGTCAAGTTGGAGGGCGGTCACGAACTCGGCGGTGCCGGCCACCTTGAAGTCCATGTCGCCGAACGCGTCCTCGGCGCCGAGGATGTCGGTGAGGGTCGTGTACTTGCCCTCGGCGAAGACCAGGCCCATGGCGATGCCGGCCACGGGCGCCTTGATCGGCACGCCGGCGTCCATCAGCGACAGGGTCGAGCCGCAGACCGATGCCATCGAGGTGGAGCCGTTGGACGACATGCAATCGGAGACCGCGCGCAGGGTGTAGGGGAACTCCTCGACAGGCGGGACGACGGGCAGCAGGGCCCGCTCGGCCAGCAGGCCGTGGCCGATCTCCCGGCGCTTCGGGCCACGCATGAACCCGGTCTCACCTGTGGCGAAGGGGGCCATGTTGTAGTGGTGCATATAGCGCTTGGAGTCGTCGATGCCGATGGTGTCGAGCATCTGCTCCATGCGGGGCATGCCGAGCGTGGCGACGGTGAGGACCTGGGTCTCGCCCCGCTGGAACAGGCCGGAGCCGTGGGCGGTGGGGATGAGACCGACCTCGGCCGAGAGGGGCCGGATGTCGGTGGGGCCACGACCGTCGATGCGCATGCCGTCCTCGACGATGCGCTTGCGCACGATCTTCTTCTGCAGAGCCTTGACCGCGGCCTTGACCTGCTTGGCCTTGCCCTCGAACTCCTCGCCCAGCTGGGCGAGGATCGCAGCGGTGGCCTCGTCGGTGGCGGCGTTGCGCTCGGCCTTGGCCACGATCGTGGATGCCTCGGCGACGGGGCCGGTGCCGACCTCGACCACCCGGTCCCACACGTCGTCGTCGTAGTCGGTCTGGGTCTCGAAGGAGATGGGCGGCTTGGCGCCGAACTTCTTCACCAGCTCCAGCTGGAGGTCGATGGACTCCTTGATGGGGCCCTTGGCCGCCTCGAGGCCGGCGGCGATGACCTCTTCGGTCACCTTCGGCGCGCCCTCTTCGTAGTACGACCAGGCGTCCTCTGTGCCACCCGCCTCGACCATCATGATGGCGACGTCGCCACCATCGATTGCGCGCCCGGCCACGACCAGCTCGAAGGTCGACAGGTCGCCTTCCTGGTAGGTGGGGTGGGGCACCCAGGTGCCGTCGGTCGTGAACGCCATGCGCACCGCGCCGATGGGGCCCTCGAAGGGGATGCCCGAGAGCATGAGTGCGGCCGAGGCGCCGTTGATGGCCAGCACGTCGTGCGGGTTCTCCTGGTCGGCTCCGAGAATCGTGGCCACGATGTGGACCTCGTTGCGGAAGCCGTCGGGGAACGACGGGCGCAGCGGGCGGTCGATCAGCCGGCAGGTGAGGATGGCCTGGTCGGTGGCCCGGCCCTCCCGGCGGAAGAACGAGCCGGGGATCTTGCCGGCCGCGTACATGCGCTCCTCGACGTCGACGGTGAGGGGGAAGAAGTCGACTCCCTCACGGACGCCCTTGGACGCACAGGCGGTGGACAGGACGACGGTGTCGCCGATCCTGGCCACGACGGCGCCGTTGGCCAGCTGGGCCAGCTTGCCGGCCTCGAACGAGAGGGTCTTGCCGGTGTCCCCGATGGGACCTGATGCGGAAACGGGTTCCGTCATATGTAACTCCTTGTCTGTGTGCAGACCGGAGCGGCGACGGCCAGTTCCCAGTTGTCGGCCACCCGGGAACACCCGAGGAGCTGGCGACTGGCAGCTGACTCCTGCGCCGTCCTTGTCTGTCTTGTGTGAAAACTGGGACGAGCGGCCCGCTGGGCCGCTCGTCGGGTACGTCGTTAGCGGCGGAGGCCGAGGCGGGCGATCAGGGCCCGGTACCGCTCGACGTCGTTCGCCTTGGTGTAGTCGAGCAGGCGCCGGCGGCGACCGACCATTATGAGCAGGCCCCGCCGGCTGTGGTGGTCCTTCTTGTGGGCCTTGAGGTGCTCGGTGAGGTGATTGATGCGCTCGGTGAGGATCGCTACCTGCACCTCGGGAGAGCCGGTGTCAGTCTCGTGAAGCCGGTGTTCGCCGATCGTGGCGGTCTTGTCGGGCATTGCTGAAGCGTGACCTCTGATCTCGGGACGCGCCTGAGCGATCGCAAAGGCGCTGGCACGATGGTACCAGCCCGGTACCGTTGGCCGGTGATCGACCCGGGAGGTCGAGCCGACGAGCACGCACTGGGCGCCACGCCCGGAGGGAGTGGTGACCAGTGATCGAAGCCCGGAAGACCGCTGCTCCCCGGGCATCCTCGCACCTGGTCGTCAGCCGCAGCTGTCGGATTCCCCTCGACGAGCTCGAGTGGCGGTTCAGCGCGTCCGGCGGTCCGGGAGGCCAGCACGCCAACACCTCCAACACCAAGGCCGAGGTTCGTTTCGACGTGGCCGGTTCGCCGTCGCTGGGCCCCCGGCAGCGGGCCCGCCTGCTGGAACGGCTGGGCCCGACGGTGCGGGTGGTCGCCTCCGACGAGCGGTCCCAGGCCCGCAACCGTGACCTCGCCCTGGAGCGCCTCGCCGCCCGCCTGGCCGAAGGCCTGCACATCGAGACGGTGCGGGTGCCGACCCGGCCCCGCAAGTCCGCCTCGGTGAACCGCCTGGCCGACAAGCGCCGGCGGTCGGAGACGAAGCGCCTGCGTGGCCGGCCCGGCGACGACTGAGCCGACAGTCCTCAAGGTTCGTATCCGATCTTCCGAGAAAGACGCCTGACTGCGATACTGGGGCCAGGGGGTGTTCGGAAGGAGGCGATGGACGACCGGGATGTGCAGGCGCCGTTGCGCGTCATGGCCGATGCCGTGCCAGTCCTCATCTGGATCAGCGGCGAGGACGGCCATTGCACCTTCGTCAACGCCCGGTGGCTCGAGTTCACCGGCCGCAACGTCGATGCCGAGTTGGGCGATGGCTGGACCGACAACGTCCATCCAGACGACCTCCACCGCTGCATCGCCGACCACCGCGTGGCCCTGGAGCGACGGGAACCGTTCGAGATGGAGTACCGACTGCGACGGGCCGACGGCGCCTGGCGCTGGATCCTCGCCCGCGCCGTCCCCCTTTCCGACGTCGCCGGGTGTTTCGTGGGGTTCATAGGCAGCGGCATCGACCTCACCGAGCGGCGGGAGGCCGACGCCGCCCTCGAGCACAGCCGCTCCCAGTTGGCCGCAGCCATGGCCGCCGGCCGCATGGGCAGCTTCGACCTCGAACTCGCCACCGGCCGGGTGTCGCGTGATGCCAACCTGGAGTCGCTGTACGGCCTGGAGCCCGGGGAGGCGGACACCATCGACACCTGGGCCCACCTCCTCCACCCCGACGACCGCGCTGGCATCCTTGCCGAGGTGGCCCGGGTGACGGCCGTGGGTGGCGGGTACCACCTTGAGCACCGGATCGTGCGTCCCGACGGCCAGGTGCGGTGGTTCGAGCGGCGCGGCCACACCTACACCGACGCGGAGGGACGGGTGGTCGGCATCCGGGGCATGGTCATCGACGTCACCGAACACAAGGTGGCCGAGCTCGAGCGGGCGACATTGTTCGAGCGGGTGACCCGCCTCCAGGACGTCACCGCCGCCCTCGCCCGGGCCGGAACCCCCGACGAGGTGTTCGAGATCATGGTCGGAAAGGGCGTGGAGATTCTGGGGGCGTCGGCCGGCTCGGTCGCCCTACTCGACGCCGGCGGAGTCGCCCTCGACGTCGTCCTGGCCGGGGGGTACCCGCCGGCGCTGCTCGAGCAGTTCCGCCGGATGGACCTCGCCGCATCCGTCCCGCTCGCCGAGGCCGCTCGCTCCGGGGTACCGATGGTCTTCGGCGATGCGGAGGAGTGGAACCGGCATTACCCCCACCTCTCCAGGGGATCGATCGGGACACGGCATCAGGCGGCGGCCGCCTTCCCCCTCATCGTCGACGACCGCGTCATCGGCGCCACCGGCCTGTCCTTCGACGAGCCTCAGCCCTTCGACGTCGCGCAGATGGACTTCCTCGCTGCGGTCGTGGCCCAGTGCGCACAGGCGCTCGACCGCGTGTGGGCGTACATGGCCCAGGCGAGGGCCCGAGAGACGGCGGAGGAGGCCCGTGCCCGCCTTGCGCTGCTGGCCGACGCCTCGATCGTCCTCGCCCGTTCCCTCGAGTACGAGGCCACCCTGCCCGAGGTGGCCGCACTGGCCGTGCCACTGCTCGCCGACTGCTGTGTGATCGACGTCCTCTCCGAGGACGGCCCCGAGGGCTGGCGACGGGTGGCCGCGGTCTCCGCCGAGCCCGGACTGGGGAAGCACCTGCTGTCCGTCCCGCCGGGGCCCTGGGGCGACACAGACGCAGCCGAGGACTCCCCCACTCTCCGCGAGCTCGGCCTGAAGTCGGCCCTTGTCGTACCGCTCGAGGCCCGCCGCCGCACCCTCGGCGTGGTAGCCCTGCTCCGGCTGGAGCCAGAGGCGTTCTCCGACGCCGACCGCAGCCTGGCCGCCGGACTCGTGACCCGGGTGGCCCAGGCGGTCGACAACGCCCGGCTCTACCGCGCCGAGCGACGGGCCCACCAGGACGCCGAGACCTCGGCGACGCGGCTGCGGTTCCTTCTTGACGTGAGCACCACACTGGCCGCCCCGATGGAGGCCGCCGAGCGGCTGCAGCAGCTGGCCCGGCAGGCCGCCGGGGCGGTGTGCGACCTGTGCCTCATCGACCTGGTCGAACGTGACGGCTCCATCCGCCGGGTGGCGGCGGTGGCCGCCGACCCGGAGCTCCAGCCGGCCGCCGACGCCCTCCTGCGTTTGATGCCCGCCGACCCGGGGAGCCGCCATCCGTCTGCTGCGGCCATCCGCACCGGCCGAACGGAGCTATGCCAGAAGGTCACCGATGACCGTCTCCGGTCCATCAGCTCGAGCGGATCACACCTCGAGGTCGCCCGGCAGGTGCACCCGCTCTCCTACCTGGCCGTCCCCCTCCCCGGGCTGAGCCGGATACTGGGTGCCCTCACCATGATCACCACCGTCGGCTCCGGGCGCCGCTACGGTCCGGCCGACCAGGCTCTGGCCGAGGACATGGCCAAACGGGTGGCCATGGGCCTGGAACGGGCCTCGATGCACGAGGAGATGCGCCGTGTCGCCCATACCCTCCAGGCCAGCCTGCTCCCCTCGGCCCCGCCCGCCATTCCCGGCCTCGAAGTCGGCACCCGCTACGTCGCAGCCGAGGAGGGCGCGGTGGTCGGGGGCGACTTCTACGACGTCTTCGCCCTCGGTGCCGGCTCGTGGGCCGTGGTGGTGGGCGACGTCTGCGGCCAGGGTGTCGAAGCAGCCACTGTCACCGGCCTGGCCCGCCACACCGTGCGCTCCTCCGCCCTCGACCACGAGTCCCCGGCCGCCGTGCTGTCCCATTTGAACAACGTGCTCCTCGGCGCCGGCTCCGGCCCGCCGCAGGAGACCGACCCCCGCTTCTGCACCGTCTGCCTGGTCCGGCTCGAGCTCACCTCGCGGGGCGCCGACCTCACCCTGGCTCTGGGTGGCCACCCGCTTCCGTACATCCTCGGAGCCGGTGGCGAGGTTCGGCAAGTGGGCCGGCCGGGCAGCCTGCTGGGGGCCATGCCGACCGCCACCGTCGTCGACGACACCCACGAGATCGGCCCTGGCGAGGCGCTGGTCCTCTACACCGATGGCATCACCGAACGCCACCGGGGCGACCGGTTCTTCGGCGACGGCGGCATCGAGTCCACCCTGGCCGGATGCGCCGGCCTCAGCGCCGACTGCATCGCCGGCCGCATCGAGGACGCGGCCCGCCGCTTCGTCGACGGCCAGCCGTCCGACGACATGGCCGTCGTCGTGGTCCGGGTGCCGCCCCGCTAGAAGCCGAAGGGGCGTGTGGTCAATCAGGGCTCGGATAGGGCCGCAGAATGACCAATCGGTAGGCGCGAGCCCTTGGCTGCGTCGAGTGGACGACCACGAGGTTGGGCACCGTCTGGCCGGCGACGTCGTTCAGGTTCGAGGCCCGCGACCGTCGACAACCACGCACGGTGCGCCGCCAGGGCCACCGGCACGGTGACACCGCCCACGAGCGACAGCACCGCCATCCCGCCAACCCGCGATGTCTCGCACGGTGTTCTCCGTCCCGCATCCCCGCGAGGACGACAACCGATCAAGCATCGGCGCTGCGCCGCCGCTTGACCCTCAGTACCCCAGGCGGTCCAGGGACTTGGGCTGGCGCTGCCAGTCGGGGTCGACCTTGACCATCAGCTCGAGGTAGGCGCCTTCTCGCAGCTGGGCCCGCACGGCCTGGCCGACCTGCTTGAGCACGAGGCCGCCCTTGCCGATGACGATGCCCTTCTGGGAGTCGCGCTCGACGACAATCTCGACCCGGATTCGGGGCCACTCGTACTCGGTCACCCGGCAGGCGATGGAGTGGGGCAGCTCCTCCCGCACGACCGCCAGTAGCTGCTCACGCACCAGCTCGGCCACCCACACCTCGTCGGGCTGGTCGGTCACCATCGCCTCCGGGTAGTACTGCGGGCCCTCGGGGAGGCGGGCGACGATGGCCTCCACCAGCTCGTCGACGCCCTCGCCCGTCCGGGCCGAGATCGGGAAGTACTCGGCCAGGTCGAGCCCGCCGGCCCGGGTGAGCTGGGCCAGGACCTGCGCCCGTTCGGCGATGTCGACTTTGTTCACCACGCACATGGCGTCCTTGGGCAGCCGGCTGGCCACGAAGCGGTCGCCCTTGCCGAGAGGGGCGGTGGCGTCGATGACGAGGCAGACCACGTCGACGCCGGACGACGCCGCCTCGGCGGTGGCGTTCAGCCGCTCGCCCATGGTCGTGCGGGGCTTGTGGATGCCGGGCGTGTCGACGAACACCACCTGGGCATCGGGGCGCGTCAGCACCCCGCGGATCTCGGTCCGGGTGGTCTGCGGCGAGGCGGCCACAATGCTGATCTTCTCGCCCAGGATGGCGTTCAGCAGGGTGGACTTCCCCACGTTGGGCCGGCCGACGAACGTTGCGAAGCCGGACTTCACTCCCGATCAGAGACCGGTTCGAGCTTGCTGATCCGCACCCGGCCGATTCGCCGCCCCTGCACCCGCTCGGCCCGCAGGCGGCGGCCGTCGTAGTCCACCGTCTCCCCCTCGGCCGGCACGTGGCCGAGCAGGTAGTAGACCAGCCCGCCGACGGTGTCGTAGTCGCCCTCGGGGAACTCGGCCTCGAGGAGGTCGTTCAGCTCGTCGATCGGCATCCGGGCGTTGACCCGCACGTCGCCGCCGGGAAGGGGCTCGATGGGAGGCTCCTCCACGTCGTACTCGTCGACGATCTCGCCCACCAGCTCCTCGATGAGATCCTCGAGCGTGACCAGGCCTGCGGTGCCGCCGTGCTCGTCGACCACGATGGCCATGTGGCTCTTCTGCTTCTGCATCTCGGGCAGGAGCTCGGCCACCCGCTTGGTCTCGGGCACGAAGTTGGCCGGGCGGGCCAGCTCCCGCACAGCCACGTCGCCCCGCTTGTCGCGGACGGCGCGCATCAGATCCTTGGCGTAGAGGAGGCCATTGATGTCGTCGATCCCCTGCTCGTAGACGGGGATGCGGCTGAAGCCGGCGGCCATCACGACTTCCATGGCGTCGTTGACGGTGGCCCGGGCCTCGATGGCCACCATGTCGGGACGGGGGATCATCACCTCGCGCACGACGGTGTCGCCGAACTCGATGATCGAGTGGATGAGCTGGCGCTCCTCCCGCTCGATGACGTCGTCCTCGACGGCTGCGTCGGCGAGGGCCAGCAACTCCGACTCGGAGACGTAGGGCCCTTCCCTGAGTCCCTTGCCCGGGATGATCAGGTTGGTGAGCCCGATGAGGCCACGGGCCAGCAGCCGGATCGGAGGGAACCCGACGATGGCTGCGACGATCGGCGCGGTGAGCAGCGCGGCCCGGTCGGGGTGCTGCACGGCGTAGGTCTTGGGCAGCGACTCGGCCAGTACGAAGACCACTACCACCTCGAACACGGTGGCCACGGCCACGCCGACGGCGCCGAAGAGCCGTTCGGCGATCACACCGATCAGGGTGGCGGCCACCAGGTGGCAGAGCAGCACCAGCAGCAGGACGGGGTTGAGGAACCGTTCGGGGTGCTCGACCAGCTTGACCAGGGCGACGGCGCCCCGCCGCTTCTCCTCGGCGAGGGTCAGCGCCTTGATCCGGTTCACCCGGGTCAGGGCCGTCTCGGACATGGCCAGGACGGAGGCGGCGCCGAGCAACACGAAGACGGCGACGACCATCAACGTCTCGGCGGTACTCATGACTGTTTGTGGATCATGAGGTGTGGAACTGCTCCAACAGTTCCCGCTCCCGTGCTTCCATCGCCTCGGCCTGTTCGTTGTCGATGTGGTCCATGCCCAGGATGTGGAGGATCCCGTGCACGACCAGGAGCGCCATCTCGTCGTCGTAGGTGCCGGCGTGGTCGGGTGCGTTGCGGGCGGCCACCGCCGGGCAGACCACCACGTCGCCCAGGAGGTTCGGCGGGTCGGCTTCGGCGTCCATCCCTGCGCCGGGGCCGAGGGAATCGGGCGACCGGCCGCCTTCCACCACGTCGTCGTCGTCGAGCGGGAAGGCGAGCACGTCGGTGGGGCCGTCCTTGCCGAGGAACCGCTTGTTCAGCTCGGCCATGGCCTCCTCGTCGACGAAGAGCATCGACAGTTCGGAGTCGGCCTTCACGCCTTGCGCCGCCAGCACTGCCTTGGCCAGGTGAACCAGGCGCAGTGCGTCGACCGGATGGGCGGACTGCTCGTCGGCGGCGAAGACCTCAACCGGCATTCGGACTGGCTCTCTCGTACGCGTCGACGATCTGCTGGACGATGCGGTGGCGGACGACGTCCTTCGACGTGAGGTGCACGAAGGTGAGGCCGTCGATGTCGGTGAGGATCTTTTCCAGACCGAGCAGGCCGCTGCGGCCGGCCTGGAGGTCGACCTGGGTGACGTCGCCGGTGACCACGGCCTTGGAGCCGAAGCCGATGCGGGTGAGGAACATCTTCATCTGCTCGGGTGTGGTGTTCTGGGCCTCGTCGAGGATGAGGAAGCTGTCGTTCAGGGTGCGCCCCCGCATGTAGGCCAGGGGGGCGACCTCGATGGTCTCACCCTCGAGCAGGCGCTTGGCGCCTTCGGGGCCGAGCATGTCGTAGAGGGCGTCGTAGAGCGGGCGCAGGTAGGGGTCGACCTTGGCCAGCACATCGCCAGGGAGGAAGCCCAGCCGCTCCCCCGCCTCGACCGCCGGGCGGGTGAGGATGATGCGGCTCACGGTGTGGGCCTGCAGGGCCTGTACGGCCAGGGCCACCGCCAGGTACGACTTGCCGGTGCCGGCGGGGCCGATGCCGAACGTGACCGTGCTGCCGGCGATGGCATCGACGTAGCGGCGCTGGCCGCTGGTCTTCGGTCGTACGGTGCGACCCCGGGACGATCGCAGGACCTCGGTGGCGAGCACCTCCGAGGGGCGCTCGTCGGCCTTGACCATGTCGATGGTGCGGCCAACGTCGGCCGCGTCGAGGCGCTGGCCCCGTTGCAGGAGCAGGACGAGCTCCTCGAAGAGGTGGCCGACCTGCTCGGCCTGGCCGCCGCTGATGCTGATCTCGTTGCCCCGCACCAGGATCTCGGCGCTGGCGAAGGCCTTCTCGATCAGGCGCAGCAACTCGTCGCGCTCGCCCAGGAGATCCACCATGAGGTGGTTGCCGGGCACGAGGATCTTGATCTGGGTTGGGGACACGGCGGAGTTCACTTCTCAGGCTACCCGGGTCGGAGGGCCGTCTGGTGCACTAACCGGGCGGCCACTCCATCGGGCGGCCCCCGACCAGGTGCATGTGCAGGTGGGCGACGGAGTTCTGGGCGTCCTCGCCCACGTTGAAAACCAGCCGGTACCCCCGGTCGGTCAAGCCTTCGCTCCGGGCCACCCGCTGGGCGGTGTCCATCATCTCGGCCAGCAGGTCGGCATGCTCGGGTGCGACCGTGTCGGCCGAGACGATGTGCTCACGGGGCACGACCAGCACGTGAACGGGTAAGGCCGGCTTGACGTCGCGGAAGGCGAAGGTGCGCTCGGTGGAGGCCACCTCCTCCGACGGCAGCTCCCCGGCAACGATGCGGCAGAAGATGCAATCGTTCATGGCGCCTCCCGGTCCATCGAGTGAGCAATGTTGTACCTCAGAGGCGCTGTTGTACCTCAGAGGCGCTGTTGTACCTCAGAGGCGCTGTTGTACCTCAGAGGCACAGTTCTGCTCACTGGGCTGTACTGGCGACGGTGGACGGCGTCGAGGACCTCGAGCGGTGGGCGGCCGACGCCCGGGCGCGGGAGGCGGCCGACTCCCGGGTGCGCGAGCGCTGGCTACGGGCCCAGGCCGAGGAGGACGCCAGCTTGGCCGGGGTGCTACTCGCCTTCGCCGAGCGGAGGGAGACGGTGGTGGTGACCACGGCGGCCGGACGGCGGCATCGGGGCGTGGTCACCGGTGTCGGCGTGGACTTCGTGGCCATCGAGATGCCCGGCGGCGCAACCACCCTCGTCGCCCTGGCGGCCCTCGCCGACGCCCGGGTGCCCGAGGCCGGGCTGCCCCCGCGAGCCAGGGCGACGACGACCGGGGACCGGGCCGGGCGGGGCGCACTGGGGGTGCGTCTGGCCGAGGTGCTGGCCCAGGCCGCCGGGCAGCGGCCCAGGATCATGGTCCAGTCGGGGGCGGTATCGGTGATCGGCGACCTGCGGGCTGTCGACCTCGACGTGCTGACGGTGCGGACCGACGGCGTGACGGGCGCCGTCTACGTGGGGCTGGCCTCGGTGTCCGAGGTCTCCTTCTTGGCCTCCGGGTAGAGGTGCTCGAGGTCCCCCGGAGTGATCCGCGAAGCCTTGATGAACGACTCCACCTCCCCCTCCTGCAGGCGGATCACCCGGCCGAACTTGTAGGCCGGAAGCTCGCTCTCGTCGATGAGGCGGTACAGGGTGCGGACGGTCACGCCCAACCGCCGCGCCGCCTCCCCCGTGCTCATCCAGCGAATGTCGTCGTCTGGCATCCGTGCATTGTAGCCGGAGTCGTCATTCCTTGTAGTTCCTCATGAAATTTCATGGGTTGGACGTGCTGAACGGTTTCCTACAGCTTTTCCTCGAAAGATCCCCAGGTTATCCCCTTGTGCAGTTCCACTGCCTTTCATATTCTTGCGTCCGGCGGACCCGACCGACGGATGGCGAAGGCGGAAAGGCGAGGCGGAATGGCGCAGCAGGCGGGCACGGTTTCCAGACGGATCACGGCCCGGACCGCGGGCGAGACACCGGACCAGCCCATGCGTACCGTCCGTCGCCGTCGCGGCCTGCCGGGAAGCCGCGCCGTCGTCGGTGGGCTGCTGGTGGCGGCATCCGCGGTGGGCCTGTTCGCGGCAGCATCCACCTCCGGAGAGGGGCCGGAGCGGTCCTACGTCGTCGCCCGCCAGGAGCTGGCCGTCGGCACCCGGCTCCAGGCCACCGACCTTGCGCTCGCGCCGATGGATCTGGCCCCGGGGGTGAGGTCTCGGGTGTTCGACAACGCCCAGGTGCTCGTGGGCGCCACGCTCGTCTCGCCCCTCGGCGCCGGCGAGCTGGTGCAGTCGAGCGCAGTGGTGGCCCGCAAGGGCGACACGGCAAGTCGGGAGCTCACGTTCACCCTCGAGCGTGGCCGGGTCAGCGCCGGCATCAAGCAGGGCGAGCGCTCCGACCTCCTGGCCACGTTCGGCACCGGCGCCGATGCGTTCACGACAGTGGTGGTCCGCTCGGCGTTGCTGGTGGCCATCGAACGGCCCCGCAGCTCCAACGGCGACACCGGGGCAGCCACCGTGACGGTGGCGGTCGACGACCCCGCCGACGCCCTTGCGCTCGCCCATGCCATCCAGCTCGGCAAGGTCACCCTCGTCCGGTCCACCGGAGCCCCACCCCTCCCAGCCGTGCCGCCCACCTACCGGGTGGGCCGCACCTGATGGCGGCCGAGCGTTTTGTCGTCCTCGGCCTGGCTCCCGCCCGCTCGCCCTGGTTCCGGTCCGTCGGGCTGTGGGCCAACAGCGGCGCCCTCCCGGCGGAGTTCGTGCGCTGCATCTCCGCGGAGGAGGTCCGTGCCCGCCTGGGGTCGGGGCGGCCGTTCTCCGCGCTGGTGGCCGATGCCGGCCTGCCCGCGGTCGACCGCGACCTGGTGGCCGCAGCCGGGGCCGCAGGGTGCGCCGTGCTCGTCGTTGACGACGGCCGAGCCACCAGAGACTGGCTCGAGCTGGGTGCAGCCCGGGTGCTGGCCCCGTCGTTCGGGCGCGAGGAGCTGGTGGCGGCGCTCACATCCTGCGCCCATCCCGTCCGCCGGGGCGACGCCGACCCCACCGACCTTCTCACCCGACCCGCCCCGGCGGCGTGGCGCGGCTCCGTCGCTGCGATCACCGGATCGGGCGGAACCGGCGTGTCGACAGCCACGATCGCCCTGGCCCAGGCCCTGGCCGACGACGTGCGCCATGGCGGCATGGTCCTGCTGGCCGACCTGCGGCTGCGAGCGGAGCATGCCGTTCTCCATGACGCGGGCGACGTGCTGCCCTGCGTGCAGGAGCTGGTCGAAGCCCACCGGTCGGGCCAGCCCACGGCCGACGACGTGCGTTCCATGGCCTTCGCCGTGCCCGACCGCCGCTATCACGTGCTGCTCGGCCTCCGGCGGGCCCGCCACTGGCCGGCCATACGCCCGCAGGCCTTCGAGGCCGCCTTCGACTCGCTGCGGCGGGCGTGGGGTGTAGTGGTGTGCGACATCGATGCCGACCTCGAGGGCGAGGACGACGCCGGTTCGATCGACATCGAGGAGCGCAACGTCATGTCGCGCACGGCCGCGGCCCAGGCCGACGTGGTCTTCGCCGTCGGCCTGCCCGAGCTCAAGGGTGTCCACTCGCTGGTGCGCGTGCTCGAGGATCTGGTCACATTCGGAGTCGACGCGGCGCGCATCGTGCCGGTCATCAACCGGGCACCCCGCTCGGCGCGGGCCCGGGCGAGCCTGGCCGCCGCCGTCGCCGAGCTCGCTGCCCCCTTCTCTGGGGGCCGGCTCATGAACCCCGTCCACCTCCCCGAACGCAGCAACGTCGAGGCCGCTCTCCACGACGGCGCCCGTCTCCCGTCCGGCCTCGGGGCGCCGCTGGCCGGGGCGTTCCGGGCGCTGCTCGACCGCCCCCGACTCGATCCCGTCACCACCGAGCCTGAGCCCGTTCGCCCCGGATCGCTCGGGCACTGGACCGAGGAGGCGCTCGGATGAACGGGCCCTGCCACCGGCGTCACAGCCAGGCGGCACGATGACCTCCGTCGAGGCCTCCCCGCTGCAGGACATCGAACGCCGGGTGCAGGCCCAGGCCAAGGACACGTCTCTCGACATGGCGGGCGAGGGCGGGAAGGCGAAGCTGCGGGCGCTCATCGCCGATGAGGTGGCGGCCTGGACCGCAACCTCGCCGGGTACGGCCCGCTGGAGCCGCTCTTGGCCGACGACGAGGTCTGGGAGATCATCCGTTCACGCCCCCGACGGTGCGTTCGTTCAATCATGTGAGAACACAGAGAGGCATTGTGGTTCGCGAGCAGCCCGCGGGCCGTGCGGCGGTCGGCCCGGTCGCCGACGACCACAAGGCCAGACGAGGAGGACACGGCGAACCGCCATCTGAACCGGGGCCACCCGATGCGGCATGGTGATCCGATGGCAGCCCGGCGTCATGTCCCGAAAGTCGATGAACAGGCGGCGGTCATTGGCATACCCTCCGACATCAATTCCGACGCGGCACTGCTGGTCACACGAAGTACGAAGGCGCAGAGGCTCCCCGTCTCGGTATCGGACTCGTCGGTGCTCGACCGGGTAGCCCGCCTGGTGCGGGCATCGGACCCGGCGGGCGGCCGTCGCTCCGCATTGCCCTGACGCTCCGCGGGCAGGGCTGAGACGGAAGGCAGGCCCAAGCGTAGACCTAGCGATAATATAGCCGATCGACTATAATCGAGCCATGGAAGCGCGCGAGGTGATTCGTGAGGTGCGGCAGCTCACGGGGCTGACCCAACAGGGCCTGGCCGAACTCGCCGGCACCACACAGTCGACCATCGCCGCGTATGAGACCGGGGCCAAGCACCCGACGACCTCGACCCTTGACAGGATCGTGCGGGCGGCCGGAGTTGAGCTTTCATGGGCGGTCGTCCGTCGAGTCCCCTACCGGCCCATGACCCTGGTCGACCTGGCCGCCTCATTGTCCAAGGCCGAAAACGACCAGGACCGCCGGCTGCTGACCCTGGAGTTCTTGCAGGAGTTCGAAGCCGAGCCTCCACACCGCCAGGCCGTGCTCATCTCGGAGCAGCCCGCTTCCACCGGCGATGACCGTTGGGACGCCCTCGTTGCCGGGTTCGCCGAACATCTCGCGTTCCGGCACGACCTGGACTATCCACAGTGGGCTGAAGATCCTGGCCGGTTCCTGGACCGGTGGTGGTTCCCGATCGACACTCCCGAAGCCCGCGCTGGGGCCTTCGTGCACGCCCCCGCGGCACTAGCCCGGCGCGGTGTCTTCATCGAGCGACGCGACCTGGTGCGGGTGTAGATGGCCCAGCTACTGGGGGCAACCGAAATCCGAGAGGCGTTCCGCCGTCTGGCCCTTCGATTGGAACGCCGCCATCTCGTCGGCGATATCTGCATCTATGGCGGAGCAGCGATGATCCTGGCCTACGACTCCCGCCGGGTCACCCGTGATGTGGACGCCCTCTTCCAGCCGCACGGCCCCGTGCTCGAAGAGTCCCGGGCCGTGGCCCGCGACATGGGCCTGCCAGATGAATGGCTGAACGAGAACGTGTCCGTCTTCGTTTCGCCGGTGCCGGACGCCCACCAGCCCTATGTCTACGACCACCCTCACCTGCGGGTGCGCTCGGTGTCAGCTCGCCACCTCGTGGCCATGAAAGCAATCGCGGCGAGAAGGTACGCCGAGGATCGAGCGGACCTCGTAACTCTGATCGTCCGCTTGGGCCTGAGCGACGCAGCCGAAGTCGAGCGAATCTGCGCTGAGGTCTTCCCCGACGAGCTGCTCACCGACCGCAGCCGCACTGTCGTACGGGAGGCGTTCGCCTTGGCGTCCGGAGACGGAGAGGACAGCAGTGATACACCGATGGCCGGGATTGAGGTTGAGCAGCAGGTGGCCTCGAGCACCGCCCGCCGTCGTTCAGCAACGAGCGGGACGTGCGGGACCTTGGTCGAGAGCGCCGGAGCCAACTGCATCCTGAAGCCCGACCACAAGGGCAGTCACCGATCCCGCGTCTGAAGCGAGGCTGATAGTCGAGACACGCAGCGAGGCGCCCTCCGGCGCGCTCGACCCTGAGTTTGATCGTCCCGGCCGGTTCTCACCGACGCAGCGGTGCACTTTCCACCGGCGTAGATACCGCAAGCTTCCCCGATCAAGCTCAGCTCAGTCGGACGCCCAGCTGTCGCCCGCAGCGGGGCGAGGAGGTGCCGGACGGTATCTGCGCCGATGGTCGTCGTGTGTACGAGTGCCCCGGGATCGACGAGTAGGCCAGCAGGGTTCTGCCTGACCGGCGCTGCTGTCGAACATAAGTTCCTCTTGCGCCCTTTGACTGCCTTTCACTATCGTCGGGCCGAATCCCGAAGCCGATGGCATTTGGGACGGCGAGTTGGCGCGAGTGGGGCGGTGGCGAGATGGGCGCGAGGGCGAAGCGGGTGGCCATGGTCGACGTTCCCCGGTGCGTCGCGCGACGATGACCGTCGACGAGCTCCCCTCTCCAGGAGATCGAGCGCCGGGTCCAGCTGCGGGCCAAGGACACCGCCCTCGACATGGCCGGCGACAACGGGCGGGCCAAGCTGCGCGGCCTCATCGCCGATGAGGTGGCCGCGTGGTCGGACGCGTACAAGCGGGGGCTGCGGGCCTTCGACCTGGCCGACCCCGACACTGTGGCCGAACGGGCCTACCGAAACCTGGCCGGCTACGGTCCTTTAGAGCCTCTCCTGGCAGATGATGATGTTTGGGAAATTATGGTTAACTCTCCTGACGGTACGTTCATCGAATCATGAGAAGAGCCGGCGCCCCGTGGGCCGGGCTCGACACGCTGACCAGACTTCTCACCGCCGACATCGAGCGCGTCGAATCCCTCACTCAGCTCAGCTGGCGTTGGTCATTCTGGACAACCCACCCCAGGAGTGCCACGGGGGTCATGGAAGACGCGTCGATAGCCCCCCGTCCACGAGAACGCGAATCGAACCAGTCGTCCGGGGCACGGGCCTTGGAGGCGCTCGACGCTCGACTGCCGGCCGGGGCAAATCCCCCCCCTCAACCTTTCGGATTGCGGTGCGTCAGACAAGGTCAAAAGCAGCACGGATCGCCTCGGCGAGCCCGACCTCCTGCGCGGGCAGCAAGTATCCGACGTGACGACCTAACGCCGATACCGGCACGGTCAGCACGTTGTCGCAGCTGACCACACTCTCTTGGTCGAGCCCGTTGACAGGCCCGACTGGCAACTCGGTCGACAAGCCCCGAACTGTGGTGGTGATGGGTGCCACGCTCACCCGGGTCAGGTGTGGTCGGACCACCTCCCGGGTCAGGACGAGGACGGGGCGAGCCTTGTCCAACTGGGCGATGTGTATCGGGCGCATCAGGCAAGGTCGTCGAGAGCGGTCCGTTCCGAAAAGGCCGCCAGGTCATCGAAGTCGTCCCCGCACTTCGATCGCGCCAGGATCTCGGCGTCTCTCTCTGCGATTTCCCGGCGGCGCTCTCTGTCGACGGCCGCAGCGACGACGGCGGCTCGGCTCTTGGCAGCCCCGTGCTCGACGCGCTGGTCGATGAACTCCACGAGATCGTCCGGGAGGCGAACCGTAAGCTGCTTGCTCATACCGAGATGGTATCAGTTTGGGATGACCGGGAGTCCCGCCAATGCTCTGGCAACCGCGGCCGCGCAGGAACGGGCGCGCGCCGCCTGGGCCGAGGACGAGAGCAACGCCGGGGACGCCAGCCATACCCCGAAAGCCGTGGGCCCGCGGCGGTATGGGAAGCGGATCCGGTCAGGTCGGACACAAGTTCCTCAGCTGGCCGGTCGGTGAGAGCTCAGGGTGTCGGCGTTGCCGCGCTGGAGAAGGTGAGACCCCTCGGCGTTCTTGACCAGCGTGGCCACCGCCCGGGGTGGCGCCTGGTAGCCGCCGGCGCCGTCACGGTAGAACAACAGCTCGGCGCCGCCCTCCTGGACGACGGTCGCCACCGCCGCCGTCTCGCTCAGCGACATGGCGTAGGCATGAGTCCACCCGTACCCGAGCGGTCCGTCCCTCCCGGCCCGCAAGGAGTTGTAGGC
>Ga0136633_1001431_pt1 | contig 17617 bp, 14 predicted proteins | sample AntDrymeUQ832206_2_FD_105494 | JGI IMG/M metagenome (GOLD analysis project Ga0136633, IMG submission 105494) | Polar desert sand microbial communities from Dry Valleys, Antarctica - metaG UQ83 (22.06) | ecosystem: Environmental > Terrestrial > Soil > Desert | place: Antarctica: Dry Valley...
ATCGAAACCCCGTTCGGCAACATCTTCCACACCGGCGACTGGAAGATCGACGAGACCCCGGTGATGGGCGAGCCGTCGAGCCACGAACCCTTGGAGGCGATCGGCGACGCCGGCGTGCTCGCTTTGGTGTGCGATTCGACCAACGTCTTCCAGGATAAGGCTTCGGGCTCCGAGACCGGGGTTCACGACGGGCTGCTGGCCGAAGTGTCCAAGGCGCGCGGGCGGGTCGCGATCACCACCTTCGCGTCCAACGCCGCGCGGCTGCAGACCATCGGCCGGGTCGCCACCGAAACTGCCCGCCGCGTCGCCGTCGCCGGCCGCAGCCTCGACCGCATCATCCGCGTCGCCAAGGCGACTGGTTATCTGACCGATTTCCCCGAGCCGGTGCGGTTCGACGAAGCGATGCGCCTACCGCGCGAGGAAGTGCTGATCATCGCCACCGGCGGCCAGGGCGAGCCGCGCGCCGCGCTCGGCCGGATCGCCTCGAACAGCCACGAGTTGAAGCTGGCGCGCGGCGACACGGTGATCTTTTCCTCCAAGATCATCCCCGGCAACGAGCAGGCGATCGGGCACGTCATGAATTCACTGTCCGACGCCGGCATTCTGATCGTCACCGAGCGCCAGGCGCACGTGCACGTCTCTGGCCACCCCGGCCGCCCTGAGCTGGCCCAGATGTACGGCTGGGTGCGGCCCGAGATCATCCTCCCCGTCCACGGCGAGGCGCGCCACATCGCCGAGCAGGCCCGCTTCGCATTGTCGTGCGGCGTGCCCAAGGCGGTGGTGCAGCAGAACGGCGATCTCATCCGTCTCGCGCCGGGCGAGCCGAAGAAACTCACCGAGGTCCGCGTCGGGCGGCTGGTGCTCGACGGCGACGTCATCCTCCCCGCCGACGGCCCGACCATCTCCGAGCGCCGCCGCATCGGCTCGAGCGGTCTGATCACCGTCGCGCTCGCGATCCGCGACGACGGATCGATCGCCGGTGAGCCGCTGGTCCGCCCGTTTGGCGTCCCGGTCGAGGAGGACCGCGACGATTTCATCGCCGACGCCACCAACTCCGCCGCGCGCGCCTTCGACGCGCGCGCCGACGAGGACAAGATGCGCGAGGCGGTGCGGCTCGCGGTGCGCCGCTGCGCTACCGCGTGGACCGGCAAGAAGCCGCTGGTCGAGGTGATGCTGGTGCGAGCTGGCTGATGCAGCCGGGCTCGATCGTCGCGATCTACTTCCTGTTCTTCGCCGCCAGCGCCTTCTTCCTGCTGCCGTTCGGGGTGCGCACCGACGAGGAAGCGGGAACCGCGAAAATCCCCGGCCAGGCCGACAGCGCGCCGCACCGGTTCGACCTGCGACGCCATCTGGTCAAAGCCGCCTTGCTCGGCGCTTTGCTGTTCGCGCTCTACTACGCCAATTGGACCTACGGCTGGGTCGGCCCCGAGGTCTTCGACTTCTACAACTAGCGCCGCCGGTCGACCGCCTGCGCCAGCGCGGCGTAAAGCTTGCCCATGTCCGACGACATCAAAGTCACCGCGATGATCCCGCCGTCGCGCTCGGCGAGCACGCGGCGCAGCATCGCCTCGAAGTCGTGGACGTAGCGGTTGACCGATTGCTCGAACTCGGCGTCGGCCTCGTAATAGGCGCGGATCGCCTTGGTCTCGGCGCCGCCGAGCAGGCGCACCGCGCGCCGCGTGAACACCCCGCGATTGCCCTTTAGATAGGAGTCCCAGCTCTTTTCGTCGATTTCGTCGGACAGGATCTTGCCGACGTCGATCGCCGCCGAGTGCATCGAATCCATCAGCAGCGACACCCGCCGCGCGAAGGCCTCGCTGTCTTTTTCGCGGGCATCGGCGCTGGTCTGCTCGAGATGCTGCTCGAGCGCGGTGGCGCTCTGCCCCAGGGTAAGCATCTGCTGGGTCAGACGGTCCGACGCGGCGCGCGCCGCATCGACCGCCCGCGCCGCGGTCGTCTCGACCTCGCGCAGCCGCTCCTCGATGCTCTCGCGGATGACCTTTTCGAGCGCCGCGCGCGCCGCTTCGGACAATTGGCCCGCGACTTCGGGAACGACACCGGCCAGCGCCCCGCGCGCCCGTTCGGCGGCGTGGGCGGCGGCTTCCTTGATCTGGACCATCGCCGCGACCAAAGCCGGCCCGGTCTCGCCGGTCAGCCGCGCCGCTTCGCTTTGCGCCGTGCCAAGCGCCGCGGTGAGCTGCGCCAGCCGGCCTTCGGCGCTGCCGACGCCATCATCGAGCGTGGCGAGCAACGTGCTGAAGCGATCCTGCTGCTCGGCGATCCCGGCCGCGCTCTGGGCGATTTTCGCGCTTGCCTCGCTCGAAGCATCGCGCATCCATTCGATTTCGGGCCGCGCCTGACCGGTCAAAGCCACGAGCCGCTCGGCGCCCGCCTCGGATTCGCCGATCGCCGCCGACAGGCCTTGGTTGATGTCGGCCGACAGCCGCTCGATCCCGGCGCGCAAGGCGTCGGTGCGCGTCGCGAGCCCTACCAGTGCACCGTCCTGCGACCCCGCCTGCTGCGCCAGCAGATCGAGTTCGGAACGGGCGCGGGCGAGCGAGCCGAGGAAATGATTGGCGCGTTCGTCGCCATTGCTGGCCAATTCGGCGAAGCGCTGGTCGATCAGCGCCAGCCCGCGGTCGATTTCGGCCAGCATGTGCTGGGCGGCGCGTTCCTGCTCGGCGACTCGCGCCGACAGCCCGTCGACCTTGCCGGCGGCGCTGCCGAGGCTGGCGCCAAGCGCGTCGGCGGCCTCGACTCCGGCGCGGCCAAGCCCGGCCGAGGCCTGCTCGACCAAAGCGGTGACGGCGGCGGCCTGGACGTCGATCCCGGAGCGGATGTCATCGAGCGTCCGCGCGGTGCGGTCGAGCAGCGAATCGATCGCCACCGAGAATCCCGCCTCGGCCTCGCCGACCCGCGCCGCGGCGGCGGCGCCGGCGCTTTCGATATGGGTCAGATGTGTCACCAGCCGCGAGGCGGCGGCGGCGACCATGTCGTCGGCTTCGCGCGTGCGCTCGGTCAGCGTACCGACCTGCTGCTCGAGCTCGCTGGCGCGCGCGGCCGATTCGGCGCCGGTGCCGCGCAATTGCTCGGCCATCGCCCGCGCGGTCGCTTCGGCGCGCGGCAGATCGTCGAGCAACACGGCCATGTCGGTGCGCGCCGAGTCGGCGGCGCGGTCGAACGCCTCGCCGTGGCGAACGATGAGCTGGGTCGAGGTGCTGAGGTCGCGCGACGCGGCGCCGAGGCGGCCGGTGGTTTCGTCGCCCAATTGCATCAGCTGCTGCGCCATCCGCGTCAGCTCGCCGTTGCTGTCGGTGATCCGTGTCGCCAGCACGCCGAGCAATGCCTCGAGCGAGCGCGCCTCGTGGCGCATTTCGACCACCGAGCGGGTGAAGCGTTCGGCCTCCTTGCGCCGGGTGCGGCCGAACATGATCCACGCCAGGCCGAGCAAAGCGAGCGGGCCGGCGGCGATCGCCACCCACTCGGCGATCGCCGGCGAGGACAAGGGCTGGTCGGCAAGCGCGCGCCCGGCGGTCCAGGCGGTGTAGCCCATCCACATAATGGCGAGCAGGATCAGCCCCGAGCCGAGCACCGCGCGGCCGCCGGCGCCGGGCGCTTCGCCGTCCGCCGGCTGTTCCCAATTGGCGGGGTCGAAGCCGGCCTCGAAGTCGTCGGCGGGAATCACCGGCTCCCCGGGATCGGGCTGGGGCGGAAGGGCGGAGCGGTGTGGGTTCGGGATCATGGCGAGTGCAGTTTACCATCTTTGTCCCGGCAAGAAAGCGGTTAGAGAGGGTAGCGGGCGAGGAGGATGCATTCGATGGCGCTGGGCGCCCTGATCGGAGCCTATCAGGAGGACGAATCGGGGGGCTTGCGCGCTCTGCTGCCGCTCGCCGGGCGGACTCTCATCGAATATCAGGCGCGCTGCGTCGCCGCCGTCGGCGCGGCGCCTGTCGTGGTCCTGCTCGAGCACGTTCCGGTCGCGCTCAACGAGGCGTTCGAGCGGTTGCGCCACGAAGGCATCAACATCATCGCGGTCAGCGACGGCAATGAGGCGGCGAGCCGGTTCGAGGCGGGCGCGCCGATCCTGCTGATCGGCGACGGCGTTGCCCCGCCGGCCGAATTGCTCGCCCAATTGGCCGAGGATTCGGAGCCCGCCGTCGCCACCGTGCCCGACGACGAGCAGCATCAGGCGTTCGAGCGGATCGACGGCGCCAACCGCTGGGCCGGGGTCGCGGTGGTCGAGGCGAGCGCGCTCGGTGCCACCGCCGCGATGCTCGGCGACTGGGACCTGCAGTCGACCCTGCTGCGCCGCACGTTGCAGGCCGGAGCGCCGCTGGTGCGCGTGTCGCCCCAGGCAGGCGAACCTCTGCTGGTTAACAGCGCCGCCGATTTGGCCGCGTTCGAGCGCGGGTTGATCGCCGCCTCGCGCGGCCGCCGCCGCGACTGGGCCAGCCGCTTCGTCCTGCCGATGGTCGAGGAATTCGCCACCGAGCGATTGCTCGAAACGCGGGTTCGCCCCGAATGGCTGATCCACGCCGCGCTCGGCCTAACACTGGTCGCGGCGTTCGCTTTCACCCGTGGCTGGTTGTGGCCCGCGCTCGGCCTGCTGATCGTGGCGACCCCGCTCGATCTGGTCGCCCGGCGGCTCGGGATGCTGCGCCTGCGCCCACTTGCTCCGCGGCTGCTCGCGCGGCGCTTGCTGTGGCCGTTCGCCGGCCTTGCCTTGCTCGCGCTCGGCTGGTGGATCGCGCGCCACGGCGGCGGCTGGGGCGCGATGTTTGCCGCAGCGACCGCCGTCGCGTTTGCCGAGGCAGCGCGGATCGAGCAGGGCAATGGCGAGATTCCGGGACAGATCTGGCTATTTTCCCGGCGCAACGCGATCCTCGCCGCGGTGCCGTTCGCGCTCGGCGGCGCCTGGACCCTCTTGCTCGCCGCTTTGGCGCTGTATGCCGCGGTCTCCTTCTTTCTGGTGCAGCATATCGGTCACCGCATCCGTCCGAATTGACTGCACATTAACCTCAATCGGATACTCGAAAGGGGATGGTGCCCGAGGAATGGCCGATTGACGCCGCGTCCCAGCGACGAGAGGCGACCCCCGCGCGGCGCGCGGATCGCGGCCGGCTGTCCACCGTGCGCGCCGATTTCTTCCTCGATCCGGCGGCTCGGCTGACCGAGCAGGAACGGGCGTTGATGAGGCGCATGCTGGCCGAGCTGGTCGGCAATATCGCCGACGAGCTCGCCGCGGCGGCCGGCACCCGCACCGCCGCCAACGATTCCGATCGCTCCGGCCTGGTTGCGCGGCTCACCGCCGCCGGGCTGCTCGACGATCCCGACCTCATCGAGCTGCTGCTGCGCCGCGCCGATGAGGAAAGGGTCGCCGCCGTGCTTCGGGCGCGCAGCGGCGCGCGGTCGTCGTTACTGCAATCGCTGGTTGCCGCCGACAGCCCGCAGGTCGCGGCGGCGGCAATGGCGCTGATCCTGGCGCGTGGGCGGCGCCGCGATCGTTTCGGCCAGGCGCGCATCGATTTCAACGATTTGCCCGCCGCCACGGCACGGCGCCTGAGCGTGGCGATTGCCGCTGCGCTTGGCGCGCGCGGCGAGGGCGCTGGCGCTCTGGCCGCCGCCGCCGAAGCGCTCGCCGAGCAGCGCGATGGCGCCAAGGGCAGTGATTCGTTGCACCATGCGCTGACCGCCGCGCTCGCCGCCGAGCAGGCGCTCGACGAGTCCCTGCTCCAGCAGATGGCGGAGCAGGGCGAGGTCGCGCTGCTCGCCGAGGGTCTGGCCCACCGCTGCGGTTTTGCCGGCGCCATTGCGTGGGATCATCTGCTGTTCGGCGGCGAGGGACGGTTCGTTCTGTTGCTGCGCATGGCCGGCGTGTCGCGACCGTTTGCCGGTGCCTTGCTCGCGTCGCTCGGCGATCTTGCCGGAATCGCCGACCCAGCGGCCGAAATCGCCGCCTTCGACGCGCTGTCCGAGGACCGCGCCGATCAGGCCCGCACCTGGTTGCAACTGGCGCCCGAGTACCGCAACGCCGCCGCGGCGATCGACGGGCGGCATGGCTAGCGCCCCGTCCGACCCGCGGCCGGTGGTCGGCCGGCTCGATTCGAGCGGCCGGCTGGTCGACGCCGATCCGGAGCTTGCAGCGCTGCAAACCGAAGCCGGATCGCACCTTGGCGAGCAGCTTGCCCTGCCGCAGATCGCGGCCATCGCCCGGCTGGCGCGCAAGCTCGGCGTGCCGGTCACGCGCGCGGCCTGTGTCGCCGGGGCCGAGCAGGATGTCGAATTGTGGGTCAGCGCGGTGCCCGACGGGGATGGAGTCGCATTGTCGCTTCAGCGCTGGACCTTCCGCGCCCCCGCCGGACCGCGCCTGACCTCGCTGGTGCCGCCCGATCAGGCCGCCGCGAGCGCGTCCGGCGCGTCCGGCGAATGGAGCGCCGACGATGAATTGCGGCTGGTCGCGGTCGGCGCCGGGCTCGCCGACTTGCTCGGGATCGCGCCCGAGGCGGCGGCGCGGCAGCCGCTAACCAAGATATTTCGGCTCGAAGAGGACGAGGATGGGGACATGCCGCTGGTCGCGGCCCTCGCGTCGCGCCGCGATTTCATCGGCCAGCGCGCCCGCGTCCGCGGCGGCGAGACGGTGCTGCTGCTGAGCGGCGAAGTGGTGATCACCGCCGATGGCGGCTTTGCCGGCTTCACCGGCCGCGCGGTGGCCGAGCAGGCGCCCGTGGCCGAGGTCCCGGCCACCACGAGCGCCGCTTCGGCGGCGCTCGACAATGCGATCGACGAGGCGCTGCGCACCCCGCTCGGCCGGATCATCGCCAGCGCCGACCGCATCGTCGAGCGCTCCGACGGGCCGCTGCGCGCCGATTACGCGACCTACGCCAGCGACATCTCGTCCGCCGCCCGCCATTTGCTGTCGGTCATTCGCGCGATGAACGAGGCCCCGGGGCAGGAGCGCGACCGGCTCGATCTCGCTGCCTTGGTCGCCGACGCCTGCAGCCTGTTCGAGACCGAGGCCGAGGCACGCGGCATCGCCATCGCCGCCGAACTCGGCGCGCCGCTCCACGCTCGCGGCGAGCCGCGCGGGGTGGTCCAGATCCTCGTCAATCTTATCGGCAACGCCTTGCGCCATTCCCCCGAAGACGGCGTGGTCGCGGTGTCGTTCGAGCGTTCGGGCGGCCAGGTGATGGTCCATGTCGCCGACCAGGGTCCGGGGATCGAGCCGGCCGACCAGCAGCGCATTTTCGAGCGCTTCGAACAGGCCACCGCCGGCGAGGGTGGCACCGGGCTCGGACTGGCCATCTCGCTGCGCCTGGCCCGCGCGATGGGCGGCGACATCGGCCTGGTCAGCGCGCCCGGCCAAGGCGCCCGCTTCACTTTAAGTTTAGCCGCCGTCTAGCGCCCAGCTTCGCGCGACCGTTTCCCGACCGCCACATAATCGCGCTGTGTCGCGCCGACGTAGAGCTGGCGCGGGCGGCCGATCTTCTGCTCGGGGTCGGAAATCATCTCGTTCCACTGCGCCACCCAGCCGACCGTCCGGGCGAGGGCGAACAATGCGGTGAACATCTCGGTCGGGAAACCGATCGCGTTCAAGATCACGCCCGAATAGAAATCGACGTTGGGGTAGAGCTTCTTCTCGATGAAATAGTCGTCCTTGAGGGCGATCTGCTCGAGCTCGCGGGCGGTGTCGAGGACCGGGTCCGAAATGCCAAGCTCGTCGAGCACTTCCTGCGCGGTCGCTTGCATGACCTTCGCCCGCGGGTCGTAATTCTTGTACACCCGGTGGCCGAAACCCATCAGCCGGAACGGGTCGTCCTTGTCCTTGGCGCGGGCGATATACTCGGGGATGCGCTCGGGCCGCCCGATCTCGCGCAGCATGTTCAATGCGGCCTCGTTGGCGCCGCCATGGGCCGGGCCCCACAGGCAGGCGATTCCGGCGGCGACGCAGGCGAATGGGTTGGCACCCGACGAGCCCGCCAGTCGCACGGTCGAGGTCGAGGCGTTCTGCTCATGGTCGGCGTGGAGGATGAAGATGCGCCGCATCGCGCGTTCGATGATCGGATTGACCTCATACGGCTCGGCCGGAACGCCGAACGTCATGCGCAGGAAATTGCCGGTGTAGCTCAAGCTGTTGTCGGGATAGAGGAACGGCTGGCCGATGGTATATTTGTAGGCCATCGCGGCGATCGTCGGCATCTTGGCGATCAGCCGGTGGGACGCGATCATCCGCTGCTTCGGGTCGGTTATGTCGGTGCTGTCGTGGTAAAAGGCCGACAATGCGCCGACCACGCCGCACATCACCGCCATCGGATGCGCGTCGCGGCGGAACCCCCGGTAAAAGGTCGACAATTGCTCGTGCAGCATGGTGTGGCGGGAAATGGTGTAGGTAAACGATTCCAGCTCATCCTGCTGGGGCAGCTCGCCGTGGAGCAAAAGATAGGCGACCTCGGTAAAGGTCGAATGCTCGGCCAGCTGCTCGATCGGATAGCCGCGGTGGAGCAGGATGCCCTTGTCGCCGTCGATATAAGTGATCGCGCTCTGGCACGCGGCGGTCGAGGTGAAGCCTGGGTCGTAGGTGAACAACCCCGTGTCGGCATAGAACTTGCGGATATCGACGGCGGCCGGTCCGACCGATCCCGACAAAATGGGTAGGCTGTTGTCCTGGCCTTCGGTCGAAATCTTCAGCACTTTTTTCATTCGTTCGGCTCCACCATCTGATCGGCGATACGGCTTAGGCTTTCGCCCTGCCCGAGCAGCGCCAGCACGTCAAAAATCCCCGGACTGGTCGTCCGGCCGGTCAACGCGCCTCGCAGCGGTTGGGCCAATTTGCCGAGCTTCACCCCAGCCGCATCGGCGACCTCGCGAACCGCGGATTCGATCGCGCCATGGTCCCACGAATCGAGCTTGCCAAGCGCTTCGTGCGCCGCCCGCAGCAAGGCGCGCCCATCGCCGCCGAGCAAGGCCGCCGCGGCCTCGTCGATGTCCAGCGGGCGGGCCGCGAACAGGAAGCCCGCACCCTCGGCGAGCTGATTGACGTCGTGCGCCCGCGCCTTCAGTTCCGGCATCGCCTTTTGCAGCAGGGCCTGACCCGCCGCATCCACTCCCAGCAGCGGCGCGACCAGCTCGGCCAGCCGGGCGTCGTCGGCCTCGCGGATGTAGTGCCCGTTCAAATTCTCCAGTTTCTTGAAATCGAACCGCGACGGCGATTTGCCGACATGGTCAAGGTCGAACCATTCGACCGCTTGGTTCCGCGCGATGATCTCGTCGTCGCCATGGCCCCAGCCCAGGCGCAGCAGATAGTTGAACAGGGCCTCGGGCAAAATGCCCATCTCGTCGCGGTACGAATCGACGCCCAGCGCGCCGTGGCGCTTGCTGAGCTTGGCGCCGTCCGGCCCGTGAATGAGCGGGATATGGGCGTAGGTCGGCTCGGCCCACTCCATCGCATGGATGATGGCGAGCTGGCGGAAAGCGTTGTTCAAATGGTCGTCGCCGCGGATGATGTGGGTGACCCCCATGTCGTGGTCGTCGACCACCACCGCCAGCATGTAGGTCGGGGTTCCGTCGGAGCGCAGCAGGACGAAATCGTCGAGCTCGGCATTGGCCACCTCAACCCGGCCCTGGACCAGATCGTCGATCGCTGTGACACCCTCGCGTGGCGCTTTCAAGCGCACCACCGACGGCGCGCCTTCGGGCGCCTCGGCGGCCGAACGGTCGCGCCATTCGCTGTCGATGCGGAACGGGCGGCGCTCGGCCTGCGCTTTCTCGCGCCGCGCGGTCAGCTCTTCGGGCGTGAGGAAGCAGCGATAGGCCGCGCCGCGCGCGATCAGCTCATGCGCCACCTCGGCATGGCGCGCCTCGAACTGCGACTGGAAATGGGGCTCGCCGTCGCCGCCAATGCCGAGCCAGTCGAGCCCGTCGAGAATCGTGTCGATCGCCGGCTGGGTCGAACGGGCGCGGTCGGTATCCTCGATCCGCAGCAGATATTTACCGCCGTGGTGCCGCGCGAACAGCCAGTTGAACAAGGCCGTGCGGGCGCCGCCGATATGCAGAAAACCGGTGGGGGAGGGGGCGAAGCGGGTAACGACGCCCGCCTGATTGCTGCTTGCGCTCAAGCGCGCTTTCCTTTGTTGTGCTGCGGTGATGCAATGGACGAGCGCCCCTAACATAGCGGGTGCGCCTCTTCCACAGCGGGCTCGGGGCTATTGGAAGGTGCGTGCCGGCGCTCTGCGCGAGGCCGCGGAAACGTTTCTCGAGCGCGAGCGCGGGCAGCTTCCGTTGTGGTTCGTGGCCGGCTTCGGCGGCGGTATCGCCGGCTGGTTCGTGCTTGGCCGCCCCAGCCAGTGGGCCGCGCTGCTGTGCCTCGCCGCCGCAACCGGCGTATTCGGCTTCCTCGCCCGCGGCGGCCGCGCCGAACGAGCGATGGGTTGGCTCGGCCTCGCCGTCGCATTGGGCTGCGCCTTAATCTGGGCGCGGGCGGAATGGGTCTCGGCGCCGCGCATCGACCGGCCGCGGGTGGCGACCTTCGAGGCGCGGGTCGAGCGGGTCGAGACCCTCGCCGCCAAGGGCAATCTGCGCCTGACGTTGGCGCCCGCCGATCCGGCGCTGCCGCAGCGTGTCCGGGTGTCGATCAAGCAGGATGGCGCCCCGCCGGGGATCGCCGCCGGCGCGCGGCTGACCGTGCGCGCCCGGCTCGCGCCGCCGCCGCCGATGGCGCTGCCCGGAAGCCACGATTTCGCGCGCGACCTGTGGTTCAAGCGAATCGGCGCGGTGGGCAAGGCGCTCGGGCCGCCGACGGTCATCGCGCCGGCCGAGCCGAGCGGGCTCGATGGCGTGCGCGCCGCGCTCGACCGCCACATCCGCTCCGCGCTGCCGGGGCCGAGCGGGACGATCGCCACCGCGCTTGCCACCGGCGACCAGAACGCCGTCGGCCAGGCCGATGCCGACGCGATGCGCCGCAGCGGTCTCGCCCATCTGCTCTCGGTCAGCGGCCTGCACATCGCCGCCGCGGTCGGCGCGGCGATGCTGCTGACATTGAAATTGCTGGCCCTGAGCGAACGCATCGCCTTGCGCTTCAACCTCGTGCTGATAGCCGCCGGGGCGGGCGCGCTCGCGGGGGTTGCCTACACATTGCTGACTGGATCGCAGGTGCCGACGGTGCGCAGCTGCATCGCGGCCTTGCTCGTGCTCGGCGGAATCGCGCTCGGCCGCGACGCGCTGTCGATGCGCCTGATCGCGGTCGGGGCGCTGGTCGTGCTGCTGTTCCGCCCCGAAGCGCTGGCCGGGGCCAGCTTTCAGTTGAGCTTTGCCGCGGTCACCAGCATCGTCGCGCTCTATTCGACCGGCTTCGCCCGGCGCTTCCTCGAGCGACGCGACGACGGGCCGCTGATGCGCGTCGTGCGCGGCGTGGCAGCTTTGCTCGCCACCGGGCTCGTGGTCGAAATCGCGCTGATTCCGTTCGCTTTGTTCCACTTCCACCGCGCCGGGCTGTACGGGGTCGCCGCCAATCTCGCCGCCATCCCGCTCACCACCTTCGTCATCATGCCGCTCGAGGTCGGCGCCCTGCTGCTTGACGCGGTCGGGCTCGGCACGCCTCTGTGGTGGCTGACCGGCCGCGCCATCGACGCCTTGCTGTGGATCGCCCACACCGTCGCCGGGGCGCAGGGCGCGGTGGCGATGTTGGCCGCGATTCCGCGCTGGACCTTCGCCGCAATCGTGTTCGGCGGGCTGTGGCTGTGCCTGTGGACGACTCGCGCGCGACTGCTCGGCCTGCTGCCGATCGTCGCCGGGGCGGCCGGCGCCATCGCCGCGCCGGTGCCCGACCTGCTGATTACCGGCGATGGCCGCCATCTCGCTCTGGTCGAGCGCGGTGTGCCGCTTCTGTTGCGCGATCGCAGCGGCGATTTCGTGCGCGACCTGATCGCCGAAAATGCCGGGTTCGATGGCGATCCCGGCGCCCTGGCGGATCAAAAATTCACCGCTTGCTCGCGCGATTCGTGCGTTGCCCGCGTGCGCCGCGGCGGACGGTCGTGGGATTTGCTGGCGACTCGCTCGTCGCAATCGATCGACTGGGTTCCGCTGGTCCGCGCCTGCGCCCAGGCCGATATCGTGATGTCCGACCGCTGGCTGCCCCGCGGCTGCACCCCGCGCTGGCTCAAGCTCGACCGCAAGATGCTCGAGCAAAGCGGCGGAGTCGCCGTTTACCTCGAGGACGAGCCGCGCACGGCGACCGTCGCCGAGCGGATCGGCCGCCACCCGTGGGCGCGCTGACTAAGCGTCGCTCCACACGCCAAGTTCGCTTCCGCCGGGGTCGATGAAATGGAAACGGCGCCCGCCGGGGAAGCTGAAAATCGGCCTGGCGATGGTCCCGCCGGCCTTGGTGACGGCGTCGAGCGCGGCCTCCAGATCGTCGACCCGGATCACCGGCAAGGGCGCGGACAGCGCGTCGGCCCGCTGCCCGTTGAGCCCGACGTCGGTGGTCCCGTTGGTGGTCGCCGCATAATCGGGGCCATAATCCGTAAAGTCCCAGCCAAACGCCGCCGCGTAAAAGCCGCGGGTCAGCTCGTGCGCGGTGGCGCTGGGCAATTCGACATAATCGATCCGTGCGTCTGCCATGCCGAAGTCCTCAATAGCGCCGGATTAGCCCCGCCAGCCGGCCCTGGATGGAGACCTGGTCGGGGCGGTAGCGCTGCGGCTCGTAATGGCGGTTGGCGGGGTCGAGGCGGATCATGCTGCCTTCGCGGCGGAAGGTCTTCAGCGTCGCCTCGCTGTCGTCGATCAGCGCCACCACGATTTCGCCGTCGCGCGCCGTGTCGACCTTGCGGATGAGCGCAAAATCGCCGTCCAGAATGCCTTCCTCGACCATCGAATCGCCCGACACCTCGAGCGCATAATGCTCGCCCGGGCCGAGCAGAGCGGCGGGCACCGCAAACCCTTCGGTGCCCTGCAGCGCCTCGATCGGCGTGCCGGCGGCGATTCGCCCATGCAGCGGTATTTCGATCGTGTCGTTGGCCGGGGTTCGAACCACCGATCGCGGCGCGGCGGAGGCCGCCGCGGCCGCCGGCGCTTTGAGCTCGGGCAATTTGACCACTTCCAGCGCGCGGGCGCGATTGGGCAGGCGGCGGATGAAGCCGCGCTCCTCCAGCGCCGAGATCAGCCGGTGCACGCCCGACTTGGATTTCAACGCGAGCGCTTCGCGCATTTCGTCGAAGCTGGGGCTGACCCCGCTTGTCCCCAGCCGGTCGTGGATGAACACAAGCAGCTCATGCTGTTTGGCGGTAAGCATCTGACCTCCCGTCGTTGCGGAACGAAGGCCGAACATTTAGGCAACGAAGGACGCTCCGTCAAGCGGCGAGTGCATCCGGCCCGGCAAGGAAGCGGGCAAGCAGCGCATGGCCCTGCTCGGTCGCCACGCTTTCGGGGTGGAACTGGACTCCGTGCACCGGCGCCGCGGCATGGCGAAAGCCCATCACCAGCCCGTCCTCGCTCCACGCATTGGCGATCAACGGGGCGAGCGGCTTGGGCACCGCGAGCGAATGATAGCGGGTCGCGGCGAACGGGCTTGGCAAACCGGCGAACAAACCGCTGCCGTCATGCCGCACCATGGCGGTCTTGCCGTGCACCGGCGCGACCTTCGTCACCGCCGATCCGCACGCCGCGGCGATCGCCTGGTGACCGAGGCACACGCCGAGCAAGGGTCGGCGCTGCGCGATGCAGGCGGCGGCCAGCGCGACCGAGATGCCGGCTTGCGCTGCGGTGCCGGGGCCGGGCGAAATGACGATCGCATCCTCGCCTCCACCCAGCGCCTGCTCGACACTCAGCGCGTCGGCGCGCTCGACCCGCACCGCCGCGCCAAGACTTGTCAGATAGTCGACCAGCATGAAGGTAAAGCTGTCGAAATTATCGACCACCAGCACTTGGCGCATGATGCTTCGCCTCAGCTGCCGCCGCCCACGATCCGCGCCTTGGAGTCGGCGATGGCTTTCTCGTTGCGCTTGATCCCGACCTGCTTGCGCATCGCGGCGAGGAACTGCTGGGCATATTCCTGCGCCAGCGGTTCCTGGAATCCGCGCTGGGTGGAGGAGATCAGATTGGGCTGCGACAGCGCGTTGCCGGGGATGATGCGGTTGACCTTGACCACGTAAAAATTGCCGTTGCCGCCGGCGACCATCCGACTCTTGCCGCTGCCCAGGCTCAACAGCATCTGGATCGGGGGCGGCACCTGGCCGCCCATTTGCGACAGCTCGAGCCGGCGCGTGGCGACCGGGCGCACTGGCGGAAGCGCCGTCCCGGCGCCTTTGACCGCGTCGGCCAGCGAGGTCCCGGCCGAAGCCTTGGCGGCGATCGCGGCGGCGACCGCGCGGGCGCGGGCCAGGGCCTGCTGGTCGGTCCAGTCGCTCGCTACCCGATCGCGAATGCTGGCGATCGGCGCCGGCGCGGCCGGGACCACGCGCGCCGGGGCAACCAGCACATAGCCGGCCTCGCCCGGCAGCGTCTCGACCGTCGGCTCGTCGTTGAGATCGATCTCGAACCCGCCCTTGATCGCGGGCAGCAGGTCGGCGGGAAGCTTGTACGCGGGGTTGGCGCGGTCGGTGCCGGCGGCGGTGATCAGCGGCGTTTCGACCACCGTCAATTTGGCCCTGGTCGTCGCCTCGGTGAAATTGGCGCCTTCGGCGATCGCGTCCTCGACTCCCGCGACGAGGTCGGCGAGCGCGTTCTTGCGTTTTTCCGGCGTCAGCCTGGCGGCGATTTCGGAGTGCGCGGCGGCGAGCGGTTGTCCGGCCTCCTTGCGCACCGATTCGACCCGCACCACGTGCCAGCCGAGATCGGAGCGGATCGGGCCGACCACCGCGCCGGCCGCCGCGGCGAACGCGGCCTTGGCGACGTCTTCGCCGGCCAGGCTGGAGAATTGCTCGCGGGTCTGCGCGCCGACCGCGATATCGGCGGCGGCGAGCCCGGCGGGCGCCGCGGCGGCGGCGAAATTGGCATTGGCGCGTGCGCGCTGGGCAATGCCATTGGCGACCGCCTGGTCGGGCACCACAGCCTGGCTGATGACGCGGATGTCCTTGGCCGCGTAGGTCGCCTGATTGGCCTTGTAGAAAGCCGCGACCTCCTGCTCGGTGGCGCTGATTCCGGCGACCTGCTCGGGGCCGATCTTCGCCAGCCGCAGAACGCGCTGCTCGGGCACCTGATAGCGCGCGCGATTGGCGGCATAAAAACGCTGGATGTCGGCGTCGCTCGGCGTGAACGCGGCGCGGAACACTCCGGCGGGGATCGTCGCGACGTCGCCCTGGCGCACTTCCAGCAGCATCGAGGCATAGGGCCGCGCCATGCCCACCGGCACGCGCGCGCTGGTCGCGACCGGGGTCACCAGCAACCGCTGGAGCAGCGACCCGCCGATGAGGTCGCGCACTTCCTGGTCGGTCATGCGCTGCTGGGCGAGGAAGCTTTGATAGGCCTGCTCGCTGAACTTGCCGTCGAGGCCGCGGGCATTGGGGATCGACGCGATTTCGGCATCGATCAGCCGCTTGGACAGGTTGAAACCGTGGCTTGCGGCAAACGCCTGCAATGTCCGCTGATCGATCAGCGCGGCCAGGGTCGGGTCGAAATCGCCCGCCAACGCGGCATAATCGGCTTCCGGATTCTGCTGGCGCGCTTCGGCCAGGCGCCGCTCCATCGCGCGGGACATGTCGCGGTCGCTGACCTTTGCATCGCCGGCCTCGGCCAGCGTGTCGCCGCTCAGGCTGCCGCCGCCGACCCCGCCGGTAACGTTTTGGATGTCGCCCAATGCGAACGAGGCGACGATGGCGAGGACGAACAGCGCCATGACGATTGTGCCAATGGTGGATTTGGACAGGTTCCGGAAGGAAGCCAGCATGCGATCGATCGTCCCGAATATGAGGATGTTGGCGGTGCTTTAGGGGCGCACTCGGCCGGCATCAAGGCGGCGGGCGCTTCCGCATTCCCGGCAAACTGAGCTAGGGGCGGCGCTGATTGCAGCATTCGAGGACCAATATGACGCGACGCAGGCTGGTGGCCGGAAACTGGAAGATGCACGGCCTCGCCGCCGACTTGGGCGAAATCGCCGCCATCGCCGCCGCGGCCGATCCGGCGGTCGATGTCGCTTTGTGCCTGCCGGCGACCCTGATCGAGCGCGCCGCGCGCGCCGTTCCCGGCTTCGCCATCGGCGGGCAGGACGTCCATTCGGCGGCCAAGGGCGCACACACCGGCTGCGTCAGCGCCTCCATGCTGCGCGATGCCGGCGCTGCTCTTGTCATCGTCGGCCATTCCGAGCGGCGCGAGGCGCAGCACGAAAGCGATGCCGAGATCCGCGCCAAGGCCGAAGCGGCGCTCGCCGCCGGCCTGCGCGTTATCCTGTGCATCGGCGAAAGCCTCGCCGTGCGCGACGCGGGCGATGCCGTCGCGACCGTTTCGGCTCAGCTCGATGTCTCGCTTCCCGGCGCCCCCGCCGATCCCGCTACGCTCGCCGTCGCCTATGAGCCGATCTGGGCGATCGGCACCGGCAAGGTGCCGACTCTGGACGACATCGCCGCGATGCACGGCGCCCTGCGCGCGCGGCTGGTCGCGGCGTTTGGCGCGGCGGGCGAGCAGATCCGCATCCTCTACGGCGGCTCGGTCAAGGCCTCGAACGCGGCGGAGATCTTCGCCGTCGCCGACGTCGACGGCGCGCTGGTCGGCGGCGGCAGCCTGACCGCCGCCGATTTCGCGCCGATCGTCGCCGCCGCCGCGCGCGGTTGAAGCACCGCCGCACATCGCCTAAGTGCCCGCCACACCCTGACGAAAGCCGTCCCACGCCATGTTCACCTTCCTCCTCATCACCCAGACGCTGATCGCCGCCGCTTTGGTCGGCGTCATCCTGATGCAGCGCTCGGAAGGCGGCGGGCTCGGCGTCGGCGGCTCCTCGTCGGGGTTCATGACCGCGCGCGGCGCGTCCGATTTCCTCACCCGCTCGACCGCGGTGCTTGGCGGCATCTTCATCGCCATGTCGATCCTGCTCGCGGCGATCGCCGGCGTGGCTCTCGAGCCGGCCAAGGTCGACACCTCGCTCGCCAACGAGGTCGTGCCGCTGGCCCCGACCCAGCCCGGCGCGCCCTTCGCTCAGCCGGGTGCGGCGCAGCAGGCCGAGCCCCAGTCGCCGGAGGCTCAGTCTCAGCCGCAACAGAACGACACCGCGCCCGACGTCCCGCTCGCGCAATAAACTTTTTTATCGCTCGACGCTTGCTTAGTCGCGGGGTCACCCCCTAAGCCTCAACTCCCATGGCGCGGTTTATTTTTGTCACCGGCGGCGTGGTCTCATCGCTCGGTAAAGGCTTGCTCTCGGCATCGCTCGGAGCGCTGCTCCAGGCGCGCGGCTTCACCGTGCGGATTCGCAAGTTCGACCCCTATCTCAACGTCGATCCGGGGACGATGTCGCCCTATCAGCATGGCGAGGTTTACGTCACCGACGACGGGGCGGAGACCGACCTCGATCTCGGTCATTACGAGCGCTACACCGGAGTCTCCGCGAAGCAGTCGGACAACATCACCTCGGGCCGCATCTACCAGGGCATCATCACGCGCGAGCGGCGCGGCGATTATCTCGGCGCGACGGTCCAGGTCA
>Ga0136633_1001432_pt1 | contig 17606 bp, 14 predicted proteins | sample AntDrymeUQ832206_2_FD_105494 | JGI IMG/M metagenome (GOLD analysis project Ga0136633, IMG submission 105494) | Polar desert sand microbial communities from Dry Valleys, Antarctica - metaG UQ83 (22.06) | ecosystem: Environmental > Terrestrial > Soil > Desert | place: Antarctica: Dry Valley...
AGAGATGGCGCGAGCGATGTCGAAGCCCAACGGCGGGAATGTACGGGATGTGGGACGATGCGGCTCGCCACTCGCCGCTCATACAGACGAGGAATGGCTTGTCCGCTCGCTACAACGAGGATCTCGACCCGAACGAGGGCCCCGGCTTTGGATGCTTCGTCACGCAGGCGATCCTGTTCGCCGTCATCCTGCTCCTCATCCCGGTCGGCCTCTTCACCTTCAACTGGCCGGTCTGGCTGCTCGCCACGCTGCTCTTCATCGACCTGGTGCTGCTCTTCTTCGTGAGCATGACGAGCGTCTTCCTGCTGCGCGTCTTCTTCGCCGATCGCCGACGCGGACGCGGACGCCAGACCGGCGTCGCGAAGCCGCAGGCTCGCTCGATCAGCACCGACGAGGAGGCCTCCGATGAATGAACGGCGTTCGAACCAGGGCTCCAGCATCGGCGCCGGCATCGCAATCGGCGCCGCGATCAGTCAGTCGCGCAGAGGAGAGCGCTGAATGCCGTTGATGGTGACCTTCTTCAACGTCCGTAAGGGCCGCGACGCGATCTTCAAGCGCGGCATGCGCCACCTGTTCCCGAGGAAGGCGCGCCAGACGGAGGAGAAGTACGGAGTCCGTTTCATCGGCTGGTTCAACGTGACCGAGGGCTCGACCTGGAACAACCTGATCATCCTGGACCTTCCGAACTACGCCGTCCTGGACGCCCTGTACGCCGATCCGTCGATGCGCGGCTTCGGCCACCGCGTCGCGGAATCGGTCTTCGACTCGAAGCACACGATCTTCCTCCGCGAGCGGATGGGCCCCGACTTCGTGTACAAGCCGTGACGTCGAGCTCGCCGCGTCTCGTTGCGCTGCGCGAGCTGGCCGCCGAGGCCGAGCTCGAGCGCCGCGACTTCCTCTACGAGGCGACCGAGCAGCTTCGACGCTTCCTGGACCAGAACCGCGCGCGGCTGCGCGAGATCGGCCCGATCAAGCTGGTCGACAACGAGCAGGACTATCTGCTCTATCACCCGGTCGACGAGACATGGACGACCCGGCTCACCTACCAGGACCCGGCCGACAGTGAGTGGTACGACCAGGAGCAGCTGGTCGACACCATCAGCGAGCTGATCGAGCTCTACAACCCGGCCGACATCTTCGCGTGGCTCATCGAGGCCGCCCGCGACGCGCCGGCCCACCTGGTCGCCGCCGACGAGCTGGCGCGGGAGGAGGAGCTGGTCGAAGGCGCGGGCTCGGACGACTGGCAGGCGGAGCTGCCGCCGTCCCAGCAGGAGGCGCTGGCAGCCCAGCGCCTCTGGCAGCTGGCCGACGCGTATCGCGCGCAGCTCGGCACCGCGCAGGCACAGCTGCTGCGCGAGTTCACCTCCAACGCCGAAGAGGTCCTGCGCCGCACCGGCGACCTTCCCCTCCTCGACGAGGAAGAGGACATGCTCATTCTCCGGGCCGACGGCCGCTTCGAGACCAGCCTCGATCTTTCGGATCGGCCCGAGGATGTGGTTGGCACGGTCGAGGCACGCCGCCCCGGACTGTCGGTCACCGAGGCCAAGACGATCGCCGCCTTCTACGATCCCGCCGACGTCCTGCACTGGGTGACCGAGGCGCTCGCCGAGCGCTATCCGGCGGTCGACTTCTCCGCCGTCTACGAATGACCGATGCCTCATTGCGTGACGCGTCCGTGGAGTCGCTCTTCGCCGATGCCGGCGCGCTGCTGGACGGCCACTTCCTCCTGAAGTCAGGCCGGCATGGCGGCCGCTACCTCGAGAAGTTCCTGGTATTGCAGCACCCGCGTTTCGGCGTGGAGCTGTGCCGGCGCTTCTCAGACACGCTGGCGCCCTACGCCCCCACGCTGGTGGTTGGGCCGACGACCGGCGGGGTGCTCCTCTCCTTCGAAACCGCCCGCCAGTTCGGTGGCTCCGTGCGCGCAGCCTTCGCCGAGCCCGCGGCGGGCGGCGGTCGTGCGCTCCGTCGCGGCTGGCCGATCGCCGCCGGCGAACGGGTCGTGATCGTCGACGACATCCTCACCACCGGCGCTTCGCTGCTCGAGACCGTCGGAGCCGTGCGGGCCGCCGGCGTGGAGCCCGTCGCCGCGGCCGTCATGGTCGATCGGTCCGTGGAGCCGGTTGACCTCGGCTTCCCGCTCCACGCGCTGGGGCGGATCGAGATTCCGTCGTGGGAGGCCGGCGCATGTGAGCTCTGCACCAGTGGCATTCCGTTGAGCAAGCCCGGCAGCAGCGACCCCGCGTAACGCCGGCTGCTCGCCGCCTATCAAGCTGAGGCGTCTCAGCCGCGCGCGCCGCCGGTGAAGTTCCAGGACGCCAGGTGGAGCGACGGCACGACCCACGCCCCAGCGCCGAAGGCCACCCCGCCGACGAGCGTGAGATCCGTACCGACGCCGCGCACCTGGCCGGGCCCGAGCGCCTCCACGAACGACTGGGTGAAGCGCAGGTTCGTGACAGGACGCACGATCCGCCCGCCCTCGATCAGCCACACGCCGTTGCGCGTCAGCCCGGTCACCACCTGGGTGCGCGGGTCGAGGATGCGGGTGTACCAGAAGTCGGTGACGAGCAGTCCACGCTCGACGGAGCCGATCAGCTCCTGGCGCGAGGCTGACGCCGGCTCCAGGACCAAGTTGGCCGGCAGCGCGCCCCACGGTCCGGCACCGGCGACGGCGTTGCCGGTCGACTCCGCGCCGAGCGCCTTCGCGGTGCGCCGATCATGAATGAGACCGCTGGTGACACCGCCGCGGACGAGCTCGACGCGACGCTTGGGCGTGCCCTCGGTGTCGAACGGGATGCCCACCGCCATCGGGTGTGCAACGTCGTCGGCCAATGAGAGCGATGCGTCGAACTGGGCCTCACCGATGCGGGCGAACGACCGACCCTCCTCGACGGCCCGACCGTTGAACCCATAGATCGCCAGGAAGCCGAGCAGATTGACGACGCAGCCCGGCTCGAGGACGACTTCGTAGCGACCGGGCTCGAGGTCTCCGGCATCAGCTGATTCCCGGGCGCGCCGAACGGCCTCACCACCGACCGCGACCCCGTCCAGGTCCCCAAGGCGCACCGATGCCGCGCGTCCGCTCCCATCGGATGTGCCGGTGCGCGCGATCCCATCCAGGATCGCGGTGCTCGTTCGCCCGGAGAGCCGCTGGCCGGCCGAGTTCGCGAACGCGACCGCCGCGCCGGTCGTCGAGCAGAAGCCGGCCGTCTCGAGGCCGTCAGCCGCACGAACGAAGGCGCCGATGCGCTCCGCCCGCTCCGCCGGCTCGGCATGCGCCGTGGCGTCATCCCAGTGCTCGACCGACGGGCCCGTTGACGGCGGGGCCAGCCCGGGCCAGCCCGGATCGACCGGACGCATGCGGGCGGCATCGGTCGCCCCGCTCACCAGGCGATCGAGCGCTTCGTCATCGGTCTGATTGCCCACGGATTCGGCGACTCGGCCGTCGAGCACGACGCGCAGGTGGACGCGCTGTGCCGCATCGGTCACGTTCTGGTGGATGAAGCTGGTGGCGAAGCGCGTCAGCGCATCGGTCCCGACGGTGACCGTAACCTCCGCCTCTGCGTTGGCGCCGACGCAGGCAAGGACGCGCTCGCAGACGTCGAGCAGCGGGCCGCTCATCCTCGTACTCCCACGCGCACGCCGCGGAAGCGGCACGGCACCGACGGATGTCCGGTATGGCCGATCTGCTGTGGCTGTCCCTTGCCGCAGTTCGGCGTGCCCCAGAAGGTCCACTCGTCGCGATTGCCGAGCATGTCGAGCGAGCCCCAGAAGCGCGGACCGATGCCGGTGTAGGTCGGGTTCTTGATCATCCGGCCACGCTTGCCGTTCTTGATCTCCCAGCCGATCTCGCAGCCGAACTGGAAGTTCAGGCGCTTGTCATCGATCGACCACGAGCGGTTGGTGTCGATCATGATCCCGTCATCTGTGGCGGCGATCATCTCCTCGAGGTTGCTGGTGCCGGGAAGCAGGCCCACGTTCGTCATGCGCACCATGGGCAGCCGGTTGTAGCCGTCCCCGCGGACGGCGCCGCCCGAGGAGTCCAGCCCGGCCAGCGCCGCTGAATCACGCCCGGAGAGGACGCCGACCCAGATCCCGTCCTTGACGATGTCGACCGGGTGGGCGGGCGTGCCCTCATCGTCGTAGCCGAATGAGCCGAGGGCGCCGGGCAGGGTCGCATCGGCGGTGACATTCATGAGATCGGAGCCGAAGCGCATGGAGCCGATCTGATCCAGGTCGAGCCAGGACGTGCCGGCGAAGGCCGCCTCCCACCCCAGGATGCGGTCGAGCTCCACGGCGTGGCCGACCGACTCGTGGATCTGGAGCGCCATCTGCTCGGAGCCGATGATCAGGTCGATCGCGTCGTGGCTCTCGCACTCCGGCGCGGTCAGGAGCTCTCGCGCCTCCTCCGCGATGCGCGCGGCGTTGCCCTCCAGGTCGATCTCGCGCACCAGCTCCCAGCCGCGCGTGCCGTACTGGCCGCGGATACCGGGATAGCTGCGCCGCTGCGTCTCGGTCTCACCGTTGGCGGTGGCATTCATGTGGGCGCCGCACTCGACCACGTGCTGGTCGATCCGGTGGCCCTCGCTGCTGACGAGCCACTTGGTCGTGTCCCAGACGTCGTAGCCGGCGAGCGCGACATCGGCGCCATGCTCCTTCATCGTCCGCGTGGCAGCAGCCAGCAGGTCGCCCTTCTCCGTCAGCGGGACCGAGAGTGGGTCCTCGCGGACCTCACTGGCCCAGCTGTCCTGGCGAACCTCCACCGGCACCAGCTCAAGGTCTGGCCCCGAGACCGATGTCGAAGCACGGGCGATGGCAGCCGCCTGCGCGCCGGCCGCCTGCGCCGACTCGCGAGTCAGGTCCGATGTCGAGAAGAAGCCCCAGCCGGAGCCGATGAGGGCACGCACGCCGATCCCCACCGACGCCTCCTGGGTCAGCTCCTCGACCTCGCCGTTGCGGGCGCCCATCGATTCGTGGCGGCGGTCCATGACGCGCGCGTCGGCGTAGCGGGCACCTGCCGCCAGCGCGGCATCCACCGCGGCTTGGGCGTAGTCGAACATGCGGAAAGGTTAGCGCGGCCAACTCAATCCGTGCGCCCTGGTCCCGCCGCAATGCCGCCACCGGCCCGGTGCGCAGCGTCGGCCCGCTCGACCGGCTCCTGCCAGTTGATCTCGGTGATGCGGCCCGGCGGAAACTCGCCGTCGGGCGGCACGATGTCCTCCTCGGCCTCGAGGGGGATGCCGATCGGCGCCACGAGGTAGCGACCGGCCAACTGTCGCGCGTCGCGGTCGAGCGCGAAGCCCGCCTTCGCGCGGTGGAAGGTGACGGTGACGTCGGCGGTGACGACCGGCGTCGAACGCGCGCCACCGGTGAGATCGATTCGCGTCGGCGTGTCAACCGCCAGGACGGCGCACGGTCGTCCGGCGGCCTGCGCGTGGGTGCGAGTGGCATTAGCGAGATCGACGGCCGTCGAGACCGGCTCGCGCAGCGGGCCGGAGGCGCCTGACCCGAGGAGCGCGTCGACGATCAGCGTCGCCTCGGAGATCCGCTCGCGCAGCCTCAGCAGCAGCTCGGGCGTGGGAGCCACGAACAGCTCGAGCGACCCGGCGGAGGCCATCGCCTGCAGGACCGCCCAGTTGTGCCCCGCGGCGCGACCGGAGAGCTTCGAAGCATCGGCCACCAGGATGGTGAGAACGGAGCGGCCGGCCGCGGCCAGGCGGCGGGCGACCACGAAGCCGTCGCCGCCGTTGTTGCCCGGTCCGCACAGCACAACCACCACCGGCGGCCGCACCAGCGGACCGGCGGGACCGCGCACCCGTTCGGCCAGGCGCCCGAGCTCGGCCTGCGCCACATCGGTGACGGCGGCTCCCGCGGACTCCATGAGGGCATCCTCGGTCAGGCCGAGCCTTTGAGCCGCCTCGTCGATGCGCGCCATTTCTTCGGCGCCGATGAGGACGGGAACGCCGCGCTCCGCGCGCGCGGCCGGATCGGTCACCGGCTACGGCAGCGTCTTCAGGTAGGCGACGATGGCGTCGATCTGCTCGGGCGCGAGCTCCTCGCCGAAGAGCGGCATCCCGCCGCGCTCGAGCCCTTCGGTCTCGGGTGTCGTGCCGTCGATCCAGATCGCGATCCACTCATCCGGGTACTCCGCGGCGAGGTCCTGGAGGTTCTCGCTGACCGGTCCCTCCTCGACGCCCAGCAGGCTCGGGAAGTTACCGCCACCGCCGAGGTCGGGGCCGTGGCAGGCGGCGCACTGGGCCTCGGCCACCGCCGCCTCCCCGACCGCCGGATCGGCTTCTCCACCGCCGGATGCAACCGGAGCGCTGGCGCTGGCGCCGGGGATGGCGAAGGCCGGGTTCTCGCCGGCCAGGTTCGAGGCCAGGTACACGCCGCCGACGAGGAAGACGAAGACGGTGAGGCCGATCGCCCACGGCGGCAGACTGCCAGACCGGGTCTCGATCGGCGTGTGGACGGTCATCGGCTCAGTGTCCTGCCGCCGCGGTGGCGGATTGGCCGGGGACGGCATAGTCGGCGCGCTCGCCGCTGGTGTACATGAGGAACAGGTTCACCAGGAGGGCGAGCCCGGCCAGTGCGACCATCCCGAAGCCGAGGAACGCGATCGCTCGATAGACAAGCAGGCCCTCGCCGACCGCGTCCGGTGCGGTTCCCTGTCCGACGAGCGATCCCTCGGCCATCCCGCCGCCCATCAGCGCCAGGCCGGCCAGGGCCGCCCCGCCGAAGGCGAGCCAGAGCTGGGCGCCGGAGAGGAAGCCGCCGCCCCACGTGCGGCGCAGGATGCGCGGCAGGGCATGTTCGGCCAAGGCGAAGGCGGCGAACGTGAACGTGCCGTAGGCGGCCCACATGAACGCGCCACGCTCCCAGTCGGTCCCGCCGACGAACAGGTCGACCGCACGGAGTGCGCGGATGGCCTCCAGCAGGCTGGCCCCGAACAGAAAGGCGAGCGAGACGACGGCGAAGGCAGCCGTGCCGGCGCGGAAGACGAGCGTCCAGCGGCCCTGCATGGTCTGCACGAGGTTGACGACGGTGAGTGCGGCGGGCACGAGCAGGAGCATCGTCGCCACGATGCCGAGGCTTGTGATCACGTACGGGACGCTCGCATCGGCAAGGGAGCTCAAGCCGGCCAGCGGTGCCAGGACGAGCCAGGTGACGAAGCTCAGCATCCCGATCCCTGCCCATGCCAGCGGCTGACCGCTGCCACGCGGCACGACGTAGTGGAGCGTCGCGTAGGCCATGCCGAGCAGCCACAGGACTGACACGGCGCGCTCGATGAAGATCGATGCCAACGCGATCGGAAGCTCATCGAGGCCGAAGAAGAAGTCGAGCAGGCCCAGCCCGGCGTTGAGGCTCAGCAGGCCCAGCAACGACAGGAGCGCAACGCCGGCGAACCAGAGGCTGACGTAGCCGGTGCGCAGCGTCGTCGCGGCGGTCGCGAAGAAGGCACCGGTCACGAGCAGCGCGCCGGTCGCCAGGCCGCCGTCGATGAGCCATGGGAAGGCGGTCAAGGGCGCGTGGGGACCCAGGTCGAAGACGTACAGGCTCGCGATCCCGCCGAGCAGCGCGAGGTTCCAGATGGCAAGCGCGCCGTTCAGGCCCGCCTCCATGGCCAGCCGTCGGCCTAGGAGGCGCGGCGTCATGAAGGCGACCGCGGCGAATCCCGCGTTGCTGAGCCAGCCGTAGACGGTGGCGTTCACGAACGCGTAGTCCACGCGCCGAACGTCGAAGGTGAAGCTCAGGTCGAAGACGCCCAACGGAAACGAGAACTCGAGGCCGATGAGGCGCAGGCCGATCGCGAGCGCGCCGATGGCAGTGGCGACCGCCAGCCAGAGGGCGGCTGCCACGAAGAACCCGGTGGCCGCGGTGTCGGGACCGGAGGGGATGAGCGAACGACGGCGCTTCGGCGGCTCGTCGTAGGGGCGCGACTTCTTCGGATTCGCCATCATCGGGCGCGTTCACCCTCCTGCGGGCTCGCTCGGGGCGGAGTAGGCCGCCGCATTGTACCGAACCGCGGTCGCGGCGAGGCGCTTCATGGTCCCGGAACCCGCCCGCCGCCGGATCGCCTCGATCCAGTGAGGCCAATACGCGCGAAGCTCTTCCTGCGCGCACATTCCACGAGGCAGCGAATGTTCACGGAGCTCTTCCCGATCCTGGGACCACCGACGTGCCCCGTGCGCCGCGTTCCAAGCGCGGTCTGCTCAATGGGACCGTCGGCTACGAGCCTTCGCAACCGGCTGAAGTGCACGGAAGCCGCCTTGCGGGAGGCGGCTTCCGATCTGGAGTGCGTGGTTGCGGGGGGATTCGAACCGCCGACCTTCGAGTCATGTTCCGGCGGCTGCTCGGGCGACTTGACGAAGTGAGCGGCACAATCCCGTCCAGGAAGCGGTCCCACAGCTCGTCCACGATCTCCTTGGGCAGGTCACGGGCGTGGACCCGGCGCTTGTCCAGGATCTCCGGCGGCAGCGACTCACGGATGTCCTTCGGCAGGCGCTTGACCTCCGATGGCTGTCCGGTCATCAGGGCGTGTGCGTCGCATCGGGCACAGCCGAGGGGTTGACGGACCTAGGAGTAAAGTCCTACTGTACCCCATCTCGCTCGACCCGAGGTGTAGCGTCAGCCGGCTGCTGATGCAAACGGGACGCCTCGGGCGGCTTGGTCGGGTGCCCACCTGACGCGCTCTGCCGTAGGCCCACAGCGGCAGCCTTCTGAGTAGGGTCGCCGAGGCGACCAGTCGAAAGGGGCTCCGATTGGCTGTGGGCATTGCCGAAATCTCCTTGGATACCTCAAGGAGATCGGATGACACTCCTCTTATCGCCTCCTTCTCGTCGTCTTGCAGCCGGTCGGCAGCAGACAGGGCGGTCCACTCTGGTATTGGTCCTTCGAACCGATTTGCGCGGAGGAGCCACCTTCGCGGTCGCCGTGGTCGCCGTGGTCGCCGCCGCGATACTCCGCAGCTAGCTCGTCAACGCTTCTTTGACATGATCCGGGCCCCTGCATCGCCAGAAGTACGAGGCCGTTGGCGATGGATCTGACGGCGCTGGTCCTGCTCCTGGTTTCGCTCATGGTCTTCACTCATGCGCTCTTCTCGCTGCATCTGATGCTATACGCCTGGGAGCATCCGGAGCGGCTGGAGGCGACCAGGGGCCCGGCGTCATTCGAGCCGTCGCGGACGACATTCTCGGTGTTGTTGCCCGCGTACCGTGAAGAGGCGGTGATCTATGACACGATCACCCGGATCTGGGCGGCAAATTACCCTCACCATCTCCTGGAACTCATCGTCGCGTGCCATGCCGACGATGTCGGCACGATTGCAGAGGCGACCAGAGCGATTCGGACCATTCGCTCAGATCGCGCACGGATCGCCACGTTCTCCACGCCGCCCATCAACAAACCGCACGCCTTGAACGTCGCCTTCCGACAGGCGAGCGGCGAGGTCGTGACTGTCTTCGACGCCGAGGACGACGTCGATCCTTTCCTATTCGATGTCATCAACACAGTGATGCTCCGTGAAGACGTTGGCGTCGTTCAAGCTGGCGTGCAGCTGATGAATCACCGGGATCACTGGTTCTCGTTGCTGAACTGCCTGGAGTACTTCTTCTGGTTTCAGAGCCGCCTTCACTTCCACGCCAAGGTCGGCATGATCCCCTTGGCCGGAAATACGGTCTTCATCCGCCGTGAGCTGGTCCGGCGGGTCGATGGCTGGGATGAGCGCTGCCTGACCGAGGACGCCGATATCGGTCTAAGGCTGAGTACCTTGGGCGAGACTATCCGCGTCGTCTATGACGTCCAGCACGTTACCCGAGAGGAAACGCCCTCGAGCATCCCGGCGCTCATCCGTCAGCGAACGCGATGGAATCAGGGATTTCTGCAGGTCTTGGGGAAGGGTTCCTGGCTATCGCTACCGACTCTGGGCGGCAAGCTGCTTGCCTTTTACACGTTCTCTTTCCCCATCTTTCTGGTGCCGCTGACCCTTCTGTGGCCGCTTGCGGTCATCGGCGGCCTCTGGATCCAGCTTCCGGTGGCAATCGCCATGGTCACCTTCCTCCCCCTCTACGCGGTCCTGTTCCTGATGCTCGTCAACGTCGTCGGTGCCGGCATGTTCTCGCGAACCTACGGACTCGAGCTCTCACGGATGACCCAACTGGCAGTCGTGGCCACGTTCATCCCGTATCAGCTGATTCTTGGCTGGAGCTCGGCGCGCGCGGTCGTCAGGCAGGTGCGGCGCCACACGGACTGGGAGAAGACTGAGCACGTTGGCGCGCATCGACACGCGGCCGGCGCATCGCTCGGATCATCGGTCCAGGGGGTAGCTGTACCTGACCCCGGGCGTTCGGCGGCGCGGGTTGCCGCTGGTGGTCGTGCACACTTGATTCAGCGCAGAGTCAGTACCGCCGAGACACGGCCAGCGCCACCGGGCAATCTGCATCGTGACACCACTCCGGCAGCATTCATCTCATGCGCCCATTCCGTCGCGCTGGCCGACGATAGGTTCTGCGGCCGCTGTGGGGCGCGGCTGGCACCTGGAGCTACGGACTCGAGACGGGCCGCGGCACCTCGCCGGCGGCACGTCCTTACCGTCCTTGGCAACCTGATTCCAGTGCCGATTCGCACCGATGGTGTCCGTGATCGACCCAATGTCGCAGGTCCAGATGGACGCCGCACGGGTACCCAGGGCCGATGACCGCTCTCGCCTCTCGACGCGCGGCGAGTGGCGTCGTCAGACCATTCGGCGAGACCGCGTCTCGGCTTTCGCGACGCAGCGAGCTGGTCTGGATATTCCTCCTCCTTGCAGTTGCCGCGGCGGTCCACGGCCTCAACATGTTCGACTACCCCTACTACGAGAACGATGAAGGGGCTTACCTGTCACAGGCATGGGCTCTGCTCTCGCAGGGGGAGCTCGCGCCGTACACATACTGGTACGACCATGCCCCCCTCGGTTGGTTCCAGATAGCCCTCTGGACCATCGCCACTGGGGGCTTCTATACCTTCGGAGACTCGGTCGCTTCCGGCCGAGTCCTGATGCTCGTCTTCCAGACAGGCTCGGCGCTGCTCGTCTACCTGATCGCGCGTCGGATCTCGGGCAGTTGGATCGTTGCGTCAGTAGCCCTCTTAGCCTTTGCGCTCTCCACGTATGGGTTGTATTTCCACCGACGTGTTCTTCTCGACAATGTCGCCACCTTCTGGGCCTTGCTGAGCCTCGCAGTCGTCGTGTCGACACGCATGTCACTGGCCCGCGTTTGGCTGAGTGCCCTGTTCCTTGCGGTGGGAGTGCTGTCAAAGGAAGTAGTGATGTTTCTCGTTCCTGGCATGGCATATCTCGTCTGGTACCGCGCGCACGTTTCCCAGCGCCTCCTGGCGGTTGTGGGTTGGTTGGCGATCACCGGATCGGTCATCTCGCTGTACGTGCTCTACGCGGCCCTGAAGGGCGAGCTGTTTCCCACTGGGAGCCTGCTCGGGGGCACCACAGAGCATGTAAGTCTGCTCGGTTCGGTGGCGTATCAGGCGTCGCGCGGCAGGGACGCTGGGATCTTCGATCTCGGGAGCGCCTTCTGGATATGGTTCGTGCGTTGGGCGTGGGCCGACCCTCTCCTCGTGGCGGGTGGAGCAGCCGCGGCCTTCGTATCGGTGGCATTCATTCGCTGGCACCGTCTGGTCGGCGTGGTAGGCATCCTGACGTTGTCGCTCTGGGCCTTCCTCGCGCGTGGCGGCAGCGTCATCGAGTTCTACCTGATACCGCTGCTGCCGTTCTTGGCGCTCAGCATGTCGCTCAGCGCAGGCTTGATCTGCAGTTGGGTGGCGCGCTCGTGGAGCCGACCGCCACTCCGGCGGAGGCGCGCACAGAGCACAATCGCCGTTCTGCTCTCTGGGATTGTCCTCGGTGCCAGTTTTGCTGGCACCACGCTTGGGATCTATCGCGACCCCGCTGCCTTCTGGACAAGCACGGAGGCTCAGGCTCAGCGCTCCGCAGGTTCGTGGGCAAGGCGACACCTATCGCCTGGCGACGGAATGGTGATCGATGCCTACCTGTGGACCGATCTGCACGACCCCGCAAACGGCCAAGCCGGTTTCGACCGGGCTCACTGGTACTGGAAGGTCGACCAGGATCCCGAGATCCGCGAGGACGTCTTCGCCGGAGAGTGGCGCAACATCGATTACGTCATGGTGACCCCACAGATGGAGCACGATGCACGGGAGTCATCGCTGCCATTGACCGGCGCTGCGCTCGAGAACTCCACGCCGATTGCAGCCTGGGACAGCGACGGGTTCGCGGTGTCCGTTCGCCGCGTCGACAAGGTGCGCTCCATCCCCGCATCGTCGAACTCAATCCTGGCCAGCTTGTGGACGCAGTACAAGGCAGCGTATCTCGACGGCGGCCGGATGATCGATCCGGCGACCGATCATCGGACCACCTCCGAGGGACAGGCATACGCCCTCCTCCAGGCGGTCTACCTGGACGATCGCGACACCTTCGATGCCGTGTGGAGCTGGACGAGCGACTCATTGCAACAGTCGTCGGGGCTCTTCGCCTGGTCCTACGGCAACCGCGACGACGGAACCCTCGGCGTCATCGACCGGGGCGCGGCGGCGGACGCCGACCAGGACATCGCGCTCGCGCTCCTCTTTGCGTCGAAGCGCTGGGAGATCGATGAGTATCGCCAGGCCGCCGAGCGAATCATCGATGGCATCTGGCGCGACCTCACGACGGTCGTTGGCGGCGAGCGCTACCTCGTGGCCGGTCAGTGGGCCGCGACCACGAAGGCTCCGGTCGTCAACCCGTCATACCTTGCGCCGTACGCCTACCGCATCTTCGCCGATGCGGACCCGACGCATCCCTGGGACGAGGTGGTCGATTCCAGCTACCGGGTTCTCGAGGCCATTGCCGCGTCGCCGGAGCTGGGCTCCGAGATCGGCGCCCCGCCGAACTGGGTCGCCATCGATCGCACCACCGGCGAGATCGGACTATCCGCCGAGATGGCCGACTACGGCGCGCGGTTCTCGTTTGACGCAAGCCGCGTTCCGTGGCGACTTGCCGTAGATTCGCTCTGGTTCCGGGACAAGCGTGCGCAGCAGCTCCTGACCGCGTTCGACCTGCCCCGACGCGAGATCGAGAGGACCGGCCGGTTGGCGGCGGAATATCGTCTGGATGGCTCGGTCGTCGCCGAGTACGAATCGATCTCCATGTACGCCGGGACCCTTCCGGGCCTGTTGTTGGGCGGCGCGGAGGAACAGGCGTACGACGTCCTGGGGCGGGAGATCATGGCGCCCGTGCTCGCCGAGGACGCTGAGATCGGGTATTACGACAGCAACTGGGCGTGGTTCAGCATCGCGCTCGTCGACGGAGGGATCTCCAATCTGTGGGCGGGGGCGGATCGCCACGTCTGGAGCGATCCGGTGCGATCAAGACCTGGCGACCGCGTCGGGGGCTGACTCAGCGGCCGTACCGAGTCACGCCGGCCCGTGCCAGCTCGTAAGCCGTGCCGGAGGCACTGATGTTCCGATCATCCATGAAGCTGAACGCAAAGAGCCCGCGCGCCACGAGATCGGCGACGTACGCGTCGGTGAAGATGCTGCGCAGGTCTGACTCCCAGACGCTCTGATTGCCGTTGTCCGGCTTGTAGTGGGCGACCATCACCGGCCCGTACGCGCCGAGGATCGTGGTCATCGCCCGAATGTCGTCGGCGTTGCCATCGTTCTGCATCGCTTGGAACGACTGGAAGTCGGATTCGCTCATCACGTCGGCGAAGTGCTGGAAGAGTGACCGACCAGCGCTCTTGACCGGATCATCCCAGCGAGCCTGCCAGCCGCCCCAGCCGAGGCTTACATGACTACCGGGCACGATCCGATGGAATGTCGCCATGGTCGACCGGTACTTCGCCTTCAAAGCGGCGTAGAAGGGCTCAAATCCCACGAACTGATTCGCGTGGGGGCAGGAATACGTCTGGAATTCGGTGAACAGCGTCACGTACAGTTGGGAACCAGCCTGCGCCCATATTTGCGCTAGCGCCTGCATATCAGCGTCGAACTGCGGACTGAACAGATAGTCCTTGCCGCAGAAGTCGCCATGTTGTGACTCTGATCCTGCGTCGTAGACGATCAGATGGAGGCTATGGCCGCGACTCAACCACTGTGGGATTGCATCATTCTTCCAAGACTGCATCCAACTCAGATCGCCATGATTGTTGTACCAACTGGTAAGCATGGTCACCGGTGCGTCGCGCACGATCGGCAGGCCGATCACCTGATCTGCCTCCGGGCCGATCCCGAACAGCAGCTTTGCTGATGCGGGCGGCGGAGTGGGCGTGGGTGGCGGCACAGTCGGAACCGGCGTGGCGACCGGTGTCGGCACCGGGGTCAGGATCGGCGTGGCGGACGGCTGCGGGCTGGAGGTGGCACCGGCGCTGGTGGGCGACGGTGACGGGCTGTTCGATGGCGCCACTACACCCGAGGGTGCGGTCGAGGGAGACGCGCTAACGGCGGCGCGGGCCAACGGTGCCTCCCGGACCTGGAACATGGTCGAGGCGACGACCGTCGCCTGTCTACGCGCGGCGTTCGACGGCGTGATGACTCCCACGGTATGCGTCCCCGCCGCAGCGGCCGGGATGACGACCACGGCAGAGAAGGTCCCGTCCTTGCCGACGCGGACTGCAGGCCAACCGATTGGCGTCGCGTCCCAGGTGAACTCCAGCCGCGTCCGCAGAGTGAATCCTGTGCCTCGGATCAGCACGCTGGCGGATGGCGGCCCCTCGTCTGGGGCCATCGTCAGCTGTGGTGTGGAGCCCGAAGCCCCGTCGAACGGTACGGCGATGGCAAAGAGAATGAGGACCATGACCGCGGTTGCGAGTACGTCGTGCACCCGCCGGCGTCGCGGGGTGGCGCGCTGTCGCGGATGGAGGGGTACCCACCGGTCTCCGGTCCAGAAGGACATCTTCGTCTCCGTTTCGGCGGCCCGGCTGACTCGACGGCGAGGGCCGTGGTCAGAGCCTCAACCGGCCACCTGCCCCAACCGAGGCTGGGGCCATCCGGCGTGTCCACCGAGGCGATCCACCCCCCATGCAGGCACACAAGGCGAGGGTCGACCCAGAAGAGCCGGCACTTGAGGCGGGAGCCCCGGACCGCCAGACCCATCTGCCGCTGTCCTCTCCCCGGTGTTCGCTGCAAGACCGGGATAGCGCGGTGCCCCCCACGAACGGGGCAGCCGCGCCTTTCTGATCCCGAAACGGTACGGCTGCCCACTATTCGGTTACCTCCGCGGCACTCCGGACACGTATGCCAGAGAGGCAAACGATCGCCGCCAGGGCCCTCAGGCCGGGCAGCGAACGCCCTGACGGCGGAGTAACCCCCGTGCCGGCTCCAGTGGATGGTCCGGTGCGAAGTCCCGCGCTCGGTCCCACGTCGAGTCCCGCGCCCGCCGCGTCACCACGGACAGGTCGGGTGCTAGATCGAGCGTCGAGTCGAGTGTTCCGTCCGGATCACCTCCGGTGGCCGATCGGGTCGCTTCTCCGGCACCCGGCCAAAAGTCACGCTACGCCGCAACTGCGGGAGGGTCTACGGGGTTGTCCACCGTATCCCCAGATCGTTTTTCAGGTTGTCCTCCGCGCGTCCACAGGGTATCCGGTTCCAGCGAGCCAAGCTGGTCTTGGAGTCGCTCGCCGAAGACATGAGCGCGGATGAGGACTTGGCCGCCATTGCCGAGGCAAACAATCCGTCAAGGGCTTGCAATTGGTGATCTCCGACATCCACGCCGCGCGTCCGAAACTCTTAGCATGCGATGGACGCAGAGCGACCCCAAGAAGGCCTCCTGGGGTCGTCTTACGCTCGGATGTGTGGTTGCGGGGGACGGATTCGAACCGCCGACCTTCGGGTTATGAGGCCGATGTACCCATGACTTCGCATCCCTTCCCGTCCCATCTGATCACGGCTCGTACTCGCATTGCTACCCGGAATGTCGCGATGGGACCACTCGTCCCATGCTTCCGTTACCAAAACCGTTACCAAGCGACGCTAGCCATCGATCGCCCGCGCGAGTGCGGCGGCGGCATCGGCTTGGAGTGTCGGCAGGACGTGCGAGTAGGTGTCGAGCGTGATGACGACGCTCGCGTGTCCAAGGCGCTCGCTGACGACCTTTGGGTTCACGCCGGCGGCCAACATCAGGGACGCCGCGGTGTGCCGGAGGTCGTGCAGGCGGATGCGCGGAAGGCCAGACTCGCGCACGAGCCGCTCGAATCGCCCCGACACGCCGTCCGGATCCAGCGCGCGCCCGGCCGCGTCGGCGAAGACATGGCCGTCGATCCCCACAACTGCCCGGGAGGCAACGTGCGCTCGCAGCTCCGATGCGGTCGCCGGATCGAGGTCGATGCGGCGACGGCCTCGCACGGTCTTCGGAGGGTTCGTCGTCCAGCCATCGAGTCCTCGTACCAGCGATCGACGGACCATGACGAAGCCGTTGTCAAGATCCAGATCCTCGCGCCGCAGGCCCAGAACTTCACCGCGTCGCATCCCGGTCATGACGAATAGCCGCCACATCGCGCGGAGAGGGTCACCAGCGGCGTAGGCGAGGAAGCGGCGCGCCTCCTCACGTGTCCACGTTCGCATCTCGGGCCGTGAGTCGCGCGGCAGAGTGTGGGCCCGGTCTGCCGGATTGTGCGCGATGAGACGCTCCTCGACAGCCTCGGCGAGGCATCGATGCAGGACGAGGTGAGCATTGTGCGTCGTCTTCGGCGAGAGCCCCATCCGTCCGTAAGCGCCTACGATTAGTGCTCGCGTCAGGTGCCTGACTTGGACGTCACCAAGCTCCTCCAGTAGGTGGAGGCGCATCGCGCCTTCCATGCTGATCCAGGATGACGGGCGCACAACCCCCTTCTTCGCTTCAAGCCATTGCACGCTCCAGCTGCGGAGCGTCATCGACGTCGGCTCGGGCTCGTCCGCGTCCGCCCGCTGCTGCGCCAGGACCATGGCCGCCCGCGCGTCGCCCTGCGTGGCGAACCCACTCCGATGGACCTGCCGCCGGGGCTCGCTCTTGGGCTGAACATCGACTCGGAAGCCCCAGGTGAGGCGGTCGGCGCCGCATTGCTGGCAGCGGCGACCATCGACGTCGCGTCCGCAGACCCGACAGCGCTTGTAGACGCGTCCCTTCCTCATGCGTTCCAGTCTTCCAGCGCGGACACTTCGGGTTCCACGTTACATGGTAACGCGAGCCTGTGCTCGCGACTGAGCGCACCGCTGGCTGTAACAGGAGCAGGCTGTTCGCCTATTTGGCGCAGTTGTCCGGTCCGGCTTCGTCTACAAGCTCACGGCCGCGAGATCGCCGCTCCGACCGGGGACGGACCCGCGTTTCAGCGTCCTGCGGATCCCAATCCTCGGCCGCGACCAGTGGGAGAGCGCCGCTCCCCGGCCGGCGTAATGAGGTCCGGCGCCCCCGAGCGGCGCGGTCGAACGCGCTACCTGACCACATCGAAGGCCCGCTCTCTGCGGGGACCAAAACGGAAGATCGCGAAGTCGTCGTCGAAGCTCGCGGCGCGGAGCACGCCGAGACGCTGCATCACCGCGAAGCTCGTTCGGTCAACGATCGAGAAGCCCTGGTCGCCGAAGTCCCG
>Ga0136633_1001433_pt1 | contig 17599 bp, 17 predicted proteins | sample AntDrymeUQ832206_2_FD_105494 | JGI IMG/M metagenome (GOLD analysis project Ga0136633, IMG submission 105494) | Polar desert sand microbial communities from Dry Valleys, Antarctica - metaG UQ83 (22.06) | ecosystem: Environmental > Terrestrial > Soil > Desert | place: Antarctica: Dry Valley...
AGCTCGACCTCGGGCTGCTCCGCGGGCTCGTCGACGACGTCGTCGACGGCAGCAGGACGCGGAGGCAGCACGCGGCAAGGGTACGTGCGCGCCTAGCGGATGACGCCCGCGCGCATGGCCATCGCGACCATCTCGGCGCGGTCGCCGGTGCCGAGCTTGCGCGCGATGCGCGCGAGGTGGGACTTGACGGTGAGCGCGGACAGCCCGAGCTGCTCGCCGATCTGCTTGTTCGACTGGCCGTCGGCGACCAGCCGGAGCACCTCGATCTCGCGACCGGACAGCTCGCTGACCCCGGAGTCGACCGGACCGCCGCGCAGGCCGGCGGCCAGCAGCGAGGCGACCGACGGGTCGGCGTAGACGCCGCCGTCGAGCACCCGGCGCACGCCGTCGGCGACGACGAGCGGCGAGGCGGACTTGAGCAGGTAGCCCTGCGCGCCGGCCACGAAGGCAGCGCGCACGGAGTAGGGGTCGTCGGCTGCGGAGAGCACGACCAGGCGCTGCCAGCCGGCGGCGCGCAGGTCGGCCAGCAGGTCCAGCCCGGAGCCGTCGGGCAGGCCGAGGTCGAGCACGCACAGCTCGCGCGGGCCGGAGACATGGGCCCGGGCGCGCGCCTCGCCGATCGTGGCGGCCTCGACGACCTCGCGGGCGCCCATGAGCTTGAGGCGGTTCACCATCGACTCGCGCACCAGCGGGTGGTCGTCGACGACCATCGCCGAGAAGCCGGGCGTCTCCTTGCTCGGCGCCTGCGACGGGATGGTCGAGACCGCACCTTCGAGACCGGTCGTCAACGTGTCCTCCACCTGTCGGATGCCGGGCGGATCCGCCCTGGGTCCTGGCTGCATCGGCGCACGGTCCCATGTCCTGAAGCCTTCACGGCCGATCCGCGCAGTGCCGACTGCGGCGTCGGCACTGGGCCGAACGGGCGACACGGCGTCGTCCGGGCTGCAGTAGGGGCTCAGAGGTGCCGAGGGGACGCGGGAGACCCTCGACCTCTGGAGACCGCGTGCCGCCGTTCGCCGCTCGACGCCCGCTGCTCGCCGCCGTGCTCGGCGGTGCGCTGTCGGCGGCCGTCGTCGCGGTGCCCGGCGCCCCGCAGGAGCCGCTGCTGCGCGCCGTCGCGTCGTACGACGGGGACGTCCCGGCGCTGCCGGGGGTCCGGGTCCTGGAGGACCTGGAGGCGGTCGGCGCGCTCGTCGTCGAGGCCACCCCGGCCGGCCTGACCCGTCTCGCCGGCGCTCCCGGCGTCCGCGGCGTCTCGCCCGACACTGCTCTCGTCCTCACCGGCGCGCCCGCGCCCTCCGGCGGCGTGCTCGCCGCCGACGGCCTCGGTGGCGGCGCCGGGCGGCCCGGCGCCGGCAGCGGGGTGCGCGTGGCGGTCATCGACACCGGCGTCTCCGACACCGCGGCCCTGACCCGGGCGTCCGGCCGGCTGGTCGACGGCTGGAGCTGGGACGACGCCTTCGACGACGGCTACGGGCACGGCACCTTCATGGCCTCGGTCGTCGCGGGCGGTCCGGTCGACGGCTCGGACGGGGACGCCGTCGGCGTCGCTCCCGGGGCCACCGTCGTCGTGGTCCGCGTCGCGGACGACGAGGGCAGCACCTCGCTGTCGAGGGTGATGGCCGGCCTGGACTGGGTCGCTACCCACGCCGACGAGGTCGACGTCGCGAACCTGTCCTTCAGCCACGTCCGGCCGGGCGAGGCCTACGGCGCCGACCCGCTCGTCGACGCCGTCGCCCGCGTCCGGGCCGCCGGGGTGCTGGCCGTCGTCTCGGCCGGCAACGACCGCAGGGTCGTCGGCGACCCCGGCTTCGCCCCGGAGGCGCTCACCGTCGGCGCGGCGGACCTGACCGGCCGTCGGGCCGCCGTCGCGGACTTCAGCGGCAGCGGCGTGGCCGCCGGGGTCCGCAAGCCCGACGTCGTCGCGAGCGGGGTGAGCGTGCTCGGCGTGCTGCCGGCCGGCTCCGCCGTCGCGCGGGCCCACACCGCCGCGCACGTCACCGGCGACCTGTGGCGCGGCAGCGGCACCAGCCAGGCCGCCGCGGTGACCAGCGGCGCGGCCGCCCTCCACCTGGCCGCGCACCCCGACGACACCCCGCTGCAGGCCAAGGCCGCCCTGCGCGCGAGCACCCAGCAACTGCCGGGCCAGCGCGACGGCGCCGGGCTGCTCCTGCTCGACGGCGACCCGCGCCCCGCCAAGGGCAGCGGCGGACGGTCCGGGGACCCGACCGGCGAGGCCGGCTTCGACGCCAACAGCTGGTCTGCGAACAGCTGGTCTGCGAACAGCTGGTCGGCCAACAGCTGGTCGGCGAACAGCTGGTCGGCGAACAGCTGGTCCGCTGCCTGGGGGGACGGCCGATGACCGTCCCGCTGTCCCGACGCGGCCCCGCGCGCATCGTCCGCCTCGTCGGCGCGCTGTCGGTCGTCGGCGCGGTCGTGCTCGGCGCGGCCACCGGCTGGGGCGAGGCCCCCTGGTGGGCCGTGCTGCTGCTGGCCGGCTCCGTGGCGCTGTCCGAGGTCGCCGTCGTCCACCTGCAGTTCGGCAGGCAGCGGTGGACCTTCTCGCTCACCGAGGCCGCCCTCGGTGCCGCCCTGGTGCTGTGGACCGGCGCCTGGACCGTCCTCGCCGTCGGGGTCGGCGTCGCCCTCGCTCAGCAGCTGCGCCACCAGCCGCGGCTCAAGCGGGAGTTCAACGTCGCGCAGTTCATGGCGGCGACGTCCGCCGGCGCGGCCGTCGCGGGCCTCACCGGCGGCGACGTCCTCGGCGCCTGCCTGGGCATGGCGGCCTTCTGGCTCGTCAACTACGTGCTGGTCGCCGTCGCCGTCTCGCTCACCTCGCAGCGGCCGTTCCGCTCGCTGGTCACCTCGAGCGCGCCGCTGTCGGCGCTGCACACCGCGGGCAACACCTCGATCGGCCTGCTCGCCGCCTACCTGTCCCTCAACGCCCCGCTCGGCCTGCTCGGCCTGGTCGTCCCGCTCGCCCTGCTGTGGTCGTCGTACGACCAGCAGACCCGGCGCAGCGCCGAGGCGCGGCTGTTCGCCGAGCTGGCGCGCGGCCAGGAGCGCGAGACGGGCCGGTCCAGCGACGTCTCGGCGCAGGTCGTCGTCACCGCCGCGGCCCGGCTGCTCGGCGGCGCCGACGTCGAGCTCGTGCTGCTCGCCGCCGACGGGCCGGTCCGCTACGTCGGCGACGAGACCGGCGTCCCCGATCGCAAGCGGGTCGGGTCCGACGTCTTCGATGAGCCGTGGGTGATGCGGGCGCTGGGGGAGCGCGGGGTGTCCAGCGGGCGCTCCAGCACCCGGCCGTGCCTGTCGGCCGTCATCGGCGACCCCGACGCGCCGCTCGCCGTCCTGCGCGCCCGCCGCGGCGCCGAGGCAGCCGCCTTCGACCGCAACGAGCTGCGTCTGGTCGAGGTCCTCGTCGGCCAGGCCGCGGCCTGGCTGTCCGTCGCCGACCTCGCCGCCCGCAGCCGCGCCGCGTCCGAGCGGGCCGACGTGGCCGGCGAGGCCGCCAAGGCGCTGAGTGACCTCGGCTCGGCGACCGCGCCCGCGCTGCTCGTGCTACGGGAGTCGGCCGACCGGCTGGCCCGGCTGGCCGAGTCCGCCGGCGGGGTCGACGACATCGTCGAGGAGCTGCACCTGGTCGAGCGGGCCGTCGCCTCGCTGCTCGGCGCGATCGCGCTGGCCGCCGAGCCCGAGCTGCTCCGCCCGTCCGAGCCCGAGCCGGCTGCCCGCCCGGGCACGGATTGGACCACCACGGGCGTCCTGCGGTGACCGGCGGCGCGCGCCGGCGCCCCGCCCTGCCGCTCGCGGTGTGGGCCGGGCTGCTGTGCGGCGGCGCGGTCCTCGCGACAGTCGGCACCACCGCGGTCGTGCTCGTCCTGTTCGATGGGCTCGACGTCGTGGCCGGCGAGGCGCTCGCGGCCGGCGCGGTCGCCGGGCTGCTGCTGTCGCTGGTCGCCGTCCTCGGCGCCGCCCGGCTCGCGGCGGCGCTGCGCGGGCTGCGGTCCAATGCTGTCGTGCGGCTGCGCGAGCCGTCCGCACCGGTTCGCGCGCAGGCCGAGCTGGTGACCGCCACGACCCTCGAGCTGGCCCAGCTCGCCAAGGTGCTCGACGCCCTGCACCTGCGGGTGCGCGTGGCCGACGACCTGGGCGAGAAGCACCGGCGCGAGGCGCAGACCGCCGGCGCCGGCGTCTTCGAGCTGCTCTCTGGCCTGGTCGCCGCCGAGGAGGGCGCCCGCGGCCAGCTCGCTGCCGAGCTGCACGACACCGTCGCCCAGTCGCTGATGATCGCCCGCGGCCTGCTGCACGCCCGGCCGTCGTCGCCCGAGGACCTGGCGAAGCTCACCGACTACGTCGAGGACGCCGAGGAGCAGGTCCGCGCCGTCATGGCCCGCACCCGCCCGCCGGCGCTGCGCGAGGGCGACCTGGCGTCGGCGGTCAACGGGCTGCGCGCCGACATGGAGGCCCGCTACGGGCTGGTCGTGAACGTCGACTGGCCGACCTCGCCGTACCCGTTGCCGCTGGCCGCGGCGATCACCGTCTACCGCTTCTTCCAGGAGGCGCTGCTCAACGTCGTCAAGCACGCCGACGTCGACGACGCGCTGCTCGTGCTGCGGGTCGAGGACCACGCCGTGCTCGCCTCGGTGCACGACGACGGCCCCGGCTTCGACCCGGCGGCCGTGCGGCCGGACCGCGGTCGGCACGTCGGGCTCGGGCTGCTGCGCGAGCGGGCCCGGCTGTCCGGCGGCGCCGTCGAGGTCGAGAGCGGCGCGGGCGCCGGCACCACGCTGCGCCTGCGCCTGCCGCGCTCCTCGCAGGTCGCCCCGGAGGACCCCCGCCCCGGCGGGCTCAGCGCGGCCTACCCGCGCCAGCGGGCCCGGGCCTGAGCAGCTAGCGGCGCAGCGCCAGCACGCCGGGCGGCGGCAGGCCGGCCGTCGCACACAGCAAGTCGCACCACGCGAGCAGGTGAACGCCGAGGTCCATCGTCCCGTCGCGGTCGGGCAGCGGCGTCCACGACGCGCGCACCTCGACCTCGCTGACCTCGTCGGCGTCCTCGATCTGGCCGAAGCGGCAGGACACGGTGCGCGTCACGGTCCCGCCGGCGGCGGTGTGGGCGGCGTCGCGGTCCTGCAGCGAGTCGGTCAGCCACGACCAGCCGACCTGCGCCAGCGCCGGGTCGGCCGCCATCTCGGCCTCGACGTCGGCCGACACGAACGCCACGACGCGGGTGTCGCCGCGCCAGCCGTCCTGCCCGGCCGGGTCGTGCAGCACGACGAAGCGGCCGCTCGCCACCTGCTCGTCGCCGCGGCCGACCTCGGCCGCGACCGCCACGGCGTACGGCGCGAGGCGCTTGGGGGCGGCGACCTCCTCGAGCTCGAGGCCCGGGCGGCCGTGCGTCGTCAGCGCGGCGCGCAGGCCCTCCAGGGCGGCACGGAACTGCTCGGGCAGCTCCGACGGCTCGGTCACGAGCGGACGGTACGTCGCGACGGGGCGCTCACCCGGTTCGGCGCGCCGCTCCGTAGCCTCCGGCGCGTGCCCGCCGCCCTCGCCCTGCTCGCCAGCCTGCTCTGGGGGACGGCCGACTTCCTCGGTGGGAGCGCCAGTCGGCGGCTGCCGGTCGGCAGCGTCGTCGGGACCTCGCAGCTCGTCGCGCTGCTCGGGCTGGTGCCCGCCGCGGTCCTGACCGGCGCCCTGGACGAGCCGCGCGACTACCTGCTGCCCGGCCTCGCGGCCGGGCTGGTCGGGATCGTCGCGCTCGCGGCGTTCTACCGCGCGCTCGCGCTCGGGACGATGGGCGTCGTCGCGCCGGTCGCCGCGCTCGGCGTCGTCGTGCCGGTGGCCGCCGGCCTCGTCGGCGGCGAGTCACCGTCAGCCCTGCAGCTCGGCGGGATCGTGGCGGCCATCGTCGGCGTGGTCCTCGCGAGCGGGCCCGAGCTCAGCGGCCGGGCGGGTGCGCTCCCGCTGCTGCTGGCCGGGGTCGCCGCTGTCGGCTTCGGCGCCGTCTTCGTGCTGCTCGCCGAGGGCAGCGCGAGCGGCTCGCTCGGCTCGGTCGTCATGACGCTGCTGACGATGCGCCTGACCGCGGTGCTGCTGCTGACCGGTCTGCTCCTGGTGCGGGCGCCGCGGCACGGCCTGGAGCTGGGGGTGCGGCGGGGCGACCTGCCGGTGCTCGTGACGGTCGGGGCCTTCGACGTCGGCGCGAACGCCGCCTTCGCGGTGGCGTCGCAGAGCGACCTGCTCACGGTGACGGCCGTGCTGGCGTCGCTCTACCCGGTGGTGACGGTGCTGCTCGCCCGGCAGCTGCACGGGGAGCGCCTGGTCGGCCCGCAGCTGCCCGGGGTCGGCCTGGCGCTGCTGGGGGTCGTGCTGCTCGCCGGCGGGTGACGCGGCCGGTCAGGCGGCGACGGTCTCCAGCACGACGAGGTCCTCGTGGAACCCGGTCACGATCGCGAAGCCGCAGTCGACGCAGGACAGGTCGAGGCAGTCCAGGCCGTGGCCGTCCTCGCACGGCGGCGCGTCGAACGCGCGGTCATCCTTGCACTCACCACACCAGCGGATCTCCATGCCGACGACGGTGCCACCCGGGTCCGACAGTCCGCGGGAGGCGCGCCGGACGTCAGGCGCCGAGCCGGTAGAGCGCGGTGTGAACGACCTCCAGGACGGGCTGCTCGTCGAGCAGCACCACCGCGTCGTACGTCACCTCGTCGTGCGCGCCCCGCCGGGAGGTCCCGGTGACGACACTGCGCACGCTCGCCGTCGTCGGCACGGTCGGCAGGGCCAGGAAGCGGCAGTCGCTGGAGGTGTGGATCCACGGGCCGAGCTCGACGTTGCTCATCAGCGCCAGGTTGACCAGGCGCAGCAGCAGGCCCGGGTGGACCAGGCCGGCCTCGCGGTAGAGCGGCACGGGGTCCGCCACGGCGGCGACGTAGTCGCGCGCCTCGCGCGCGTCGCCCGGGACCTGCACGGTCCCGAAGGGCCCGGGGAGGGGGTCGGCAGCCAGGGGTTGGGGCAGCGGCACGACCGGGTAGCGGCCCAGGTCGACCGGCGGGCCGGGCGCCGGCGGGTGGGCGGTACCGATCGCCCGGACGACTCCGTCCGGTCCGGTGACCGCGAGGGCGAAGCCGTCGGCCCGCGGCTCCGCGGTCACGACGACGGTCTCGCCGTCGTAGACCGGCCGCCGGAAGCGCAGCGCGACGCGGCCGCCGTCGAAGAAGCCCGCCCCCCACGCCGCCACCAGCGGCGAGGTCGCGTGCGCGAGCACCTCGACCCCCGGCACCAGCGCGCCGGTGAAGCCGAAGGCACGGGCCACGTCGTCGTCGTGGATGCGGTTGTCGGCGGCCGGGTCCAGGTTGCGGGCGACCACCGCGTAGGGGGCAGGGGCGTCCGTCGGCACAGGCACAGCCTGCCTCACCGGAGGCTCACGTGGGACCATGGGCGGGATGACCTCGAACCCCGGTGACACTGCCCGCACCGCCACCCGCGAGTCCGCCTTCGTCAAGGCCTGCCACCGCGAGCCCGTCCCGCACACGCCCGTCTGGTTCATGCGCCAGGCCGGCCGGGCCCTGCCGGAGTACCGCGCGCTGCGCGAGGGCACCCAGATGCTCCAGGCCTGCGAGACGCCCGACCTGGTCACCGAGATCACCCTGCAGCCGGTCCGCCGCTACGGCGTCGACGCGGCGATCTTCTTCTCCGACATCGTCGTGCCGCTCAAGGCCGTCGGCGTCGACCTCGACATCGTCCCGGGCGTCGGCCCGGTCGTGGCCCAGCCGTTCCGCACCGAGGCCGACCTCGACCGGCTCCCGGCGCTCACCCCCGAGCACGTCCCGTACATCACCGAGTCGGTCCAGTCGCTGGTCGGCGAGCTCGGAGCGACCCCGCTCATCGGCTTCGCCGGCGCGCCGTTCACCCTGGCCAGCTACCTCGTGGAGGGCGGCCCGAGCAAGAACCACGCCGCCACCAAGGCCCTGATGTACGGCCAGCCCGCGCTGTGGTCGGCGCTGCTCGACCGGCTCGGCACCATCACGCTGGGCTTCCTGCGCGCGCAGATCGACGCGGGTGTCAGCGCGGTGCAGCTGTTCGACTCCTGGGTCGGCGCGCTGCCCGCCGCGGACTACCGGGCGTACGTCCAGCCGCACAGCGCGCGGGTCCTCGCGGCCGTCGCCGACGTCCCGCGGATCCACTTCGGCGTCGGTACCGGCGAGCTGCTGTACGACATGGGGCAGGCCGGCGCCGACGTCGTGGGCGTCGACTGGCGCGTCCCGCTGTCGGAGGCCGTGCAGCGGATCGGCCCCGGCAAGGCGGTGCAGGGCAACCTCGACCCGACCCTGGTCTTCGCGCCCGAGGAGGTCGTCGCCCGCAAGGTGCGCGCGGTCCTCGAGCAGGGCAAGGCAGCCGAGGGGCACGTCTTCAACCTCGGCCACGGCGTGCTGCCCGAGACCGACCCCGACGCGCTCCTCCGGGTGGTCGAGCTCGTCCACGCCGGCCTGTAGCCACGGCCGCTACTGGACGGCGTCCAGCAGGTAGCGGTGGTGGCCGAAGTCCTCGCGCCACGGCAGATCGAGCATCTCCATCACCCGGGAGTCGTACGGCCGTCCGCTCGAGAGCAGGATCCGGCGCAGCTCGGCGTTCACGGCGGGCGAGGTGAACTCCACCCGGCGCAGCCGCATCGTGCGGCCGTCGCCGGTGCGCAGCACGAGCACGCCGCCGCGGGCGCTCGGCCGCATCCCGCCCGCGACGATGCCCTCGGCCGGCGCGACGCGGTACGGCCCGAACTTGCGCACGGCGACGAAGCCCGGTCCGACGACCACGCGCCGGGACCACAGGGCGTACGACAGGACGACCACGGCGAGCAGCGCGACGACGTAGTTCCACGGCGCGTACTGGGTGAAGAGCGCGATCGGCACGTAGGCGAAGGCCCCGAGGAAGACGCTGCTCACGCCCTCCGCCAGCGGCACGCCGACCATGCCGGTGCGCGGCGTGGGCAGCTCGCTGCTGCGCCAGACGGTCGTGACGGGGGGCGCGTCGGGGTCGACGGGCGGCGGCGGCGGCGTGCGCGATGCCTTCGCGGCCGCGCGCTCTCCGGCTCGCAGGCGTCGGCGCTCGCGCTCGGTCTCTGTCAGCAGGGCCATGCCTGACCCTAGGAGCGGCCGGGGGATCCCGCCCGTCGAGCGGTCAGGCCAGTCGGATCGTCACGGCGTCGACCATGGCCTGCTCGGCCTCGGCCAGGGTGAAGTCCGGGTCGCCGACATGGTCGCGCAGCATCGCGGCGGGCGCGGGCTGCTCGTCCTTGGCCGGCCAAGTCGCCGGGTTCCACAGCCCTGAGCGGACGAACGCCTTCGGGCAGTGCGTGAAGACCTCCTCGACGGCGAGCACGAGCGCAGCGCGCGGCGGCTTGCCGACGGCGGTCAGGCCGGCGAGCAGGTCGGGGTCGGTGCTGACGCAGGCGCGGCCGTTGATGCGCAGCGTCTGGCCGCGGCCCGGGAGCAGGAGCAGCAGGCCGGCCCGGCCGGTCTGCAGGACGTTGCCGAAGGTGTCCAGGCGCCGGTTGCCGGTGGCGTCGGGGATCGCGAGGAGCCGGTCGTCGAGCACCGAGATGAAGCCGGCAGGACCGCCGCGCGGCGTGACGTCGGCGCGGCCCTGCGCGTCGGCGCTCGCGACGAGGGCGAAGCGGCAGAGCGACAGGTACTGCCGGCAGTGCGCGTCGAGCCGGTCGATCGTCTTGTTGGCGACGATCTGCGACGGCGGCTCGTAGAGCCCCTCGAGCTCGGCGTCGGAGCGCAGTGCGGTGTCGAAGTAGTCCACGGCCGCACGCTAGGCGACCGGCCGCGACCGCCGGGCGCGGACGACGAAGAAGCCGGCCAGCAGGACCAGCGGCAGGAACGGCAGCAGCGCGCCGGCGGTCACCGCGACCACGCGCGCGACGGTGGTGACGGCCTCCCAGCCGTTGCGCAGGCCGTCCCCGAAGCCGAGCGCGCCGGCGTCGGTCGGCTCGTCGCCGGCCGTCCAGAGGCGGACCGTGATCGTGGAGAGCTCGACCTGCCCCTCCAGGGCGGCCAGCCGCGCCTCGAGCGACTCGAGGTCGGCGGTGCGGCGGGTGAGCTCGCCCTCGATCTGCACGACCTCCCCGAGGTTGGTCGCCTCGGCGAGCAGGGCGGTCACCCGGGCAACACTGGCGCGCTGCGTGTTCAGCCGTGCCTCGAGGTCGACAACGGCGTCGGTGACGTCCTCGGTGCCGACCCGGCGGCCGCGCTCGGTGCCGAGGGCGGCGAGGTCGCGGACGGCCCCGTCGAACTCCGCCGGCGGCACCCGCAGCTGCAGCGAGGCCGAGCCGTCCTCGTCGCTGCCGCTGCGCTCCTCGCCCGCGACCCGGCCGCCGGTGTCGCGGGCGATCTGGCCGGCCCGGTCGGCGGAGCGGCGCAGGTCCTCGACCTCCACCTCGAGGTCGGCGGTGCGGATCACGGCGTCGCCCGGCAGGACGCGCGCGTCGACCGCGATGTCGTCGTCGGTCGCGGACTGCGGCGCACCAGGAGCGGACTCGGGTGCGGCGAGGCCGGCGGAGTCGCCGCCGGCGGCAGAGGAGGCGGTCGCGGCGTCGTCGGACCCGGCACCGGTGCAGCCGGTGAGCAGCAGGGCACCGAGAAGGACGGTGGACACGGCCTTGCGTCGTGCGCTCATGACGACCTCCGCAGCGGGGGTGGGGACACCGGTACGACGGCGGCCGGCGCCCACCGGTTGCACCCCGCGCGTCTCGGACCGGTCACGGTCCGCCCCGATGCCTAGGCTGGACGGGTGCACGTGGTCGTGGTCGGAGGGGGCGTCGCCGGGCTGTCGGCCGCCGCGGAGGCGTGCCGGCGCGGCGCGCGGGTGACCGTGCTCGAGGGCTCGTCCCGCCTCGGCGGCAAGGTCGCGGTCAGCGAGGTCGGCGGGCTGCCCGTCGACGAGGGCGCCGACTCGATGCTCACGCGGGTCCCGGACGGCCTGGCGCTGGCCCGCGAGGCCGGCCTCGAGCCTGAGCTCGTCGCTCCGGCGACGGGGCAGGCGTTCGTCTGGAGCCGAGGGGCGCTGCGGCCCCTGCCGACCGGCACGCTGCTCGGCCTGCCCACGGACCTGGCGGCGCTGGCCCGCAGCGGGCTGCTGTCCGGCCGCGGGCTGAACCGGGTCCCGCTGGACCTGCTGCTGCCCGGGCGCCCGGTCACCGAGGACGTCAGCGTCGGCGAGCTGGTCGCGCGGCGCTTCGGCCGCGAGGTCGTCGACCGGCTCGTCGAGCCGCTGCTCGGCGGGGTCTACGCCGGCCGCCCCGACCGGCTGTCGTTGCGCGCCACGCTGCCCCAGCTCGTCGCCCCGGCGGCCCGGCACCGCAGCCTGCTGCTGGCTGCGATGGAGACGCGTGCGGCCACGCCGCCGACGGACGGGCCGCTGTTCGCCTCGCTGCCAGGCGGTCTCGGGAGGCTGCCCGCCGCGGTCGCCGCGGCGTCGGGTGCCGAGGTGCGCCTGTCCACGACGGTCCGGGAGCTGAGCCGCACCCCCACCGGGTGGCGGCTGGTGACCGGCTCGGCGGCCGACCCGCAGGCGCTGGAGGCCGACGCCGTCGTGCTCGCCGTCCCCGCGGCCCCGGCGGCACGCCTGCTCGCCGGGCTGACGCCGACCGCTGCCGCCGAGCTGGCGGGGGTGGAGCACGCCTCCGTCGCGATCATCACCCTCGTGCTCGACGGGCCGGTCGGGGCGGGCAGCGGCTACCTCGTCCCGGCCGTCGAGGGCCGCACGACCAAGGCCGTCACCTTCACCAGCCGCAAGTGGGCCCACTACGCCGGGTCGTCGGTGCTGCGCGCCAGCGTCGGGCGGGCGGGCGAGACCGCCGACCTGCAGCGCAGCGACGAGGAGCTCGTCGCCGCCGTCCTGGGCGAGCTCGCGCAGACCGTCGGGCCGTTGCCGCGGGTGCTGGACAGCCGGGTCGTCCGCTGGGGCGGCGGGCTGCCGCAGTACGCCGTCGGCCACCTCGACCTCGTGGCCCGCGTTCGGGCCGGGGTCGCCCGCTGGCCCGGCCTCGCCGTCGCCGGGGCGGCGTACGACGGGGTGGGGGTGCCGGCGGTCGCGAGGTCGGGCCGCGAGGCAGCCGCGGCCGTCGTCGGGGACAATGGGCGGCATGACCGACAGCAGGCCTGAGTCCACCAAGGCGCGCGAGCTGAACGACCAGCTCCTCTACACCGTCTACGCCGTCTACAAGGCCGTCACGCCGCTGCCGGAGGACCGCACGGCGCTGGCCGAGGACGCCCAGGCGTTCCTCGACGCCGCGCTGCAGAAGGACGTCTACACCCGCGGCACCTACGACCTCGGCGGCTTCAAGGCCGAGGCCGACCTGCTCGTCTGGTGGACCTGCCCCGAGGTCGACGTCCTGCAGGACACCTGCAACCGCTTCCGGCAGAGCGCGCTCGGCCGCCACCTCGAGCCGGTCTGGACGAGCATCGGCATCCACCGGCCGGCGGAGTTCAACCGCAACCACATCCCGGCGTACGTCCGACGCGAGGACCCGCGCAAGTACGTCTGCGTCTACCCCTTCAACCGCTCGCTGGAGTGGTACCTGCTGCCCGATTACGAGCGCAAGGGGATGCTGTCCGAGCACGGCATCCAGGGCCGGGAGTTCGAGGACGTCCGCGCCAACACGGTCGCGGCCTTCGGGCTCGGCGACTACGAGTGGCTGCTGGCCTTCGAGGCCGACCAGATGCACCGGATCACCGACTGCCTGCGCCACCTGCGCACCTCGCGGGCGCGGCTGCACACCAAGCTCGAGACGCCGTTCTGGTCCGGCATCCGCAAGCCGGTCGCCGAGATCGTCGCCGCGCTGCCCTAGAGCAGAGCCCCGTCGCCGGGGTCGGGCAGCGCTGCCGGGTCGGCCGGCAGCTCGAACCAGACCGCCTTGCGGTACGGCGGTGCGCTCGGCCCGCTGCCCCAGCCAGTGGCGAGGGTGGCGAGCAGCCCGAGGCCGCGGCCGGTGCCGGCGTGGACGCCGTGCCGCCGGCGCCGCGGCTGCTGCAGCGATCCGTCGTGGACCGTCACGCGCACCACCCCGCCCGCTTGCTGCACCTCGACCCTCAGGTCGGTGCCGGCGTGCAGCACCGCGTTGGTGACGAGCTCGCTGGTGAGCAGCGCCGCGGTGTCGTCGAGGTGGGGGAGCGACCACTCCTGCAGGGCACGAGCGACCACCCGGCGGGCGGTGCGCACGCTGGCGGGCGCGCTGGGGAGCTCCACCTGCACGCGCACGTCGCCCCCGTCCACCTGCGGCTCGTTCCCCGCAGCCGCAGCATCATGTCGCCCGTTCGGGCTAGCGCTCGGCAGGCTCCAGCCGCAGGCTCACGCTGTTCATGCAGAACCGGTCGCCGGTAGGCGTCTGGGGCGCGTCGTCGAAGACGTGGCCGAGGTGGCTGCCGCACTTCGCGCACAGCACCTCCACCCGGACCATGCCCAAGGACCGGTCCTTGTGCAGCGTGACGGCGTCGCCGTCCTGGGGGGCGTAGAAGCTGGGCCAGCCGCAGTGCGAGTCGAACTTCGTGTCGCTCCGGAACAGCTCGTTGCCGCAGGCGCGGCAGGAGTAGACGCCCTCGGTCGTCGTGTCGTTGTACTCGCCGGTGAAGGGCCGCTCGGTCCCCGCCTTGCGGAGCACGGCGTACTCCTCGGGGGTCAGCTCGGCGCGCCACTGCTCGTCGGTCTTGGTCACCTGATAGGTCATGAGAGGTGCAGCGTCGCAGGACCCCTCGCGGATTCCTGCCGGCCACCTCTCGGCCTACCGGATGTCGTCCGTTCGGCCTAGGGTCGCCCCCGCCCCCCACACCTCGTCGAAGGACCCCTGTGAGCAGATCCCGCACCTCCGCGACCTTGGCTGTCGCGCTGACCGCCGGCGCGCTGGCCGTCGTCCCGTTCTCGCCCGCCGCCGCCCAGGTCGCCACCACCGTGGACATCCAGGTCCTCGGCATCAACGACTTCCACGGCCGGCTCGTCCCGCCGGTGGCGGCCCGCGCCGCGACCGACACGTCCCCGGCTCGCCCGTCGCAGGGTGGCGCCGCCTTCGTCGCCGGCGCCGTTGACGCCTACACGGCCGAGAACCCGAACACGATCTTCGTGTCGGCCGGCGACAACATCGGCGCCTCGCCCTTCGTGTCGGCCGTCCAGCAGGACGAGCCGACGCTGGAGGTGCTCAACGCCATGGGCCTGGCCGTCTCGGCGGTCGGCAACCACGAGTTCGACCGCGGCTACGAGGACCTCGCGACACGCGTCGACGACCTGGCCGACTTCCCGATCCTGGGCGCCAACGTCGAGGGCGAGACCCCCGACATGGCGTCCTCGTTCGTCGAGACCATCGCCGGTGTCGACGTCGGCTTCGTGGGCGTCGTGACCGAGGAGACCGCCTCGCTGGTCTCGCCGGACGGCATCCGCGGCATCAGCTTCAGCGACCCGGTCGCCGCCGCCAACGAGGCCGCGGCCGCCCTGACCGACGGCAACGCCACCAACGGCGAGGCCGACGTGCTGGTACTGCTCGCCCACGAGGGCGCCGCCACCTCCTCCGTCGACGAGGTCGACTGCGCCGCGCTGGCCACCGCCGACGACGCCTTCGGCGACATCGTCCGGGGCATCGACAGCGCCTACGCCGCGATCCTCGGCGGCCACACCCACCTCGAAGTGGACTGCGAGGTGCCCGGCCTCGGCCGGACCGTGCCGCTGCAGGTCCTCGAGGCGCAGTCCTACGGCACCGCGATGGATGTGCTGAACCTGACGGTCGACACCGCCACGGGCGACGTCACCGCCGCCAGCGGCGAGGTCGTCAAGATCACCAGCGACGCCTTCACCGCTGACGCCGAGGTCCAAGCGCTGGTCGACACCGCCGTGGCCGAGGCCAAGGAGGTCGGTCGCCAGCCGATCGGCACCATCACGCAGGACATCACCCGTGCGTTCACCGCCGACAGCGAGGAGGACCGGGGCAGCGAGTCGCTGCTCGGCAACTTCATCGCCGACGTCCAGCTGGCCGCCACCCGCGCGCCCGGCCTCGGTGGCGCCGAGATCGCCTTCATGAACCCGGGCGGCCTGCGCGCCGACCTGCTCTTCGAGTCCTCCGAAGACGGCGAGGGCGACGGCGTCGTGACCTACGCCGAGCTCGCCGAGGTGCAGCCGTTCGCGAACGGCGTCATCACCATGACCCTGACCGGTCAGCAGGTGAAGGACGTTCTCGAGGAGCAGTTCCAGCCGGACGGCTCGTCGCGGCCGTTCCTCGCGCTCGGCGTCTCCGAGGGCTTCCGCTACGAGATCGACGCGACCGAGCCCCGCGGCTCGCGCATCTCCAGCATCACCCTCAACGGCTCGCCGATCGACCTGGCCGGGGAGTACCGCGTGGCCGTGAACTCCTTCCTGGCCAGCGGCGGTGACAACTTCGGCACCCTCGCCGACGGGACCGACCGCCTCGACGGCGGCTTCAACGACCTGAACCTGCTCGTCGAGTACGTCCAGGAGAACTCCCCGATCACGCCGAGCCTGGCCGACCGGGCCGTCCCGGCCGGCACCGAGCCCGCCCTGCTCCTCGAGCGCCTCGCCGGTGCGGACCGCTTCGGCACGGCCGCAGAGGTCGCGCTCGAGACCTTCGGTGCGGCGCCGGAGGCGCTGCTCGGCAACGGCTCGGCTCCGGCCGACGCGCTGGCCGGCAGCTACCTGGCCGGCGTGCGCTCGGCCCCCGTGCTGCTCACCGCCCGGGACACCCTGCCGGCGGTCACGCTCGAGGCGCTCCGCCGCCTCGGCACGGAGACCGTCACGATCCTGGGCGGCACCGACGTGGTCGGCGCCGGCGTCGTGTCCGCGCTCGAGGCCGAGGGCCTGACGGTCGCCCGCATCGGCGCGGCCGACCGCTACGCCACCGCCGCTGCTGTAGCGACCGCTGAGGGCCCCACGGCCGTCGGCGAGATCGATGGCCTGCGCACGGCCGTGCTCGCAAACGGGCTCAGCCCGGTCGACGCGCTCGTCGCGGGCGCCCCGGCCTACGCCGCCGGACTGCCGGTGCTGCTGACCGAGGCGGGCACGCTGTCCTCCTCGGCGGCCGCTGCGCTCGAGTCCCTCGACGTCGAGCAGGTGCTCGTCGTCGGCGGCACGACCGTCGTCTCCGCCAAGGTGGTCACCGACCTCGAGGCCCTCGGCCTCACCGTCGAGCGCCTGGCCGGTGCCGACCGCCGGCTGACCGCGCTCGCCGTGGCGGAGTACGCCAAGGCGAACCTCGGCTTCGTCGACACCCTCGTCGTCCTGGCCCGTGGTGACGACCCCGCGGACGCCCTCGTGGGCGGCCCGCGCGCCGGTCGCGACGGTGCGCCGATCCTGCTGACCGAGAGCATCTCGGCGCTGGGCACCGTGAACCGCGACTACCTCGCGGCGGGGTGCGACACGCTGTTCGACGGCCGGGTCCTCGGCGGCGTGGCGGCCGTCTCGGCCGCTGTCGTCGACGCCGCCGTCGCGGCCTCGGAGTGCACGCAGGACTAGCTCCACCCGCACGTCCCTGCGGGGCGTTCCCCTTCCCGGGGCCGCCCCGCAGGCGTTGCTGCGTAGGGTCCGGGGATGCCGTCGCCCTTCGTCGAGCTCGAGGTGGACACCCCCTCGGGGGAGCGCACCGTCAAGGTGACCAACCCCGAGAAGACCTACTTCTCCGGCCTGCCGGAGGGCCGGGGTCGCAAGCTCGACCTCGTCGAGTACTACCTGGCGGTCAGCGACGGGATCGTCCGTGCGCTGTACGAGCGGCCGACCGTGCTCAAGCGGCACCCCGGCGGCGCGGAGACGCCGGCGATCTACCAGAAGCGGGTGCCGGACAACCGGCCGCCGTGGATGGAGACCGTGACGGTGGCCTTCCCGAGCGGCCGCAGCGCGACGGAGCTCTGCCCGGTCGATGTCGCCCACGTCGCGTGGGCCGCCAACAGCGGCTGCCTGGACTTCCACCCCTGGCCGTCGCGCCGGGCCGACGTCGAGTCACCGGACGAGCTGCGCATCGACCTCGACCCGATGCCGGGCACCGGCTGGGAGGACGTCGTCGAGATCGCGCTCGAGCTGCAGGCGCTGTTCGACGAGCTCGGCCTCGCCAGCTTCCCGAAGACCAGCGGCAGCAAGGGCGTGCACGTCTACGTCCGGGTGCGTCCGGACTGGACCTTCACCGAGGTGCGGCACTGCGCCGTGGCCGTCGCCCGGGAGCTCGAGCGCCGCCGGCCGGACCTCGCGACGGCGCAGTGGTGGAAGGAGCAGCGCGGGGAGCGGGTCTTCGTCGACTTCAACCGGATGGCCCGTGACCAGACGATCGCCTCTGCCTACAGCGTCCGGGCGCGGCCGCAGGCGACGGTGTCAGCGCCGGTGACCTGGGCGGAGATGCCGTCAGTGGAGATCGCCGACTTCGACATCTGGACGATGCGCGACCGCTTCGCCGAGCTCGGTGACGTGCACGCTGCGATCGACGACGTCCACCACGACCTCACCCCGCTGCTGGAGCTCTACGACCGCCAGGGCGAGGGTGAGGCGCCGTTCCCGCCGCAGTTCCCGAAGATGCCGGGCGAGCCGCTGCGGGTGCAGCCGTCGCGGGCCAAGACGC
>Ga0136633_1001434_pt1 | contig 17594 bp, 16 predicted proteins | sample AntDrymeUQ832206_2_FD_105494 | JGI IMG/M metagenome (GOLD analysis project Ga0136633, IMG submission 105494) | Polar desert sand microbial communities from Dry Valleys, Antarctica - metaG UQ83 (22.06) | ecosystem: Environmental > Terrestrial > Soil > Desert | place: Antarctica: Dry Valley...
CCGGATCTCGATGGACTCCGGCACGGAGAACATGGACTGGGTCGCGGCGGCGCTGAAGCGGATCATCGAGTTCACCCAGGCCGGCGGAGAGATCAACGTCGTGGTCGCGGGCATCAACGTCGGGGCGCAGCCCTACTGGAACGCCGAGGCGACGATGCTCATGCACACCAAGGGCATCCTGGTGATGACCCCGGACAGCGCGATGGTGCTGACCGGGAAGCAGTCACTCGACTTCTCCGGCGGCGTGTCCGCGGAGGACAACTTCGGCATCGGTGGCTACGACCGGGTGATGGGCCCGAACGGGCAGGCGCAGTACTGGGCGCCCGACCTGGCCGGCGCCTTCGCCGTACTGATGGCCCACTACGACCACACCTACGTCGTGCCCGGTGAGTCGCGGCCGCGGCGGGCGCCCACCACCGACCCGACGGACCGCGACGTCTCGTCGTTCCCGCACCTGTCCGCCGACAGCGACTTCACCACCGTCGGCGAGATCTTCTCCGCGGCCTCCAACCCAGACCGCAAGAAGGCCTTCGACATCCGTACCGTGATGCGGGCCCTGGCCGATCAAGACCACCCGACGCTGGAGCGCTGGGCCGGAATGGCCGACGCGGACACCGCCGTGGTCCAGGACGCCCACCTCGGTGGCTATCCCGTGTGCCTGCTCGGGATCGAGTCGCGGCCGGTTCCACGGCGGGGCTTCCCGCCCGCGGACGGGCCGGACATCTACACCGCCGGCACCCTGTTCCCACGCTCCTCGAAGAAGGCGGCCCGGGCGATCAACGCGGCCAGCGGGAACCGTCCGCTCGTCGTGCTAGCAAACCTTTCCGGCTTCGACGGCTCGCCGGACTCGATGCGCAACCTCCAGCTGGAGTACGGCGCGGAGATCGGCCGTTCGATCGTCAACTTCGACGGCCCGATCGTCTTCTGCGTCATTTCGCGCTATCACGGCGGTGCGTTCGTGGTCTTCTCCAAGGCCCTGAACCCGAACATGACCGTGCTCGCCCTCGAAGGGTCGTTCGCGTCGGTCATCGGCGGTGCACCGGCGGCAGCAGTCGTGTTCGCCGGCGAGGTCGAGAAACGTACGTCGGCAGACTCTCGCGTCCGGGAGGTCGAGGGCAGGGTCGCCGACGCCGCCGGACCGGAGCGGAGCCGCCTGGTCGTCGAGCTCGCCGACCTGAGGGCAGCGGTGCGGCCGGAGAAGATCGGCGAGGTAGCAGCCGAGTTCGACGGCGTCCACGACATCTACCGGGCCGTGCGGGTGGGCTCGGTGGACGAGGTGATCTCGGTCGCCCGGCTCCGGCCGCGGGTGATCGAAGCGATCAAGCGAGGACTCGACGGGTCGTGAGCGCCGGGGGCTTTTCGCTGCTGGTCAGCGCGCGTACCGGCTGCTTCACTCCGGCGACGCTCGCGAGGATCTTATGACTCGGTCCAGGTCAGCGCTCGTCTCGCTGAGATCTTCCGAGGTTCGGCGAGACTCCGGAGCGTGGTCGTCACCCATGAGATGGGCTCCGCCCGAGAGGTGGTGGAGACATACTCCGGGCGACCTCGCCGGTCAGGCGCTCCCGCTCCACGGCGCCGGTACCAGCACCCAGATGACCTCTGCGTGCCGGGTTTGGCTCGCGTTCACCCACGTGTGCGGCTCGCCACCGGCGAAGGTGAGCGCATCACCGGCCGCCAGCCGCTGGCGGTGGCCGGTGAAGAGCAACTCCACGGCGCCCTTGAGCACGTAGACGACCTCCACCTCGCAGTTGATGGTGTAGAAATCCTGGCCCCCGGTGCCTCCTGGCTCGATGCTGGAGTGCACCAGTTGGAGCTTGGCCTGCCCTCTAGGTGTCATCAGTTTCTCTGAGACGCCGGTCCCGCCCAAGTTGATGGACGGCGCCGCGTCACGGCGTACCAGGGCGACCTCCGGCACGGTGAAGAGGGAGCCGACGTCCAGGCTCATCACTTCACAGAGCGTGATCAGTGACGCGACGCTCAAAGAGGTCTCGTCGCGTTCGACCCGGCTGAGGAACCCCTTCGTCAGGCCGGCGGAAGTCGCAAGCTGGTCGAGTGTGAAGCCGTGACCCTTGCGGGCGGCGCGCAACTTGGAACCGATCCGAATCCCGTTGCTCGTCGGTGACACCGGCAGTGGCCGCATCCGCTCCTCCAGCCTCGACGCAATTCAGCGGTCAATAATGCGTGAACCCTTGACAGAGGATGATCGCACCACCGATGGTCATCTGACAACCTTTGTTGTCCATTACGAAACCAAGTCTTCTGGAGAGTCATGCGGCTTCGACAGCTCATCCCAGCACTCGCGCTCGCGACACTGTTCGTCGCCACTGGTTGCGCGGCTCCCGACTCCGGCAGCCCGACAGACGATGGTGGCTCCGAGCCCGCTGCCTCGGTCGGCACCCTCGCGAAGGATGAGGAGGCCGCAAAGTTGCTTCCGGCCGATATCAGGTCCTCCGGCGTGGTACGGGTGGCATCCGGGGTGAGCTTCCCGCCGATGGAGTACTTCGACACCGACAACAAGACGGTGCTCGGGTTCGACGCGGACCTCGGCAAGGCTCTCGGTCAGGTCCTCGGTGTCAAGTTCGAATTCGAAAACACCAACTTCGACGGGATCATCGGTGGCCTCAACGCAGGTCGTTACGACCTGAGCCTCACCAGCATGATCGACAAGAAGGAGCGTCAGGAGACCGTCGACTTCGTCGACTACCTGCAGTCCGGCGTCAGCTTCATGGTCGCGAAGGGGAACCCCGAAGGTCTCTCCGACAAGCTCGACCTCTGCGGCAAGACGGTGGCGGTCGAGAAGGCGGCGACCGGTGACATTGTCGCCGATGAGATCAACACCGAGTGCACAGACGCCGGCGACCCGGCCTTGACGAAGCAGCCGTTCCCGGACCAGGCGAGCGCGGTGCAGGCACTGCAGTCAGGTCGTGCCGACGCGGTGCTGGCCCTCGACCTCACCCTGGCCTACAACGTAGGGCAGGACCCGGAGTCGTTCGAGGTGCCGTCCAAGCCGTTCGGCACCCTCCCCGTCGGGATCCCGGTTCCGAAGGACGACCCGGCGCTGCGTGACGCCGTACAGGCCGCCCTGCTCATTGTCATCGAGTCCGGCACCTACGACGAAATGCTGACCAAGTGGAACCTCACGGACCAGGCGCTCAAGGGTGCGCCGATCAACCAGGGAAAGTAAGCGCGATGAGCTCCGGGACCACGCCAACCGCTCACACGGCGCACGGGGACGAGCCGATCGTCCGGCTCCGTCACCCGGGGAGATGGGTCGCGGCAGCAGTGCTGTTGGTGCTCGCTGCCATGTTCGTCCATTTCGTGGTGGCCTCCCCCGAGCTCCGTCTCGACCTGGTCGCCGGCTACCTGTTCGAGAAGTCGATCATCCAGGGGCTCCTGATGACCCTGAAGCTCACGGTCGTCTCGATGCTGGTCGGGGTCGCTCTCGGCACGGTGTTGGCGGTCATGCGGCTCTCGGAGAACCCGCTCATCCGCGGAGTCGCCGGAGGCTACGTCTGGCTCTTCCGGGGGACCCCGATCCTGGTACAGCTGCTTTTCTGGTTCTTCCTCGGAAGTGTCCTGCCGCAGATCAGTCTCGGTGTCCCCTTTGGGCCGGAGTTCGCGAGTTGGCCGACCAACATCCTGATCACTCAGTTCACGACGGCCATCCTCGGCCTGGGACTGAACGAAGCGGCCTATATGGCCGAGATCGTTCGCGCGGGCATCGGGTCGGTCGACCGTGGGCAGACCGAAGCGGCTGAGGCGCTGGGAATGAACCCGGTCACGACCTACCGCCGGGTGGTGCTGCCTCAAGCCGCCCGGCTAATCGTCCCTCCGACCGCGAACCAGACCATCTCGATGCTCAAGCTCACCTCGCTGGTTCTCGTCATCGGCCTACCTGAGCTGACCACGACCGTTCAGCTGATCTACGGACGAAACTTCCAGCAGATTCCGCTACTCATCGTGGCGAGTGTCTGGTATCTCGTCCTGACTACGATCCTCACCCTCGTCCAGCACCGTCTCGAGAAGCGGATGAGCCGAGGGGTCCTGACCAGGAGCACCCAGCCGCGCCGAAAGCTCGCGGTCTCGGCGGAAGGTCGCTGATGACCACAGCAATGGTCGAGGCCGTGGGTGTGCGCAAGGCGTACGGCGCCAACGACGTGCTCAAGAGCATCGACATGACCGTGAACAACGGTGAGGTCGTGTCCCTTCTCGGGCCTTCGGGCTCGGGGAAGAGCACGTTTCTGCGCTGTATCAACCACCTAGAACACCTCGACGGTGGTGAGATCAGCGTCAACGGGCGGCTGGTCGGCTACCGCCGGCACAACGGCAAGAAGTACGAGCTGCGTGCTCGCGAAGTGGCAGCCGCACGTCGCGACGTGGGGATGGTCTTCCAGCGTTTCAACCTGTTCCCGCACCGCACCGCCCTGGAGAACGTGATGGAGGCGCCCATCTTCGTCAAGGGGACGAGCAAGGCGGTCGCGAGGGCGCAGGCCGTCACGCTGCTCGACCGGGTCGGACTCGCAAACCACTCCAATGCCTACCCGGCGACACTCTCTGGCGGCCAGCAGCAGCGAGTGGCGATCGCCCGGGCGCTGGCGATGGAGCCAGCCCTGATGCTCTTCGACGAACCCACGTCCGCTCTCGACCCCGAGCTCGTCGGTGAGGTGCTCGACGTGATGAAGGGTCTCGCAGAGGACGGCATGACGATGATCGTGGTGACCCACGAGATCGGGTTCGCCCGCGAGGTGTGTGACCGGGTGGTGTTCATGGACGCAGGATTGATCGTCGAGCATGGGCTGCCGTCCGACGTACTCGTCAACCCCCAGCATGAGCGCACCAAGGCGTTCCTTTCGAAGGTGTTGTGACCAGATGACCACTAGTCCCCGCGGGCCCGTCGATGCGACCGTCGTACCTCGTTACGGCGGACCGTCGACGTTCGCCCGGCTCCCGCGCCTGGACGAGGTGGCCCGGGCCGATGTGGCAGTCGTCGGCGTACCGTTCGACTCCGGCGTCAGCTACCGGCCGGGAGCCCGCTTCGGGCCGGGCCACATCCGGGCGTCGTCCAAGCTGCTGCGTGGGTACAACCCGGTGCAGGACATCGAGCCGTTCGTGGTGCAACAAGTGGCCGATGCCGGCGACATTGCCTGCAACCCGTTCGACATCAACGATGCGGTCCGGCAGATCGACGAGGGCGCCCGCGAGATTCTCGACAGCAGCGCGAAGCTGATCACGATCGGGGGTGACCACACGATCGCTCTGCCCCTCCTCCGCGTCATGCACGAGATGTACGGCCCGGTCGCGGTCGTCCATTTCGACGCGCACCTCGACACGTGGGACACCTACTTCGGTGCTCCCCTCACGCACGGCACCCCGTTCCGTCGGGCCAGCGAGGAAGGCCTGATAGACAAGACGGGCAGCATGCACGTGGGCATCCGCGGGCCGCTCTACTCGCGCGAGGACCTCACTGACGACCAGGTGCTGGGCTTCCAGGTGATCGGTTCGCACGAGATGGACGACATGGGCTGGCGGGGTGCGGTGGACCGGATCAAGGCCAGGGTAGGGAACCGGCCGACGTACGTCTCCCTGGACATCGACGTGCTCGACCCAGCCTTTGCGCCGGGGACCGGCACTCCCGAGGCTGGTGGCCTGACCAGCCGCGAGCTGCTGGGCATCCTGCGCTCGTTCAGCGAGCTGAACCTCGTCGGTGCCGACATCGTCGAGGTCGCCCCGGCGTATGACCATGCGGAGGTGACAGGTATCGCGGCCGCCCATGCGGCGTACGAGCTGATCAGCGCGATGGCGCCCCGTTCGACGGACCCCGATGTCTAACCATGTAACCGGCGGCGCAGCCGTCATCGACTCCCTTGTTGCACAAGGGGTCACGGACGTGTTCGGCATTCCCGGCACCCACAACCTCGAGCTGTACCGGTATCTCCCCGACTCGGGGGTTCGGCACATCGTCACGCGCCACGAGCAAGGCGCCGGCTACGCTGCCGACGGATATGCCAGGGTGAGCGGTCGACCCGGAGTCCTGATCACCACGTCCGGACCCGGTATCACCAACGCGGTCACCGCGCTCGCCACGTCGTACGCCGACTCGATCCCGACCCTCGCGATCTCGCCGGGCGCTCCACGCGGCACGGTCGGAGCAGACGTCGGCTGGTTGCACGAGGTGAAGAACCAGCAGGCTGCCCTGGAAGCGGTCTGCGCCCAAAGCATCCGGGTCGAGGACGCTGACGAAATTCCCGAGGTCATCGCCTCCGTGTTCGAGCAGTTCTCCACGGCCCGTCCCCGGCCTGTCCACATTGAGATACCGGTCGACGTACTCGAGGGACCATGGGTACGTCGACCGGCTCCGACCCGGGAGACGCCCGCACCCGTTGGACCCGCTCCACACGTGACGCAAGGAATCGCCACGCTGCTCATGGCTGCGGAACACCCTCTCGTGGTGGCCGGTGGCGGCTCGCGTCGAGCACAGTCCGAGGTCCTCGCCCTGGCCGACCTCGGCCTTCCGGTGCTCACGACCGTGAACGGCAAGGGGATCATCGACGAGGGCCACCCGGCGGCGCTCGGTGCGGGGATCAGGCTTCCGGCCGCGCACAAGGCGATGAACGCGGCGGACGTACTCCTCGTCGTCGGCAGCGAGCTCGGTGACTCAGACCTGTGGGGCGGGCAGGTCGAACCAGGGGTGCCGGGAGCTCGCACCGTCGTCCGTGTCGACATCGACCCTGCTCAGCTGCACAAGAACGTAACCGCCGACGTTCCCGTTCTGGGGGACGCCGCCACGGTGCTCCGCGCGATCCTGGACATCCTGCGGGCGGAGGGTTTCCGCGCGAACCCGCCAGGCGTCGGGTCATTCCGCGCCGCGATGTCCTCGGAGGCCAATGCGGACGCTGGACCATGGGCCGACATCCAACGATCCCTGGCCGAGGCGCTCCCGGCAGACACAGTGGTCGCGGGGGACAGTTCGCAGGTCACGTACTACGGCACCGTCCACTACTGGAGCTTCACAGCCACCAACCGGCTCCTGTACCCGACCGGGTACGCGACTCTCGGCTACGGGCTGCCCGCCGCCATCGGCGCGAAGATTGCGCAGCCGGACCGAAGCGTCGTCGCCCTGTTTGGCGACGGCGCCGCGATGTTCAGCATCCAGGAGCTCGTGACCGCCACCGAGCTAGGTCTCGCGCTACCCGTCGTAATCGTCGACAACGGTGGCTATGCGGAAATCCGCGAACAGATGCTCGACCGCGGGATCGTCCCCCAGGGTGTGGACCTCTACCGCCCGGACATTCCCGCGCTCGCCCGAGCCATCGGAGCGCGAGGCGTGGTCGGGGAGAACGCCGCCGACCTCGGGCGTCTTGCCTCGGAGGCACTGGGTGCCGACCGGCCGACCGTGATCTACCACCAGGTCGGTTGAGACGACCCGCATGCCTTGGCATTCGGCTGAGCCCGTGTGGTGGAGGCATGACGTAGTGCAATGTAGTACGCTCGTGTGGTGTTCGGGTATGCAGATTGGTCCCATCGCGGGGACTACATCGTCGAGAAGCACGGTGTGACCCCACGAGAGGCCGACGAGGCACTCGATGATCCTGAGCGAGTGGTAATAGGCCCGGACTACAACAGCACGAGCGGGCGGTCGGTCCGGATCATTGGTTTCTCACAAACCGTCGGCGACCTGATCACGGTCATCCTCCTCACGGAGGACAACGTGACGTACGGCGTTAACGCATGGCGGTCGAGCGCGAGGGACAGGCGGATCTACCAAGAAGGGGAAGTTCGATGAGTGAGTTGAAGGATCTCCTCGATGCGGAGGGTGCGGCAGCCGAGGCGGCTGAGGCTGACCAGGAGTCAACCGCGCGCACTGACGTGAAGGTGACCCGTGGCCACGACCGCGCCAAGACCTTGCAGATTCGTCTCAACGAGGACGAGCTCGGTGAGCTGACCGCGTTGGCAGCGGACCGCGGGCTTCCGGTCTCGACCGTCGCCCGCCAACTCCTGCTTCAGTCGCTTGTGCCGGCGGATGACCTGAAGACCGCCCTGGACCGGCTTGAGCGGGACGTCTCGGCCGTGCGCCGCAAGGCTCTCAGCGCCTGACGACGACGCCCGGCGTGCACTGGCTGCTGCCGTTGGCCCTGACCGGCGGGGCCCTGCTCATCCCGCTGGTGTCTGTGCCCTGATTCCCGATGGACGTTTACGCCCTGTCAGCCACCAGGTCCTCCGCCGCACGGGCGATGTTGCGTTGCATGGCGCCGAAGACCAGTCCGTGGAACGGGGAGATCATCTTCCAGTAGAGGTGACCCGCCAGGCCCCGGGGGTGGAACAGGGCACGCTGGCGGAACAGCGTCCGGCCCGCGTCGTCGGCCTCGACGATGAGCTCGAGCCAGGCCAGCCCGGGTAGTCGCATCTCGGCGCGCAGCAGCAGCCGTTGGTTGTCCTCGATGTCTTCGACGCGCCACCAGTCCAGGGCGTCTCCGACGGAAAGGTCATCAGGGTCGCGGCGGCCGCGTCGCAGCCCGGGCCCGCCGACGATACGATCGATCACGCCACGGGCCCACCAGCCCAGACGCCAGGAGTACCAGCCGTGCCCGCCACCGATGCCCTTGATGACCGACCACAGCTGCTCCGGCGTGGCGTCGACCAGGCTCTCGCGCTGGTCGACGTAGAGCGAGCCGCCAGCCCAGTCGGGGTCGCTCGGCAGCGGGTCGCTGGGTGCGCCGGCGGTGGTGGCCGACGACCAGGATGTGGTCACCTGGCGGTCATGGATGCGTTTGAGGGCGAGCTCGACGGCTGGCTGGAAACCCGTGAGCCCCTCGTCGGGGTCCGGGACGTATTTCGCGATGTCATGTTCCTTGCAGATGACCTCGTTGATGAGGCTCTCCACCAGGGGACGGGCGATGCTGTTGGGAACGGGTGTGACCAGACCCACCCAGTGGCTCGACAGGGACGGGGTCAGCAGCGGGAGCGCCGCGATACGTCGCGGTTTCAGGCCGGCGATCCTGGCGTAGGCGGCCATCATCTGCCGGTAGGTCAGGACCTGCGGCCCGCCGATGTCGAAGCCCCGGTTCACGTCGGTGGGCATGGTGGCCGATCCCACCAGGTAGCGCAGGACGTCCCTGACCGCGATGGGCTGGATCCGGGTGTCGACCCAGCGGGGTGTCACCATGACCGGCAGCCGCTCGGTGAGGTAGCGGAGCATCTCGAACGACGCTGACCCCGAACCGATGATGACGGCCGCTCGCAACGCCGTGGTGGGGACTCCGCTGGCCAGCAGGATCTCGCCGACCTCCTTGCGGGACTCCAGGTGGGGACTCAGCGTCTCGGACTCGGGATACAGGCCGCCGAGGTAGACGATCCGGCCGACCTTGCAGGCCCGGGCCGCTGAGCCGAAGCTCCGCGCATGCGTGCGGTCGAGGACCTCGAAGTCCGTGCCGGTTCCCAGGGAGTGGATGAGGTAGTAGGCGACGCTCACTCCGCTCAGGGCCTGCCCGAGGCTGTCGGGGTCGGCTGCGTCGCCCGCGACGATCTCCACCTGGTCGTGCCACTCACGGTCGGCCAGGTTCCGAGGCCGGCGGGCCATCACCCGGACGCGGAAGCCGGCTGCGAGCAGCTCCGGGACCAGCCGGCCGCCGATGTACCCGGTGGCGCCGGTCACCAGGGCGAGCCGGTCGGCGCCCGCGGCCGGCACGGTTGTCACGGGGCAGTCCTCACCGTCAGGTCAGCCCTCACAGTCGAGCCAGCGCCGCAGCCATGCCGGTCTCAGCCTCGTTGCCGAGCTTGGTGAACGCCGGCTTCATCAGGGGTGCGACGAACTTGGTGATGCCCTTGAAGGTGAAGTCGGCCGTGTAGGTCACCTCGGTCTCGCTGTCTACCTCCCGGAAGGTCATGGTGTCGTAGGCGATGACTGTGCTGTTCTCGCCTCGAAGGGCAATGCGCTTGTTCGGGACCAGATCCTGCACCACGTAGGTCAGTTCCGTCTGGCGGCCCGCGAACTTCGAGGTGTTCTGGTACTCGGTCCCGATGTCTCCACTGCCGGTGGTCCGGACGGTCTTCACCGTGCCCGGGTCCCACTCGGTCGTCGTGGTGAAGTCCGACAGATAGGCGAAGACCTTCTCCAGGGGTTTCTTGACTGTGACGGTCCGTTCCAGCTTCATGGCTGTCCTTCCCTCATGGTCGTTTTCACGGCAATGCGGCGGGCAATGGCGGCGTTCAAGACGGCGGCAAAGGCGACCCACCCGGCATACGGTACGAGCATCTTGCCAGCAATGGAGTCTGCTTTGACGGCCCGTCGGGTCAGATCAATGCTTCATGGTCATGAGCCTTCTCTCTGCGGGATGCGACTCCATAGTGCCGACCAGAGGCCGACCGGCACAAGGCGCGCGGCTTTCATCAGCAGGGCCATCCGGACCGGGAACACGATCTCGGTGCGCTCACGCTCGAGACCGTCGCAGATGGCGCGGCCCGCGGTGTCGGCATCGATGATGAACGGCATCGGGAAGGAGTTGTTCTCGGTGAGGTCGGTCCGCACGAAGCCAGGGCAGACGGTGATGACCCGCACGCCGTCCCGGGCGACGTGGATGCGCAGCGACTCGAGCAGGTTGATCTGCCCTGCCTTGGTCGCACCATAGGCCTCCGATCCGGTGAGTCCCCGGTAGCCGGCCACCGACGAGATACCGGCGATGACACCGGCGTGCCGGGCCAGCATCTCCGGGAGCACCGCCGCGATCGAGTTGCTCATCCCGACGAGGTTGACCTCGATGTGCCGGTTAAAGATCTCGGTGTCCCAGTCCCTCGCGGTCATCTGCTTCCAGTAGCCAGCGGACAGGACGGCGAGGTCGATCGGGCCGAGCTCCTCGCGGATGTGGGAGGCGGCGGCGGTCAACGAGGCGGCGTCCGTGACGTCGGCGGCCGCCACGAGCATGGTGCCGGCCGACACCTCCTCGAGCTGATCCTCGCGGCGGGCCGAGATGGCAACCAGTGCTCCACGGGCCTGCAGTTCGCGGGCGACGGCCGCGCCGATCCCGCTCGACGCTCCGACGACCCATGCGACTTTGCCGTTCAGGTCCATGCCGGCTCCCGGGTCATCTGAAGCTGGCTCACTCCCAGGTAGCCGCTGCGGAAGCCGGCCTCGCAGTAGGCGAGGTAGAACTCCCACATCCGCCGGAAGGTCTCGTCGAACCCCAGCGCGTGGATCCGCGGCCACTGTTCGTTGAAGCGTTCGCGCCACAGGTGCAGGGTGCGGGCATAGTGCGCGCCAAGCTCCCGCCGCTCGGTGACGCGCAGCGTCGTGTGGGAGGCCAGCGTCTCGTCGATGGACTGCAGCGACGGGATGATGCCGCCGGGGAAGATGTACTTCTGGATCCAGCTGAACGACCCCTTCGTCGCCAGCACTCGCTCGTGGGCCATGGTGATGGCCTGGATGCTGACCTTGCCGCCCGGGGCCAGGAGGCGGTCGATCGCGGCGAAGTACGCGGGCCAGTACTCCTCGCCCACCGCCTCGACCATCTCGACACTGACGATCGCGTCGAACTCACCCTCGACCTCGCGGTAGTCCTGCAGGCGCAGGTTCACCCGGTCGGTCACGCCTGCCTCCGCGACCCGCTCCGATGCCAGGGCCAGCTGCTCGGCCGAGATTGTCACGGTCGTCACGTGCGCGCCGCGCTGTGCAGCCCGGATGGCGAGTGCTCCCCACCCGGTGCCGATCTCCAGCAGGCGCGTCCCAGCACCGACCCCCGCGTAGTCCAGGACACCGTCGATCTTGCGGAGCTGTGCGTCCTCGAGCACCGTTGCGGGGGCGGCGGACTCACTCTCGTCGAACCACGCAGCGGAGTAGCTCATCGTAGGATCGAGGAAGGCTGCGAACAGGTCGTTGCTCAGGTCGTAGTGCGCGTGGATGTTGTCCCGAGACCCGTCGAGGGTGTTCTCGTGGTGGGTCGGGATCCGTTTGTCGACAAGGGTTCTCAGCCGTTGGAGTGGCTCGGGGACCAGGCTCGTCAGCCTCGCTGAGAACGGCGTGAGCAGGTCGGCGAGGTCGGTGCCGGGTCCGGCTCGCCAGTCGCCGGCCATATAGGCCTCGCCGAACCCGATCTTCGTGTCACGACCGAGTCGAGCGAAGAAGGCGCCCGGGCGGACCAGCTCGAACCTGGGGGAGTGCTCGGAGCCGCCGCCGATCTCGGTCCTGCCCGGAGAGGTGACTCGGACGGGGATCGACTGGACAGCTCGCTCGAAGATCGCTCGGGCGATGGTGGCGGCCAAGGGAGCCCTCGGCGTACGGACGATGTAGGGCCACCGGACAGCAGCGGAGACGGGCATCTCAGACCCCTTCCTGGGGATGATGGAGCGGACGGCGGAGAATGGGCAGGCGACGTAGCCAGAGCCAGATGCCATGCATGCGGATCAGAGCCGAAACCTGTTGTGGCATCAGGGGTTTGCGGATGAGCTGACTGACCAGCGCGGATCGGGTCGCCGGCCTGGGGCGTCCCCGGAAGGTCGCGGTGAAGGCAACGGCCCCCTCCCGACGCAGGATGACGGTGCTGGACACGGTGCGGGGCGACAGCTCGAAGCGGAGCTCGTAGCGACCGGTCACGTCATAGAAGGGCGAGACGTGGAACGCTTTGTCCGTGCTGGCCACCCCCGACGGGTCGGGGCGCAGGAGGTAGGCGTGCCGATCGCCATACGTGTTGTGCACCTCGGCGACGATGCAGACCAGCTCGCCGCGCCTGTCGAAGCACCAGAAGACCGACAAAGGGTCGAACACGTGGCCCAGGACCCGGGCGTTGGCCAGCATGACGATCCTGCTCGACCCGCCGAGCTCGATCCCGTTAAGGGAGAGGTAGGACTCGACATTCTCCTTGATCGAGAGGGCGGGGTCGCCGAGATGGTCGCCTGCGCCGAAGCTCGCGAAGGGCCGCAGGTACCAGGGCTGCACCGGCATGGAGTCCAGGTCGACCAGCCACTGGTAGACTCCGTAGCGGAACGCGTGGCGGACCCGGCCCCTGCGGTGGTGGGTGACGTGTCCTGCCACCAGCGCCGGCAGTGTCGGCAGTGTCGTGTGGGTGCGGGCGGTGGCCGGTGGGGCTGCGTTCAGTGGGGCTTTGGTCGCGGGGGTGGTCGTCACCAGATCACCCCGAAGTGCCGGGCGGCCTCGACGCCGGAGCGGCATCCGTCCTCGTGGAAGCCCCAGCCGTGGTACGCCCCGGCATACACCGTCCGGTCCGTGGCAAGGGCCCCCAGGTGGAACTGCGCCGAGACCGACTCCGGTGTGTAGATCGGGTGCTCGTAGTCCATCACGGCCACCACGGCGTCGGGGTCGATGCGTTCGCGCGCGTTGAGCGTGACGAGATAGTCCTGGCTGGAGGTGAGCCCCTGCAGGCGGTTCACCCAGTAGGTGACGACCGTGGGCCCGTCGAGGGAGGTGCACGACGACATCCGGTAGTTCCAGGATGCGCGTGCCTGCGGGGCCTCCGGCAGCAGCGAGGAGTCCGTGTGCAGGACGGTCTCGTTACGCGAGTAGCCGAACGACTTGAGGGTCTGCACCTCCTGGTCGCTGGGGTCGGTCAGCAGCCCCAGCGCCTGGTCCGCATGGGTCGCGATGACGACCCGGTCGAACCTGGCTGTCCGTCCCGCGGCGCCGTAGGTGATCTCGACGCCGTCGGGGCTGCGGGTGATGTCGGTAACGCCGGCGGACCGGCGCACGTCCGGCAGCTTGGCGGCAAGTCGCTCGACGTAGGTGCGTGAGCCGCCGGTCACGGTGTACCACCGGGGCGAGCCGGTGACCTGCAGCATCCCGTGGTGGTCCAGGAATCGGAACAGGTACCTCGCCGGGTAAAGCAGTGCGACCTCCCGCCCCGATGACCAGACACAGGACACCAGCGGCACGGCGTAGTGCGCTATGAAGTGCTCGCCGAACCCCTCACGCTTCAGGAACTCGCCGTATGTCGTCAGGTCGCTGTCTTCGTCCGCTTCCAGGAAAGCTGTGGCGCGGCGATGGAAACGCTTCACCTGCAACAGCATCCGCACGAACTGCGGGTCGAGCAGCCGGCGAGGCTGGGCGAGCATGCCCTTCAGGCCCCGCCCGCCGGCATACTCCAGGCCGCAGCCCTCGCAACGCACGCTCATGCTCATCTCGGTAGCTCGGACCTCGACCTCGAGCTCCGCGAACAGCTTGCGCAGCCACGGGTACGTCCGGTCGTTGTGCACGATGAACCCGCTGTCCACGGCGTGCTCGCTGCCGTCGGAGGCGGTCAGATCGTGGGTGTGCGCATGACCGCCCAGACGGTTGTCCGCCTCGAACAGCGTGACGTCATGGGTGCGGCGCAGCAGGTAGGCAGCGGTCAGGCCCGAGACCCCTGAGCCGATCACGGCCACCGAAGGCCGGGCGGGCGTCAGCACGCGGGGTATGTCGTTCGCTGTGCTCACTGGGTCCGCCTTGCCTGGGTGCGCCTGTCCGAGTGTCTAAGGTTTGTCTAGGTGAAAGGTTAGGCGGCACGGCTAAGGCTTGTCAAGAGTTGGTCTAATGTTGGTAGAATATGTGGCATGGACCATGAGAAGGAGGCCGCCGTGCTGCGGATCGGCGAGCTCAGTCGTCGAGTCGGCGTCAGCGAGTACGTTCTGCGAGCGTGGGAGGGCCGGTACGGGCTGCTGAGGCCTGAGCGCTCGGCGGGCGGCTACCGGTTGTACTCCGAGGACGACCAGAACCGGGTACGTCGGATGCAGGCCCACCTGGCCAGCGGTCTGGCGGCCGCCCAGGCAGCGCAGGCCGCGATCGCCGAGGAAAGCCGAATGAGCCTCCGCATCGATGGCTGGGTTGGCGGCGAACGTGGCGACGCGGCGCAACAGGCGGACGTGATTGCCGACCCGGCCGATACGCTCCGGCAGGCCCTCGAGGCGATGGATGAGCCCGCCGCCCAGAAGGTCCTGGACCGGCTGCTCACCGACCTCACCGTGGAGAGCGTGCTGCGCGATGTCGTCCTGCCCTATCTGCACGACCTGGGCGAGCGGTGGGAGCACGGCGTGGTCAGCGTCGCCCAGGAGCACTTCGCCAGTCACGTGATCCGGGGGCGGCTGTCCGGCCTAGCCCGCGGTTGGGGAAACGGCAGCGGACCGCGGGCGCTGCTGGCCTGCCCGCCGGACGAACAGCATGACCTTGCCCTGCTCGTCTTCGGAATCGTGCTGAACCGGGGCGGCTGGCGGGTTGAGTTCCTCGGCGGGAACACGCCGATGCAGGACACGCTGCAGGTAACCTCGCGGATCCTGCCAGGCCTCGTCGTGATGACCGCCCACCGGTCGGAGCGATTCGCCGCCGTTGTGCCGGAGCTTTCGGCGCTGGCCGCTCTGGCACCCCTGGTCCTGGCCGGCGCCGGCGCCACTGAAGAGCTTGCCGAGACGGTCGGCGCTCGCTGTGTTGAGGGTGACCCGGTGACCGCGGCCGAGCGTCTCGCTGGCTCGTGACCAGCGTCATGTGGTTCAGGCGCGACCTACGCCTGGCCGACAACCCCGCGCTGTTGTCCGCAGTCGCTGACTCCGCTGCTCCCGGCGCCGACGGAGACCACGACCCAGACCAGGGCGTTGTCCCCCTGTTCGTGCTCGACCCCGCGTTGTACGGGCCGGCCGGCTTCCCGCGGCGCGCCTACCTTGCGGCGAGCCTGGCCGATCTCGGGTCCCGCATCGGGGGCCTTCAGGTGCGCCGCGGCGACCCGGTTCAGGAGGTCGTCGCCGTCTCCCGTGCCGCATCGGCGACCACGGTCCACATCGCCGAGGACTTCACCCCGCGCGGGCGCCTGCGAGACCAGGCGGTGGGGTCGGCGCTGGCCAGTCATGGCATCGAGCTGGTCCGAACGGGGTCGCCGTATGCCGTGTCGCCGGGCCGGGTCCTGAACAAGACCGGTGATCCGTACCGGGTGTTCACGCCGTACTCCAGGGCCTGGCGCGACCACGGCTGGCCGCCGCCAGCGGTGCCGACCCGCGCAGTCCGGTGGATCCGGCCGCTGGAGAGCCACCAGCTCGACGCCGAACCCCTGCCGGAGAACCTTCGCCTGCCGGCTGCCGGGGAGCCCGCCGCCCGCCGGCGCTGGCACGACTTCCTCGAGCGGCGTCTGGACGACTACGAAGCCACCCGCGACCGCGCCGACCTCGATGGCACCTCACGGATGTCGGTGCACCTGAAGTGGGGCGAGATCCATCCCCGCACCATGCTGACCGATCTCGCAAGACATCACGGCACCGGTGCCAGCGCCGCGAAGTACGCCACCGAGCTGGCCTGGCGGGAGTTCTACGCGGAGGTGCTCTGGCAGAGTCCGGACTCCGCCCGCGAGTACCTCAGACCTGAGTTCGCCGCAATGGAGTACGACGAGCCGGGCGTGCGCCTGATGGCCTGGCGCGACGGGCTCACCGGCTATCCGATCGTCGACGCCGGGATGCGGCAGCTACGGGCCGAGGGCTGGATGCACAACCGGATCCGGATGGTGGTGGCCAGCTTCCTGGTCAAGGATCTGCACATCGAGTGGCGCCATGGCGCCCGGCACTTCATGAGGTGGCTGGTAGACGCGGACCTGGCCTCCAACCAGCACGGCTGGCAGTGGACGGCGGGCTGCGGCACCGACGCTGCGCCATACTTCCGGATCTTCAACCCCACCCTTCAGGGCAAGCGGTTCGACCCCCACGGTGACTACGTCCGCCGGTATGTGCCCGAGCTGCGCCAGGTGGACGGGAGGTCGATCCACGAGCCCTGGACCCTGGCTGGCGGACCGCCGGCCGGCTATCCCGCCCCGATCGTGGACCATGACCACGAGCGCAGGGAGTCGTTGCGGCGCCTCCAGATGCTGAGGACTGTCGGCACCTGAAGCGTCAGTCTGGCTGGACTCACCCAGGTTCTGACGGGCCCACGTCGCCGCACTGGTGCGGTGCTGCAGACCCTGCACCTTCTTCCTTGGCCGTCGGCTCGATGACCTGGCGCACGGCACACCTTGACCCCCGCGGTCGCCACGGGTCGGCACTAGCCAAATCGTCGACGACGAACGCGACCTCTTCTGCGGTGAACGCTGCCTACCCCTGCATTTCGAAGCTGGGATCGATCGTCTGGCGACGGACGGCGATCTTCCAGCTGTCGCCGACACGAACCCACTCATCGTCGTAGCCGCCCGAGGCGACGACACCCGGCGACTCTGCCGCTTCGAGGATGAAGTAACTGGCGGAGACACGGGCCGTGTCGCCGTCGACGGTGATCACTGAGGGACCGCTGAAGTGGCGCTTGCCCGACGTCATGCCGGATCCGTGCCACTGCTGGATCACGGCCCGTATCTCGTCATGCCCCGTCGCCGTGCCGAACGGGCTCTCGTATACACCGTCTTCCGCGAAGTTCTCGACGAAAGGATCGGCGTCGTGGGTGTCGATGGACCAGATGTAGCGCTCCAGGGCGTCACGGATGGTCGTTCGGTCGTTGGTGTCGGGCATGTCATCCTCCTTGACTAGGTTCTGGTGTCGGTGCTGCTCATGGCCCGACTCGACCAAGAACTTCGCGAACACGGGCTGTCCCTCGGCGAGTACGAGGTGCTCGCCTTCCTCGACTCCTCTCAATCGCGTCGGATGCGTATGACCGA
>Ga0136633_1001435_pt1 | contig 17574 bp, 14 predicted proteins | sample AntDrymeUQ832206_2_FD_105494 | JGI IMG/M metagenome (GOLD analysis project Ga0136633, IMG submission 105494) | Polar desert sand microbial communities from Dry Valleys, Antarctica - metaG UQ83 (22.06) | ecosystem: Environmental > Terrestrial > Soil > Desert | place: Antarctica: Dry Valley...
ATCGATGCAGACGTGCTCACGGTCTTCGTGCACGCCGACGGCGAAACCCGCCTCGCCGAGTCCTTAGACCCGAGCTGGCTGCAGCCCGATTCCGGGGTCATCACCTGGACCGACATCGGCAACGTCGACCCGACCGTCACCCGACGCATCCTGTCGGAGACCTTCAAGTTCCACGAGCTGTCGGTGGAGGACGCCGTCGGTTCCTCGCACCATCCCAAGGTCGAGCCCTACGACACGTACCTGTACCTGATCCTGCACGGCATCGACTGGAACGCCACGCAGCAGGGCGGGTTCTCCACGCACGACATCGACTTCCTCATCGGCTCGAACTATCTCGTCACGGTCCACAACGGCAGGTCGCGGTCGATTGCCTCGGTGCAGGGCATCTGTCCGCGCACCGGCTTCGTGCTCGGCGGCGGTCCGATGTCCCTGGTCCACCGCATCGTCGACACGATGGTGGACAACTACCGGCCGGAAGTGAACGAGCTCGAAGCACGCCTCGACGCCGTCGAGGAGGCCGTGTTCAACGCCAGCAACGAGGAAGTGGTGCGACAAATCCTGGCCATCAAGCGCGACGTCGGCTCGCTGCGGCGGGTGGTGATGCCACAGCGCGACGTGATTGCGCGGCTGGCCAGGCGCGAGTTCGCCGTCGTGGACGAGCCCCTCAGCTACAAGTTCCGCGACGTCCACGATCATCTCGTGCGCCTGTCCGATGAGGCCAACACCTTTCACGACCGCGTCACCGGCGTCCTGGACGCGCACCTCTCCTTTGTCTCCAACCGGATGAACGAGGTGATGAAGATGCTGACGCTGATTGCCACCATCTTCATGCCGCTCACCGTGCTCACCAGCCTCTACGGCATGAACGTGCACATACCGATGATGCCCGGCGGCGCCGGCGCGCAGTTCTGGGATGTGGTGATCATGATGGCCGTGATGACCGGCGGGATGATGTGGTACTTCAAGCGGCGTGGCTGGCTCTGAGGTGAAGATTCAGATCCTGCCCGTTGCCCTTGCCAATCAGATCGCGGCCGGTGAGGTCGTCGAGCGGCCGGCCTCGGTGGTCAAGGAACTGGTCGAGAACGCGCTCGATGCCGGTGCGCGCCGCATTGCGGTGGCCATCGAGCAGGGCGGCCGTGCCCTCATCCGCGTCGAGGACGACGGCGAGGGCATGGCGCCCGACGACGCCCGGTTGGCCGTGCACAGGCATGCCACGAGCAAGATCCGGGTGGCGTCGGACCTCGACGGCATTCGCACCCTCGGCTTCCGCGGTGAGGCGCTGCCGAGCATCGCGTCGGTCTCGCACTTCACGCTCCGGACACGGGCGCGTGGCGCTCTGACCGGGGTCGAAATCCGCATCGACGGCGGACAACCGCGTGACGCACACGACATCGGGGCCCCGGAAGGGACCACAATCGAGGTGCGCGACCTGTTCTTCAACCTGCCGGCGCGGCGCAAGTTCCTGAAGGCCGATTCGGCCGAATCGGCGCAGGTGTCGCGGCTGATGACGCAGCTGGCGCTGGTCTCTCCAACGGTCGGCTTCCAACTCTCGAGTGGCGGCCGCACGCTGCTCGACTGCCCACCGGCCAGCGACATCGCAGAGCGGTTCTACCAGATCTACCAGGCGCGTCCGGAGCTGGTCGAGGTGCGGCGGGAAGGCGGCGGCCTGCGGATTCATGGCTACATCGCGCCACTGGCCGAGCAGGGCCCGCGGCGCGGCCCGCAGAACATCTATGTCAACGGTCGCATCGTCCGCGACAAGACGATTGCGCACGCGATCCAGGCGGCCTACGCCGTGGCGACCGTGAAGGAGCGCAGTCCTGAGGTGCACCTGTTCATCGAGATACCGCCCGAGCGTGTCGATGTGAACGTGCATCCGACCAAGGCCGAAGTGCGGTTCCTCGAGCAGTCACTCGTGCACGAGGTGCTGCGGCGGGCGTTGGGCGACGCGCTCGGCGCCGGGCCGTCACCGGAGCTGCGATTGCAGGCCCCGGTCGCGCCGATCAGCCTGCCCGCAATGCCGTTGCTGCCCGGCGTGCTCCGCCCCGACTCGTCGTTCCAGCAGGATCGCTGGAGACCGGTCCCGGCCGCAGGAGGCCCGCCTCTTGATGATGGGTCGGATCGGGCGGACTCGCTGGCCCCGTGGGAGCGTGCCGTAGCGAGCACGACGTCGGAGGACACTCGCGCCGGCGAGAGTGCGCTGCCGTCTGCGCTCGTGGACCAGGCCAGGCCGGTGACCGACGATGCCCTCCTGCCGATGAAGCCGCTCGGTCAGTTCCGGCACACGTACATTCTCGCGGTGGACCAGGACGGGCTTGCCATCATCGACCAGCACGTGGCGCATGAGCGTGTCCTGTACGAGCGGATCTACGAGCGGCTGACCCGGGGGCGGCTGCAGAGCCAGCGGCTGCTGACGCCGCTCGTGTTCGAGGCCGACCCGTCGCAGCTGGCGGGCATCGAGACCCATGTGGGCGAACTGGCGCGTCTCGGGTTCGAGGTCGAGCCCTTCGGCGGCAAGTCGGTACGGGTCACGGCGATGCCTGCGCTGATCGGCCTCGGCGACGTCGAGCCGGCGCTGCGGGCGCTCGGCCAGGACCTCGACGGCCTGGACCGGGGCAGCCGTGTGGACGACGTGCTCAAGCACCTGGCCGCCACCATGGCCTGCCACGCGGCGGTCAAGGCCAACGATCCGCTGCCGCTCGAGAAGATGCAGTTCATCCTCGACGAACTGCATGCCACGGCGTACTCGACGGTGTGTCCCCACGGCCGCCCGGTGATGCTGCGCATCACGAAACGCGAGATCGAGAAGAGTTTCCAGCGCATCTAGGGCCCCCGGATAATTCTGAATTCTGAATGCGCGTCAGCCTTCCTCGCTCGGCGTTCTGCGCTTCTTCTTGATCTCGCGCCACCCCTCCAGGCGTCGGGCAATTTCCTTTTCGAAGCCACGGTCAGTGGGCCGGTAGAAACGGCGGCCCTGCAGCGCCGGCGGCAGGCAATCCATCCCCGTCACGGCGTCGGCGGCATCGTGCGCGTACTCGTAGCCCTTGCCGTATTCGAGTTGCTTCATCAGCCGTGTCGGCGCGTTGCGCAGGTGCAACGGCACGGGCTCGGCCTCGTCGTGCCTGGCGGCCTCGGCGGCGTCGTTGTACGCGGCGTATACCGCATTGCTCTTGGGCGCCGTCGCCAGATAGAGGGCCGCCTGCGACAGCGCCGTATTGGCCTCCGGGAGCCCGAGCAGATGCGCCGCCTGCTGCGCAGCGACGGCGACGATCAACGCCTGCGGATCGGCATTGCCGATGTCCTCGGACGCGAAGCGCACCAGCCGTCGCGCCACGTACATCACGTCTTCGCCTGATTCGAGCATCCGCGCCAGCCAGTAGATCGCCGCGTCCGGGTCGCTGTTGCGCAACGATTTGTGCAGCGCCGAGATGAGGTTGAAGTGCTCCTCGCCGCTCTTGTCGTACCGGAGCGTACGCCGCCCGACCAGCGGCGCCAGATGCTCGCGCGTCAGCTGCCTCGGCTCGCTCACGGGCACGACGCTGGCCGCAAGCTCGAGCAGATTCAAGGCGCTGCGGGCATCGCCATTGGCATGGACCGCCAGCGCCGCCAGGACGCCGTCCTCGACCTCTAGGGGGCGCGCCCCCAGGCCGCGCTCCGGGTCGCGCAGGGCCCGCTCCAGGATGACGACGATGGCCTCAGGCGTCAGGGCCTGCAGCACGAAGACCTTGGAGCGGGAGAGCAGGGCGGCGTTGACCTCGAACGACGGGTTCTCCGTGGTCGCACCAATCAGGACGATGTCGCCGGCCTCGACGTGCGGCAGGAAGGCATCCTGCTGGGCCCGGTTGAAGCGGTGGATCTCGTCGATGAAGACCACCGTGCGCGCGCCATCGCGCCGCCTCGCTGCGGCCGCGTCCACCATCACCTGCTTGACGTCCTTGACTCCTGACATCACCGCACTGAATGCGACAAAACGGGCCGCGGTCGCCTGGGCGATGGCTCGCGCCAGCGTCGTCTTGCCGGTGCCCGGCGGGCCCCAGAGGAGGGCCGACTGCAGGACGTCGCGGTCGATCGCCTCGCGCAGCGGCCGGCCGGGCGCGAGCAGCAACTCCTGGCCGACGATCTCGTCGATGGTGCGCGGCCGCATGCGGTCGGCCAGCGGGACGTGACCGGCCGCCGTGGGGGACAGGCGTGGGTCGTCGTCGGCCACAAAGAGCGAGGGTTCGGTGGTCACGACGGGTCGGCCCCGACGGCCGCAGGCTGACGCCCTGTGCCCGGCTCGCGCTGCCGCATCACTTCGAACAGCACGAGGCTCGCGGCGACGCCCACGTTGAGCGACTCGACGCGGCGATGCATCGGGATGCGCAGCCGGAGGCTGGCCAGGGCCAGCACCGCATCGGGCAGGCCGGCACCTTCGGCGCCCGCGCAGATGGCCAACGGCCCGCGCAGGTCGGCGTCATGCAGGCTCACCTCGCCGTCGCCCGTCAGCGCCACCACGCGCAGCCCGTGCGCCTGCGCCGCGCGCACGGCATGCTCGGTGTCGGCGGCCCGTGCCACCGGCAACCGCAAGGAGCTGCCCATCGCACCGCGCAGCGCGCGCCATCCAAAGGGATGCGCGGTGCTGCCGGCTGCGAGAAAGCCGGTGGCACCCGCCGCCTCGCTGCTGCGGATCAGCGTGCCGACGTTGCCGGGGTCCTGGACGCCCACGGCCACTGTCACCAGTGCCTGCGGCCCCGTCCACAGGCGATCGACGGGCTCGAGCGCCAGTGTGGCCAGCGCGACGACGCCCACGGGTGTGCGGGTCGGACTCGCGGCGTCGAGCACCGACGGCGTCACCCAGTGCAGCGGCAGGCCTCGCTGCGCCGCGCGCGCCACCAGTGCGGCCACGTCGGCACGCGTGGCCGCACCCTCGGCCACCAGGATCAGGGGAAGGTCGGTTCCGGCGTCGATGGCGTCGGCCACCAGGTGCGGACCTTCGAGCAACACGTCGTCGGAGTGCCCGTCAGCGGCGTCGCGACAACGAGCGACGAAGGAATGGCGGCGGCTGGTGATGATGGTCTCGGTCATGTGCAGGGGCGGTCGGCCGCTTTACACCATGGTAAGATTTCCGCGTCGTTGGCCCAACTGACGCGGATTGGCAGGCACATGGGGTGCGTGCGCGATCCCGCCGTGCCATCGCCGGGAACGACGCCAGTGCTAGAAGTCAAAGCGCAGCTGCTCAGGAAGTTCGAGGACGAGATTTCCGGCCTGGATCGCGAGCTCAAGACCGAGCTCCCCAGGGAGATCCAGCGTGCGCGCGAGCTTGGCGACCTTCGTGAGAACGCAGAGTACCAGGCGGCCAAGGAGCGGCAGACGTTCCTGCAGGCCCGCATCGGCATGCTCAAGAAGCGCATGGCCGACATCTCCCTGATCAACCTCGACAAGATCCCCCAGGGGAAGGTCGCGTTCGGGTCCACGCTGACGCTGCGGGAAGACGGCGAGATCGTCGTCTATCAGCTGGTCATGCCCGAGGATGCCGACGCCGCGAAAGGCCTGATCTCCACCGCCTCACCGATCGGCCGTGCGTTGCTCGGCAAGGTGGTCGGCGACGAGGTCACGGTGCCCACCCCCAATGGCCAGCGATCCTTCGAGCTCATCAAGCTCGTCACCATCCACGACTAGCGCGGCTGCGCCTGGTGGCGCGTCGCCCGGCACGCCCTACGCGCCGCGATTGCGCACGGCCCTCGTGTTCACCGGCACGGGGTCGGCCGGGGCGTATCACGCTGGCGTGATGAAGGCGCTTGCCGAGGCCGGGGTCAAGGTCGACCTGGTCGCCGGCCGTGGCATGGGCGCTGCGAGCGCCATGCTCGCGGCCCTGGACGGCGGCACCCGGCTGTGGCAGCCATCGGGCGCCTGGAGCGGCTCGCGCGCGGCCCATCTGTACGGCTGGCGGCTGCCGTGGCGGGTTGTCGGCTGGGCCCTGGCCGTCTCCTTCGCCGTGCTTGCCGTCCCCGTGCTGGTGCAGGTCGCCGCCGCGCTGCTGTACCCGGTGGCGTACGCAGTCCAGCTGAGCGGCCTCGACCGGGACGGGCGGGTGGCGCGATTGTTTGTCGAGACCATCGCCGCCACCTTCAACCACACCCTGTTTGCGCAAGTCATCCCACGCGTCGCGGTGTTGTCGCTGCTCGGCGCCGGGCTGTTCCTGGCAGGGGAGTACGTGCTGCGCGTCCGCACCGGCGGTCGGCGTCGCGTGGAAGGGCGCCCGTGGTGGGTGGCGCTCGGCGCGCCGCTGGACGGCCGTCAGGCCTATGGGCACTTCGCGCGCGCTCTCTGGAGTGGGCCGGGGTCGGCGGGCACGCGCCCCACCGATCGTCGCGAGTGGAGCCGCCGGTTCGTCGAGATGATCGGCGAGGGCCTCGGGCAGCCGGGGTCGGCCGAGCTGCTGTTTGTCGTGCACGATCTCGACACCCGCCGCGATCTCGTCTTCGCGGCCTTGCACGACGCCTGGCGCCGGCGGTTCTTCACCGAGGATGCCGACGGCGCCCGTGGCAGCGAGGTGATTGACCTGCTCGGCGCTGGCCGGGATCTGGCGATGGACGGACTCAGCGCCGCCCTCGCGGTGCCCCTTGCGGCGGAGCCGCACGCGATGACCTTCCCTCTCGAGGGCGCCTGGCGCGGTGAGACGCACCTGCTCGCGGACCGGCCCGAGGCCCTGGTGCGCCTGCTCGAGGAGGTGTCCGCCGCGGGCGCCGAGCAGGTGATCCTGGTCAGCGCGGCGTCGCCGCTGCAGGGTCCGCACGGCCTCGCGCCACGCCGTGCCGACCCGCGTGCCTGGCTGGGGCAGGCCATCGCCGGCCACGAGAGCGCCAGCGTACGCGACGCGTCCACCGCCTTCTTCGACCGTTTCACCAGCGTCTATCACGTGCAGCCGGTGCACAACCCGCTCGGCCCCTTCGACCTGGTTGGCACCCACGACGCCCGCTCGGATCGGCACGCCGCGCTCGGCGAACTCGTGCGCCGCGGCTACGACGACGCGTACGCGCAGTTCATCGTGCCGGTGGTTGGCGGCAGCGCCGACGGCCTGGAGCAGGCGCCCGCGCCACCGCCGCTGGTAGACGACCTACCGCTCACGTAAGTCATTCATTCCGGACGTCCTGAATTCAATTCTGAATTCTGCATTCTGAATTCGAAATTATTCTTCTCCATGCCCCCATCCAAAGGTCTGCCGACTCGACTCATCCACACGGCCGAGGGCGCGCAGCCGGACGCCGCGCCGCTGACCACGCCGATCTACGAGACGACGACGTTTCTGTTCGACTCGACGGCCGACGTGCAGGCCTACATCGATGGCACGTCGGGCAAGTATCTGTACTCGCGTTACGACAACCCGTCGACGCGCGCCCTCGAGGCCAAGCTCGCGTCGGCGGAGCAGGCCGAGGCGGCCATGGTGTTCGGCTCCGGCATGGGCGCGATCTCCGGCACCCTGCTCGGACTGCTGTCGGCCGGCGACGAAGTCCTGTGCAGCGCCGCCATCTACGGCGGCACATTCCATTTGCTGCAGTCGTTTCTGCCCCGGTTGGGCATCACCGCACGGCTGCTCGACCTCGACGACCTGCGCGACCCGACCGCGTCGATTGGCCCACGCACACGGGTCGTCTGGTTCGAGTCGCCGATCAATCCCACGCTGCGCTGTCTCGACATCGCGCGCCTGGCCGCGGCGTGCCGGGCGGCCGGCGTGCTGTCGGTGGTCGACAACACCTTCGCGACGCCATACAACCAGCAGCCGCTGTCGCTCGGCGTCGACCTGGTGATGCACAGTGTGACCAAGTATCTCAACGGCCACAGTGACGTGACCGCCGGCGCGGTGATGGGTTCGCAGGCGCTGATCGAGCGGCTCCTGCCGGCGCGCAAGCTGCTCGGCGCGATGCTCGACCCGATGGCCGCCTCGCTGGTCGCCCGAGGCCTCAAGACGCTGGACGTCCGCATGGAGCGGCACAACGCCAACGCGCTCGGCCTGGCACGCGCGATCGAGGGCGAGGCGCGCCTCTCCCGCGTCCTGTATCCGGGCCTGCGGTCGCATCCCGATCACGCGATCGCGGCGGGCCAAATGCGCGGCTTCGGCGGGATGATCACCATCGAGCTGCCTGGGGGGTTGGACGCCGCCGGCCGGTTCTTCGATCGGATCGCGGTGTTCAAGCGGGCGACCAGCCTGGGCGGCGTGGAAAGTCTTGCCGGGTTGCCGGTGCTGACGTCTCAGTACGGGTGGTCGGACGAGCAACTGGCTCGCGCTGATGTCACGCCAGGGATGGTGCGGTTGTCGGTCGGCATCGAGACGCTCGAGGATCTCATCGCGGACGTCGATCAGGCGCTCGGCTAATCAGGCGGGCGAGTCTTACCGCGTAGAAGCCGCTGCGCGTCCTGACCGTGACGTTCGGTCGTGACACCGACACGGCCACGGACACGCGTCCTCGCGTGCCACCGCCCGCCGCGACCGCCCCTCCACCAGCACCTTGTGCGGGATCACATGCACCTGATCCAACCTGAGCATCCTCTCGTAGCAATCCCCAGTCGTAGTTTGGTCCGAGGGGCAAGATGTTGCCCGCCCCGCGGCGAGGCGACCGAAGTGTCGGACCGTGGCTGCTGACGGTGCCCGGACCCGCGCGGCATTCTGCATTCTGAATGTCAGCGCAGCCAGCCTGAATTGCTGACTACGTCGTGGTCGGGACCAGCGCGGTGGACAGCTTGTCTTCCTTCTTGCCGCCGTTGCTGTCGTGTACGAAGTGCTCGGCCATGGCGGCAATGGCGGCGTTGATCTGGCGCGGCGTCCTGGCCCCGTGTCGTTCGGCGAATGCCTGCACGGGGACGACCGCCTTGGCCATCGCCCGATGACCGCCAGCGCTGCCGATGTCGCCGAAATACTTGCGGACGAACTCGCCGGCGTTGCGTGAGTAGCCGAGGTTGCGGACCGACAGCACCAGCATGTCCTTGACGATGCCGGAGACGAAGGTCCATTTGGTTTCGTCCAGCTGCAGGAAGAAGTCGGCGGTGTAGGTGATGAAGTCTTCGCGCGGCACCGCACCGAGGCTGGAAAAGAACAGGTCGCCCCGCAGCTCGCTGTCCGACAGTCCCTTGACCACGGTCTGCAGGCGCTCGAGCGTGATGTCGGCGCCTTCCATCTTGCGAATCAGCGCGGCGTCGGCCAGCGGGTACAAGTACGTGAAGGCGTCGAGGTCCTGCCGGTTGGTGTGGCGGGCGAAGAACAACGTGTCGGACTTGATGGCGTAGAGCATCGCGGTCGCGACGCGCTCGGACACGTTCATGTCCACGGCCCGCAGGTGCTCGGTGAGGATCGTGCTGGTCGACCCGTAGTCGGCGCGGATGTCCTTGAACACGGCGCTGTAGCCGGGTTGCTCCGGGTGGTGGTCCACCACCAGGTCCACGTGTGGCAGCTGCGACGAGAAGTAGTGTGGCTGCACATCCACCGTGGCCACGCGGTCGAAGCTGGCAAACTGCTCGGGCGAGACCTGCTCCACGTGGATGTCGAGCAGGTGCGCCATGCGGACGTTCTCGGGCCGGCTGACGCCCTGGACGGCACCGATGATGGCCGTGGTCTTGGTCCGCCGCAGCAGGTTGCGCAGTGCCAGTCCGCTGGCCATGGCGTCGGGGTCAGGCTCGTTGTGGAGCAGGATCAGCACGCGATCGGCGTCGGCGAAATACCGTTGGTATTGCAGGACGCGCGCCCGGGTCACGCTGCGTTCGAGCTCGGCATGCAGCTGCGGGGCGAGCAACTGGGCGAGCGTCAGCGTGAAGATGTCGGGGAAGGCGGCCTTGGCCTCGTCGGCGCGGCGCGTCGTCGGGCCGGTCGAGACCACGTAGGTCAGCGTGCCCCCAGCGTCGCGGACCGCGCCGATGAGCCGCTTGAGACTCTTCTTGCCGGTGTCTTCGACGATGACGCAGGTGCTCGGCGTCAGGTCCACCTTGACGTAGGAGTCACAGCGCGAACAATCGGTGACCGTGACCTTCAGGCCTTCCTCGATGAGCCTCCGGGCGAGAGGGCGGCTCTCGACGAGGAACTCGACGTCGAAGGTCGGACTGAGCACGCCGTGCAGGGTGCGCATCACGAGTTCGTTTTGGCAAACAGCCAGGCACTTCATGGGCGCGGGTGGAAGCAGCGTCGGGGCGGCCCCCACGGGCCAAACCACGATTATACTCTTGTGACGATCGGCAGATGGGTCCCGGTTCTTGAAGGCGTGCTCGCGCGGGACCGCTCATGCGGTGGCCGGGCGGCAGGGCTGGCCAGGGCCCGTGATGGCGCGGCAAGGGGGGATGGCATGACCCGTCTGGTCACGGCGGCAGCATTGTTCACGGGCCTGCTCGGCATGCCCGTCCAGGCCCAGCAGGTCTTCCGCAGCGGCGTCGAGACGGTGCGACTCGGGGTCGCCGTCGTCGACAAGGCCGGCCAGCCGGTCGCGACCCTCGGCCAGGCCGATTTCACGGTCCTCGAAGACGGTCACCCCCAGCAACTGCAACTCTTCACGACCGGCGCGATCGACGAGGGCCAACGACCGCCGCTGCACATCGGGCTGCTGTTTGACACGTCCGGGAGCATGTCGGCCGACCTGTCGCTGGCGCGCAGCGCCGCGGTGAAGTTCTGCAATCTGCTGCAGCGGGCCGAGGACATCACGCTGGTCGACTTCGACACCGAGGTCCGGGTGGCGCGGTTCGGGCAGGCCGACTTCCCGCGCTTTGTCGAGCGGCTGCGCAACCGCAAGCCCGATGGGTGGACAGCGCTGTACGACGCCCTTGGCGTCTACCTCGACGGTTCGTCCGGGCAGTCCGGTGAAAAGGTGATGGTGGCCTACACCGACGGCGGCGACACGCGCAGCGTCATGTCGTTCTCCGACGCCCTCACCGCGCTCAAGGCCTCCGACGTCACCGTCTACATCGTGGGCTTCCTCGAGCATCAGGGGGCCCGGGAGCGGATGGAGCAGCGGAGCCGGCTGACGCACATAGCAGAAGCGACCGGCGGCCTGGCGTTCTTCCCGAGCACCAAGAAGGACATCGACGTGGCGTACGCGCAGGTGCAGGCCGACGTCAACAGCCGCTATCTCATCGGCTACATCTCCAGCAATCAGGCCAATGACGGTCGCTGGCGCAAGCTCGATGTGCGGCTGAATCGTCCCGAGCTCAAATCAGCCAAGGTTCGGGCCCGCAAGGGGTATTTTGCCCTCTTGCGTCCGGAGCCGGTCGCGGCCAGGCCCGAGTAAGCCAGGCGTGCCCCGGCGCGCGAATCGGGCGTGCGGGGTGGTACGATCCCCCGGATCGATTCCGCCTGATTCCACATGCCATCCACGTACGATCGCTTCCAGTTGGTCTCGTCCTTCGAACTCCGGGGCGACCAGCCACGGGCCATCGACGAACTGGTCAGCGGCCTCGAACGCGGTGATGCGTTCCAGACCCTCCTCGGGGTCACCGGGTCGGGCAAGACCTTCACCATGGCGCAGACGATCGCGCGGGTCAACCGCCCGGCGCTGGTGATGGTGCACAACAAGACGCTGGCCGCGCAGTTGTATCAGGAGTTCCGCCGCTTCTTCCCGCACAACGCCGTCGAGTACTTCGTCTCCTACTACGACTACTACCAGCCCGAGGCCTATATGCCGGCCACGGACTCGTACATCGAGAAGGAAGCGATCATCAACCAGGAGATCGACCGCATGCGCCTCTCGGCGACGCGGTCGCTGTTTGAACGGCGCGACGTCATCATCGTCTCCAGCGTCTCGTGCATCTACGGCCTCGGCTCGCCGGAGGCCTATTACGGGTTGATGCTGCCGCTCGAGCGCGGCCAGGCGATCACCCGTGACGCGATCCTCCGCAAGCTGGTCGAGATCCAGTACGAGCGCAACGACACCGATTTCGCGCGCGGCACCTTCCGCGTGCGCGGCGATGTCATCGAGGTCTACCCGTCGTACGAGGAGAGCGCGGTACGCATCGAGCTGTTCGGCGACGAGATCGACGAGCTGTCGACCATCGATGCGCTGACAGGCGCCACGCAGCGTCGCCACGACAAGCTGGCCATCTACCCGAAGAGCCACTTCGTGACGTCGCGCGACCGCACCAAGATCGCCATCGAGACGATCAAGGCCGAACTGGTCGAGCGGCGGACGTTTCTCGAGCGCGAAGGCCGGCTGCTCGAGGCCCAGCGCCTCCACCAGCGCACGATGTTCGACCTGGCCATGATGCAGGAGATTGGCTACTGCCACGGGATCGAGAACTACGCGCGGCACCTGACGGGGCGTCCGCCCGGCGCGCCGCCGCCGACGCTGCTCGACTACCTGCCCGACGACGCGCTGACCATCATCGACGAGAGCCACCAGACCATTCCGCAAATCCGCGGCATGTTCGCCGGTGACCGCTCACGCAAGGAAGTGCTGGTCGAGTACGGCTTCCGGCTGCCGTCGGCGATGGACAACCGGCCCCTCAACTTCGACGAGTGGAAGGCCCGCGTGGGCCAGCAGCTGTTTGTCAGCGCCACGCCCGGGCCCTACGAACTGACGACGTCGGGCGGGGTCGTGGTCGAGCAGATCGTTCGGCCCACCGGGCTGCTGGATCCGGAGATCGACATCCGGCCGGTGCGTGGGCAGGTGGACGACCTGCTGGGCGAGATTCGGCTGCGGGTGGAGCAGCACGAACGCGTGCTGGTCACCACCTTGACCAAGCGCATGTCCGAGGACCTGACGCAGTACTACCAGGAACTGGGCGTACGGGTCCGGTACCTGCACAGCGACATCGACACCCTCGAGCGCATCGAGATCCTCCGGGACCTGCGCCGCGGCACATTCGACGTGCTGGTCGGCATCAACCTGCTTCGCGAAGGCCTGGACCTGCCGGAAGTGTCGCTGGTGGCGGTGCTCGATGCCGACAAGGAAGGGTTCCTCCGGTCCAGCGGCTCTCTCATCCAGACGGTGGGCCGTGCGGCGCGTCACATCAATGGCCGCGCGGTGTTCTATGCCGACAAGATGACCGACTCGATGCGGCGCTGCATCGACGAGACCAACCGGCGCCGCGTGGTCCAGGTTGCGTACAACGTCGAGCATGGGATCACGCCGACCAGTGTCCGCCGCGCCATCGACGAGGGCATGACCGGCGTGGAGGAGCACGACTACCTGACGGTGCCGGTCGAGCGCGACCCGCGCGCCGTCTTCCGGTCGGAAGGCGAGCTGCACGCCCATGTCGCGGCCCTCGATGCCGAGATGCGCGCCGCCGCCGCCAACCTGGAGTTCGAGAAGGCGGCGACCCTGCGCGACCGCATCAAGGTCCTTCGCCAGCCAGGGCTGGCCCTCGCCGGCGTAGAGGCGCCGGGCGCCTGACGGCCCGTCGGCGCGCCACCCGTACCCCATGTCATCGTTCCTGATCGCCTGGTCCAAGAAAGCCGTCCTCGAGGTCCAGGAGTACGTGAAGCTGTGCGTCGCGCTGGCCAAGGCCGCCACCAGCCGCCCCTTCTACTACCGCGACGTCGTCGAGCAACTCGATGCCATCGGCGTCGGCTCGCTGACCGTCGTGCTGCTCACCGGTGGTTTCACCGGCGCCGTGCTGGCGCTGCAGTCGGGGATGACCCTCGACCAGTTCGGCGCCCGTTCAGTGGTCGGTCGGCTGATCAGCGCCTCCATGATCAAGGAGCTGGGACCGGTGCTGACCGCGCTGATGGTGACCGGTCGCGTCGGCTCCGGCATCGCTGCGGAACTGGGCTCGATGGCGGTGACCGACCAGCTCAATGCCCTGCGGGCCCTCGGCACCGATCCGGTCCGCAAGCTGGCGTTGCCGCGGGTCATCGCCGGCGTCGTCATGGTGCCGATCCTGACCGTCATCTCGGACTTTGTCGGCATCGTCGGGGCCTGGATCGTCACGGTGACGCAGCTGCGCGTGGCCTCGAGTGTCTACTGGAACTCGGTGGTGGACGCGCTGTATCCCGAGGACATCTGGATGGGGCTGATCAAGCCGGTGTTCCTCGGATTCGCGCTGGTCAGCATCGCCTGCTTCGTGGGCATGCGCACCACGGGCGGCACCCAGGGCGTCGGCAAGAGCACCACCGCGGCGGTGGTGGCCGGCTCGGTGGCCGTCCTGGTGCTCGACTTCATCATCACCAAGCTGCTGATCAGCCTGCTCTACTGACATGGCGACCTCCTCATCACTCGAGGCGCGCCTGTCGCGCGTCAAGACGCTCGGCGAGCCGATCATCGCCTTCGAGCACGTGTTCCTCGCGTTCGGCGATAACGTCATCCTGAAGGACATCAGCTTCGAGTTACGGACTGGCTTTACGAAGATCTTCCTCGGCGCCAGCGGTGCCGGCAAGAGCACGGTCCTCAAGCTCATTCTCGGGCTGCTGAAGCCGCAGGCGGGCAAGATCTGGGTCAACGGCGTGCGTGTGGATACTCTCAGCGAGTCCGACATGATGAAAGTGCGCGACGATCTCGGGATGGTCTTCCAGGAGGGGGCGCTGTTTGACTCACTCTCGGTGCGCGAGAATGTCGGCTACAAACTGTACGAGGAAAGCGACATGCCGCTCGACGACGTCCACCGGCGCGTCGAGGAGGTGCTCGGCTGGGTGGAACTCGAGGAGCACATCGACAAAATGCCCTCGCAGCTGTCCGGGGGGCAGCGCCGTCGCGTCGCGATTGCCCGCGCGATGACCTTTCAACCACGTATCCTGCTCTACGACGAGCCGACCACCGGGCTCGATCCGATCACCTCGATCACCATCGACGAAGAGATCGTCAAGCTGCGCGACATCGAGGGCGTGAGTTCCCTGATGGTGACCCACCAACTGCGCGATGCCTTCTGGGTGGCTGAGAAGATGGCCGTCCGCGGTCCCGACGGCAAGGTCGAGATCGTGCCGGCGTCGCCCGAGAAGCTGGAACAGACCGAATTCGTGATGCTCCGCGAGGGCCTGATTGCTTTCGAGGGCACGGTGCGCGAACTGCGCGCTACCGACGACCCGTACCTCAAACTCTTCCTGAGTTGAACCGATGCCACGTACACGCACCCTCGCCTGGTCCCAGCTCAAGATCGGCATTCTGGCCGTCGCGGCCTTCGCGCTGGCGACGATGATGATCTTCGCCGTCGGCGGCGACGCCGGCCTGTTCTCCGGCAACTACCACCTGAAGACGCGCTTCCCCAACGCCGGCGGGCTTGCGTCCGGGTCGGTGGTTCGCCTCGCCGGGGTCAACGTCGGCGCTGTCGACGACCTGTATTTCGACGGTGCCGTGGTCGAGGTGGTGCTGCGGGTCAACCCCGACGTGGCCAACAAGATCACCGACCAGTCGATTGCCCAGATTGGCTCGGTGAGCCTGCTCGGCGAGGGTGCCGTGGACATCTCGGCGTCGAGCCATGGGACGCCGCTCGTGGACTGGTCCTACATTCGCTCCGGCAAGACGCCCGGCCAGATTGCCGACGTGGCCGAGAACGCCACGCAGACCTTGGCCGCCGCGTCGGCGCTCATCGACGACCTGCGCGCCGGCAAGGGTACGGTCGGCAAGCTGTTCACCGAGGACCAACTGTATCTGCAGCTCAGCGGCGTGGTGAAGGCCACCGAAGACGTGATCGTGGCCGTGAAGCAGGGCAAGGGCCCGGCCGGCACGTTGATCAACAACCAGGCGGCGGCAAGAAACCTCGAGCGTGCCCTGGCCAACCTCGACACGGTGACCACCAACATCGCCGCCGGCAAGGGGACGCTGGGCACCCTGCTCAACGACGACGCGCTGGCCAGGTCGCTGACCACGACCACCGACAACCTTCGGGACGTCTCGGCAGGCCTGAAGAACGGTCAGGGGACTGCCGGCAAGCTGCTCAGCGACGACGGGCTCTATAATCGGCTCGACTCGGTCGTCCAGCGGCTGGACACCGTGGTCTCCACCCTGAACAAGGGCGAGGGCACCGCGGGCAAGCTGCTGCAGGACAAGGAGCTGTACGACAACATGAACGGGGCCGTCTCGGAACTGCGCGGGCTGCTGGCCGAGGTCAGGAAGGACCCCAAGAAGTACCTGAACGTGAAGGTGAGTATCTTCTAGGCGCCAGCGCGCAGGTGGCCGGCGCCCGCGGAGTTCGATGAACGACTCTTCCAATATCTGGCTGGCGATTATCGCCATCTCGACGCTCGTGATGGCCCTCACGCAGGTGGGCGTCATCGTTGCGGGCGCCATCGTCGCCCGCAGGCTGCAGGCCCGTCTGGCGCGGGTCGAACACCAGGTGCAGGCCCAGGTGCAGCCGCTGATGGATCGGCTCACCGTGATCGGCGCCGATGCGGCACGCCTGTCCGCCCTCGCTGTTCAGCAGGCCGAGAAGGCCGACGTCGCCATCACGTCGGCGGCGTTGCGTGTGGATCAGACCCTTGCGGTGGTGCAGAATGCGGTGGTCGCGCCAGCCCGGGAGGGCATGGCGCTGGCCTCGGCGTTGCGTGCCGCGGTCGGGTCGATCAGGAAGGGCAGCACCGCGCGTCGTCGTCGCCCTGGCGCCGGCGACGAGGATGACGCGCTCTTCATCGGCTGATGGTATGGACTCCGGCGCGTGTCACGCGCCCACGTGGAAGGGTGTAGCCCGATGACTAAGTGGGGAAATCGAACGGCGTCCGCGCTTGTAGTGGCCGCGCTCGTGCAGGCCGGTACCGTCCTGGCGCAGCCGACCATCTCGAGCACCGCAGCGCCGGTGAAGGAGCTGTTGGGCTTGTTGGAGGACAAGGGTCGGCCCTCCAATGCGCGCTTCATCGCGGCGCAGGATCCCAAGGATCCGGACCGCTTCGTTGCCGCCATGCTGCTGCCCGATTTGCAGCTCATGATGGTGTCGGCGGCCTATCCGGCCCCAGTTCTGCTGCGCGAGCGGGTCCTCACCAAGAAGTACCGCGATGCGTATCAGGACCTGCAGGCCGCGTCGATCGTCGAGGGCAAGATCGTCATCGAGGATCTGCTGGCCAATGGCCTGGCCGCCAAGCCGCCCAAGGACAGGGGCGCCGATGCCGCGACCATGGCTGGTCGCACGGTTACCTTCGACGGCCAATGGCGTCGCGCCAAGATCTCCGAAAGCGACTACACGAAGGCCTACGCGACAGCCGAGCAAGAGTATGCCCGGCTGCTCACGGTGCTGATCGCACAGGCCAAGGCCCCCTAGCGCGGGCGCTCGTCAGCGACATCCGCCGCGAGCCGCCTGGTCGCAACCAGAGCGGCTCGCGCTACTGAGCCGTCGGCTTCTGGGTGGCAGGACGCACCGTCGGATACGTGATACCGAGCTGCTCGAGGTACGTCTTGTAGCGGGCCGGGTCGTAGTAGTACTTCTGCAGTGCCGGCTTGTACTTCTGCATGATTGCCGCATTCAGCTCGATCGCCGGTCGATCGCTTTCGCGCAACAGCGGCACGTATTTGCGGTCCTTGGTCTGGACGTTGGTGAAGTAGTCCTTGGCGGCCGAGACCACGTCGGGCCGCAGCAGCACGTCCAGCACCGTCATCGCCACCACCTGTGCGCCGGCGTTGACACCCTTGTGCGCGATTGGTGTGGCCATCGGGATCGCGTTGGCCCAGTTGTGTCCCGGGCCTGCCTGGAAGTTGGCAGGAA
>Ga0136633_1001436_pt1 | contig 17563 bp, 13 predicted proteins | sample AntDrymeUQ832206_2_FD_105494 | JGI IMG/M metagenome (GOLD analysis project Ga0136633, IMG submission 105494) | Polar desert sand microbial communities from Dry Valleys, Antarctica - metaG UQ83 (22.06) | ecosystem: Environmental > Terrestrial > Soil > Desert | place: Antarctica: Dry Valley...
CGCGGAGCAGCCTACGTTGATGTTCGACATCGACGGCCTTGCTCACGTCCGCCGTGCCTCCGGGGTGCCGGTCGCGGCCAACCAGTCGTCATGGGGCGCGTTCCGGATCCTCGACCTCATCAAACGCGGTGCGTGCGACGTCCTGATGACGGACCCGCATCAGGAAGGCGGGATCCTCGCCTTCAAGAAGGCGGCCGCGCTCGCCGAGGCCGCCGGCTTGCCGATCGTCAACCACGCCTTCTCCCCGGCGACGATCACGATGCACGCCCAGCTCTCTGTCGCCGGCTCCAGCCCGAACTTCTTCCTCGCCTGTCAGGGCCATCAGGATCTGCTGGCCGGCGACGTGGTCACTGTGCCGCTGTCCTACGACGGTGGGCGCATGCGGATCCCAACGGGACCCGGCCTCGGACTCGAGCTCGACCGCGAAAAGCTGGCCGAGTACCACGCGCTGTTTGAGGCGCAGGGATTCGCCTCGGCCCACGCGAACCTGGGTCCCGGCCAGATGATCTCGGTGCCGAACCAGTAACCTTCAGCACCGCTGATCGACCGCACGGACGACCTGCGCGAGGCCCACACCGCGCCATCAGGGGCGACTCGCCGGCCGGCGACGGTTGGGTGCCTCAGCTTCGCTCCGAGTGCCGCTTCAGTCGGACGACCTGGACCTCGAATGGCTCGAGCGGGAGCGTGACCCGCAACTGATCGCCGTCGCCGGCCACGCCGGTCTCGCCGACGGTTCCGAGCGACGAACGGGTCCCTGCCGTGCCGGTCGTGACGCGATGCCTGCTCGCATCCACCCCGACGCTCGCGGTGACTGGCTCGTCGCGGACGTTCGCGACGACCAGGACGAGCACGTCCGGGCCACGGTAGCCGGTCGCGACGGCCTCGCTGGCGATGATCCCGACCGTGTCGACATAGCGCTCGATGGCGAGGTCATCACCGCAGGCCGCCCGCAGGGCGATCAGTCGACGCACGTGCGCGGCGAACTCCGGGAAGTCGCTCAACCGCTTGCCGCTCTCGAGCGATCGGGGGACGATCGCGAGGTGCACGCCCTGGGCGAACCAGCGGTTCGCGGTCGGCAGGTCGTCGTCGATCGTGAGGGCGATCGGCGCGCCGGGTAACGTGTAGCGCCAGACCTCCGGATGCGACTGGCGCCGGCCGGGCTTGAGCCGGTCGGTCCAACACCAGAGCAGGTCGGCCTGCTGGCTCGACCGGATCTCCATCCCTTCGGCGATGAGGCGCGAATCGGCGTCCACGGCCTCGAGCCTGTCGCGCAGCCGTGCGAGAAACGGCGGGGAGGCACGCAGCGAGTCACTCGGTGTAGCGTGCGCGTGGTCGGGGTTCCAGCATGGCTGGTCCTCGATGGCCTGGTCGTAGAAGAACGTCTGGTAGCCGCCGCGGTCGAAGACGGCCTCGATGTTGGCGAGGGCACGCTCCTGCCAGGAGGAGACCGCCGGGCACATGACGTATAACTCGGCGGCGAAATGCGCGTCCCACTGGGCGGCACTGTAGTGCTGGTGACGCCAGCCTTCGACGGCCGGCGCCCCTGTCTCGCGACGGATCACCGAGTGCTCTGCCTCGGCTCGCAACTCGTCGGTGAGCGTGGCCGTGTTCCACAGGCGCTGGCTGAAGATGCAGCCGACCGCTACGCCCAGCTGGCGCGCCTCGTCGGTGGCAGCGCGCAGGGCGGCAGGGCCACCGAATTGGTCGCTGAGCTGGCCGAGCCTGGGCGTAGGCGAGTCAAAGTCGTCGGGCTCTGCCGCGTTCGGGTAGTAGTCGCCGAAGTTCAAGGTGATGAGATGGCGGACCCCGTACTGGCGGATGTCGCGGGCGAGGTCCACGATCTGGTCGAACCGACGCTCGGTCAGGACGGTGTTGAACGACGCGACGGTGTCCGAGAAGCGCGGCCGCCGTGCGGGGCGATACCAGCCACGCAGGTGGTCGCGGTAACGATCGGAGGCCGCGTGCCAGTCTCCAAGGTGCGGGCTGACGATGATCTCGGGCGAGGTCCACGTCTCACCTGGTCCGATGTCACAGAGCAGGTCCCAGCCAAGGACGTACGGCCGAATCGAGCCGCCCTGCCTGCCGCGATGCGCTCGCCCGCGGGTGAGGTCCTGGATCACCAGGGTGTGGTGCACGCCGCTCGCGTCGTGACTTGCGAAGTAGAGGCCGCTCTCGGTCCCACCGACGTTCAGCCAGGGCATGCCCAATCCGTACGCCCCCCACGTCAGCGGGTCTGCGAGCGCGACATAGGGGTGCTCTTCCCAGTTCGCGAGTTGGTCGTGAGGCAGCAGCTCACGCATCGGCACGATTCTTGACGGGAAGACGAGGACGTCCTCGTCGCCGTCGGTGCGCGCCCCACACCCGCCCAGGAGCGGGAACATGAGATTGGGGATGCGGTGCGACGTTCCGTTCCGGACCCTGAGGACGAACGTGAAGGCGTCGTCGTCCGCGGGGAGTCGGATCTCGACGTCGACGTCGACCTCGAACCGACCGGCTTCCGACACGAGCCCGCGATGGGCCACCCGCAGCGAGGCGCCTCGCGCGTACTCCGCCGAGGTCACGTCTGCGGAGGACTGCTCCTCGGCCAGCAGCCCGTGGCCATGAGGATCGACGAAGTGACGGCCGACGCGCTCCCGAAGCGGCAGGCTGATGCGGAAGAGCGTGGACCAGGTGGGATCGACGATGAACTCGCGGCCGCTTCGTTGGTCCTGCAGTGACTCGATCGTGCCCCGCGACGTGAGCCGAAGGCTCACCAGCCGGTTTGCGAGGACGTGCGTGGCGTCACGATCGTGACCGGCTTCGGCTCGAGCTCGACTGCGAACCGGGTCGCGTGTCACGCGCTGGTTGCGCGACCGGCCGCTCGATGGGCGGCTCCGCCGGACAGCGCGAGCTCGTGCGGCCGCAACCTGGTTCGGACCCAGGCCTCGTTCCGCGCCTGGTCTCGGATGATCGTCTCGAATTCGTCTGCCCGCGCCCGCGCCCGGTCCTGCTCGACCACGAGCCAGCCTCGATATCCCACCTCGCGGAGACCTGCGATGAAGTCATCCAGGTCGACATCGCCCTCCCCGAGTGGGCACGAGATGTCCGGCCACCAGGCCTCGAGATCCACTCGACCCGTTGACTTGGCGTCGCGCAGGACGGCTTGGCGAACGTCCTTGAGGTGGATGTGGTTCACACGGGTCGGCCAGGTTCGCAGGATATCGGAAGGCGAGGTGCCGGCCAGGAAGATGTGCCCCGTGTCAATCGTCAGGCTGATGTCCACCGTGTCCAGGAGGCGCGCGATCTCCCAACGCGACTCGATATAGGTGGAGATATGGGGGTGGTAGGTCGTCTCGACGCCGAAATCCGTCGCCAGGTCGATCGCCTCACGAAGCGTGTCCTGCGCTGTCCGCCAGGCAGCGTCGTCGAGCGCGAGTGAACGGTCGTCCCAACGCCGGGCGGGATTCGCCCTGAGCGCTTCTGAGCCCCAGTCGGCGAGGATTGCGAGTGATCGTCCACCGGCTGCGAGTTCCTCCAGACTGAGGCGCATTGACCGGAAGTCATCGGCGCGGCGAGCGGCGTCGCCAAGGTGCAGGGGGATGTAGGCCCCGACCATGTGCAGGCCATGATCGTCGAGACGACCGCGTAGTCTCTCCGGTGGCCCGAAGAACCGAGGGGGTCCAAGCTCTGTGCCCGTGTAGCCGGCCGAGGCGATCGCCGCCAGTACGGCATCGGCGTCTCGCCCATGTGACCCATCGTCGCCCGCCGCTCCGAAGACGCCGAAGCTCACCGGCGCCGCCCCGATCCCGGCAATCCGCACGTCGTTCACTGTAGCATCCAGTACACAGAACACAGGACAGGGAGGAGCGGTGAATCGCCTGCGGGTCGGCGTCGTAGGCCTTGGCGCAATTGCCCAGGCGATCCATCTTCCAAACCTCTTACGACTGTGGGATCGCTTCGAGATCGTGCACGTTTGCGACCTCGACGACGATCTTGCCAGCCGGATCGCGTCGACCCTTGGGCCCGCCGTGCGGAGTTCGGGCGATCCGACAGCGGTCTGCGACGACGCGAACGTCGACGCGATCCTGATCCTCGCATCGGGACCTCACGCCCCGTTGAGCAGCGCTGCCCTGGACGCCGGCAAGCACGTGTTCGTCGAGAAGCCACTCTCACTTACCGTCGCCGAGGCCACCCAGCTGGGCCAAGCGGCGCGCTCGGTTGAGCGCGTCGTGCAGGTCGGCTACATGAAGCTGTATGACCCTGTCGTCCCGAAGGCCATGGCGGAGGCGCAGTCGATCGCGGATCCGCGGCTGCTTCGGATCACCGTGCTGCACCCGACCGAGGCGAGTCAGCAGCGACATCTGTCGATCCGGCGGTCCAGGGTTCCGGCTGCTGCGCTCGACGCCAGCCGGGCCTACGAGGCCGAGATGACCCGGCTCGCGATCGGGGACCTGCCCCCTCAATTCGGCTGGCTCTACAGGGACGTCGCCCTCGGATCAATGATCCATCAGGTCGCTCTCGCAAGGCGTCTCGCCGGTCGCCTCCCGCAGGACGTTCTCTTTGCGGATGCCTGGCCGTTCGACGGAGAGCAGCCGGGAGCGCCGCGCGGCGACCCGCCGACGATCGTGGCCATGGGTGAGATCGCCCCAGGCTTTCGCCTCGAGCTGGACTGGGTCTGGCTGCCCGCGGACCTCGACTACTCGGAGCGATACGAGCTCTTCGGGCCCGACGCGCGACTCAGCCTCGAGATGCCGACTCCGTACGCGCTTGATCAGCGGGCGGTCCTTCGGATCGAGCGCTCGACGGACTCGGAGCGGTCCGCGACGCGGACGGTCGCCGACTACCGCACCGGTTTCCAGGCTGAGCTCGAGGCGTTTCACGACGCTGTGACGGCCGGCCCGCCGTTTCCGTCGGGGGCCGACGAGGCGGCAGACGACACCCGGTTCCTGCAGCGGCTGGTCGCACACCTCGCGAACCGTCGAGGGTTCGCGGCAGGCGGTGAGGCCGGGATAGCGCCGCGATGACGACACCTCCATAGACGAACCTTGACACCGGCGTGGAGGTCCGCACCGCGAGACCGTCGGCCTCGTCGCGACGATCCACCTTGGCGATGTATGTCCCGTTCGTGGGCCGGACCCGAACAAGACCCTGCTGCTCAAGGATCCGAATCGCGGGTGGGCCGCGCCGGATTCTGACTGACGCGATGGCCCTGCCCGTCTATATCACCCCTTGATGCCTGAACGGGTGACGCCCTCGATGAAGTACCTCTGAAGGAGCAGAAAGACCCCGAGGCTCGGGATGCTCAGCAGCGTCACGGCCGCCATCGCCGGGCCGAAGCCGGAGATCTGGGTATGCGCACCGGTCACCGGTGCAAACTGGGCGACGCCCACAGGCAACGTCTTCATCTGTTCCGTGAAGACGATCAGGAGTGGCCAAAGATAGGCGTTCCAGTTCGCGGTGAAGAGGAGGATCGTCGCTGCGATCGCGGGGGCCCGGGCCAACGGCAGAGCAATGCGGAAGAACGTTCCGAGCCGACTGGCGCCGTCGATCGCGGCTGCGTCCTCTATCTCCTTGGGGAAGCCCAGAAAGAACTGCCGGAAGATATACATACTGAACACGCTCGCAATCGAAGGCAGGACGATCGCGACGTAATTGTCAGTCAATCCGACGTTCAAGAACGCGATGTAGAGCGGGACGACCGACATCTCCGTTGGAATCATCAAAGACGCGAGCAGAACGCCGAATACGAGGCGCTTGCCGGGGAAATGCAGGCGGGCGAGGGCATAGCCAGCCATCGCGCCGAGCAGCACCCCGATGGCTGTTGCGGCAATGGACACGATGAAGCTGTTGAGCGCCCAGCGCGCGACCGGCTGCTCAAATACCTTGACGTAGTTGTCGATCACAACGCTGCTGGGGAGCCACTCGACGTACCTGGTCATCACTTGTTCACGGGGCTTAAGCGACGTGCTCACCATCCAGATGAAGGGCGCAATCCAAAGCACCGACGCGAGCATTCCCAGAATCCAGGCGGGCACATCCACGACCGTCATTCGGTGCGCCTTGAGATAGCGTCGGACCGCGGACATGGCTAGATACGTTCCCGGATCACTCGGCGGTGGACGATGGTGATGACCAGGATGACGACGAAGAGCATCAACGCGATCGCCGAGGCGTAGCCCAGCCTGAACTTGATGATCCCGAAGTTGTAGATGTAATGGATGACCGACGACGATGCGCTGGCCGGCCCACCGTTCGTCATCACGTGGACCTGGCTGAAGATCCGCAGCGTCGAGATGACCTGTAGCGTGATGACCAGGCTCAGGACGGGGCGAACCAGCGGGAGGATCACGTAGCGAACCGACTGCCACCGGCTCGCACCGTCGATCATGGCAGCCTCTTTCACCTCCGGATCGATCTCCTGGAGGCTAGCCAGAAAGAGGACGAAGGCAAGTCCGAGGTCCCACCAGATCGAGGCAATGCTTACCCCCGTGAGCGCCCAATCGGTGCTCGTGAGCCACGGGATGCGCAGCCCGAGGTACTGATTAACGATCCCGAATTGCGTGTCGAGCATCCACACCCAGACGAGCCCGATCACGGTCGCGGAGACAACGTTCGGAGCGTAGAACGCGAAACGCGCGAAGAGGTATCCCGGCCAGCGCTGGTTGACGAAGAGGGCGAAGAGGAACCCGAGGATCGTCACGCCCGGCACGACGATCAGGCCGTAACGGAACGTGTTGAAGAACGCCTTGCCAAGGAGCGGGTCTGACAGCGCCTCCTGGAAGTTCTTGAGGCCGACCCATTCGGGCTGCCCGACGATGCCCCAGTCTGTGAACGCGACGAATGCACCGAACAGAATCGCCCCGATGGTGAAGAGCAGAAACGGAACGACGAACGGGAGAACAAAGGCATACCCGGACCAGTCGATCCTTGCACCCTGCCAGGTGATCCGGTGCCTCCCTCGTCTGGCACCGACCGCTTGATGCACGGCTCCGCCTCGCTTCGGTGATCCAAAGGGTCAGCCAGACCTGCCCGCCCGTAGGACGAGGCAGGTCTGGCCGTAATTGGAAAGGACTAACTCCTGTGGTTCGGTCACCTCAGCCTGCGTCGAGGCCCGCCTGCCACTTCACGCACACCTCGTCCATGAACTGATCGATGGTCTTCTCGCCCGCAATCACCGCTGCCACCGCCGTCGCCAAGACGTTGCCGCCGGAGTAAATCTCAAAGTCGTCAGCGGCGAGCACAGGAATTGGGGCCAGGTCAGCAAACGCCATGCTCTCGATGAACGCACCCCGAACTTCCCACGGATGCCCGGCGGTCTTGTAGTCGGTCCTCTCCAGGATCGAGGTGCGCGTTGCGGCTCCACGACCCTTGGTGGTCCATAGGAAGCTATTGTCCGACAGCCACTTGACGGCTTCCATCGTCGCCTCGTAGCGGCTGGGGTCCGCCTGTGTGTACAGTTCGAGGCCGCCCAGCTCGTAGTAGGTATGTGGCTCGCTGCCGATCGTCGGGAATGGGACCGTGACGAAGTTGAGCTTCTCGTCGAGGTACCCCTGGATGGTCCACGGACCGGTCCAGAACATCGATCCCTCACCGGTCCCGAACGCCTTATAGCGATCAGTGACGTCTCGAGTGGAGACCTTGTGCTTGTCGAACAGGTCCAGCACCCACTGCATGGCCGCCTTCCCCGCGTCCTTGTTGATGCAGGCAGTCTTCAGGTCGTCGCTTGCCCGCTGGAAGCCCATCTGGGCCGAGACCATCCCCCACGTGACGGTGGGCTGCACGCCCGAGCCGGTCATCATGATGCCGGAGCGAACGACCGTGTCGCCTTCGAGCTTGGTCATCGCCTTGGCCCATGCGATCAGCTCGTCACCCGTCTTCGGCGGGTTGTTGATATCCAGCCCAGCTTCCTTGGCGTGATCGACGTTGATCTCCATGGCCTCGGACATCGCGTCCATCGGGACCATGTATAGCTTGTCGTCGAACTTCGGATAGCGGGCACGTTTCATCGACGACTCGGTGAAGTCAGTCAGGTCAAGGCCGACCTTGGCAGCGAGGTCATCGAGCGGGACTAGGACGCCGTCCTTGATCCACTGTGCTCGTAGCCCGCCACCCCCCCACCCGAAGTCAGGGGCCTTCCCGGAGGCGACTCCGGCCAAAACCTTCGTGTTGAACTCGTCGAAGCCGATGACATCCATCTTGATCTGGATGCCTTTGTCCTTGTAGGCGGCGTTGAATTCCGCGATCGACTGGGCCCAGACCTCGCCATCCGAGGCCGTCAGCCAGCTCCAATGAATCAATTCGATCGGTTGTCGCGCCGCCGTGGTGGGTGGGGGCGCCGAGCCGCCCGTGGCGGGACTTGTCGCAGGACTCGCCTGAGGCGCGCACGCCGCGAGCACCAGGCCCAACGTTGTGACTGCGACCGTGAGCAGCCGCATTCTGCTGGCTGTGCGATTCATCGGCATCGGTCCTCCTCCTAGGTTACCGTCGAGGTTGGAAGGGTTCCCGCCAGGTCAGGTGGCGTCGGCTAGCGGGACGAGGGTTGGGACGCCGGAGCGCTCGAGCATCGCGCACGCCTTCTTGCGGAAGCGTTCGCGCACGTCACGCGTCGGGGGCCGGCATCGGCTGGACGGGAGACCGACCAGCTCCATGCACAACTTGTCGAGATGGCCGTCTCCGCTTGTGTACTCCTCCATCTCATGCCAGAGCGCCATGAATGGCATGGCGACCTCGATAAGCTCGCGTTGCGCCTCGACATACTGGTGGCTCTCAAGCAAGCCCCAAGTCCTCACTCCCCACTGGGGCCAGTAGTTGCAGACGTGGACTTCGATGCCTCGAGCCCCGAGCATGTGGCTGGTGACGAAACGCATCTGGTTGTCGATGATCGAGAACTGGCCGGAGAAGCGCGACAGCACGCGCTCGAACTCCATATTCCCGGTGTCGGGCATCGACCACTTGAGTCCGAGGACGCTCGGAAGGAGGGATAGCCGCTCCAGCAGTTCGCTCGAGACGGCGTAGCTCGTCCAGAACGTGTTGTAGATGACGAGGCCCACATCAGCGGCATCGGCGGCCGCGAGGACGTACTCGTAGAAATCGCCGTCGGTATGGGCGAAGTAGTAGGGAGGTGAGACCTGAATGAACTCGGCGCCCACGCGTTCGGCCGCGCGGGCCAGGCGCACGAGTTCGAGGGTGCTGGTGGTCTGCGCTCCCATCACGACCGGTACCCGTCCGTCCGCCGCTTCGACCACCGCGGCCGCTACCTCGACGCGCTCATCGAACGTCATCGTGGAGAAGTCGCCGGCGGCACCGCCAGCAAGCAGCACTCCCGTGCCGGTCGTGACGCCTCCGTCGATCAGGAAGCGTACGTGCTGGCGGAGTGCCGCGAAGTCGATGGGCAGGCCTTCGTCATCGCGGAAGGGGGTGGGAACGGTCACGTAGCAGCCGGACAACCGGGTGCGCGCGTCGGCGACGTTCACGACATCGGCCTCGGTTCCTTCCGGTCAGCGATTCCCGGAGTTCACTGGCGCCGTGGTTCCGGGAAACTGCGCCTGTCCGGCAGCGGAGCTACATGTATGATGAATACATGAAGATCATCGCTCATGTCAAGCTGGTAATCTTCCACTGAGCACGCGCGGGCCCGCCCGTCCGGTGGAGCGATGGTTGTTGCCAGGACGAAGGTCGACGATGCCCCTGGAAAATCGAGCTCCGCGCGGTCCTGTGGATGTGGAGCAGGACACCGCCCTGCGGCCACTCCCCCTTGAGCCCCTCCAACAGGAGGCGCTGCGCGACCGCGTCGTCACAGCCATCCGCGATGCCATCGTCCAGGGGAGACTGCGGCCCGGGGAGAAGGTTCCCGAGGACGACCTGGCCCAGCGACTCGGGGTAAGCCGCACCCCTATTCGTGAAGCCATCCGTATCCTCGAGCAGCAGGGGCTCGTGAGCGTCCGCCCGAAGAGAGGAACCTATGTGGCGACGGTCGACCAGGCTGACGAGGCCAACGGTCTTTCCGTCCGGACCGCGCTAGAAGAGCTCGCGATCCGGCAGGCGATCGAACGCTCGACCGAGGGCGAATGGAGCCGGCTATGTGCGAGGCTCCAAGGGTTGCTGGTGGAGATGAACCGGGCGATCGAGCTTCTCGACCCTGTCATGGCCATCGAGCTCGATATCGAGTTCCACCGCACGCTCATCGGCGCGTCGGGCAATCGGTACCTTTCACAGACCTGGCACCTGGTCGGCGTCCCCTTCCTGATCTGGTCTCCCGAGCGCGAGCTGTATCCGCAGTCTCGCGAGGATCTGACCGTTGGTCTCGCCGGGCGGCATGGCGAGCTGTTGGACGCGATCCGGACGCGGGACCCGGAGGTCTGTGCAGCGGCCGTTCGACACCACATCGCGAGGAAGCTCGCCGACATCGCGGGCCACGCGCCGACTTCAAGCCGCCTCGCCGACGACAAGTCAAGTATTCCTCAAGAGGTGGCCGGGTGACGTCCCACGGCGCCGACGGCGTCGCTGTCGCGACAGCGCTGCACGAAGGCGAATGGGCGGCCGAGCGCTCCGGCTTGCCGCGATGACAGAGCCCGTCGTCTCGTCGACGATCATCGTCTACCGGGAGCCGCACGCGTACAGCTCGCACCCATCCATCACGCGCCTCAGGAACGGTGACTGGCTCGTCGCGTTCAGTCACAGCACGCAGCGCGCGTTTCCCATCCTGCACCCGCCCAACGATCCGCAATTCGTCAACCTCGTCATTCGCTCGAGGGACGAAGGGCTGTCGTGGGAGCAACCCAAAGTCGCGCCCGGGTATGACTGGTACGGCGTGGAGACGCCAGGGATCTCAAGCTCCTCGACCGGTGAGGTGCTGCTGAATCAGTGGCGATTCAAGTGGGCTCCGTTGGAGACGGCGAAGAAGCGCTGGGTGAGCGGCGACAACACATGGTTCATCGCCGATCGGGACACCCGGATCTGGCGGCTCGCCAGATCGGAGCAGGATTGGGCGAGCCACCCCCTCCCTTACGCACGCGGCGATGACGGCGCTTACGTCCACATCAGCACGGACGACGGGTCTACCTGGGACCGGACGATCGCGATCGATATCGCTCCCTACCAGGGCGCCTTCAGCCCGAAGGGGGTCGTCGAGCTGCGTAATGGCGATCTCCTGCTGGCCCTCGGAAGCCACGACCACGACCCGCTGTCGGCGACCTTCGTCGTTCGGTCACGGGATCGCGGGCGGAGCTGGGAACAGCCGGTGGAGGTGGCGCGCGCTGACGGCCGGGTCTTCTCCGAGCCATCGCTTGTCGAGACGGCAAGCGGCCGCCTGCTGCTCATGTCGCGCGAGGAGACGTCCGGCCACCTCCATCAGAGCACGTCACACGACGGCGGCGCGACATGGACGCCGCCACGTCGCTTGCCGATGTGGGGCTATCCGGCTCATGTCATCAGCCTTGTGGATGGTCGTGTTCTGATGGCCTACGGCCATCGCCGCCATCCGTTTGGTATCAGGGCCGTGCTGACTGACGACGACGGCGAGACGTGGAGTCCGGAGATCGTCATACGGGACGACGTGCCGGGCACGTACAGGGGCCTGAATCTCGGCTACCCGTCCGTGATCGAGTACCTGCCGGGAAGACTGTTCGCCGTCTACTACGGCGAGGATCGGGAGGGCGTGACCTGCGTTCAGGGGACGTATTTTGCGCTCGACCCCGCGGCCGCTTCTACCGCCGACCATGCCGTCACTAGGCGCCCCGAACGGAGTCGGAGAGCCATCGCCGTCGACGAACGTGTCCATCCGACGTCCCCGCTCGGAGTTCGCGCCGGCCTCGCGGTTCCCTAGGCAGGTCGAGGCACAGGTGGCGCAGCTGCTGTCAACCTCGCCGCAGGACCCGACGGACGTCGTCGGGACGTGGCCGGATGCTGCGGGGGCCGCGCTAGACTCGGACGCCGAGGCCTACCCATCGGCCGACGGTCGAACGTGGCTCACGGGCCCTGGGGCCGTCGGGCGCGTCCCTTGGAAGAGATATGCGCATCACCGGCATTGAGACCCGCAGGCTCCAGATCGACGCGGCTCCCTGGTACTTCGGCGAACCACGGCCCAAGGGTGAGCCGGCCGTGTGGGAGTACCCGCTAATTACCGTGTCCACCGATGAAGGCATCGACGGGCACACAATGGGCTATGGCGCGAACGGCGAAGGGCGGCCGAACGCCTACACGGCGCACGACTTGTACACCGATTGCCTCGTGGGCGAGGACCCGTTGCACCACGAAGCGCTTTGGCAAATGATGCGTCGCAAGAACCGTCACCTTTACGCCCATACGGATACCGTCCTGGGGATGCTCGACGTCGCGCTCTGGGACATCAAAGGCAAGCTCGCTAATCTGCCAATTGCATTCCTCCTCGGCGTGAGCCGGACTCGTATTCCCACCTACCGAACCGGCTCCTACTTCCTGTCGACGCCCGAGAAGGTGTACGAGGAAGCGCGCCAATTCAAGGCTGCGGGGTTTCACGGCTGCAAGTTCAACTTCTTCGACGGGCCCGGCCGTGACATTCCGCGTCTCCGGGCGGCGCGTGAGGCCGTTGGCGACGACTTTCCCCTCATGCTTGATGCCTCAAGTTTCTACTCGTATACCGATGCGCTGCAGGTCGGGCGGGCGCTGGATGAGCTGCAGTATCACTGGTTCGAAGAGCCCGTCTACGACCGCCAGTTAGGGATTCTCAAGCGGCTGTCCGATCAACTTGAGGTTCCGATCATGGCAGGCGAGACGAACACACTTGCGGAGAAGGCTGAGTACCTGCGCCATGGCGCAATCGACCTGGGACGCGGTGACGTGATGAATACAGGCGGTATCACAGGCCTGCGGAAAGCGCTCGCGGCGAGCGAACTCTTCGGGTACAACCTCGAGATCCACACGGCCTCCTCACCGTTACTCGACGTGGCCAACCTGCACGTGGCGTGCTCAGTCACAAATAGCGAGTTTCTAGAGACCCACCACGAGATGTTTCGATTCGGATTGACAGGCTCACCGCTTGCGGCTGACGAGGAGGGGTACGTTCATTTACCCAAGGGCGCCGGACTAGGTGTCGACCTTGACTGGGACTGGATCGAGAACCATACGGTCGGAATCCTCAAGTGATGGGGCTGTCGCGCGGCTCCGACTCCGTACGAGTGATCGGCGTAGAACCGGCGCCCGGTTACACCGGCCATCATCTGGGCGTACCAGAAGGACGCACAGATCTTCCTGCTCCGACGTGGGCGAGCTCGCGGCGCAGCTACGACCAGTCGAGATACTCCAATGCGAATCTTCGCCAACCTAGAGTTTGACCAGGAGCAGCGGGAACGTCTCACAGCTGGCACCGTTGGGGATGAAGTCTATTTCGGCGACCCTGAGCGGTTCACCGCCCAGGACAAGCACGCGTTTGTCTTGTCCGAAGTCGCTTTCGGATGGTGCCCCCCGGAGTTGCTCGCCCTGGCGGGGCAACTCCGATGGTTTCAACTCGATTCGGTTGGCTACGAGCAGTATTCGTCGCTTGACTGGGAAGTCCTGGCGCGAACCCTCATCGTCACGAACTTGCGAGGATTCTTTTCTGTTCCCGTTGCAGAGACGGCTATCGCCGGGGTGCTTGCACTCTACCGGGGGATCGATCGACTGATCGATCTGAAGCCCAACCAGACCTGGAGGCCGTTGGAGATGCGGTCACAACTCCGCACTCTCGAAGGCACCGCGGCCCTCCTGGTGGGGTACGGCGCCATTGGGCGGGCGCTGGCGCAGCGGCTCCACGCATTTCAGTGCGCTTTCCGCACCTTCGGTAGGAACGCACACAGCGCGGATTTCTCCACGTTAGCCGAACTCGATGAGAATCTTCCCGATGCTGACATCGTGTTTCTGTCGCTGCCGCACACCCCAGAAACGATTGGCATGTTCGATCGCCGCCGGCTCGGGTTGCTCAGGCAGGGCGCGGTGCTGGTCAACGTGGGCAGGGGGAGTGTCCTGGATGAATTGGCACTCGCAGATGCGCTCAAAGCTGGTCGGATCATGGGCGCCGTGATCGACGTGACTCAAGCGGAGCCGCTCCCCCGAGGGCACGTGTTTTGGACCATTCCGAACCTCCTGCTAACGCAACACACCGGCGGCGGCTTCGCGGCAGAGTTGGACCGCAAGATCGACCTCTTTCTCGATAACCTGCACCGCTACCGTGAGAGCGTCGCCCTTGAGAACGTCGTCAACTTGAGGGCCGACTCCTGAGCGGTCGGCCACGGCCATCGCACCCCACGTGAGGCCTACCAGCTGGCACGAGGCCGGTGCCGCATCATGCAAACGCAGCCGCCGTCCAAGGAAATCGGGTCCGGTTCAGGAGGAAAGATGGCAACTGCCAAGAATGCGGAGAAGGTCACTGTCTACAAGAGTGCGGATCGTTTCGAGGCCCACTCCTGCGTGGCTCAACTGAAGAACGGCGACGTCGTCGTCACATTCTGCGAGACGCGGGCGAAGCAGCACGAGGACTTCGACTCCGTATACCTGGTTCGCTCGAAGGACAACGGCAGGACATTTGACCCGTCAACGAGAGTTTCTGTGTGGGAGCAGACCGAACACTTCGGTTCCGATATTCCCCTCATCACACAGCTTTCCGACGGCACGATCCTGATGTGCCATCTCGTCAACAGCTTTCATGGGCGCAAAGGCATCCTCGAGGACATGGGGTCGCAGTCAGAGGAGCTTCTGCGGGCCAAGGGATCTGAAGGGACGTGGCTCAGCCGATCCTCCGACAACGGCTACACGTGGACGGATGGTTACAAGGCGAATGCAGAGCCGATGCGCTGGACCATGCCAGCGGACAGCATCCTCGAACTGCCGAACGGGACTTTGCTCATGGCCGTGCTCGGTCAGCTCCACACACGACGCGAACGTAAGGACCAGGAACCGATCCGCTCTGTCCTACTCCGGTCCGATAACAACGGTTTCGACTGGGAGCACTGGTCGACGATCGGCTTCGACCCGGCCGGGATCATCTCTTTCGATGAGCCCGCGCTCGGCCGAAACAAGGACGGAGTCTTGGTTTGCATGATGCGGACCGAGCATCTCCCCCGGGGACGCCACCAACACATGTGGGTCGCCTACTCCAAGGACGACGGCGAGTCGTGGAGCAGGCCGGAGGCGACCAACATCTGGGGTTATCCCGCCGACCTGGTCCTCCTTGAGGACGGCAGGATGCTTGCGACCTACGGCTACCGCCGGCCCCCCTACGGCGTTCGCGGCGTTTTCTCTGAGGACGGCTTGAGCTGGGACGTCGCCAACGAATTCGTCATCCGCGAGGGGGGGTGTCCGCCGGAGTCGGCGACCGTCGACTGGTACCACATTGGGTACCCCCACTCGGTCCAGCTCAATGATGGCACGATGTTCACCGTTGATCACCAGTTCACCGACGCGGAGCCGTACATGCAATATGTGGTCGGGGTCCGCTGGGAGCTCTGAGCCCAGCTCGGTATTATCCGACTGACGCGCCGACGGCAACGTGACGGCGTTCACGCTAGACCCGGATCCACCGATGGCCCGCTCTGACTCGGCTGTCGGACACGCAAACTGGTCCCTTTCTGAACTGGGAGATGGCGTTGCAGAACGCGATGGGGCCCGGACTCAGGCCGTCAGGCGGGAGAGGTTCGGTGGATACGGCGTAAGTAACGAAGGGTAGGTTGCCATGGCAATGGCGCTCGATGCGGGAGAGGGACTCCCCCAAGGCCGCGCGGTTGACGTCCAGTTCCGGACCAAAGCGTTCATCGGCGGTCAATTCGTGGAGGCGGTTAGCGGCAAGACGTACGCCACGGAGAACCCGGCCACCGGCAAGCCGCTCGCCGAGGTCGCGGAATGCGATAGCCGCGACGTGGACCTGGCAGTTCGCGCCGCTCGGAGGGCCGCCGACAGCGGTGTCTGGTCGCGCTTGAGCCCCGGTGAGCGGAAGCGGATCCTTGCGCGGTTCGCCGACCTGATCGACAAGAACGTGTCGGAACTCGCCTTGACTGAAAGCCTCGATGCGGGGAAGCCGATCAGCGACTGCCTGAGCCTCGACATCCCGGACACCGCCAATTGCATCCGCTGGCACGCCGAGGCTGCGGACAAGTTGTACGACGAGGTTGCACCAACCGGACCGGACAACCTTGCCTTGATCCTGCGGGAGCCGGTGGGCGTTGTCGGCGCAATCATCCCCTGGAACTACCCAGCCCTGATGGCCGCCTGGAAGCTCGGCCCTGCATTGGCAACGGGAAACTGCGTCGTCATCAAGCCGGCGAAACAGACCTCCCTCAGCCTCCTACGCCTGGCCGAGCTCGCGGCCGAGGCGGGGCTCCCTGACGGCGTACTCAACGTCGTGCCGGGTCCGGGCGAAGCCGTCGGCGAGGCGATTGCCCGGCACATGGATATCGATGCCGTCGCGTTCACCGGATCGACCGAGGTCGGCCGGCAAGTCCTTCGCCACGCGTCAGAGTCGAACCTCAAGCGGGTCCTGCTCGAACTGGGCGGTAAGAGCCCGCAGGTCGTCATGGGCGACGTCACGAATCTCGATCATGTAGCGGAGCAGGCGGCCAATGCGATCTTCTGGAACATGGGCGAGAACTGCAGCGCCGGGTCGCGCCTGATCGTGCATACGAAGATCAAGGACGCGCTGCTGGAGAAGCTCGTCGGGCTGACCGGGCAGTGGATCGTTGGCGACCCGCTCGATCCGGCCACGCGGATCGGGCCGATGATCACCAAGACCCATCTGGACCGTGTCCTCTCGTACGTTCGGGCGGGGGTTGACGAAGGCGCCGGGATCGTCGTCGGCGGAACGCGTGTTCTCGCCGAGACGGGCGGATACTTCATCGAGCCGACGATCTTCGACCGCGTGTCGAACGACATGAGGATTGCCCGCGAGGAGATCTTCGGACCAGTCCTTGCGACGCTCGAGTTCTCAACGGAAGAGGAAGCGATCTCGATCGCCAACGACACGCCCTATGGCCTGGCGGCGTCCCTCTATACCGACAACCTTCATGTGGCCCATCGAGTAGCGCGTGCTCTGAAGGCTGGAACTGTGGCTGTCAACTGCTATTCCGAGGGCGACATGACGACCCCGTTCGGTGGCTACAAGATGTCCGGCTTTGGCGGACACGATAAGTCCGTCCACGCACACGAGCAGTACACCGAACTGAAGACTGTCTGGATGCAATTCGCGGCGAACCATTAGCTAGCGAGCGCGCCTTCAGACAACCAGCTCCGCTTCGTCACGAGCCACATCCTTGGAGCCCGCGCGATCGAAGTCCACGTGTCGAACTTCTGGCCGCGCTGGGCCCTCGATCTGTGGTGTCTCCTCGAGGCAAAGGAGTACGAGCAGGCGCAGCATGAGCTGGTCCGCGTCGCCATGCCGTTCATGACGCTGTGGCAGGAGATGGAGACCTACACGAGCGGTGACGGCTACCTCGACAAGCTGTGCATGGAGCTCGTTGGGCTGGGGTCGAGCCGCTGCCGCCCGCCAACCCGGGACGTGCGACCCAGCTACCGGCACCGCGCGGCGGAACTCCTCGAGGGGTTCGGGCTTATCGGCGCGGGTGCGGCCCCAGAAGCGCGCCGC